>Ga0247668_1000389_pt1 | contig 10921 bp, 10 predicted proteins | sample CNK09_metaG_FD_182737 | JGI IMG/M metagenome (GOLD analysis project Ga0247668, IMG submission 182737) | Soil microbial communities from Purdue University Martell Research Forest, Indiana, United States - CNK09 | ecosystem: Environmental > Terrestrial > Soil > Temperate forest > Bulk soil...
TCCTTTCGTTTCGGGCAGCAGCCAGACCAGAACCGCACCGACCGCGAAAAAGAGCGCGGCGCAGGTGATCACCGTTGCGAAGCTGTGCGTCAATGACGCTTTGCCGATCGCGAACGTCGCGGCCGCGGATGCAAAGCGGCCACCGTTGTAGCAGAAGCCCTGCGCGCCGGCGCGGATGCGCGTCGGGAAGAGCTCCGCGAGCATCGCCCCGAAGAGCGAGAAGTAGCCGTGCGCGAAGAAACCAAGGAGCGGCCCGAGGACCAGGAGCAAGGTTGGCGTGCGGGCATAGAAGGCGAAGAGGGGAACGAGAATCGTCGATGCGATCATGAAGAACGTGAACGCAGGACGGCGTCCGATGCGGTCCGCGATCCAGCCGAAACTGATGTAGCCGAAGAACGCGCCAACCTGCAGCGCGATGAGCCAGCTCGCCGAGGTGGCGACGGTGAGACCGGCGCCGCCTTTCGCCAACGGCGTGGCCAGGAACGTCGGCAGCCACGAGGTGACGCCCCAGAAGGCCATGAGTACGCTGCTAGCGAGAAGGGTCGCGATCATCGTGCGGCGCAAGAACGGCGCCTCGAACATCTCAACCCACCGCGACGCCTCGGCCGGCCGTTCGCGCCAGACCTGCGGCTCCTCGACGTTGCGGCGGATGAAGAACGCGGCGATGGCGGGGAGCGCGCCGATGAGAAACAGCACGCGCCAGCCGTAACGCTCAATCGTCAATGCCGAGACCGCGGCGGCGATCAGTGCGCCGATCGCCCACCCTGACTGCATGAGTCCCATCGCTTTGCCGCGATGCTCCGCCGGCCACGTCTCTGCCACGAGCACGGAGCCGGCAGACCACTCGCCGCCCATACCGAGGCCGACAAGGATGCGCCACGCCACGAGTTGCCAGAGCGCGGCGCTCGTGGCCAGACCGGCGGTGGCAGCGGAGTAGAGCAGGATCGAGAGCGTCAGGGCGCGCACGCGGCCGAGGCGGTCGGCAAGGCGGCCGAAGACCATCCCGCCGATGGCGCTGGCGATCAGCGCGACCGAGGTGAGCGCGCCCATCGTGGAGTTCGTGAGATGAAATTCTTCGCGGATCGGAATGACCGCGAAGCTGAACAGAAGAAAGTCCATCGCATCGAGCATCCAGCCGAGCTGCGCGGCAAAGAGCGCATGCCACGCGCGGCGGTCGACGGAGCGAAGCGACGACATGAAGGGCGCAGTTTAGCGTGGGGAAGCAGAGATCAGAGACAAGAGATCGGAGATCAGAACAACCATCTGATCTCTTGTCTCTGATCTCTGCTTATCTCAGCCGCTGCAGCAGGAACGTCTCGATCCCGAGGTCGGCCGGGATTCCGCCCGACTTGCGCTTGATCTCGAGGTCGGCCAGTGCGGCCAGCGCGCGAAACAGGCTCGCCTCCGTTTGGTTCCGCGCCGCCTCCCACTTTTTGTGCAGCGGGAACGGATGCGGCTTCTGGCGTACCAGGCCGTTGGCTTTCAGCGAGTCGCCGAGGCGGTCGGCCAGCGTGTCTTTGAATCGGTTGTAGTTCATCGGCGCGCGGAGATCGATGCGGTTCGTGCGCGCGAAGGAGACTACGCCGATCATCTGGCGCACTTCGTCGGCGAGCGGGAAGAGGAACTTGCCGTACTGGATGTCGAGCGGCGCTTTCGGGTCGTCGCGCCGAGCCTGGGCCACGAGATCGCGCAGCTTGGCGATCGCTTCGATGATCTTCCCTTCCGTGAACAGCGATCCGAACTCGTACCGTGCACCGCCTTCGACCGCCGCCACTTCCCGCTCCACCATCTCCGCCGTCACACGACCGCCCGTTCCTGCGAGCGTGGCCAGCCGTTCAGCCTCGGACACGGCGGGGCGCAGGTCGGGGACATCTTTCGCGAACTTGTCGGCCAGCAGCCGCTCGATGCCGAGACGTTGCCGCAGCATCCCCAGCGCCCTCGGGTCGAAGCGCACCTGCGCCTCTTCCGCCACCTCGGCGATAGCGCGATCGAGCGCGCCCGAGAACGTCTCACGCGTCAGGTCCATGACGACGACGGCACCATTGCGGTCGATCAGCTCGACCGTAGCCGACTCGCGCGGTACTTCGCCGCTCCGCATCAGGAGCCACGTATTCGGCGCCCCCCCCCGCGAAATCGCCTCCGTGAGCAGCGCCGCGTCATCTTCGCCGCGCGACGCTTTCTTCCCTGTCGTGCGGCAGAACGCGAGCATGTCCGTCAGCAGCGGATCGAGTGGCGCGCCGAGGGCTGTCGCGATCTCGCGATCGGTCATGTCGAAGTCCGCGCCGACGAGTCCGAGCACGTGGAGGAGCTTGGCCGCTGCCGATGAGCGCTTCCTGTCCGTCTTCGCCGATTTCCAGTCCGCGACCGACTTGTCGTACAACGACGCCAGCTCTTTCGCGGAGACGAACGCGTTTACGTCGGAAACGACGATCAGGCGCGCCGATCCGAAGAGCGACATCGTCCGGTAAGAGTCGAGGATCGCGGCGAGCTCGCTGCCGGCTTCGTACGATTCGACCGACACTCCCGGCTTCGCTGCGACGATCGCGTCGCGCAGAATACGAAACGCATCCTCGGCCAGATAGTCGCTCGATCCGCCGACAAGGATCACCGGCGGGATCTTTCCCGCTTTGATCTGGGTGATGACGGCTGCCAGTGGCTTAGGCATGGACGGTTTCTAACACGCCGGCGTGTCCGGTTCTTCGCGCTTGTCCTTCCAGCGGTGATAAGCCCAGACCCCGATGCCAACGACGACGAGCACCAGCAGACCCCATTTCTCGACGTGAGCCGCGCGGCCCAGTACACGCTCCACCGCACGTCCGAAGTAGAAGCCTGCCGTGCCGATCACGATTGCCCAGACGATGCACGTCAGCGCCTCGTAGAGCAGAAACTTGATCGTCGAGATCTTCGAAATGCCGATGATCACCGCGCAGGTGATGCGCAGCCCGTAAAGCCACTGAGTGATGAAGATCGCCGGTGCGCCGTAGCGCTCGAACAGGCGAATCCCTTTCCCGAAGTGCTTTTTCAGCCTCGGGAAGCGGTCGAGCAGCCGCACCCCTTGCGTGCGGCCGAGCCAGAACCAGCAGACATGCCCGACGTAGGACCCGCCGAAGGCCGTGATGATCACCAGCGGGAGCGTCATGTACCCGCGCTCCGCGAAGAAGCCGCCCATCACCAGGATCGTCTCCCCTTCGAGGAACGTTCCTATGAAGACGGCGAGGTATCCAAACTTGTGGAGCAGTAGCTCGGGCGACATTCAAACCCGCAGAGTGCAAGATTCGGGGTATCTCATGAAATTTGGCGGGCGAAGCGTAACATTGAACCTTACCGGAGGCCTTCATGAAGCCGATCGCTCTCACAGCCAGCCTGATTCTGGCTGCCCTTTCCCTTTACGCAAACGACCCGCAGTCCAAGCCAAAAGAGGCGGCAAACGCACAACCCGCCGCTCCCGCTCCGGTCGTTTTGTCCCCCTCGAACGCCACGGGCGTCGACTCGCCGCTGGTACGCGCCGCCAAGGCAGCCCACAAATCCGGAATCAAGGCCTCGACGGTCATCACGAACGACACTCTCATCCGCTCGGGCGGTCACTTCACGACCGCCGCGTCCCAACAGCCGATCGCACCCGTGAAAGGGGTCCCCGGTCCGTCCGAAGAGCAATGGCTCGCCGACAGACGAAGGAAGGAAATCGAGGCAGTGACGGCAGCCGCAGCATCGGCTAAGTCCGAACAGCAGAAGAAGCTAGCTGCCGCGCGGCTCGAACAGCTCATGGAAGGTGATACTCCGGAAGGAATGCTGAACGATCAGCCGGGGCAGCAGGAAGGTCCGGTCCAGACGATGAAACCGGAGACACCGACCACGATGCAGCCGACGACGCCGAAGCCGCCGCTCTAACCCGCATTTCTCACATTCTCACTGGAATTGAATGACTTCCGTTGAATCGAACGTATGAGCGTCAGATATTCGATTCTACGAACTTCGTCTCGCGAGGTGACGGCGTCGTCGCGAATGTCTGGCCGTCAGACATTCGCGGGGTCTGTCGACATTGCGAATGTCTGACGCTCAGATATTCATGACGAGCGGCGAGCTATGAATGACGTCCGTCGTCATAGCGAACGTCTGGCCGTCAGATATTCGATTCTACGAAATTGTCTCGCGAGGTGATCCGCGTCATCGCGAACGTCTGGCCGTCAGACATTCGCAGGTCCGTCGACATTGCGAATGTCTGACGCTCAGATATTCATGTCCAGCGGCGAGCTCTTGAATGACTTCCGCGTTGCAGCGTACGTCGGAGCGTCAGATATTCGATGCTGCGAAGTTGTCTCGCGTAATAACCGCGACCGTCTCAAGCACCATTGGGGCCAGGCCTTCGCTTGTTTGTGGACTGCAAATCATTGAAAAACAGCCACTTGTGGCGGCTCATGGGAGACTCTCGCGACGGCGCTCAGTTATTGGGATCACGAGTGGTCGAAAACTGGAAGGTCGCCCGGGCTTTTCGCATGCAGCACGCCACCTCGGATTGGAGAGCTGGGGGCCGGGGGCGTGAGAAATGCGGGCTAAAGCGCCGCTTCCGCCTTGAGCGACCTCGTCATCAGGCGCTGCAAGGCCACCCGCGGCGATTCGTTTTCGTGAAGGACCCGAACCATTTCGGCGGTGATCGGCATATCGATGTGATGCCGTTCGGCAAGCTCTCTGGCCGCTTTCGACGTCCTCACGCCCTCCGCCACCGCCCGCGTTTCGGACAGGATTTCAGCAAGCGCTTTCCCCTTGCCGAGGGCGACGCCGACGCTGCGATTGCGGGAAAGCGAGCCCGTGCAGGTGAGGACCAGATCGCCCATCCCGGCCAGTCCTGCCAGGGTCTCCGGACGCCCGCCGAGGGCGATGGCGAGCTTCGTCATCTCGTGTAGCCCGCGGGTGATCAAAGCCGCAGTCGTGTTCGATCCCAGCCCGAGTCCTTCGAGCACTCCGGCAGCGATGGCGATGACGTTCTTCAGCGAACCGGCGAGCTCAACACCGGCAACGTCGTTCGAGTGGTAGAGGCGAAACGTCGGACACGACATCGCGTGCTGCACCTGTTCCGCGAGCGCGAGATCGGTCGACGCCACGACGGCGGCCGTTGGGTCGCCGCGGGCCGTTTCGAGGGCAAACGTCGGTCCTGACAAAACGGCAAAGCCGCGAAGTGCGTCCTTCAATTCGATCTCCGAGACCTCGGACATCCGCATCAGCGTGTCGTTCTCGATTCCCTTCGTGCCGCTGACGATCGATACGTTGCCTTTCAGGTGCGGTCGAATCTGCGCAAGCACCCCTCGGAAGTGGTGGCTCGGCACCATCATGAAGAGAACATCGCTGAACGAGGCAGCCTCGGCAAGCGAGCTCGTGGCCCGCACCCGAGCGTCGAGAGCGATCGTCGGCAGGTAGATCGGATTGTGACGCGTCTGCTCGATCTCCGCCGCGACGCTCGGATCGTGAGCCCAGAGCACCACGTCGTTGCCACAGCTCGCTGCTACAGCAGCCATCGCCGTCCCGAACGAGCCCGCGCCGATGATCGAGATCTTCATCACTCCTCCCGCTTTCCCATCCTGCGCTCCGTGCCCGCGGCCAGCCGGGCGATGTTGGAGTGATGCTTGAGGATGATGGCGAACGCGATGACGATGCTGAAGATGATCGTCCAGAACGGCGCGTGAGCGAGAAAACGAAAGAAGATCGGGATCGATGATGCGCTGAGGATCGACGCCAGCGAGACAAAGCGCGTCGCCAGAATGACGATCAGAAACACCAGCACGCCCGCCAGAATCACCCGCGGATCGAGGGCCAGAAAAGCGCCGGTAGCCGTAGCCACTCCTTTACCGCCATGAAAGCGCAACCAGAGCGGGAACATGTGCGCGAGCACGGCAACGAGCGCCGCCATCGAGATCCAGAACGACGTCGAGTAAAACGCCGACAAGTGCGCGCCATCCGCGATCAGGGGCCAATCTGGGCGCTGCACGATCCAGCGAGCAAGCGCCACGGCGGCGTAGCCTTTGGCAATATCGAGCGCCAGCGCGATGATGCCAGGCACCTTCCCAAACGTGCGGGCCACGTTCGTCGCTCCCACATTACGGCTGCCGTGGTACCGGATGTCCGCGCCTGCCGCGAACCTAACCACCAGATAACTGAACGGAATGGACCCGATCAGATACGCCGCAACGAGCAGCAGATACGGAAGAGCAGGCGCCATCGGGGCCGTATTGTAAAGCGCTTAGAGGCGGGGAAGCCGTTCAACGGCTGCACGGAGCGAACGTGGATCGACCGCAGGATATCGATAGAGGAGATCTTCGACTTCCTCGAACAACGCTTGCAGCCGCTCCGGGTCGACGAGTCCGTCGCGAATCATGGCGTTCACGTCGAGAAGATCCTTGCGATGCGATCGCTCCAGCTTCGACAGCGCCTGCGTGTAGAAATCGTAGTGATGAAACGAGATCGAACCTTCCATCGCGATGAAGGGACTGCGCGTTTCCCATCCTGGCAAGGGCGGGACGAAGTCGGCCGGCGAGGCCAGCTCGACATTGACCTGAAGACGTTCCTTCAGATCACGAATCGCCCGGAGAATGCGGTCATTCTCCGGCATGATCTTGATGTTGATGTCGACGGTACTTTCGCGCCAATGTTGCAACACGGCGGATGCCCCGCCAGCAAGGTAGATACGGCCCGGCTCCCACGCTTCGGCAGTGATAGCGCGCATGAACGTGCGCAACCGCGGTTCGGTTACGGCTTCACGCATTCCGCGGCCCGCTCGAAGCTGACGAGCCTTCTGATCAACGCGTTGTAGCGCGAATGCGCCGAATCGGAGTCCTCTTCAGACAAGATCGCGTAAAGCCGGTCCTCGGGGAGAAACGGCGTGTCATCGGGCACATCGAATCCGATGCGCCGCAAGCGTGGCGCGCCGACCAGGACGAGCAGCGACTCGATCGATTCCACGCCGCCGGCCAGATCGGCCAATCCCTTGCGAATCAGATCCGCGCCGGGGAGAGCATCAGAGACTTCCACGGTGAGCAGTCTACGAGAGTTGCTCGTTTCGGGCGATCCAGAATCGTTAACCACAGAGACACTGAGGGCACAGAGACTTCTCTGCGATCTCTGTGTCTCTGTGGTTCATTGCTTTTGAGAAGCAAGACTAGATGCCGTCGAACGCGTTCTTCACATCCGCGATCAAATCCTCGACATCCTCGATTCCCACCGAGATTCGCACGAGGCCTGGTGTGATGCCGAGGCGGGTGCGGGTGTCGAGGGGGACAGAGGCGTGCGTCATCGTTTCCGGATGCGAGATCAGCGTCTCGACGCCGCCGAGGGACTCGGCGAGTGAACAGAGACGAACGCGGTCGAGGAACTTCTTGGCATTCGCGAGCGAACCGACGTCGAACGAGATCATCGAGCCGAAGCCGCGCATCTGCCGCTTCGCCAACTCGTGCTGCGGATGATCGGGAAGCCCCGGGTAGTAAACCTTCAGCGCCTTCGGATGCTGCGCGATGTACTCCGCCATTGCCATCCCGTTTTCTTCGTGTTGTCGCATTCGGACGGCCAGCGTCTTCACCCCGCGCAGGACGAGCCACGAATCGAACGGGGAGAGAATCGCGCCGACCGCGTTCTGCAGGAATCCGATCTGCTCGGCGATCGCGTCGTCGTTTGAGATGACCACACCGCCAACCGAGTCCGAGTGACCGTTCAGGAACTTCGTCGTCGAATGAACGACGAGGTCGGCGCCAAGCTCGATCGGGCGCTGAAGGTACGGCGAACAGAACGTGTTGTCGACGACGACGAGCGCGCCGCCGGCGTGCGCGACTTCGGCGCACGCCGCGATATCCGTCACCGTCATCATCGGATTCGTCGGCGTTTCGAGAAACACGATCTTCGTTTCCGGCTGCAACGCCGTGCGGACGTTCTCGGCGTTCGACGTGTCGACGTATGTGAAGCGGACGCCGAATTTCTCGCAGACTTTGCTGAAGAGCCGGTATGAGCCGCCGTACATGTTCTCGCCGGCAATGACGTGATCACCCGACTTCAGCAGACGGAAAACCGTGTCGGTCGCCGACATGCCCGAGGCGAAGCAGTGGGCGTGTTTGCCACGCTCGAGCGCGGCGAGATTGGCCTCCAGCACTGAGCGCGTTGGGTTCTTCGTGCGCGCGTACTCGAAACCTTTGTTCTTTCCGAGCTCCGGCTGTACGTAGGTCGACGTCTGAAAAATCGGATAGGTGACCGAGCCGGTGACCGGCTCCGGCTCCTGTCCGGCGTGAATGCAATCAGTGGAGAAGGCCATGGGGATCCTTTCGGGGGTCGCTTGTCGGGAGTCGGGGGTCGGAGTCGGTCGAATGTCGTCTTTCGCGTAGCCGGTGCCTGGTGTCGGTTCTTGAATCTACTGCGACTCCCGACTTCCGGCCTTTCGCGATGGTCGTTCGTCGGGGGTCGGGGGTCGGAGTCTTTGTGAGTCGCATCCTGGGCGTCTTGTAATCGAAGTCTGGTGTCGGGTTTGAATCTACTCCGACTCCCGACCCCCTACACCCGGCTCCCGATCGACCTTTGCCCACTTCGTATAGATGCCTTTCGACATATAGCGCTCGGAAGCATCGGGGATGAGCGTGACGATGCGCTTGCCGGGGCCGAGCTTTTCGGCAACCTGGAGCGCGGCTGCGACGTTCGCCCCTGCTGACGATGCGCCCAGCACACCCTCCTCGGCGGCAAGGCGCCGCACCATGACGAACGCTGGATCGTCGTAGATCTGGATCACGTCGTCGGCCAGAGACATGTCGAGAACCGGCGGGATGAATGAGGAGGCGCCGATGCCTTCGACTTCGTGCGGCCCGGCCTCGCCACCTTTGAGAATCGATCCCTGCGGCTCGACGACGACGCACCAGCAGTTCGGATTGCGCTCTTTGAGGTATCGCGCCACGCCGCTGAACGTGCCGCCGGTGCCGGCTCCGGCCAGCCAGCCATCGACGCGGCCTTCCATCTGCTCCCAGATCTCGGGACCGGTAGTGGCGTAATGCGCATCGCTGTTGTAGTGATTCGTGAACTGCTGCGGTACGTAGGAATTAGGGATGGACCGCGACAATTCTTCAGCCTTCGCGATCGCACCTTTCATCCCGTCGTCCTTCGGCGTCAGCACGACCTCGCCGCCGAGCGCCTTCATCACCTCGCGCTTTTCGAGCGAGAAGTTTTCGGGGACACAGAGGATGACGCGATAGCCCATGCGCGTGCCGGCCAACGCCAGCGCGATGCCTGTGTTGCCGGCCGTCGGCTCGATGATCGTGCCGCCCTTGGCGAGCTTCCCATCCCGCGCGGCGCGCTCGATCATCCCGACGCCGATGCGGTCTTTGACGGAAAAGCCGGGACTGAGGAACTCGAGCTTCACGAAGAGGTCCGCCATACCGGCGCCCGGGATGTTCGTGAGCTGGAGCATCGGCGTGTTGCCGACGAGATCGAGAATATTGCGGACGGGTTTCAGAAGAGGCCGGCTCAAGCGCGCGGGATTGTATGCGAGGTTGCTGAGTCACGGGGCTGCTGGTTGCAACCCAAAACCAAAACGGCGGACCCGAAGGTCCGCCGTGAAAGCAATCGATCTGAAAAAACTTACGCCCAGCTCGACGAGCGGGCGCCTGTGCGGCGCTGGTTGTAGCAATCGCGGCAGTACACGGGCTTGCCGCTGACCGGCGTGAACGGCACTTCCGTACCGACTCCGCAGCTATCGCATGTCACACTCACCATCTGGCGGTCACGGCCACCGCCGCCGCCGTTTCCGTCGCGCGCCGTCTTCCGTTTGTCGCGGCAGTTCTTGCAGCGCTTCGGTTCGTTCGTGAAGCCGCGCTCTGAATAGAACGCCTGTTCATTCTTGCTGAACACGAACTCCTGTCCACAGTCGGCGCAGTTGAGAGACTTATCGTTGAATGTATCCATGAACCTTGATCTCCTAAAATTGTTCCTTTGAATCTACGATCAGATGGTGGTGCCGCAGCGCAGAATGTGTGCGGGGTGCCGCGACCTTCTCCCCGCTTTTGTGTTGCACAAGCGAATCGGTTAGGTCGACCAGCCTCCCTTCGGTAGCGAATACAGCGGTACCCCGGGAACGCTTTGCCGCAGTCCTGAGGTTTGGTTCTTTCGCTGAGTTCGTTGGCTCGCGTTTTAGCATAGATACTCAACGCAGGCAACGAATTACGAGTTGCTCAAAATAAGTTCGTCAACGTATTGACCATCAATTTAGCCATCAATCATGGAACATCAGATCCGCATCGGGCCCGCTGGATGGAGCTACTCCGATTGGGAGGGAATCGTCTATCCACCGCACGGATCGAAGTTCGATCCCCTCGCCTACCTGGCCTCGTTCTTCGACACGATCGAGATCAATTCGCCCTTCTACCGAATCCCGCCACCCTCGCACGCGAAGTCGTGGGTGCGCCGCGTAGCCGCCAATCCGGCGTTCAAGTTCACGACGAAAATCTTTCGCGGCTTCACCCATGACGCCGCGGGTTTCACCGAAAACGACGTCAAAGCCTTTCGCGATTACCTCGACCCTCTCGCCGAATCCAACCGTCTCGGCGCGGTACTGATCCAATACCCCTGGAGCTTCCGGAACAGCGAGGAGAGTCGCGGCCGCTTGGAGCGTCTGTTCGATGGCTTCGACGGTTATCCGCTATCGCTCGAGGTGCGCCACTCCACGTTTCAGAATGACGACTTCCTGCAGTTTCTCGACGAGCGCAAGGTGTCGTGGGTGAACATCGATCAGCCGCTCTTTCACGATTCGGTCAAACCGTCAGACACGCTGACGGGACCCGTTGGATATGTGCGTCTTCACGGCCGCAATTTCGAAAAATGGTTTGCGCACGGCGAGTCGTGGGAGCGCTACAACTACCTCTACTCGAACGAAGAGCTGACGCCGTGGGTCGATCGAATTCACCGG
>Ga0247668_1000390_pt1 | contig 10905 bp, 5 predicted proteins | sample CNK09_metaG_FD_182737 | JGI IMG/M metagenome (GOLD analysis project Ga0247668, IMG submission 182737) | Soil microbial communities from Purdue University Martell Research Forest, Indiana, United States - CNK09 | ecosystem: Environmental > Terrestrial > Soil > Temperate forest > Bulk soil | place...
CTGAAGAAGTTCGCTCGCAAGCACCGGACAGCCATGGCGGTTGCGGCCGGGTTTGTGGTGCTATTGGTGGCCGCGGCTTTGGTCGGCACGGGGTTGGCCTTCTGGGCCAATCGGGAACGGGCCAACGCACTCCAAGCCGAAGCTGCTGCGAAGAAGGCTCGGGCAGAGGCTGAACGGGAAGCCATCAGGGCCAATCGCGAGGCACGGCTTCGGTTGGACGCGTTGACGGATTTGCAGATTCAAAGAGCCGAGGACTTCTTCGCCACCGATGATTCATCCCGCGCTCTGGCCCATCTCGCCAATGTCCTGACGAGTGACCCGTCGAATCGCGTGGCCGCAGAACGACTTCTATCCGCAGCTACTTACCGCAATTTCAGCCTGCACATGACAATAGATCTGCAGCACGAAAAGCCGGTCGGGTATGCCGAATTCAGCCCTGATGGGACGAGCGTGGTCACCGCTTCGGGAGAGACGGCGCGGGTGTGGGATGCCAAGACCGGTAAGCCGCTCACCGAACCGCTCCTGCATGAACACCCCCTTGAATCTGCCAAGTTCAGTCCGGATGGGATGCTGCTGGTCACCGCCTGCGGGTCGAACGACGGTAGTGACGGTCTTAGTTACGCGCGTGTATGGGATGCCCAGACCGGAAAAGCGCTCACTGAACCGCTCCGGCATGAAGGCATGGTTTGGTCTGCCCAGTTCAGCCCGGATGGGCTGCGTGTGGTCACGGCCTGCGGGCCAGGCGGGGCGAGACCGGGTTACGCGCGTGTGTGGGATGCCAAGACCGGAAAGGCGCTCACCGAACCGCTCAGGCATGAACGCCGCATTAACTCTGCTCAGTTCAGCCCTGACGGTCTGCGAGTGGTCACGGCTTCCTTTGAGGGGACGGCGCGTGTGTGGGATGCACGAACCGGAAAGCCGCTCACCGAACCGCTCCGGCATGAAGACCCGGTTAGCTCTGCCCAGTTCAGCCCGGACGGGCGGCGAGTGGTCACGGCTTCCTTTGACGGGACGGCGCGTGTGTGGGATGCACGAACCGGAAAGCCGGTCACCGAACCGCTCCGGCATGAAGGGTACGTTTTCTCTGCCAAGTTCAGCCCGGATGGGCTGCGAGTCGTGACCGCTTCGAACGATAAGACGGCCCGCGTGTGGGATGCCCAGACCGGAAACCCTCTCACCGAACCGCTTCGGCATGAAGACCTGGTGTGGTCTGCCGAGTTTAGCCCGGATGGGCTGCGGGTCGTGACCGCTTCGAACGATAAGACGGCCCGCGTGTGGGATGCCAAGACCGGAAAGGCGCTCACCGAACCGCTTCGGCATGAAGACCCGGTTTCGTCTGCCCAGTTCGGCCCGGATGGCTGGCGGTTGCTCACATCTTCCTGGGACAAGACAGCGAGGGTTTGGGATGCCCGGACAGGAAGGCCTTTCGCCGTAACGCTTCGGCATGAAGACCTGGTGTGGTCTGCAGAGTTTAGCCCGGACGGCAAGCGGTTGCTCACCGCTTCGAGAGATCACACGGCGCGGGTTTGGGACGCATTAAAAGGAAGGCCCCTGACCGAACCGCTCCGCCATGAAGACGGTGTCAATTCTGCCCAGTTCAGCCCTGATGGGATGCAAGTGGTTACAGCGTCCTGGGACAAGACAGCGAGGGTTTGGGATGCGCGGACGGGAAAGCCGGTCACTGAACCGCTCCGGCATGAACGCGGTGTTACGTCTGCCAAGTTCAGCCCGGACGGGCTGCGGGTCGTGACTGCTTCGAACGATAAGACGGCGCGCGTGTGGGATGCCAAGACTGGAAAGCCGCTCACTGAACCGCTCCGCCATGAAGACGGTGTCAATTCTGCCCAGTTCAGCCCTGATGGGATGCAAGTGGTTACAGCGTCCTATGACAAGACAGCGCGTGTGTGGGATGCGCGGACGGGAAAGCCAGTCACTGAACCGCTCCGGCATGAACGCGGTGTTACGTCTGCCAAGTTCAGCCCGGATGGGCTGCGGGTCGTGACTGCTTCGAGAGATAAGACGGCGCGAGTTTGGGACGCGTTAACAGGAAAGCCGCTCACTGAACCACTCCGGCATGAAGACGAGGTTCAGTCTGCCCAGTTTAGCCCGGATGGTCTGCGCGTGGCCACCGCTTCTAAGGACAGGACGGCGCGCGTGTGGGATGCGCACACTGGCAGACCGCTGAGCGAACCCCTCCGGCATAAAGACTATGTTTACTCGGCCCAGTTCAGCCGGGATGGACGGCGGGTGGTCACGGCTTCGAGAGATAAGACGGCGCGCGTGTGGGATGCGTTAACAGGAAAGCCGCTCACTGAACCCTTCCAGCATGAACACGAGGTTAAGTCTGCCCAATTCAGCCTGGATGGGCTGCACGTAGTTACTACCGCTTCTCGAGACGAGACGGCGCGAGTGTGGGAGATGACTTTTGGTTCAGGGCCTGCACCGCAATGGTTGCCACAGTTGGCGGTGAGCGTCGTAGGAAAGAAATCCACTGGAGCCTCGGTCCTTGAGCCGGTCGGGGCCGAAGACTACCTGAACTTCAAAGAACAATTGAGCATGGCTCCTGCGACTAACTATTACACACGTTGGGCGAAGTGGTTCTGCGCAGACCGCGCCACGCGAACCATCTCTCCCCTTTCAACCATCACCGTGCCAGAGTACGTGCAGCGCCGGATTGAGGAAAACACGCCGGAGAGCCTGAGAGAGGCCGCATTCTTGTCGCCGACCAATGGCTTGGCCTTCGCCCGGCTGGCCAGACAGGTCCTAACACAGAGCGACCAGGACAATCCGCGACGAGTGGGTGAAGCGGACTTCTTCAGCCGGTACGCTTTGAAATGGTCGCCCAACGATGCCGAGGTGGTGAAGATGCGGGCGGAGATCGAGGAGCAGATCAGGAACCTGCCGAAGCCATGAATCTTCTGCCCTATTTAACGAGAAAGCGGTTGCGGAAAACGCGCACGCGAGCGCGCTGAGCCTGCAAGTCGCAGCCCTAAACCCCTTGCGGCGCGACCCGAACTGCGTCGGTCATGATCTCTCGCGGATAACCTTGACTGTCATCGGTTGTTTGACCGTTAGTCATTCACCAGACAGCATTCGTCGCAGGTTCAACTGTGACGATGGGTAGATCTGTAAGTTTTTCCAAATTTTCCTGTTGTAAGGAGTGGCAGCCGATCTCGTGACTCTCAAGGTTTGAGATCCGTAGAACGAAGCTGTGAGTAGCCACATCCTGAACACGACATTGCAAAACATGTACACAGAAACAGAAAGGAACACCGAAATGAAATGGATCGCATCTGCAATGATTGCCTGCCTCGCGTCGATGTACGCCTTGGCGCAGCCGGCCGGCCCAGGCACGGCGCTCTCGTTTGACGGCGCCAGCGCTTACGTCGCCATCGCCACCACCGGCTCGCTGACCGGCACCTTCACCGTCGAGCTTTGGGCCAGACCAGCCGACCCCACCAACGTGAGGACTTTGCTTTCCTCACGATTCCTGCCTGAAGAGTTCGGGTGCGATTTCGGACTGGGTGCCTGGCTTCCGTTCGGAGCGACTCGAATCCATGGCGACATCGGCAATGGTTCCTATTGGATTACAACCTTCGCGGACGCCGATTTTTCCTACTCGGCCGGCACTTGGTATCATTTCGCTTACGTTATTACCCCGGCCACTTATACCATTTACGCAAATGGCGTCCTGGTTGGTATGGGAGCGGTTTCCGAGAACGATGCGGTCTTATACGATCCAAACCATCGATTGGGTATCGGTCACAGCGGCTTCCCGAACGCACGCTGGCAGGGCGAGCTTGACGAGGTGCGGATCTGGAACACCGCCCGCAGCGCCGCCGAGATTCAGTCGAATATGCGCCGCAGCCTCACCGGGAAGGAACCTGGCTTGATGGGCTACTGGCGCTTTAATGAAGGTGCTGGCACAACCGTCGCCGACGCCAGCGGGCATGGGTTCGACGGGACACTCCTCAATGCGCCTCAGTGGGTGGATTCCACCGCCCCGATAGGCACTCCACCCGTCGGCCCACGGTTGGACATCCAGCGCACAACCTCCAACAACGTCGTGGTCCACTGGCCCGCCACGGCGACAGGTTTCGTCCTGCAACAGACCTCCACACTCAACTCGCCCTCCTGGGTGGATGTGGCTGACGCACCCATCGAGATTGGCGGCCAGAACGTGGTCATCGTTGGGCCGCCGACCGGCAACCGATTCTTCCGGCTCAAGCAGTAAGCTTCCATCCTTGCCCGATTTTCCGAAAAACATCGCTATCGCCGAGACACTATGAAAACTAAAAGTTTATTGACCCCCAGAGTAAGCAAGCTGCAAGGCCGTCAACTCATGTGGCTGTGCATCGCGATGCTGGCGCTGGGCTTGGGCGTGATCGCCATCGCCGGGCACGGCCACTGGCACGGGCACAAAGTGCTCACGAAACTCCCACCACCACCGCCGGGCGTCGCCGATCTCAAATTCAATGAATTCTTTGTCATGCCCGTCGGACCGCTCGGATTGCACCCGACGGAGAAGCTGCGTTCTCTCGAAGGCAAGCGCGTGCGGATGCTCGGCTACATGGTGCGGCAGGAGAAGCCGCCCGTCGGCACCTTTCTTTTTGCGCCAATTCCCGTGCAGATCCACGAGCACGACAACGGGCTGGCGGATGATTTGCCGCCGGCCACGGTGTCCGTGGCGGTTCCGACCTGCCGGGGAAAGCCCGTGCCGTTCGCGCCGGATTTGATGGTGCTGACGGGCAGGCTGCACCTGGGCAATCGCGCCCAGGCGGATGGGCGCGTGACCTTCGCGCGGCTGGAGTTGGATCCGCCGAAGCCGTCGTTTTTTAGAAGACTTTTTTCTGCGCGCTCGGATCCAGGCGCCGAAAAACAACTGGTGCGAAACACAAATCGAGGCGCAACACCGTGAGTGCGGCTGTGGCGCGTCGAGGTGCATTGCATCTCAACCGAAAGACACCTATCATGAAACAGAAACAGACCCATATTCGCCTGGGCACAACGGCGCTGATATTTGGCGCAGCCCTGGCCTTACCTCAATTCACAAACGCCGTGCCGACGGTGAGCCGATTGACGCCACCGAGCGCGTTGTTCAGCAACAACGACCCGGACCCGCCCTACATTGCGCGGTTCCTGCCAGGGCAACGCGTCGACTTGCAGGCGACCGTTTCGCCGGATGCGGGGCAGTCAATCACGAGCGTGCAGTTTTACGTCGATGGCGCGCTCGTGCCGGGGACGGTGACCCTCGTGACGAGTGGAATCGTTGCAGGCAAGCCCCCGGGCACGACGGTCGCATCCTTGCGCGCTTATAGCAATGTCACGCCCGGCGTTCATATCCTGACGGTCGTTGCGCAACAGACCGACACGCAGGCAGTGTTGCGGGACGGCAACTTCGAAGTGATTGCGATTAAACCCACCGGCCTGGCGGCCAGGAACATTATCATCATGATCGGCGACGGTATGGGGATCGCGACGCGGGCCGCCGCGCGCATCATGCTCAACGGCGTGAGCCAGGGCAAAGCCACCGCGCCCCTGGCCATTGATATACTTCCCCATACGGCCGTGATTTCCACGCACTCGCTGAATTCCATCTGCACCGACTCTTCGCCGGGCGCATCGTGCTACGCCACCGGCAATAAGGCCAATAATAATCAACACGGCGTGTTCCCCGACGACACGAATGACGTCGGCGATAACCCTCGCGTCGAATCCATCGGGGAATACCTGCATCGGACGCAGGGTCGAGCGCTGGGACTCGTCACCACAACGGACATCTTTGATTCCACGCCCGCCGCCTTCGGTTCACACACCCAGCAGCGCGCCTCGGGCACCGGCATTTGCGATGAGTATTTCGATGAACGCAACCTGACCGGGCTGACGGTCTTGATGGGCGGTGGGCGCAAATGGTTCCTGCCGAACACCACCCCGGGTTCAGGCCGCAGCGTCGCGACGGATTACGCACCGCCCACCGACGTGGTGTCGGCGTGGGGCGTGCCGCCGGGAGCGATTGATGCTGGCCGGGACCTGCTCAGCGAGTTCATTGGCGCAGGGTTCAATTACGTCACTGACGCGACTTCGCTCAATGCGATTCCTTCAAACACACAAAAGCTGCTCGGCCTGTTCCAAATGTCGAACATGAATGTGGCCAAGGACAAAATCGATGGTCGCCGCAGCCACACCGGTGTGGTTTATGATTACGGCTTCCCCGATCAACCGATGCTCGACGAAATGACGGACAAAGCGTTGAGTGTGCTCAGCCAAGGCAGCAACGGTTTCGTGCTGATGGTGGAAGGGGGCTCCATCGATAAGCAGGAACACTTGATGGACAGCGAACGATGGGTGATCGACATGATCGAATTCGACAAGGCCATCGCGAGGTGTCAGGCGTTTGCCGACACCCATCCGGACACGCTGGTGATTGTGACGGCGGATCACGAGTGCGCCGGCTCCGCCATCATCGGCGGATCGAAGCTCAAGAATGCGGGCCTGGTGGCAGCGGTCAATGCGACCGCGCCGGGCACGAACAGCTTGCGGCACCAGGTGGTGGGCACGCTCGAGTCGGCCGGCTTTCCGTTCTACGCGATTGCTGCGGACGGCTACCCGGTCACGACCGACGTCGACAATCGGATGATCATCGGCTACGCCTGCAACGCGGACCGTTACGAGGATTACCTCACCAATCCGTATCCGATTCAGAACTCTTCGCATGGCATTGTCACCAGCCCACCGTTGCCCGGCTACCCGCAGAGTCCGGTCCAGCGCGACAGCGCGCATGGCTTTTTCTTCCCCGGCCAGATCCCCGACGCGATCGCCACGCATACGGCCTCGGACATCGTCTTGTCCGCGACAGGCCGCAATGCGGGCACGTTCACCGGGGTGATGGACAACACCGAAGTGTTTTTCCGCGTCATGCGTGTGGCTTTCGGCGACAACTCATTGTGGCGCGACACGAAACGGCAACTTGGCCGGCCTGGCCGTGTGCCGCCGCGCGACGATGTGCCTGCGGACAATGAAGTCTTGGATGATTGATTCGATGTAGGGCCGCACCCTCTCCCCCATTGGGGGAGAGGGCCTGGGAGAGGGGTCTCCGCAGAATTTGCGAGAATCGATGCGTGCTTTGAATTGCATCATCACGACCAAGCTGCCGCACGTGGGGCTGGCTCATTTTCGCCCATCCTCCGGGTTTGAGTGAAATCGATGAGTTGGGATTACGTCTGTGGATTGGAGGATTCTCTCGCATCAGATCGGACCTTAGCATTTACTGTTTGGCAGCTTTTGAAGCCTGAGTTTTCGGGCCATGAATGCAGAATGGCCTTCAACGCTCCACTGACATCCTCAAAGGCTATGTCCTTTTCCCTCCGGTGTCGGTGGTTTTCCTTGAACGGCGCCGAGCAATCGCCGAAACTGCGTTCATGGCCGAAGATTCAAATCTGCGCGATCCATTTCGCGAAGCCCGTAACAAGGACGGCATCCTCAAATGTCCCTTCCAGGGCGAGACGATGCCGATGATCCTGCGCCACGCGGACCTGCGCGAGGCAGCGAAGGATTGGGCGACTTACAGCTCGGACGCGCCGTTTCGGGTGCCCATCCCGTCGGAGGAAGAGGTCCGGACGATGCGCCAATTACCGATTGAGACCAACCCGCCCGAGCACACCGAGTATCGCGCCATCGTCGAGCCGTTTTTCCTGCGCGCCAAACAGCCCGACGTGATTGCGAAGGTGGCAGCGCTGATTGGAGAAATGGTCTCCAGGGCGCTGACCCGGGAATCAATCGAGATTGTCAACGAGTTTGCGCTACCGGTGCAATCGCACGCCCTGACCTACCTGCTGAATATGCGCGAGTCGGAGGCAGACACGTTGATTGGCTGGGGTATTCACGTTTTCAGATCGACCAGTGGCGAGTTCAAAAAGGAAAATGTGCTCGAGGACTACCTGCGCGCGCAGTTCGACCGCGCCGAGGCGAACCCAAGTGACGATTTCTTCAGCGCGCTGGTTCAGGCCACCTATCGCGGGCGGAGGCTGACCCTCGAGGAGATGATGGGCTTTGCCAACGTCACGTTTGCCGGCGGTCGCGACACCATCATTCACAGCATCTCCTCCATCATCGCCTACCTTGGGCGGAATCCCGCCGCTTTGGAGTATCTGCGCGAAGACCCGAAGCGCATCGTGCTGGCGAGCGAGGAGTTTTTCCGCGTCTTCATGCCGCTCACGCACATTGGGCGCGTGTGCCCGGTGGACACCAGTGTCCATGGCGTGCCGGTCAAAGCGGGCGGGCGCGTATCGCTGGCGTGGTCCTCGGCAAACTTCGATGAAACGGTTTTCGACGCGCCGGAAGAAATCCGCCTCGACCGCAAACCGAATCCGCACATCTCCTTCGGCTTCGGGCCGCACCTTTGCCTCGGAGCGCCTCATGCGCGCCTGATCGTCCGCAGCCTGCTGGAAGCGCTGACCCAGCGCGTCGAAAGGATCAACGTGATCGAGGCCCGGGAGCACATCGAACACGAGGCGCGCTTTCAGAGAACGAATGGCTACGATTCACTGACGGTCGCCTTCTCAGGCAGATGAATCACGCTTACATTTGCCGCCGAATCCAAGAAGAAATTGAGTGGCGGGCGGGATTGGGGAACACTAACGGTGAACCAAAGCAGGGATTCCAGAAATCCAGACAGCCAGCGTTTTTCACGCTGGCACCGCTTTTTTCACCATGAACCTGTCTCAGTCTGCGTTGAGCCGTCCGTTTACCGTCGTTGCAGCGGGCATGGCGGTAGCGCTCGCTTCCGTGCTGGCGTTGCAACAGATGCCCAAAGACATTTTCCCCCCTTTGGATCTTCCAACGATTTACGTCGCGCAGGCCTACGGGGGCATGGATCCCATGCAGATGGAAGGATACCTGACCTACTATTTTGAATATCATTTTCTTTACTTGACCGGGATTGAGCATGTCGAATCGAAGTCCATCCAGGGCGCCGCGCTGATCAAACTGCAATTTCATCCCGGCACGGACATGTCACAGGCCATGGCGGAAACTGTCGCATACGTAAATCGCGCGCGAGCTTTCATGCCTCCTGGAACCGTGCCGCCGTTCATCACGCGGTTTGACGCCGGCGCGGTGCCGGTGGGCAATCTTGTCTTTACCAGCGAGACCCGGTCGGTCACAGAAATGCAGGACGCCGCACTCAATCTGGTCCGACCGCTGTTTGCAACATTGCCCGGCGTCACCGCCCCACCGCCATTTGGTGGCAACGCTCGCAGCATCGTCGTCAACCTCAATCCAGAAAGATTACAGTCCTATCACATGTCTCCAAACGAGGTGGTGGCGGCCATTGCGTCGGCCGATGTCATCAGCCCCTCGGGCAACATTCTAAAGGGAGGAGCATATCCGATGGTGCCTTTGAATTCAGTCCCCAGGAACATCAAGGATCTGGAAGCTGTGCCGATCCGCCCGGGAAAGTTTCCCACAGTCTTCGTCAGAGATGTCGGCAGAGTCGAAGATGGTTCTGACATAGTGACCAGCTACGCGCTATTTAATGGTCAGCGCGCCGTTTACATCCCTGTGACCAAGCGGGCAGATGCCTCTTCTCTGGCAGTGGTGGATTTGGTAAAGAAGAACATCCCGAGATTCCAAGCTGTGCTGCCCGCCGGCATGAAGGTGAGTTATGAACTGGATCAGTCCCCTTATGTAAAGCGCGCGCTGGCGGGGCTGCCGTGGGAGGCCGCACTTGGAGCGATCCTGAGTGGCGTCATGATTGTACTATTTTTGCGTGATTGGCGCAGCGCCATGATCGTTGTGGTAAGCATCCCACTCTCCCTGATGGCTGCCATTTTAGGCCTTTGGGTTACCAGACAAACTGTAAATATAATGACTCTTGGGGGATTGGCTCTGGCCGTCGGGGTTTTGGTCGATGAGGCGACTGTCTGCCTTGAAAACATTCATGCTCATCTCTCTCGCGGCCACCGCTTGGCAGGCGCGGCGTTGGAGGCTACGACGGAAACGGCCAGCCCACGCCTCCTGGCGATGCTGTGCGTCGTCGCTATGTTTACACCCGTGCTTTTCATGGTGGGGGCGGCCCGAGCCATGTTTCTTCCACTTGCACTCGCAGTCGCTTTCGCCATGATTGCGTCTTATTTGTTGTCGAGCACACTCGTGCCGATTCTCGGCGTTTGGCTATTGAGGGAGCGGGAGAACGTTTTTGGTGGCAGCTCATTCGCGAGGTTCGGTGATGCTTACGGGAAAGTAGTGGAAGCGACGCTCCGCGTGCGGTGGCCGCTATTCGTGTGCTATCTCGCCGCCGCGACTGGCATCATTGTTTGGGTCGGCGGGAGGCTACCCACGGAGATTTTTCCGCAAGTGGATGCCGGACAATTGCAGGTTCGTCTGCGCGGGCCAGCGGGTACGGATATCGACGGGACCGAGGCAATAGCGAAAAAAGCGTTGGGCATTATCAAACGCGCTGCCGGACCCGAGAATGTGCAAATCTCCTTGGGAACGCTGGGACTTCATGGCGCCGCATATCCGATCAACTTCGTCTATGTTTGGAACGGGGGAACCGAAGAAGGAATAATGCAAGTCTATTTCAAACCCAATGTGGCTCTGGATATGGAGGACCTGAAGGAGCGGCTGCGAAGGGACTTTCATGCAGCGATGCCTGAAGTGGCATTTTCATTTGAACCAGCCGATGTCGTGAGCCGGGTCATGACCTTAAGTGTTGCTATGCCAATCGAGATCGCCGTCAGCGGCCCGAACCTTGCGGCCAACCGGGTCTTCGCCGAGAAAGTAAAGGAGAAGCTCGAAAAGATCCCGGCTTTGCGCGACGTGCAGTTCGGGCAATCGCTGGATTATCCCACCATCGATGTGGCAGTGGATCGGGAACGCGCGGGAATTATCGGGGTGAACATGAGG
>Ga0247668_1000391_pt1 | contig 10887 bp, 10 predicted proteins | sample CNK09_metaG_FD_182737 | JGI IMG/M metagenome (GOLD analysis project Ga0247668, IMG submission 182737) | Soil microbial communities from Purdue University Martell Research Forest, Indiana, United States - CNK09 | ecosystem: Environmental > Terrestrial > Soil > Temperate forest > Bulk soil...
GGTCCAGACGCTGCCAGTCCATGCGGTGCTTCCTCATCCGGGCCACCGATTGGTCAAGGCGTGGCATGAGGTTCTTGCGGATCTGAACAAACTCGATAGGTGAAGAGCCGCCGGGCACGTGCAACATCTGGTGTTCGCGCTCGACCATCAGCAGCAATTCTTCACACAACGCCAGGTGGGCGCGCAGATCGCGAGCCATCTCCGCCGGGTCACTCATTGCGAAGTGGATGCGGCGGGGGAAGGCTTTGCGCTGGCTGTCGAGGGGCCGGAACGCCCAATGGGCGTCTGCCAATCAATAAACTCATGTCGCCATTTCGCCATATCCAAGACTGCTTTTAGCCCAGGAGTGGCGTTGGTGGCGAGTTCTTTTTCGCGGGCCGTGATTTGGGCGTAGGTGGACGAGGCTTTCTCAGGTTGTTCCAAGCGTTCATAGACCAGCCCTATCTGATACCAAACGGGAAGCTGCCATCCCGGAGATTTATCCAGGGCCGCGAGCGCCGAATAGATTTCTAAAGCGTCCACGTAGTCGGCTTCCTGATACATTTGGTTGGCAATTTGGTTGCCGGCTCGCTGTTGCCAATAGGTCCATGCCGCCTGCTTTTTATCCGGCGCTTTTTGCTGAAATTGGAGGAGGAGAAGCACTTGTTCGCGCGCCTCCCTGTTGCGGCCAAGCTGCTTAAGGGAACTGGCGAGGAGAAACCTGGCTTCCGGCTCCTGGCTGGCCGCCGGGTAATGAACCAAAAAGTCCTGTGAGTTCGCAATGACCTCCGGATGTTTGGCTGAAGCCGCCAAGCACTTCAGCACCTTGAATTCAATTTCAAGTTTGTTGACCTGGAGATTCTCCAATTTGAGCAACCGAGTGAAGAACTCGGACGCCTCCTGATATTTGCCTTGCAGATAATAGGTTTCGGCAATTTCTGTTTGGGCCTTCAAGACCATCTGCTGATAATAATCCATCTTGCCGCTCTTCAGCGTCAGTGCGCTTGTCATCACGGCGTAAAACTTTGAGAGCGCCAGGGCCGGCGCCCCCATCCGCCGATAGAGAAGTCCCTGGCGCAGCAGGACTTCCGGAACGCTTTCATCCTGGGGATAGTGCTTGAGGTACTGTGCCAGAATTTGTTGGGCCTTCGGCAATTGTTCCTGTTCCTGGGCCATGACCGACATTTCGATCAGTGCCGAACGTTTCAATTCATCCGACGCATTGCCATCGAGCAGCGCCGCAAAACTCTTTGCCGCCCGGTTGTAATCCTTTTCGGTATGTTGCTTCGCGGCCACATTGAAGAGCAATTGCCAGCGCGATGGAAGAGCATTTGTTCCCAAGTTGTCTGACGTGAGCAGGTTCGAATTGAGGAGCAGCTTTGATGATTGGTCCGGCGCAGCGGCCGTCGGAACCGCCGGCAGTTCAACCGGAACATTTTCGCCACGGACCACAAGTATGTGCCCGGCAAAAAGCAACGTGAAGCACAGCCTTTGCACGGTGATTTGAATGGGGTATCGCAACATTAGTCTCCTGAAGCGGTTCAACGCGTCGAATAGGTCGCTTTGCTCGGAGAGCGTTGAGCGCGAGTGGGTGGAATGAAAATGAGCGGGGCACGAGCGCGCTCCGGCTCGGTGTTGGTTGCGCCAACACTTCTTCGGAAGTAAGGCAAGAATGTTTGCGGCCCGATGACATCCGGTTGTTCGGGGCTAATCCACGACATCAATTCGATTGTGCTTTCGTTCGTCTCCCCAAGGCCGGGTGACTTTACACTCGTCACGATGGATTCAGGTTGAACAATCGGAAGGCTCGCTTGCGCCGGGGACGGGTTGCTGGTGGTGCTGCTGATTTCCGGAGGCGAGGCGGAATCTTCATCAGGCGTCAACCTGGAAAGCATGCCGCTGGGGATTGGCTTTGGAGCGGGTTCAAATCGAAGGGGCGCGGGACCGATCATCCGCAGATAATCCGCAAGGCCGATTGATGAGAACCCCACCACGAGGGCCACGAGCAGGCCGCGATAAAGCCAGTATCGTTTTGCGCGGCCAAGCCTTTGCCGTCTATGTATTTGAGGCGTCACTCTAGCGAGATTATCGGCAGGATCTGACCATCGGTTGAACCTTTGTCGGGTCCTTTGTCAAATCCTTTGTCGATTTCTTGGACTCTTTGAGTGCATTCACAGGGCGCGCTATGGAATCGAGTAAGGATTCGACTAAGTTTGTTAGCAATAGACCAGCAGCGCTTGCTTGATCGGGCTGACGCGATTGTGGTTCATTAACTTCCCGATGTAGGCTTCGCTCATAACCTGCCCTCCGGGAATCAAAAGCAATCCGTTGGCGGTATAGATTCCCTTCGCCAAAGTCATTCCTGGCTCGATTTCTGAAAGCAAGATTTCACGTTCCTGGCGATGCACAATCGTCTTGGGCCGGTAGCGCACGAAAATTCGGACTGCTTCTGGATCGAAGAATGAGCCGCTTTGGCGCTGGATGGCATCACTTATCTCAGATTCCTCTCCAACCCTTTCCGCAAAGCATGCGGTGACAGCGAGCAGGCGCGCCAGCCATGGGATTTCTTCGCCGCTCAGTTGATCGGGAAAACCTCGCCCATCGAAGCGTTCGTGATGCGATCGAATGACCAGCCCGACATCGGCCAGATCATGAACGAAACCCGCCAATTCCTGGCCGATGATTGGATGCTGCTCGATCAGGGCTCGTTCGGCGTCGTTGAGCGTTTCGGGTGTTTTTTGCGCCAGTTGGATGATTCGGCGCGGGATGCCGACTAATCCGATGTCGTGGAGCAGCGCGCTGACCTCGAAAACCCGCCGTTGTTCTGCGGGCATTTTTAATCCGTCCGCGATGGCGGTGGACAATTCCAGGGTTCTCCGTGCCTGTGCACCGAGGCTCGGATAAAAGGTTTGCAGGACCTTTAGACAAAGTTCAATTGACCGGTGCAGATTGCGTTCCAGCGCGTGATTCAAGGCCGCGAGTTGGCGGTTTTGTTCGGTTTCCCGCGCGACCCTTTCCTCCAGCGATTGATTCAACTCGGCCAGCTTGGCGTTCATCGCCACTGTAGTGCGATGCAATTCGGCGTTTCGCGAAATCAGGTCATGACGCCCGACACCATTCTTGATCGTGACGAGCAGTTCTTCGCGCAACCACGGCTTGACGATGAATCGAAAAATCTCGCCGCTATTAATGGCGTCGAGGATGGTGCTTAACTCCAAAACCCCCGTCATCAAAATCCGCGTCGCCTCTGGTTGAATTTTTTTGACCTCGGCGAGCAGTTCCAGACCGGTCATCCCCGGCATGCGCTGGTCGGTCAAGACGAGCGCGAACGGCGGCTCCTTTGTGACGAGGTCCACCGCTTCGACGGCGCTGGAGGCCGATACCACCTGGTAACCTTCACGAGAGAGCATCTCACTTAAGGCAGTGAGCACCAAAGGCTCGTCATCAACAATCAATAAACGGGCCGGAGCTTCGGCGGCAGGCGTAATCCCGCTCATGAGTAGGAGTTCCAGATTAGCGTCTGGTCTCGGACGTAGGCGCGGTGCACCTGCTGCAAAGTGCGGCCGGCTTGCGACAGCTTGCTTTGCTCCTCTGCCAAATGCTGTCGTTGAGAGGCGAGCATTCGAACATTCTCCGACTCCAACGCGATAAGTTGTTCCAAAAGCGGTTTGAACGCCGTCCGATACTCTTTGCCTCCAGCAGCTTCCTGCCAACCGCCGATCTCATCGGCAAGCGCTTTTTTCTCGTTCTGACAAGTCGCGAGGAGAGGCCAATCCCGGCTCCGAATCGCTTCCGATTCAGCCGCGCTCAACAGCGCCCATCGCTCATAGAGAGAGCGCAATCGCGCCTCCGTGTCCTCGCGACTTTGGACTTTGGACTTTGGACTTTGGACTAGCACAGTTTTAACCCAGCACAGAGAGCGAGACTTCCTCCGGCGCCTGGTTCGCGTTCTCATTCTTTCTGAGCATTTCGGCCCAGGCGTCCCGCAGAATGGTTAGCCGCCCGATCACGTCGAGAATGCCTGGTTCCTTTTTGGAGCGGTTGCTCTCATCGAGCTGGCGGTCCATATAATCATACAATCGTCGCAACGTAGTCGCGAGCTCGCCCCCCTGCTCCAAGTTCAGCGCCACGTTGAGTTCAAAGAGGATTTCCTGGGCACGCACCACATTGTTATGAATCGTCTGGTTGAACTCGAGCGGGTCGTCGGCCCCAAACCCAAGCCGTGCCCGCTCCAGGAAGCGGATGGCGCCATCATAAAGCATGAGCACGAGCTGCCCGGGTGAAGCCGTCTGGGTTGCGACTCGAAGATAGGATTGCCCAGGATCGGGTCGGTAAGTCATCGCGAGATTATGACTCAGGGTGGTTCCGAGTGAAGGCCAGCAATTGGGCAATGCCGCGAATCACTTCATCCGGCGGATATTTCACCGAGGCAATCAACTCCTGGGCGCGAGCCACTTCCGCGCCGCGAATCTCCGGGCTGGCGCTAAGCGCCTGATTCAAATTGCGCGATTGGTCGAAAACCGCATTATCCTGATCGTCCCGAACGGCGCGCGCCACTTCGTGTGGTTCGGGGCCGCGAGGCTCGATGTACTGGCTGGATATATTGTTTATTTGCATAAGCTGCCGGCTTTCGCCGAGTTCTAACATTTATCCCTTACATACCTAATAGGCTCATCGGCTGTTCCGCAGAATAGTTCACTATCAATCTCATCATCGTTCCGGTGCCTCGTTCGTTTCGGCAGCCTGGCCAATTTGAAGCTGCTTCGGCTGGGGACAGCCGCCCTCCGCACCCGAGCAGTCATCGTTCCGGCAGGGTGGCCAATAGCGCGCTCAGCGTGTATTGGCTGAACCGGCGCGGTGAATTGAGGATACTGCTGCTATCGGCCAGCGGTTTGACATTTTCGACGTGTTCCCGGCAATAGCCCTCAGCCGCCCTGGCAACGACCGCTTCTGAGGCATCAAAGACCTCATCCGCCGCCCAAAGGATTGATTTGTCCTTGGTTTCCACAATTTTCAAATTCCACCCGAGCACCAGCGGCTTGTAAGCGCGATAGGGCCGCAGGTGGGAAAAGAGCACCGCGTCACAGCTCAGCACGTTTTGCAAGTGTTCGAAAAAATCTGACGGGAGCTTTTCCTGCGCATTCCAGCCTGCCTTGCCGGTCCACTCCCGCAACTGGGTGGGCGTGACCGCGACTAACTCGAAGGCGTTGAGCTTTCCTAGTTCCGCAAACAAAACCGGTTCTAATTCCTTCCTTCCTTCTTCCGCCTGCCAATCGGCCGACTCGACTGTGACCGGCAAGACCGCCAACCGGCGGATTTGCACAGGGATATATCGGGCTGAACGATAGAAGTTTCTTGGCTGAGTGACGGGAGCGGCAGCGTGATGCGTGAAATCGGGCCAGGCGCAGCCGGTGAACAGGAATGCTAACGATGCCAACACGGCATACAGGATAAACTGACTCACAACCTTCGTTGAAACCCTAATCGCCAACCTTGTCGAATTTGGGCACACATCGACTGTGGAAGGGATCGACATAGTGGGCGATAAAGGATTCGACAAAGATTGCAATAATTTTTCCACGGTCAATTTATCCAAGCTGCTTGGTCAGGAAGGCCAGTTGCTGATTGGCCTTGGATTGCGCCTGCTCCATGGCGATAAACTCCGCCGTCAGCCTGTCCGCATTGGCCTGCACCAGCGCTTCCTGGGCGGTGATCTGCGTGTCGAGATTGGCAATTTGTTTGCTGATGTTGCTCTGCTTGGTGACGAGGGAACCGGAATCGCCAACCGTTCGATCCAAATAAGAACTCAGCGTTACGGCCAGCCCGCTTGTCGAATCGGTGAACAGGGACTGCACCGCCTTCAAATTGCTGGCCAGAGCGGAATCCAGTTTCGCGCTATTCGTCACGGCCAGCTTGTTATCGTTACCGTTCGAGTCGATCCCCAAATCGGCGAGACCTTTGATCGTCCCGGTCAAACCCGAGGTCAGCGCAGTGACCATCGAACGCAGCTTGGAAGTCAGTTCATCGGAGTCGCTATCCCCGCTGAGGATGCTCGCCGTGACTTTGCCCTTTGCGTCCGTGCTGCTGGCCGTCAGGGAATCAATTAAGGATTGGCTCTTGTTATATTCGGTAATGAAATTCGTGATCGCTCCCTTAATCCCGGTCGTGTCGCTTGCCACAGTGACCGTCGTGGAGGCTGCTTTGAGCGCTGTCACCGTCAGCCCGTTGATGGTCGAGCTGTCGCTGGTCACGGTGTTGGAATGGCTTGTCAACGGGTCGCCACCGTTGATGGTGTAAAGCAGGTCCTTGCCCCGCGACAAGGTGCCGGTAGAAAGCTTGGTGGCGGCGAGAAAATTTCCCGTCACGTCGGCGAGAGTGATTCCTACATCGCCGGTGGTGTTGTTGGTCAATTGAAACTGATCGTGGATTCGATCGTAACTGGCCGTCACGCCCGCTGCCGAGTTGTTAATGCGCCCAATCACGTCCAACACGGTATCCGTGCTGGCGTTAAAGCTGATCGAAACGCCATTGATCTTGAATTCGCCCGCCCCGCTTCCGCCATCGGACACGGTCGTGGCAAAATTCGCACTGCTCAGCATCGCCGTCTGCTTGACAACGCCGAGGGCGGCGCTGCTGGCAACGGCTCCGGTGCCGTTATTGTTCAATTTCGACACCTGGAGAAAGTTGCTCGTGTCTGTCGCGCTGCCGAGGACAATCTCTCCGCTGCTGCTCAGGCTAATCTTATCCGTGGTGTGATCGTAACTGCCTGTGACCGTCCCGCCGGTGGCGGTGCTGATTTTGTCAAATACCTGCTGCAAAGTATCACTGGTCGCAAGCGTCATCTGCTGGCCATTGACCGTGAAAGTGCCTGCAGTAATTGTGCCGGCAAAAGCGGCATCGCTCAGGACCAGGCCGGAAACATTATTCGTCGCACTCAAACTGGACCCGGCATCGGCCAATCCTTTTTGCGCACTGGCTGTCGCTAATTGTGTGAAATTGAAAGTGTAACTTCCCAAAGGGGCGCTCGCGTCCGCAGAAGCCGTGAGCACCGTGCTGTCGCCCACCTGGCTCGTCTGGCCCTTGAACAATTGCGGATCTTTGAGCGCATCCACGTACGTCTTGAGCGTGGCCAACTCGCTCGCAATCGTGCTGTAGGCCGAATTGCGTTGCTGCAGAGTCGATTGCTGGCTCTGGAGCTGTCGTTCCGGGGCCCGCTCCACGTCGCTGAGCTGGTTGACCATCGACTGCCAATCGAATCCTGAAGCCAACCCGGCCACTATTGTGCCTGCCATACTTTATTAGGTCTTTCCTGTTTTCATCATTGAGCAAAAAAGGCTCGGACGGCGCTACCACGCCGTCCGAGTTGCATCAGATATCGTGCCAAACTCCGGATTATTGCAACAACCGGAGGGTCGAGTTCGGCAACGCGTTCGCCTGCGCCAACATCGCCGTCCCGGATTGGACAAGGATGTTGTATCGCGCAAACTGCGTGCTCTCCTGGGCCACGTCCACGTCCGTGATTCGACTGTTCGCAGCCGCGAGGTTATCACTTAGAACGCCAAGCTGGTCACTGGTGTAACTCAGGCGCGTCATGTTCGCTCCAATCTGGGCGCGGTCGGTAGCCAACTGTGTGATGGCTGCCTTCACGTTGGTCAGAGCCGTCGCCGCGTTCGCCGCGGTGGTGACGGTTGAGGCGGTCGCAGTGGTATAAGCACTCCCACCCAGGTTCACACCGGCCATTGAGAACGTGCCGCTATCGCCGTCGGTTGTCACTGATAACGCCGAAGAACTGAACAGCGTCACCCCATTGAAGTCCTTGCCCGCGACGTTCGTGATGTAAGCGCCGAGCGTTTGGAATTCCGAGTTGTAGAGCGTTCGGTCCGCATTGGTCTTTGTTACGTCCTGAGCGAGGATGGACAATTCACTCATTCGATCGAGCGCGGTGGCCACTTTTTTCAGGAACCCGTCCTGGGTCTGGCTGAAGGAGTTGGCGTTGCCAACGTTGGCATTGGCCGCGTTGGTGCGCTTGATTTGAGCGGAGAACCTCATCGCCACCGCCAAGCCAGCCGCGTCGTCCGACGGAGTCGTGATTTTCGATCCGGAGGATAAGCGTGCGAGCGATTTGGCCAACATGCTGGAGGATTCTGCGAGCAGGCTTGCGCTGTTCTGAGCCGATATATTTGTATTAATTACCATAACTACTCTTTCCGTGAGTCACCCGTGAAGGGTTACTTTTGGGTTGTCAGCGCCATCCATTACGCCTGGTGAACCTTTTGATTTCGGGCATTCACCGATTTCCCTGTGGCCCTTTGAGGCTGCCAACCGCCTTGTCTTGCGACACTGAGGTCATCGGCAGCTTTTTCGGGAGCTTCACTCGGCAACGAGGATTTTTTTTATTGCTCAGGTGGAGCGAGGGACTTCCAAACGCAAAACCGCAAGATTTCTAGCGCTAACCCTGTGGAGTCGCCCCGGCAACGAATGCTTCCAATTCCTGGCGCAGGGGCAGAAGCTGTTTGCGCGCGGCCTGTTGATTAGCCCAATAGACGCCGCCGAAAAGCATGACGGTGCCGAGGAGAAAATAGCAGTCCAGCCAGGCCTTCGCTACCGGAGAACCGGTGCCAGGAAGGCCCATAAAAAAAAGATTGGCTCCCGCCACAAAGGGCAGATTGTAAATCAAAGATTGAACCAGCCGGATCTGCGCATCAAGCTTGCCAAGGCCACCGAGCGACGGGTCGTCTCGCTCCACACCTTCCAGGGGGAAACCACCGCGACTGGCTTCCCGGACCTTCCATATCATCTGGGCAAGGGAAACGATTATAACGACGCTCCCGACACGACTCAGTTCAAAAGGGAAAAACACGAAAAGACCAATGCCACCAGCCAAAGCCGCGGAGTAGCCGGCCGTCGCGAATGCCGCCCGCCGGCGGATCTGCTGGTCGAGAGCGCTCAATTTCTCCTGCACCGAGTCATTCAATGGCTTGTTCATAGTTGGAGTGCAAATTGTTAGTTCTGCTTAATCGGTCTGGTGGAATTGCGGAACCTTACCCGATTATTCAATAAATTGCAAGCTTTTAACCTTGTGTTTGCGTCCTTCCAAATGCCATAGATGGCGCCCATGAGTTCTCCGGTGCTGGACCAAACAATCGAGCAAAAGAAGCTGACACTAACCGATTGGCTGATCATTTTCGTAGCCATTCTCGGTTTTGCCTTCGACACGTATGAATTGCTGATGCTGCCGCTCATCGCCCGCCCGGCCCTAATCGAGCTGCTTCATGTCGATCCCGCCACTGCTTCCGGCAACGCCGCCATCTTGAGCTGGACGGGTTACATGATGTGGGCCAGCGCCGTTTCCGGCGGCATCTTTGGATTGCTCGGCGGTTACTTGACCGATCGCTTTGGCCGGAAACGGGTGCTGGTCTGGAGCATTTTCATTTACGCGCTGTCTCCGTGCCTGGCAGCGTTCAGCACTTCGGCGACCATGCTGTTGGTTTTGCGCTGTACGACGTTCATCGGAGTCTGTGTGGAATTTGTCGCCGCCGTCGCCTGGCTGGCTGAATTGTTTCCCAACCCGCGCCAGCGGGAAAAGGTCCTTGGTTCCACCCAGGCGTTTGCCTCGCTCGGGGGCCTGATGGTGGCGGGGGCTTATTTCCTGTGCGTCACTTACGCCCAGAATTTGCCTGCGATTCACGGCGACCATACCCCCTGGCGCTACACTTTGATTTCGGGTCTAATTCCAGCCCTGCCGTTGATGCTGCTGCTGCCGATGCTCCCGGAGTCACCGGCCTGGAAGGAAAAGCGAGCCAAAGGAACACTCAAGCGGCCGAGCATCGTTGAACTTTTCCAGCCCGCCCTGCGCCGCACCACGTTGGCGACAACGATTCTGTTTGCCTGCGCTTACGGGGCCGCTTTTGGCGCCATCCAAATGACGCCCCAAATCGTGCCGGGCCTCGTCTCTGGCCTGTCCGAGCTGCCAAAACTGCGCAAACAGGTTGAAGCCGCCCAAAGTAGCGGACAGGACACTAAAGAATTGAAGCAGCAAATTCGGCAGCTTGGAAAAAAGCAGGAGCAAGTCGTCAGCGGCGTGCAGACTTACCAGGAGGTCGGTGGACTGGTGGGCCGCTGCCTGTTGGCAGTCCTGGCCGTCTATATTGTTGGGCGCGGAAAATTGCTCCGCCTCTTCCAGGTCCCCGGCCTGGTGCTTATTCCGCTGATCTTCTGGTTCCCGGCGACGGACAATCTCGACTTGTTCAAGTGGGGTATTTTCGTGGCCGGATTTTGCACTATCGCGCAATTCAGCTTCTGGGGTAACTATTTGCCTCGCGTTTATCCGACGCACTTACGCGGCACGGGCGAGGGCTTCGCCGCCAACGTCGGCGGACGCATGATTGGCACGTCGGCGGCTTTCTTTACCACCAAGATCACTCCCTTCATGGCCGGAGCGGCCCAACCGGCCAAGTTGGCGCATGCGGCCGCGTTAGTGGCCTTATTGGTTTACGCGGTGGGATTAATTACTTCTTTTTGGTTGACCGAACCGAAACAGGAAGAGTTGCCGGATTAATCGATCGAATGGCCACCGCAAGAGCTTCTGTCCTGGAAAAATTTCGCGCGCCCCTGCGCCTGCTCGACCTTCCCCTGCCTTCTCACGTCGAGCCGGGAGCCGCGCTGGTCCGCACAGAGATGGCCGGGATCTGCGGCACCGACGTTCACCTGTGGAAAGGCGAACTGCCGATTGCGCTGCCCATCATTCTTGGTCACGAAACGGTCGGCCGAATCGAACAAATTGGCGAAGGATTGGACCGCGATTGGACTGGCCAGCCGTTGCGGCCAGGCGACCGCGTGACGTGGAATTCCAGCACTTCCTGCGGACGGTGTTTCTACTGCGCCGAAAAGCGCCAGCCGACCCGATGT
>Ga0247668_1000392_pt1 | contig 10855 bp, 4 predicted proteins | sample CNK09_metaG_FD_182737 | JGI IMG/M metagenome (GOLD analysis project Ga0247668, IMG submission 182737) | Soil microbial communities from Purdue University Martell Research Forest, Indiana, United States - CNK09 | ecosystem: Environmental > Terrestrial > Soil > Temperate forest > Bulk soil | place...
GAAGCATCTCGACGACCACGACTTGCAGGACAAGCTGTTCGGCTTGCTCGACAAGCGGGAAGAAGCCGGCAAGGATATCTCCCCGAAGGTTATCGAGGAAATGGCCCGCGAGATGGCGGAAACGCCGAAGGCCACGAAGACGGAGCATTCCCTGTTCGGCGACATCGAGAGCGAGGAATCGCTCTTCGTCGAGCGCAACGAGCTGAAGACGCATGTACGCGGCGAATTGGGCCGCGAGGTCAATGACTTCCTGGCGGTCAGCAACAAGCGCCGGGCGGAGAAGGTCGGCAAGGCGGGCAACGTGCTGGACGTCGCCGAGAACAAGCGCATTGCCGAGGAAGCCGAGCGCGTCAAGAATGTCTATGAAACGCTGGTGAACCGCAAGGGGCCGGTCTCTGACGCCGTCAACGCCGCCGCTGCGGAGTACGCCGGTGCAAAAACTCGGAGTCAACGCGATGCCGTCAAGCGAAAAGCCGTCGAGTCCATCCGCGACGCCGTCTTCCACGAAGCCGGAGTCGGTCAGTCCGGAACAGAAGGAGGCGCTGTTGGCGGAGGCGGCGCGGCAGCTGGCGCTGAACCGGGAGCAGCCGCAACCGCCAGCACAAACGCCGGACGAGGAGATTCTGAGCCGGTCAGCGTAGGGCAGAAGGTTGCCGTTCCCGCATCGCACACCGCTGGCGCTTTCGATGGCGAGATTGTCGACGCTGGCAAGGGCAGGATTGGCCTTCAGCAAGCCGGTTCTACGCACGGTCCTGCCGTCGTGTTCAAGGACGGCGAGCAGGCCCGACGATTTCTGAATGACCTCTCAGGGAAGGTGGTCGGCAAGGCGGACGCGCCGGACGAATCCATCAACCGCGTCCTCTCGCAAGACGCCAAGTTTCTGGGGCGCGGCAACGACGGGCTGGCCTTCGACACGGGCGACGGCAATGTTGTCAAGGCGTCGAGTGAGGTTCCCTATCACTGGAACAATGGTCTACGCTCAGCAGAGGAAGGCGCCGATAGGCTTCGCAATCAGGTCAAAGCCAATGACGCGCTGCTCGCCGCCAAGGTGCCGGGCATCCTGCCGCAAAAGCTGATCGAACATGGCGGACGCGCCTTTGTGGTAATGCCCAAACTGAATCTTGAAGACCCGCTCACGGCGGAGCATCTTCAGCAAGTCAAGGAGTCGGTGAAGGCTGCGCACGAAGCCGGGTACACGTTCGGTGACGACATTCAGGCTGGCATCGGCAAGGATGGTCGCGCCTATGTGTTCGACACCGGGGCGGCGCGAAAACTTGGCGACGGCAGGAATCGGCAAGCGGACATTCAGGATGACGAGTCGCGGCTGGGACATCTGTTCGAGAAGGCGGGAGTTCCGTTCAAGGGAATCAACCCGTCTCTTGACTACGATGCCGCTTTGCAAAGCGTCCAGAAGCACGTCGATAGCGGCAAGCCGATGAGTCCGGCTCTTGCGGAGTTACGCCGCAAGAAACTGGAACGGCTATACGGCAACCTCGATCCCGACGAACAGGAGTTGCTGTCGGACAATCACAAGGAGTTGCTGTCGAAGGTTGGCGCAGACAGCGGAGGAGGAGGCGATCAGCCGGGCGGATTGAAGGAAGAGGCGCCGCCCGAATTGAAGGACGCGCCTTCTGATGCCGCTGGCCACAAGGTCGCAAAGGATGGCACGGTCTGGGCGAAAGCTCCCGCTGGCGGAATGGTATCGCAAGTCAACGGTCAGCATTACAAGGGCGGCCAGTGGATGCCGATTCATGGCCTGTCGGTTGGACAGGATCGGCAGCCAGCCGGTGAGCCACAAGGCGGCGGAATGCCTCTGGTAAATCCGGACGGAGAACCCGGCGGACCTCGTCGCAAACCGGAAGAGAAGAAGCCTCGTCGTCCGGAGAGTGTGCGGGACCGCATGGGAGATTTGGTGGAGGTTCCGGAGGGGAACGTCGCCATAGAGAAAGTGGTTGCTGGCTCTCCGTCCAAACGCCTCAGCGATGATGCGCTGGCGTATCTCGGACTGACGCGCAAGCAGGCTGACGACTTGAAAGAGATTTATGAGGCGAACGATGGTGCCCCCTACTTGCCGCGTGAGATAATCCCTGGCTGGAATGCGGGCAACCAGAAGGAGATTGACCCGTCGTGGGATGTTGCCGCGAAATGGAAGGCGTACAAGAAGGCGCGCGGGGAAGACGCGCGTCGCAAGGATGCCGAGAGAACCAACCAGATAGTCGCGGAAGAAAAAGCCTCTGCCAACGCTGTCGAGAAGCCGGCAAAGCAACGCGACTACTCCGATCAGGAGAAGTCGCACCGCGAACAGCAGCGCGTCTACGGCGAAGTGATTGGCGACCCGACCAAGGCGTCCGCCAAGGATCTTGTTGTTGCTCGTGGCCATCTCGAAACGCTCCTCTACCACGAAAAGAAGCGACACGAGCGCGGCGACACAAGCGACGAGCAATATGCTGGGCTGGTCGACTCGCTCCGGCGCGACGCCGACTACATCGACCAGATTTACAAGGACCGAATCAACGGCCGTGCGCCCGGACCCGAGGATCAGTCGCGCGCCGAGAAGATCGCCGAGAAGTCAGCGATTGAGAATCGCCCGGTCATGACCATCGCCAAGGAAATGGGCCTGACGCTGGATGAGTTTCGCGACATTCGTGCCGACGTTGAAAAGCATCTCGACGAATTCCGTTCCATCGGCAAGGAACCAAGCGCCGGCCGCAAGAAGGCGATGGAGCGACACAAGGAGTTGCAGGCAAAGGAAGCCGAAGCTGAGGCGGCGCCCGTTGCTGAGAAGCCGAAAGCGGCGACAAAACCTGTGTTCTCCGTTGGCGACCACCTGCAATATACCGGCAGAGGCGCCGACCCTGATGAAACGACTGAGTTTCGCGGATTCCACACAGATCCGTCAACAGGCGAAAAGATGGCGCGAGTCATCTTCCGTCCGCGTTCTGGACCGCCGTTTGAAACGTCAGTCCGGCCAGAGGACTTGAAAGCCGTCGCTCCCGTCGAGAAACCGACTGCATCCGAGACCGAAAGCCACACGCCGCTGACCGACGCTGAATTATTCAAGGGTCGCGATCAGGAAGCGTTCCGCAAACTCCAGACGTCTCTCGGCGTAAAGAAACCGGAGGTTGGCGAGAAGGGTGCCAACAAGTTCCGGCAAGCGCTCAAGGACCATCCGGCCGGAGCCGTCATCGGAGCCTTGTTGCGCGTCGATGGCAGCGAGACCGGCTACGACCAAAACGGTTTTGCCCTGCGCGGCAACGACGCCTATCGAACCGCCGTTGATGGCCAGTTCACCCGAAAGGAACTGGACGCGGCGGCGGAATGGCTACAGTCCAAATTCTCGGCAGGCGAAAGCAGAAACGTCAATCAGTACCGATGGATTCGCGGCGCGGTTCAGACGGCGCGACCCAAAGAAGAGGAATCGACCGCAAACCCGGACACCCTTACCGCCATCCCGCCCGGCGGCGAAGGCTTTGTCGACGGCCACCGTGTTCACCGTCTCGGTCCGACCGCCTACCGCGTCGAGACCGATCGCGGCTTCGTCCACGGCACGGCGGCGCAGGTGCGCGAACATATCGAGCGGCAACTGAAGGACCAGAAGCCCGACCAGAAGCGCATTGACGCTGCCCTCCAGCGTCACGCCGACAAGCCGCCGGCGCAACTCATGACCGAGGGCTTCGGCCGCGAACAGGAAGCGTTTGCGGCGCTGCCCGCCGGGACGCGCGTCGTCATCGCGGGCGGCAACTACCGCGGGCGCATCGGCGAGGTGGAGCAGACGGAGAGCGGTCCGCGCGTCAAGCTGGACGGCTCTCCGGAGCGCATTCCGGTGCAGGCGGCCGACGTCGAGCCGCTGGACGCGAAGCAGTCGTGGCGCATCGAGCAGGCGCCGCCCCCGCCGAAGGCGAAGCAGGGCGGACTGTTCGAGGCGGCGGCGCCTGCCAAGCCGCGCAGCAAGGCCAGTCTGGTCGGGCAAGGGTACATGGGCGGCACGGTCGACGTGCCGATCACACCGGAGCGAAAGACGCTGATCGAGCGAGTCGCCGCAGTCAAATACGGCCCGGACCGGCGAGACCAAATCGTGCAACTGATCGGCGAGGCCAACACCAAGAAATTCTTCGACCTCAAGATTGGCGGAGTCGACACGGTCAGCGCGGTCATCAAGGCAATGGGCTGGGACCGCGAGGCAGAAGCTACTTAGCCCTCGTCGGAGTCGCCACCCGCCCCCATCCCCTCCGGTACACTGCGTCCTTCCTACGCGGAGGGCGCGGCCATTTCCACCGTACTCCTGGGAGGCGTGCCATGCGTTGAGCCGAAGCGCGTCCTGCAATTCTGCGCCGACCACGACCTGCCGACACCGTGGCTGGGCAAGCCCAACCGCTTCGCCTGTCCCGCGGGCCGCGAGAAGGGCACCGGCTGGGTGCTGATGGCCCGGCAGGATTACGCGAAGCTCGACGTCAACGGGCTGCACAGCCTCGAATTCTCGCTCGCCAAGTCGGAAGTGGCCGGCGTGCCGAAAGGCCGGTACGTCGTCGTCCTCAAGAATCTGCTTGTCGTCAAAAGCGAGTCGGTCACGCCGGGGCTGGAAGGCGACCCGCACGAATGTCTGCTCGTCGAGCTGGCCGACATCCGCCACGTCTGCAAGGCCATCCCGATCGACCGCGGCTACAACCTGCGCGCCGTCCCCGACGGCACCTACTACGCCAGCTCGACCCTCGGCGGAACGCCGTGGACGTGGGCGGAGATGCTGGCCCATTTGTGGGAGACGGTCGGCACGGATCGGCTAGGCACTTTCCCCGGTCTGCCGTTCACGCCAGACGGCACTCCCGACGGCTTCGCGTTCTGGGCCATGTCCGCGTGGGACGCCCTGTGCGATGCTCTTGAGCGCATCGCCTGCGCCGTGGTGCCGGATCCGCTGGCCGGAACGTGGAGCATTGTGCAGGTGGGGGCGCCCGATGCCGCGGCGGAAGCGGCTCTGGAAAAGTGGAAGACGGTCCGCATCTGGGACGCCTATTTCGAGGAATCCGTGCGCGGGCGCATCCCGTCCGCCGTGCGCGTTCTCTTCCGGCAACTGCCCAACGATCCCGGCACGTCGCCGTATTACCCCATTGCCGTGGCGGACCCCACGGCCGACGCCGTCTCCTCCGGTTTCGAGCCGGACACGCAGGCGGACCTCTTCGACGATTTACCGGCGGTCTACAACGCCAGCGGCGTGCTGCAAAATCTGCCGGCGCTGACGAGTCGCGCCACAGAACGCGCCCGCGACTACTACCGCGAGCTGTGGCACGGCTTCAACCGCTTGACAAGGATCTTCGGCGTACCGCTATCCGATCGGCACCTCTTGCCAGGGCGGCGCATCCGGGCGACCTCGTGGTACGATGTCGGCACCGGAATGAAAACGGAGGTAGATCGCTACCCGGATGGGACGCACGGCGTTGACCTCGATCCGAATGCGCCCTTCGATTACCCGTTCGTCAACGAAACGCTCAACACCTACAACGCCACGCTGACCAACCTGACCATCACGGGCACGCTCACGCTACCGGGCGATAACGCGGTGCGCCCGATGCTGTTCGTGCGGATGCGCACCGACGCCGTCGCCGACAACCATCCCGATTTCCAGCTTGGCATCAGCAACGCCGTCGTCCAGCGCAAAAACTTCGTTACCGGCGATTGGGAGGATACGGCACGGCGCATCTGGGTGACGGTGATCGACGGCCTCAACTCCAACGGGCGCTTGCCGTTGCGGAAGGATGACCGCTTCTGGGTGATGCTCACGCCGCCGCCGGCTAACCAGTGGGTGCCGACCTACGCTCCGCGCACGAGCGGCGTCTACCTCACGGGCGACTTCGACTTCGAGGGGTTGTACGTCGGCTTCACGCTGGTCTTCAACGAGGCGACGCTGCAAGACGAATTCAAGGACCAGTGCCACGTTTACGATCCGTCCGGCCTCGGCCTCGACCCCGGCTACTACGCCGGCTGCGACCTGATTGGCCACCGCGACGGCGTGTGCATCTACCGGGCGACGTGCTGCGTCGGGCTGGCGTCCGGCTCGGGCGCCTCGGGCAGCGCGCCGTCGGGATCGGGGAGCATTACGCCGCCCGTGCCCTGCCCGTGTGTGGCGGAAGTGTGCAACCCGTGCGGCGCGGGCACATTGTCCTTCTACATGGAACTGAAGGTCCAGACCTCCTGTGTCGAGTTCACCGGCGTATTTCTGCTCAGCTACGTCGGCAGCTGCACCTGGCAGACCAGCACGTTCGTCGACCAGCGCGCTCAGGGCGGCAAGTACGGCCCGACATGGGCACTCAAGCCTATCGCTGGCGAGTGGCACATCTTCGCAGCCGGTACGGATATCGGTATCCTTGGCGTGTCTTCCGGGTGCAATCTGCCCATCATCTTCGCCACGAACGCGCGTTCGTGGACCTGGGCCAAGGGACGCACCTGCGACTTCATCGGCGAGACCATCATCGACCCGCTGTGCGACTGCCCGCAGAGCGGCAGCGGGTCGGGAAGCATCAGCGGCTCGGGCGCCTGCCCGCAAATCTGCGACCAGTGCGGGGCGACGCACTACGCCTTCAGTGTTCCGCTCGAAGGCTTTGGCGATGCGCCCGGCGAGGGCTGCCCGGACTCGTGCATCAACACGCCGGCCGAGTGGGACTTTGACGTTACCGGCGCGACCGGCGGGGCCGTCGACCTTGAAGGGCACTGGACGGCGACGGGTGGGGCGAATTGCGACTGGATTCAGGACCGCGCCAACGGCAGCCATGTCGTCGTCCACACGAGCGGCACCAGTACGCTCGCCGTCACGTTCACCGGGGCAACGTGCAGTTGCACCTACAACGCGCCGATCACGCTCAAGGATTGCTGCTCGCCGCTGGTGCTGACGCAGGTTTCATTCACGGGCACGGGCACGATGCCGGCCTCGATCACGGTCACGCCGCACTGCGAGGCGGCCAGCACGGGCACCTGCTCCGACATGAACGTCGGCACGCTGCTCATGACCAACGGCGCGAACTGCTACTGGCAGGGTACGCTCGGCGGCGTCACGGCAACGTGGACATTTGACGGAACGTTCTGGGATCTGACGCTGTCGAGTCCGAGCGGGCACAGTGCCACCTACCGTTCCTCCGATGGCATGTGTTGCGGCGATCACGATTTACAACTACAGACGAGTGACTGCGACGCCCCGGCGACACTCACGGTGACGGCGCTGGGGGCGTGCGACAACTGCCCAACGGATCAGTGGTACTGCGTGGACTTCTCCAGCGGGTCGGGCAGCGGGTCGGGGGAGATTGTCGATGCGTGCTGCCCGCCGGATGCTGAGGCGTTCATTTCGCCTGTCACCGTCACCGTCACCGGATCGGCCCATCCGCTGTGTATGCCGAACGGCGTGTACGCCTACGTCTGGCGCGGCGGCGATCCGGCCTATGCCGCCATCGGCGGGCCGTGTTGCTGGTTCGAGATCAGCGATCCGGCCGATACGACCCCCGGCGCCATCAAGCATCCGTGGTTCTTTGGCGGCGGATCGTTCTGGGAGTTCAAGTTCGAGAACTATGCGTCCTTCTGTCCGGGCGCCTTCAACGGCAATCCAGCGGCGACCGATGCGGACTGTGCCACGTTCTTCATCCATCTGGCAGCGGCCGATTGCGGCGGAGAAATGGACATCGTCGTCCAGGGGTGATCGGTGGAGTGCATTCGAGGAACACCTGAGTCCATCGCGGCGCTGGGCGGCACCATCGTCGGCGGCCCCTACGCGACCGAGGCGGAGTGTCTGGCCAACTGCGCCGGCGGTTCCGGGTCGGGCAGTGTTGGACCGCCCATTCACACGTCCTGCTGCGAGAACGCCATCGACTCCGAACTGGTCCTGGTCATCACGGACAGCGGCGGTTGCGCGGGCCTGGCACCAACCTATGACCTTGTGTACGGCGACGCCTTTACCGGACCGACCGCCATCGGCATCCCGGCCGGTTGGCATTGGGACGGAATGATTGGCGGGGTGCGCCACGTCCTCAACTTCTACTGCTCTGACGGGCAGGGCTTCCGCTTCCAGGTGGCCGGTTCTGAGGATTGGGATTTGCTGCTCTCCAACGATGGACTGACGGTCGATTGTCCGCCGTTCTTCGTGGCCCATGTCCACGGCCAGACCAGCGGCGGAACGTGCGGCTTCGGCGATTTCTTCGGCTTTATCATGCCGGTGCCCTGATGAGACCTTGCGCCAAACTACATGCCGACTTCAAACCGGGCTGCCCGCTCTGCGAGTGGTGCAAGGTGCCGGAGTACGCCGTGAAGTGGGGCGAGAAGGTATGGGTGCCCGATCCGCGCGCCGTGCGCCGCGAAGCAGCCCAGCAGCGGTTGCAACTGTCGTGCGTCCATCTGGGCGGGCCAACGGGAGAGAAGGTCAAATGTCCGTCCTGCCGGGGGAATGTCGAGGTTGACCTGTTCCGCTGCGCCGTACACGGGAAGTGCAGCACGCACAAGAAGGTTGACGGGGCACAGTTCTGCATGGGGTGCAAGGAGCGCTCCACCCTCCTACGCAACGGGCGCGGATTGCCCTATCGCCTTGTGCAGAAGTTTGACGAGACCAATCTGGAGCCGGGAGCGAAGGGCAAGCGCTTCAACCCCAGCCTCATTCCCTTCGGTGGCAACTGGCTGCTGGCCTACCGCGACGGCTGGGCCGGCAGTGACATTCATGTGGTGCGGCTGGCACGCGACTCCTTCGCGCCGCTGGGGCCGGCGGTTAAGCTGAGTCTGCATCACGCCCAGGCCCGCTACGGCCGCGAAGATCCGCGACTGTTCTGGCTCGGCGGCGCCCTTCACGTCGCCTTTGCCGGCGTGATGGCCAAGCCCAAACTGCACACCAACGTGCTGTTTGCGCGCCTGTCCAACGATCTCAAGGTTGAGGACATCTTTTACCCGGAGATTGCCGGGCGCAAGGAGTGGGAGAAGAACCACGCCTACTTTGACCACGGCGGCAACCTGTACGCCGTCTACACCATCCAGCCGCATCGCATCATGCAGGTGTGGGGCAACGAGATGGAGTGGCGCTGGCAGACCGGCGATAGTGCGAGTCGGGAAGGGCGGCTGGCGTGGAATCCCGGCACGGAGATGCGCGGCGGCGCCAGTCCGGTGCGCGTCGGCGAGGAATACTGGCACTTCTTCCATTCGCGCTCTGCCCGGCGCGTCTACTGCACGGGCCTCTACACCTTCGAGGCCCAGCCGCCCTTCCGCCCCCTGCGCATCCTTCCCGACCTTCTCGACGAGGCCGATCCGGCGACCAAGCCGGCCGACCAGTATTGCCCGGTCGTGTTCGTCGGCGGAGCGGTGCGCCACGACGCTGAGTGGGTGCTGGCCACGGGGGTGCATGACAGGTATTCGGAACTCCGCGCGTTCAAACATGAGGATCTGGAAAGCCGGCTGGTGAGGGTTCCCTGATGCTACCCCGGATGTACTGCCTGACCGTGCCGCAGAACCCCTGGCGCAACGAGGTCGTCGCCGCCCGCTTCGCGGAGGCCGGGCTGGAGGTCGAGTTCTTCCACGGCGTCCACGGCCAGACCGTCGGCATCGCCCCGACGCGCACGGTGTGGGACGCCGACCGGAACAACCCATTTCGGACCAATCCGGGCCGGACCTCCATCACCGTTTCCAAGCTGCTCCTGTGGCAGAAGATTCTGGAGCGGCCCGAGGACGAGGTGCTGATTTTTGAGAACGATGTGACATTCGTGCCGAACTTTCAGGAGGAGTTCGCTCGCTCATGTGCAGCCCTGCCGGCGGACTGGGATGTGGTCCACGTCGGCCACTGCTGCCGCGAGGGCAAGCCGGCCCGCCCGCTCAACGAACGGGTATGGGATGTACGTCACCCCCTGTGCTGCCACGCCGTCCTGTGGAAGAAGGAAGCCCTGCGCCTGGCCTACGACCTGATGAAGGTATCCGACTGGGGCACCGCCTCGGATATCATCCTGGCGCTCAAGGTCTACCCCCGGCTGCATCACTACACCTTCCTGCCCGAACTGGCGCCGTCGGGGCGCGCCGTGTCGGAGGCGGCCCAGACGCAGTACTGGTCCGACATTCAGGGCTGGTTCGATTACGCCCTCATCTACGACGAGCAGTTGACCAGTTTTGGCCGGAACGCGGCTGTCGTAGTCGAGGTGGGCGCGTGGCTGGGACGGTCGACGGCGTACATGGCCGAGGAGATCAAGCGCCGGCTCAAGAACGTGAAGTTCTTCGCCGTCGACCCCTGGAAGGGGTCCGCCGACGAGCCGGACATGCAGCCGACCCTGGAGGCGCACGGGGGCGACCTGTATCCTGCCTTCCTGGCCAACATGAGCCGCTGCGGCGTCTTCGACTACGTCACGCCCGTGCGCAAGCCGTCGGTCGAGGCCGCCCAGGACTTCGCGGACGGCTCGATTGACTTCCTGTTTCTCGACGCCGCCCACGACTACGAGAGCGTGCGCGCCGATATCAAGGCGTGGCTGCCCAAGGTTCATCGGCACCGCTGCCTGGCCGGGCACGACGTGGACCGTCCGGGGGTGCGCCGCGCCGTCGACGAACTGCTGCGCGGTAAGTGGCGACAGTGGGGCCGGTGCTGGATCGTCGACCATGCTAACTGGTGAGCGACGATACTGAGTCATGCGACCCGCCCAACGCGGTCGCGATACTGAGTTAGCCAGACGATGCGAGCGGCCACCACGTCGCCCGCCTCGCGGCGTTTACCGGGAGCGATGATGAAGCGATACTGTATCTCACCGATAGTGGGTGACGGGACTTTCCAATCGCCCTACCGTGGCGCCGTTGCCGATGTCAGCGGCGTCAACACGAACAGCCTGATTCCCACGGACAATCAAGGGGCGCCGAAGTATCATTT
>Ga0247668_1000393_pt1 | contig 10845 bp, 10 predicted proteins | sample CNK09_metaG_FD_182737 | JGI IMG/M metagenome (GOLD analysis project Ga0247668, IMG submission 182737) | Soil microbial communities from Purdue University Martell Research Forest, Indiana, United States - CNK09 | ecosystem: Environmental > Terrestrial > Soil > Temperate forest > Bulk soil...
GAACCGCAGGCGGCTCGACGCCGCCACGGCCCTCGTTCGTTCGGAGCTCGCCCTCCTCTAGTCGCCTGCCACCGCGACGAACCAGCGCGCGTCGAGCCTTCGCTCGAGCCGGAGACCCGCCTCGGCGAGCGCGGCCTCGAGCTCTGCGTCGTCGGCGAAGACGCGCATCGCGAACGAGTGCCGCCAGTGCGTGCCTTCGGCCTCGTACTCCATCTCACCGTGGACGAGGCCGTCCTCGAACCGATCGACGCGTAGCCGGGACCGGACGTCTCCGAGCACCGTCTCGCGGTCCGCCGGCGACCAGGAGAGCGGCAGTCCCTCCACGATCACCATGTCGGAGTGGCGGCCACACGCGTCGAGGAAGGCCTGCCGTCCCCCAGGCTCTGCGTTGACGAGATTGCTCGCGAGCAGCACCGCGTCGAAGCGTCGACCGAGCTCGAGCGTCTCGATTCGCGCCTGGACCGTCTCCGCGCCTCGCACGAGCGCGAGCATCTCCGCCGACTCGTCCACCGCCGTCACGCGATAGCCGAGCCGCACGAGCTGCCGCGTGATCCGCCCGGTGCCGCAGCCCAGCTCCAGCAGCGAGGCTCCCGCCGGCAGCACGGACGCGACGACGTCGCCTTCCCCCAGGTCGGGCAGCCGCTCGTAGAGCTCGACGGGGCTCCCGTCCGGGGCCGTGCTCACGGGGAGGAGCATAGGACTCCGTCGCTACATTCAAAGGAATGAGCGCGGTCCCCTACCGCCGCACGTTCGCGCGGCTTCTTTCGTTCCTGCAGCCGTACAAGCGCGGCCTCGTCATCTCGATCTTCCTCGCGATCGGCTCGCAGGCGTGCCAGATCGCCCTCATCCTCGTCACGGGGAAGAACGTCATCGACCAGGCGCTGACGAACCACGACACGCACCAGCTCTGGCTCTACGTCGGAGCGATCGTCGTCCTCGGCTTCGTCTCGGCGGTGCTCATGAGCGGGCGCAGGCTCATTTCCGGCAAGCAGGCGCTCGACGTCGAGATGGACCTGCGGCAGGGCCTCTACTCGCACTTCGTGCGCCTCTCCTTCGGCTTCTACGACCGCAACCAGACCGGGCAGCTGATGTCGCGCGCGACCGTCGACCTGCAGGGCGTCCGGTTCTTCCTCGGGTACGGACTGATCTTCTTCTTCCAGAACGCCCTCACGGTCGTCTCGGTGGCCGTCGTCCTCTTCTTCCTGGAGTGGCAGCTCGCGCTGGTCGTGCTCGCGGTGATGCCGTTCCTCATCGCGATCGCATACCGCTACAGCCACGTCGCTCATCCGACACTCCGCGACGTGCAGCAGAAGCTCGCCGACGTCGCGACGGTCGCGGAGGAGAACATCGTCGGCGTCCACGTCGTCAAGGCGTTCGCGCAAGAGCCGGCCGAGGAGGAGAAGTTCCGTCTCCGCAACGAGGCGCTCTTCGCGCAGACGATCCGCGCCAACCGGCAACGTGCAACCTACGTTCCGCTTCTCTCGTTCCTGCCCCTGCTCGCTCAGGCCGCGGTTCTGCTCGTCGGCGCGCGGATGGTCGCGGACGGCTCGCTCTCCGTGGGCTCGTTCATCGCCTTCAACTTCTTCCTCGCCATGCTCGTCATGCCGCTCCGCTCCCTCGGGATGTGGGTCGGGCAGTCCCAACGGGCCACGGCGTCGGGCGAGCGGATCTTCCAGATCCTCGACGAGCCGGAAGACGTGACCGACGCTCCGGGCGCGATCGAGCTGCCCGACGGCGACGGCGCGATCCACTTCGAGGACGTCTCGTTCTCGTACCTGCCGGACCGGCCGGTGCTCGAGCACCTCGACCTCGCGCTCGCTGCCGGCGCGACGGTCGCCCTCATCGGCCATACGGGATCGGGGAAGACGACGCTCTCGTCGCTCGTGCCGCGCTTCTACGACGTCGACTCCGGGCGCGTGCTCGTCGACGGAGTCGACGTACGCGACGTGCAGCTCGCTTCGCTGCGCCGAGCGATCGGCGTCATCGCCCAGGATCCGTTCCTCTTCTCGACCACGGTGCGGGACAACATCGCGTTCGGCCTCCCCGAGCTGACGGACGCACAGATCGAGCGGGTGGCGCGGCTCGCGCAGGCGCACGAGTTCGTCGAGCGGCTGCCGCAGGGGTACGACACGGTCATCGGCGAGCGCGGCATCACGCTCTCGGGCGGGCAGCGGCAGCGGATCGCGATCGCGCGCGCGCTCGCCGTCGACCCGCGCATCCTCATCCTCGACGACGCGACCGCCTCCGTCGACGCGACGACCGAAGCCCGCATCCGCGCCGGGCTGCGCGAGGTGATGAGCGGCCGGACGACGCTGATCATCGCCCACCGGCTCTCGACGATCGCGCTCGCCGACGAGATCGTCGTGCTCGACGCCGGCCGGATCGCCTGTCGCGGTACGCACGAGGAGCTGCTCGAGACGAGCGACGTCTACCGCGAGATCTACGACCACGGTCTGCTCGAGCGCCAGTTCGCCGACGCCGTCGAGGCGCGTGCGGACGTGGAGGAGGTGGCCTAGTGCGCGTCCATCAGCCCGGCAGCATCATCGCGCGGCGGACGGCCTCGGACGTCGACGACTGGTCGTGGAACACGACGCGACGGCGGCTCGGCGTCCTCTGGCGGCTGACCAAGCCGTACCGCTTCCGCACCTTCCTCTCGGTCTTCTCCCTCCTGGCCGCGACGGCGACCGCCCTGGCTCCTCCGCTCCTCGCGAAGTACGCGCTCGACGACGCGATCAACCACACGACCGGCACCAAGCTCGTCGTCGTCGTCGTCCTGTTCGTCGTGCTCGCGCTGGCGAACTGGGGCATGACCTACGTCGAGACGTACATGACGGGCTGGGTGGGCGAGCGGATCCTCGCCGACCTCCGCAAGCAGCTCTTCGGCCACCTGCAGCAGCTCTCACTCGGCTTCTACGAGCGGAACCGGGCGGGCGTCCTGATCAGCCGGATGACGAACGACGTCGAGGCGATCGACCAGCTCGTCACCGACGGCGTCACGACGCTCGCGCAGAGCACGCTCCTGCTCAGCGGCACGGCGTTCCTGCTCATCGTGCTGGACCCGCGGCTGGCTCTCGCGACGCTGATCGTGATTCCGTTCATGGTCATCGCGAGCGCGCTCTTCCGCTCCCGCTCCGCCCGCGCCTACTCGTCGGTGCGCGAGCGGCTCGGGCTCGTGACGGCCACGCTCGCGGAGGACATCGCCGGGATGCGGATGGTGCAGGCGTTCGTGCGCGAACAGCGCGCGACGGAGAACTTCCGCTCGGTCGCGCGCGACTACCGGGATTCGAACATGCAGACGGTCGTGCTGAACGGCCTCTACTTCCCGTTCGTCAGCCTCCTCGCCACGCTCGCTCTCGCCGTCGTCCTCGGCTACGGCGGGCACCTCTACCTCAACGACGCGATCGCGCTCACGACGCTGTTCGCCTTCATGCTCTACGTGAACAATTTCTTCGACCCGATCCAGCAGCTCTCGCAGCTCTACAACACGTTTCTCTCGGCGGCCGCGGCGCTGGACAAGATCATCGGAGTGCTCGACGAGGAGCCCGACGTCGTCGACCACGCCGGCGCGCAGCCGCTCGCGCACATCGAGGGCCACGTCCGCTTCGAGGACGTCCACTTCGCCTACGGCCGTGGCGCCGAGGTGCTGCACGGGATCGATCTCGACGTACCTGCGGGGACGACGGTCGCGCTCGTCGGCCACACCGGCGCCGGCAAGTCGACGATCGCGAAGCTCCTCGCCCGCTTCTACGAGACGACGAGCGGCAGGATCACGATCGACGGCGTGGACCTGAACGGCGTCTCCCAGGAGTCGCTGCGCCGCCAGCTCGGAATCGTGCCGCAGGAGGGCTTCCTCTTCGCGGGCACCGTGGCCGAGAACATCGCCTTCGGCAAGCCCGACGCGAAGCCCGAGGACATCGTCCGCGCGGCGCAGATCGTCGGCGCCCACGAGTTCATCCTGCGGCTCGAGGACGGCTACGAGACGCAGCTCGGCGAGCGCGGCTCACGGCTCTCGCTGGGCCAGCGCCAGCTCGTCGCCTTCGCCCGCGCGCTCCTGGCCGACCCGCGGATCCTCATTCTCGACGAGGCGACGTCCTCGGTCGACATCGGGACGGAACGGACGATCGAGCACGCGCTGCGCACCCTGCTCGCCGAGCGGACGTCGTTCGTCATCGCCCACCGGCTCTCGACGATCCGCGACGCCGACCTGATCGTCGTGCTCGAGCACGGTCAGGTGATCGAGCAGGGATCGCACGACGAGCTCATCGCCCGCCAAGGGCTCTACACGAGCCTGTACGGCGACTGGGTCGCCGCGTAAGTCGCCTCAGTTGATCGGGTAGTACTGCACCGGCACGACGACGTCGTTCGCCGCCTTGTCGTGCCAGCACTGCTTCTCCTTGTCCCAGAGCATCCAGAGGTAGCCGATGAAGAGCGCGAGCGCCGAGACGATGCTCACGAGCCAGCGGATCAGCGCCCGGCCATAGCCGATCGAGCCGCCGCCGTTGAAATCGATCACCCGGATCCCCATGGCCATCTGGCCGAGGGTCTGACCGCGGTCGGAGCCGATCAGGATCGTGAAGTAGGCGATCGAGACGAGAAGACCGAGGCCCGTTCCGCCCCCCTGGCCGGCGGCGGCGTCGAGCACGCGACTCACGATTCCGAGCAGGATCCCGTCGATCAGTGCGCCGACGAACCGGCGCCAGAACCCGGCGCGCGGCCCGGAGGCGCCCCCGGTCGGCAGTGGCGTTCCCTCGGCCTGCGGAGGCGGTGGATACATGGCCACAGTAGTGCTCCTTTCGGAATCAGTCAGAGGCGGTCGAGCCGGGACGGCGGACGGGGCGCGATGCTACTCGGCCGAGCGGCTAGAGACGACCCCGTTTCGCCGCCACCAGGCGCTCGAGGAACATCTCGTCGCCGTCTGCGGCGATCGCGCCGCCCACTTTCGGCCGCAGGCGGCCCGCGAGCTCTGCCGCGATCTGGATCCGGGCTCCCGCCTCGAGCTCGTGCCGGCGGGCGAGGAAGGCCGCGACCGTATCGAGATCCTGCCGGCCGACCGCGCTCGTGTCCCAGGTGGGCGCCTGCACCGAGGGCGAGACCCGCACCTCCGGTGGCAGCTTCCGGGCCTCTCGGATGACGAGCGTGCCGGCCGCCAGGTCGCCGACCCGCTGGTTCCGCTTCGTGAGGAGGATCGAGGTGATCCCGACGAGGTACGTGCCGGGCAGGAGGTCGATGATCCGAATGACGTTCCGCACCGCGCTCGGCCCGAACGTGACCGGCGCCCCGGACTCTCGCACCACCCGCAGCCCGTTCGCCGCCTTGCCCGGCGTCCGTCCCGAGTTGAGCACCTCGAAGGCGACGTCGTAGCCCCAGAAGACGGCGAAGAATCCCAGCACCCAGAACGCGGCGCTGAGGGAGCTCGAGCCCGGCGAGAACCCGGCTCCGTAGCTGAGGACGAGCGCGAGCGCCAGGAGGATGATGAACTGGAGGATGTAGTCGAGGAGCGCCGAGGCGAACCGTGAGCCGACGCCGGCGAGCGTAAGCTCGAGCGGCACGCCCTCCGGCGTGTCGATCGTCAGCCGATCCTCGAACACCATCGCTCGATGAGGCTAGACACATTCATCACCGCGCGAAGCTCGGACTGGCGCGAGCTGGAGCTGCTCCTGCGTGAGGCGAAGCGCCGGCCGGAGCGACTCGGGCCGGATCGGCTCCTGCGGCTCGGGGGCCTCTACCGCGCCGCGGCGGCGGATCTCGCGCAACTGCGTCGTCATGCTCCGCGGGCGGCCGAGACGGTGCGGCTCGAAGCGCTCGTGCGCCAGGGCCGGCAGGCCGTCTACGACGTGCGCACCCGGCGCGGCTCCATCGTCCGCTTCTTCGTCACCGACTACTGGCGGCTCATCGCCGCGCGCCGCAAGGCCCTGCTCGTCGCGTTCGTCCTCCTCTTCGGCTCCGCTGCGCTCGCGGCGCTCTGGGGCGTCCACGACCCTGCGGCTGCGACCGGCGTCGTCCCGCGGCAGTTCCGGCCGGCGCTCCAGCCGGGTCACCCGTGGCAGGACATGTCGCCGGCGCAGCAGACCGCCTTCACGACCAAGATCTTCACGAACAACATCCAGGTCACGCTCGTGGCGTTCGCCGGCGGGATCACCGGCGGGACCGCGACAGCTCTCGCCCTCCTCTACAACGGTATGCAGCTCGGGGTGATCGGCGGGCTGATGGGACAGGCCGGGAACGGCGTCGGCTTCGTCGACCTCGTGACCGCGCACGGGGTCCTCGAGCTCTCGTGCATCCTGGTGGCCGGCGCAGCCGGGCTGAGCCTCGGCTGGTCGATCATCTCCCCCGGGTTGCGCACCCGCCGCGCGTCGCTCCAGCGGGAGGCGGTCCAGGCGTTGCTGCTCGTGGTCGGCACCGCGCCGTGGCTCGTGATCGCCGGGATCGTGGAGGGGAACCGCGCCAACCTGGCGGAAAGCGGTCTCGGCGCCGTGATCGGCACCGGCGTCGGCCTCGGCATCGTGTTCTGGGGGCTCGTCCTCTGGCGCGGCCGGGTCAGACGCCTTACAGACGAGCCAGCCACTTGGCTCGGAGGTACGTCCTGACGCAGGCGGCGGCCAGCGTCGCCGGCGCCGCCTCGACCACCGTCGCGCCCGCGTGCTGGAGCCGCGCCGCGGCACGGGCCCGAGCGGCCAGGACATCGAGGGCGACGGCGGCCCGGTAGACGTCGCCGGCAACGTGCGGCTCGCTGCTCACGGCCGCGTCGAGGTCGGGATCGGCGGACCCGGCCACCGTGACGGCGTGCCTGCGCGCCAGCACGGGTAGCGCCTCGACGAGGGGCTGCGCAGCCGACTCCTCCAGCAGATCGGTGAGCACGAGGACGAACGCGCGCTTGACGCCGCGGACCTGGGCGAACGCGAGCTCGTAGTCGCTCTCGACCGGCACGGGCTCGAGATCGAAGAGCGCCGAGACGACGTCCCGCGCGCCGGCCCGCCGTGGCGGCAGCGAGCGCAGCACCTCCCCGGCGAACGCGATCGTGCCGCATCGGTCGCCGAGCGCGTCCGCCACGGCCGCGACCGCCACGGCGGCGTCGAGTGCCGCGTCGAGGCGCGTGCGATCGGCGAAGGGCGCAGCCATGAGACGACCGCAGTCGACGACGCACACCACGTCCCGGTCGCGCTCGATCCGGTACTGGTTGCTCATCGGCCGCTCGAGCCGCGCCGTCGCGCGCCAGTTCACCTGGCGGATGTCGTCGTCGGGGGAGTACTCGCGAACCGATTCGAACTCGGTGCCTAGCCCGAGCGGCCCGCGGCGGCGGAGGCCCTCGTCCCGGAACTTCCCGGCTCGCACCGCGCTCGCGAGCCGGCGGGCGGCCGGCAGGTCGGGGTAGACGAGCACGTCCGCGGGCTCGCCGACCTGATGCGTCCACGCGGCGAGCCCGAGCGGCCCGGTGTGCCGGGCAACCGGCGCGGGAAGCGTGTGGCGGCCGCGCCGGCGTGCTACGAGCTGCCCTGTCAGGACGCCCTCGGCCTGCGCCGGCTCGAGCTCCAGATCGGGCGGCAGCGGCTGGCGGACACGGATGCGCACGGGCTCCGCCGGCTCGAGGCGAAACGCCGAGGGCACGCCCCGCGCGAGGTGCGTCGGCACTCTCCGCTCCACCTCCGGCGGCCGCCGCACCGACCAGGCATCGACCGCGGTCGCCGCGAGGAGCGCGACCGCGAGGAGAATCGCCGCCGGAACGGGCAGGACGAGCAGCGACACGGAGATCAGCGCCAGCGCGAACGCGGCGCGCGGCGTCGGCGTCACCGGGGAACGGGAACCGCTTCGAGGGCGGCCCGAACCGCGTCGTCGGCGGTGTACCGCTCCAGCTCCGCCTCGGGCCGCAGCAGGAGACGGTGCCGAAGCACGTCCGGCGCGACCTCCGCGACGTCGTCGGGGGTCACGTAGCCCCGATCGTCGAGCCGGGCCACGGCTTTCGCGGCGGCGAGCAGGTGGACGCCGGCACGCGGGCTCGCGCCGAGCTCGACGCTCGGCAGCGTGCGGGTGGTGCGCACGATCGCCGTCACGTAGCCGGCGACCTCGTCGGACACGCCGGTAGCGTCGAGCTCCCGCCCGGCCTGGGCGAGCTCCGCCGGGTCGACCACCGGCTGGACGTCTTCGAGCGTCGCCGGACGCACGCCGCGGTGACGGAGCCCGAGGATCTGCCGCTCGTCCTCCTCGTCCGGATACCCGAGCGCGAGCTTGAAGAGGAAGCGGTCGAGCTGGGCCTCGGGCAGCGGGTACGTGCCCTCGTACTCGATCGGGTTCTGCGTGGCGAGGACGAGGAAGGGCTCCGGCAGCTCCCGCGGCGTCCCCTCGATCGTCACCTGCCGCTCCTCCATCGCCTCGAGCAGCGCTGCCTGGGTCTTCGGCGGCGTGCGGTTGATCTCGTCCGCGAGCAGCACGCTCGTGAAGACCGGGCCGGGCCGGAACGCGAGCTCGCCGCCGTGCAGCGTCAGCGTCCCGAGCAAGTCCGAAGGGAGCATGTCCGGCGTGAACTGGGCGCGGCGGAACTCGAGCCCGAGAGCGCGCGCGACCGAGTTCGCGACCAGCGTCTTCGCGACGCCCGGCACACCCTCGAGCAGGACATGGCCGCCCGCGAGCAGCGCGCACAGGATCCGCTCGACCGTTCCCTCCTGACCGACGGCGACCTTGGCCACCTCGGTCACGACGCGGTCGCGCAGGCCCTCCATCAGCGGTGATCCTGCCTGATTCGCGCGGCGGTGCGGCCGACGGCGAGCACGTCGGCGTCCGTCTCGGCTCGCCGCAGCAGCGCCGCCGTGTCTTCGTCCGCGAGGCCGAGCCGGTGGGCCGCGACCCGGAAGGCGTCGTCGCCCACGTCCGGCGCAAGCGAGGCCCGGCGGAGAACCGCGTCACGAGCCTCGCGGCGCACGGGGCCGACGGCTGCGTCGCGATGCTTGCTCCGGGCGACGACGGCGGCGAGCGAGTCGACGTACTGGCGGCGCGGCGGGGCGAGAGTCCGGCCCTCCTCCTCGGGCGGGCCGATGCGCCTGCCGCGGGCGACCATGTAGACGAGCGCCGAGAGGCCGAGGCCTGCGAGCAGCAGCGTCCAGGAGAGCGGCAGCGCCGAGAGGCCGCTTCCCGTCCCGTACCCGTGGTAGCTCTCGAGGAACTCGACCGGCCGGCCGCGGGGAGCGGCGAGCAGCAGGCCGAAGCCGGCGTTGTCGGCCGACCCGAGGAGCCGGTTGTGGAGCGGCGACGAGTCGGCGAGGAACTCGACCGTGCCGTTGCCGACGTGCCTCACGGCCAGCAGGCCTTCGTCGCGCCACCTGGTCGCGCCGCTCGTTTGGAGCTCGAGGCCGTCCTCGCGTACGCGGCCCGAGCCGCGGACGCGCTTCGGCACGGGCGTGGCGAGCTCCCGCATGGCTTCCGGCGGCAGGCCGGCGGCGACGAGACGCCCGCCGCCGCGGACGAAGGCCCGGAGCGCCTGGAGATCCTGCGGCCCGACCTCCGGCGGGTCGAGGAGGAACGCGGTCGTCCCCGCACTGGGCGGCGAGGAGTGCGGCAGCCCGCGTTCCTGCTCGACCGGGTGACCCTCCCGACCGAGCAACTCCGCATAGGCCGCACTCCCCTGCGGCGAGGTCGCGTAGGAGGAGGAGCGCGGGCCGCCGGGCGTTCCTCCCGTGAGCGTGCCGAGGAAGCGGAGCGCGAGGTTGACGGCGACGAGCACCCCCACGACCACCAGTGCGATCCGCCACGGACGGCTCATCGGCGTGCCTCGGCGACCACTTGCGGCCATTCGGTGCGGGCGACCTCGACGTCCGCCGCGCTCGGTGAGCGGCCGCCGTAGACGACCTCGTCGAAGTCGCGCGCGAGCCGGTCGAAGCGGGCGCTGCGGAGCGCGCGGCGCGCCTCGCGGGTGCGAAGCGACTGACGCAGCGGAAGCGCGCGTGCGCGACCGAGCCGCAGCAGTCCGGCCCGGAAGCGAAGCCGAAGGGCCACCTCGAGATCGCCGCGGCGCTCGGCCTCGTCCGCAAGTCGCTCGAGCTCGGCCGGATCCTCGCGCCGCCCACGATCGCGACGGCCGGCGCCGCGGGCCTCGACCTCGACGCGGCGGCGCGCAAGCTGCCGCGTCACGAGGGCTGCGACGACGAGAACGAACAGTGCGGTGACCGTCCAAAGGACGCGCTGCCCGCCGATCCTCACTGCCAGCCAGTCGAAGCCGCGCGCCAGGAAATGGAGATGACGCGAGAGCCAGTCGAAGAGGCCGTGGAACGGGCGCGGCAGCGACGTGCCGTGGAACCTCCGCTCCGCGAGGATGTGCCGCGCCTCCTCCCGGGCCTGCTCACGATTCACCGGTCGCCCGGCTTCCACCCCGGAGGCGGCGGCCAGAACGGAGGCTGCTCGCTCGGAGGAGGCGGCGCCGGCGCGACGGGCGGTGCAGGCCCCGGCACCCAGCCGGGCGGCGGGGGCCAGAACGGCGGTTGGCTCCCCGGCGGCGGCAGTTCGGGCAGGAAGGAGGGCGGCGCCTCGCCGGGCGCACGCTCGACGCCGAGACGGCGGGCGAGCAGCAGGAGGTCGAATCCCTCCTTGCGCACACGCAGGTCGATGTACAGAACGGTGATGAAAGCCGCGGCGGCGGGCGTGGCGATCACGCTCCCGACGGTCGCCGCGAGCGTGTTGAGGACGAAGCCCGTGGCCGTGTTGCGCGCGGGGTTGGCGAAGGCGACTCCGACGACGAGGCCGGTCAGTGCCAGGCTCACGATCGAGACGAGCAGATAGCCGACGACGGCGACGCCGCACGTCGCCCACCACCTGCCTTTCACGAGCCGGCGCGAGCGCCCGAGCGCGTGCCACGACCCC
>Ga0247668_1000394_pt1 | contig 10843 bp, 6 predicted proteins | sample CNK09_metaG_FD_182737 | JGI IMG/M metagenome (GOLD analysis project Ga0247668, IMG submission 182737) | Soil microbial communities from Purdue University Martell Research Forest, Indiana, United States - CNK09 | ecosystem: Environmental > Terrestrial > Soil > Temperate forest > Bulk soil | place...
GAATATGTCACGTTGCGCGGCGAAGAGCGCGCCGGGCAAACCATTTGGCGCATGACCAGTGTCGGCCCGATGGACGTGAAATCGATCATTGCTCGCGCCGTCAAGCTGAAGGATGGCACCATTCGCCTGACCGGCGCCGCCTGGGGTGACGGCACGCCGCTCAAAGCTGTCGAAGTCAAAATCGATGACGGCCCGTGGATGGCTTCCACCATCGACCGCTCGCGGCGCGATAAGTACACTTGGCGATTTTTTACCTTTGATTGGAAAAATCCGCCGCCGGGAGAGCATCAAATCGTCTCGCGCGCGATTGATGCCGAAGGACGCGTGCAGCCAGCCGCCACCGACTCCGCCATTAAATTGAAGAAGACCGCGTGGGAATCGAATCAACAATGGCCGCGCAAGATTTCTGTTTGAACCGTGAAAAAGATCCTCTTTGCCGTCAACTTCCTGATCGCAACGCTGCCACTGTTGGGCGCTGAAGGTTCGCCCATCGAGACGCTGCTCAAGCGCCCCATCATCACCACTAATTTGCCGCTTGAGGAAGTGCAGGCCTACACTGAAAACCGCGTGCCGATTATGCCGCTCGCGCAAACGTCGGAGGAGTGGGAACGCATCGCCGACCGCTTGCGGCGCGACACGCTCGCCAAGGTCGTTTTCCGCGGCCAGGCAGCAGAGTGGCGCAAAGACAAAGTCAAGGTGGTCTGGCTGGAGACGATCGCCGGCGGCCCGGGTTACCAAATAAAGAAGCTTCGCTACGAAGCGGTGCCGGGTCTTTGGATACCGGCCCTGCTTTACGAACCCGAACATCTCACCGGCCGGGTCCCGGTGGCACTGAGCGTCAACGGCCACGAGGGCATCGGCAAATCGGTCCCCTACAAACAGATTCGGTGCATCAATTTGGCCAAGCGCGGCATGCTCGTGCTCAATCCGGAGTGGCTGGGCATGGGGCAGCTTAACGGCGCCGATTACCAGCACTCACGCATGAATCAGTTGGACCTTTGCGGCACCAGCGGCGTGTCGGTGTTCTACCTCGCCATGTCCCGCGGACTGGACGTGCTGCTGTCGTTGAAGCACGCCGACCCGAAGCGCGTGGCCGTGTCCGGCCTTTCCGGTGGCGGCTGGCAAACCATCTTTATCAGTTCGCTCGACACGCGAGTGACGTTGTCAAACCCGGTTGCCGGCTATTCCAGCCTGCGGACGCGCGCGCGTTTCCTGGAAGACCTTGGCGACTCCGAACAAACACCCTGCGATTTGGCGACGGTGGCCGACTACGCGCATCTGACCGCGATGCGCGCGCCTCACCCGACCCTTCTGACGTTCAATGCCAAGGACGATTGCTGCTTTGGCTCCGGCCATGCGCTCGCACCGCTCATCGAAGCCGCCGCGCCCATTTTCCGGCTGTATGGCAAAGAGAATTTTCTTCGCTCCCATGTCAACTACGATCCCGGCACCCATAATTTCGGACTGGATAATCGCGAAGCATTTTATCGTCTCGTCGGCGATCATTTCTATGCCGGCAGCGCGGATTTCATGCCCAAAGAAATTCCAGTCGAGGCAGAGGTCAAAGCCCACACTAATCTGCTGGTCGCCTTGCCGTCCGACAACGCCAACTTCAACAGCCTGGCGCTCGAAGTGAGCAAGACCCTGCCGCGCCAGCCCGCCTTGCCCGAGAACAAAGGGTCCGCGGAAAAATGGCAAGAGACCAACCGCGCCAAATTGCGTGAAGTGGTGCGAGCCAAACATTCCCGCGTGATCGCGGAAAAGGCCGGGGAAGACACGCGGGCCGGGGTGACTGCGAATTACTGGCGCTTGCGTGTGGACGATGCCTTGACGGTGCCGGCGGTCGAACTGGCGCGGGGCGAACCCAAGGGCACGGCCATTCTCCTGGCCGACGGCGGCCGCCAGAGTGTTAGCGCGGAAGTGGAGCGGCGGCTGGCGGCGCAGCAGCGCGTACTGGTGGTGGATCTTTTTTACTTGGGCGAATCGCGAATCCGCACCCACGACTATTTGTTCGCCTTGCTGGTGGCGGCGGTGGGCGATCGTCCGCTGGGGATTCAATCCGGCCAGCTTGCTGCAATCGCTCGCTGGTCGCAGGCAGTCTATTCCGGAGAGCCGGCGAGCGTGGTCGCGCTTGGCCCTCGCACCAGCACCATCGCCCTGGTTGCTGCGGGATTGGAGCCAGACGCGATCGGCCGGTTGGAGATTCACGACCTCCTCGGCAGCTTAAAAGAAGTCATCGAACAAAACTGGAAATTCGAGCAAAAGCCGGAGTTGTTTTGCTTTGGTCTGCTCGAAGCTTTCGACATCAAACATCTCGTGGCCCTCGTGGCCCCGCGCCCCCTCTCCGTCATCGAACCAGGCGAACGCGCCAGGAAAGAATTGGGCGGGATGAGCAAGTGGTATGGGATGATGGGCGGTGAATTGGGCGGTGTTGAGTCCGTGAATCGTTGAATCGTTGAGTCGTTTGAATCGAGAACGCTTGCGCCGGCAATAATCTCATCGTGGTCGCCCCGGCCATCCGGGCCAGCTCCCGCCGGCCATTCATACCGACCAAATGGGCTTCCAATCATCCCGCGGTGGTGCCGCGGCTGGCCGAAGGAACTATTGGACTATGAGGAGGCGGCGCTTTTCCATTTTATCATCTAATACCGCCTCCGGGGACGAATCTTTCAACAAAATGCATTTTCTTTCACTTTTTTGAAAGATCTGACCTTTTTGGATTGTATTAGCAGTAGAACGGATCGCCTCCCGGACAGGGCGGTTTCGTCGGACACATCGAAACTGTGAGAAAGTCGTGAGCGGTCGTAATACTGAGTTTTTATGAGGCCAACGGTGGGAGTGAAGACGGGGCGCAGCTGCCGGTCAATAACGGACGCAGGTCCGTGTTGGCCGGTGGCGGTTCCCGTTTCCCTGCCGCCCGCAAACAGACAAGGCAAAGGACTTGAAAGAAATCGCGATTGATCCGAGCTCGATTCTGGGGTTGACTCGCGCCAGACATTTGCATCGATGAGCATGATTATGTTTCGCGGACGAATACCAACACGCACATTCTACTGTTTCTGGTTGTCCCCCTTAGGACGCCGTTCCCAAAATAAAATAGAACTTTTCTATGCCACTCTTTGATACCAATGCGCAAAAAATGCTGGCCAGGCTGGCTGACTCCTACCTGCCAATCCGATCGCCGGACTCCGGGAAGATTGTTTACGACGTCAGCGCCTACCTTGAAAGCTTCTTTTCCGCCTTTAACCAGGATCCACCCCGGATTTTTGCGGGCGGACCTTTCTCGGGGCGAAATGCGCCACCTGGCGGTTCGGCTCCTCCGAATGATTTCCAACAGTCGCTGCCTCTCTCCCGCTATCAGCGACTGGCATGGAAGCTCCGGTTGCACGGCCCCGAAGACCTGGCGGACGAGCCTTTTGTTGTCCTCAGCGATGAGTTGAAGAATAATTACGTTGGCTTGGCGGAAACTGTCTTTGAGGGTCTCAATGGCGCCGAGAGGCTGGCGAATGATCGCTTCCCCAGGCCGGTCGATGCGGATGATCTGCTCAGGGCCGCAGGTTCGGATTTCATGGCCGTTTTCCCTGACCTTGTGGCAGAAGCGGCGTTCAGTGCGCCCGAATATATGGGTAATCTGGGGACGTGGCCGGAGATATTTTACCCGGGCGACTCTTTGCCCGTGGGCTATAGCGAGCCAGCTATCAGCCAAGCCGGTCCAGGCGAGGAGCCTTATCCGATTCACGAATTGGCGGACATTCTCCTGTGGTTCAGCACGATTGTCCAACATGGGAGGAAGTTCAAATGAACCTGCCACAAGCTAATCTGGGGAACACAACGATCGAGAAGTTTGACGTTATCATCATTGGCAGCGGCGCAGGTGGTTCCTCTCTTGCGGCCGTTCTGGCGAAAGCGGGCAAGAAGGTACTCATTCTGGAGGCCGGTCCAAACTACTTGCTAGGACTGGATAATCCGGATGATGGTCAGCTCGGGTCGGTCTTTTCCAATGACGAATTGAAATTGGTGCGGCGCCGATTGGTTATGCCAGATCCCCTGATTGAACCTCGAACCTTCCGGGCCAAACCAGGTGATTCCCCGCACATCGAAGACGATGTAAATTATTTACCGAAGACCGTTGGAGGCGGCGCGGTCCACGCAGATTTTAAGACGCCTCGGTTTGCCCGTTTCGATTTTCAACTTGGTAAACTGGCGCAAGAGCCGGGTTTGGGTGATACAAACTTTGCCGATTGGCCGATTACATATGACGACCTGGAGCCGTTTTACGATTACATGGAGAGACTGATCGGCGTGCAAGGGCCTGCTCCCGGGTTTGCGGAAGGCACGCCACCGGGAATACTGCGGACCAACGGCTATCCGCAAGCGCCGGGGCCAACCATGTACGGTTCGGGGCGGGCGTTTGAGGCGGCTCAGCGAAAGGGATATAAAGCGTTTCCCTTTCCGGCGGGGATCCTCTCCGCCGATTATCAGGGCCGACCGGGTTGCAGAAACTGTGGATTCTGCGGCAATTATGGCTGCGCGATCAATGCCAAGAGTTCCCCGGCGGTGACCACGCTGCGGCAAGCACTATTGACAGGAAATTGTCTGTTGAAGTCCCAGACGCGGGCCGTTCGTTTGGAGTTCAATGGAGCGAAGAATGCGATTACAGGGGTTTATGTTATCCCTCCGGAAGGATGCGCTCCGCAGAATTATCCGGTCTACAGAGCTGATGCCTACGTCCTCGCCGCCAGTCCCATCGAATCGGCGCGTTTGCTTTTATTGTCTGATCCGTCCGGCCAACTCGGCAATCGCAGCGGCCAAGTCGGGCAGAACCTCATGTTCCATTACCAGACGGTGGTGGCTGGCGTATTTGAGGAGCGACTTCACCCGTACCGGGGCCGGAGCGTCACACACGGCATGGCGGATTTTCGGGGTGACCCTGATGACCGGCACAACCGCCCCCTGGGAGGACTGGTCGAATTTGGCGTTTCCATCGAGCCGATAACCGAGGCCACAATTTACATGGAACGGATGCGGATTCGGGGAACGGAACTGTGGAAATTGCTTAAAGCCAGTCCGTTGCGAGATCGCCTTTTGACCCTTACCATGCACGGCGAGGACGCTCCGCAAAGAACCAATTGCGTTCAATTGGACGACAAAGTGCGGGATATTGATGGACTCCCGGTGCCGCGAGTGACCTACGGCAATCACCTCTTTGAACTGGCGGCCGGCCGCTTCTACCTGGATAAGCTCATGGATTTATTGGGCGAATCCGGAGCCAATTACGGCTTTGTCGCGCCTCCACCGCCGACTCCAAACACTCGCCATGTTATGGGGACGCTGAGGTTCGGCGCGGATCCAACTCAAAGCGTGTGCCGGGCTGACGGTCGGCTCCATGACATCGGAAATCTCTATGTAGCCGATGGGTCACTCTTTCCGACGTCCTCTGGTTGCAATCCGACGCTCACCATCATGGCGTTAGCGACGCGGATTGGCGGGCAGATGTTGTTCCCTGACGATCCAACGAGGGTCATAGACCTAAGTCCAGGACCTATCACATAATCAGGGATCAGCCTTGACTCCATTTGGCAAAAACCCCAAGTCGAAGATGAATGATGTCTGCGGCGGGACATTTTGACATTCCGAGAACAACACTCCTCACCACGTTCGTGATTCTCGATCCACCCCTGGTGCGGTTCGTTCACGCCCAAATTCACACTCCCAGAGCTGGCGAGTATCATTTCGAGAAAATCAGCGCCAGAACTTCAATGAGCACGACGCCGCTGGAGTTGACGAGCAGTGCCCCGACCAAAGGATTTTTGGATATCGGCACGAATGCGCCCCGGCGGAGGTTATTGATTTCATCCAGGAGGCGCTCTGCCTGGTCGGATTCATGTTCTGCAACGGAGGCGGCGGATTCACGTCGCTTCATGTTGACCTTCGCTTCAAAATGTTGGACTCCTGCTACGCGAGCCTTGCGCGCCGCCTGTTGCAAAATTATCGAACCGGCGGCGGCTAGACCTATATTGATGGCAAAGATAACCAAGAGAGGCCAATGCCACGTCCAGTGGTCCCACCACGGATTTCGCGCACCGAGCATCAGAAATACCGCCATAAAAGGCCAGTAGACCAGCCGTCCAACCGGCTCCGTCAAGTCAGCGATCATCTGCATATCGATCCATTCCTCTAACAACTCTGCATCGTCCACCGAACGTTGCTGCGCGAAATGATCGAGAGTCGCGCGAGGGTAGCGGGTTGGCGCCAGGCTCAACCGGCGAATGAACCAGGCGCACAATAGCGCTGTATCCACTATCCAAAGCGTCACAAACAGAAAGGCCATCACCGCTAACAAAAGCAGCCAGAAATCCCAAAAGAGCAACTTGTCGCCGCGGAGAGGAGTGATGGGCAGATCGGTCATGCCACTCAGTGCGAAACCAAAGCAGCCATAAATCACGACGCCTAGAACTACCCTGAGCAATCGCATCGGCCAACCCCCGGTTCGCCGATATTCATCCCAAAGCTCATTCGCGTCGATTACTCCCTCCGTGACGGGAGGCTCCGATGGCCACAGCGACCAACCTTTTGTAACCGGCAGGTCAAGGCGGTAGTTTCGGGTCACGTTCAAGGCGCATCGCGTTAGGGTGCGCTGGGTCTTTATTATTACGAAAATGCTCAGGGCGAGGACGCCGTAACGAATAAACTCGGCAGGCCACGTCGAGGTACCTGCAAAATTGAATGGCTCCCCGCTCCGAACTACAAATGTGTCCAGCCAGGCCCAAATCGCCAATCGGGCCAGGGGGACTCCCACTAAAAACGAGGTTAACCAAAAAAGCCACGGAAGCCTTGTCCACCTGCGGTACGCAATCACGGAAATTTGTCGAGACCAGTAGGCAGCCTTGCCGGCGCCGGTGGGCAGCCCGGGCAGACGTTCCAGAACAAGGTTTACTGTGTGACGATTGAGGAACGCCTCGGAGTGATGAACTTTGTTGTCCTTCTTCGCTGACTTAGGATTCCGGAGATTGTTTAATAGCCGGTCTCTCACTTCTTCGTTTAGCAAAGTCGTCTTTTCCACCGCAGTAACGGGAGGTATCTTCTTGCCGAAAACCAATGAGTTGCATACCGAGATTAGGGTATTCAGTTCTTCCTCTCCTGGATGTTTTGCATCTCGCCCCATAACCAGCTGCAAATAAGCGTCTTCCAAAAGCATCCGGTTAAGCCTTTCCAGATCATCCCCCTGGCTTGGTTTCTGGTCCAGAAGTCGTTGGGTCTCGGCCCGCAAATTGATGTGCGCATAATTCGCATCGTAAAGGCATGACCCTGCCAAGGCGTTTTTTAAATCCTTGGTCAAAGTGGTCACCCGATCGGGCGGAATTGAGCTCGCGCTTTGGTGCGCGGTCAGATACTCCCACGTCTTATGAGATAGTCTTCCCTTGAAACTTGCCCATGCTTTCAGCCGGGAATCCTTCAACCTCATGTTCCAGGCATGCAGATCGTCCAACTCCGGGAGGGCAACTGGTGAATCGTGTATCCCCAATTCGTTCAATAACCAATCCGCCAAATTGTCCTTCCCTCGAAGCTTGTCCAATCGGATGATGATGTTGAGGGCCTCCTTTGCTCCGCCAAAATCCTCGGACGTGAATGCGAGGGGCTCAGAGCATCTCCCATTTGATCGTGCCTTCCTATCTCAAAACGGCGCGGAGGAACTCGATCGAGACTCAAGAGTCTCTGATCGCGCAAGGCACAGAGCGTCGCCATGAAATGTGCGCACTGCGCCGACTCTCGAAACGGAGCGGAACCTGCCTGGAGGTGGTTGGACAGCTGCAACCCATATCCAGAAACCACGACAAGATTCCTGCTCCACCTTAGCTCCTTTGGATCCCAGTACCGCGCATCAAGTTCACTGGTGAAAAACACTGCATCAGGAAGCCGTTGACGCAGGGCTTGCAAAATCAAGAGAGTGTCGTAGACGTCACTCCCATTGATTCCCACCGCCGCTACACGGCCGCCTTGTTGGCGCCACAAAGCGCGATCAAGCTCCGCAATGTTATCTCCCAAGCGCCCCAAGTAGTCGAACTGGGCAGAGCCCTCCGCTTTATTGGCGTCCGGCGTCCAATTACGGATCTCTTCAATGGTCGACGGTCGATCCCGGCCTTTTTGCTCCTTTTCTGATCGACGATCCCCTTCGTCTGCGCTTTCTGCGGCTTCGCCATCCAGACCCTGCAAATAAACAAAGCGATGCAAGTTTGAAGACCACAGGTTTGACCCAGCCCGAACTTGCGCAATAAAATCCAATCGGTTCGTCGGATGATTCGCGCCATTCGTTTGGCGAACCGACATTTCTGCAGCAAAGGCGAGGCCACTCATTCGCGCAAAAAAGCTGTCCCATTCGGAGATCAGCACCAGGTGCTGTTTCGGTTGGGTTATGAGGTCGATTCCTCTCAACTTCAATTCATCAAGCGCTTCAACAGCAAGCTGCTGATCTGTACAAGCGAAATTGGCGACCGATGCGAACAACCCTTGGTCACGGAGAGCCGCGGCAACCGCTGTCCGCGGGACCCTAAAGTCATTGGTGACGTTATTCGCCCTTCCAACCAACACTTCATCCATGGCGGTTGGAGTCGCAAGGATAAGCTGAATCGGCTTTAACGTCTCGCAGATCTTGAACCAGAGGTTAGCGTTGGTCCCCAAATCGGTCTTGCTGGCGAGCAGAGCGCGCAGGGTGGACGAAGAACGCGGTCCAATGATCGCCCGACTCACGGTCATTGCGTTGGAGATATTTGTTGGCAGCAGATTATTTATCGCTCCGTAAAATAGCGCCAGGCGGGGGGCCGGGTCATCGTCAAAGTATTCCTCATCCAGCCACACAAGGAGGATCTTCTGGTAGTGTTGAGTGGTCTGGAGTTCCGAAAACTCATGAACTGAAAGGTATTCGCGGGGTTCGTATTCCTCAAACGGCACGCGCAACTGCAAATTAGTGCTCTCCCTGCAAAAATTGGTTTCTTGTCCGATTCCACTCCCAACACGCAGCACTGCGTTGGTGTTTTTTATCCATCGGTCGAGTTCCCTGGAATCAGGCCAGTCGTTAGCAACCAGCCCAATATGGTCGGACGCTGCCGGTTTGTACCCCCCCGAACCGAGGGCCGATCCGATCGCGTAACGTGCTCGGATCCGGCTCTCTTTATCTTCGGCATACGGTTGGCCGGAGACCATGGCGCACAGCAACAAAACATTTGAGCGCCCTGTGGCCAAACCATTCGTCAAGATTTCTGCGAGATTGGTCAGGCCCCCTCGGGTGCGCTGCTCTTGGTCGTCCGTCGATAACTTGTCCCAAGCCGCAAACGGATCCTCCCACAGGCGTGACTCAATATTTTGGTATCCCATGGGACGCGTACCTCCAGCAGCTTTGTTGGCCGGGCGTTCGCTCGATAGCTTGTGCGAGACGAGAATTATCCCCCCCACTAGGGTCGCAACCGTGAGCAATGTGTTTAGGGAAAAGATGGAACTTGATGAATCGCTGTCGGCCATGGTCGTTCAACCTTTCTGGAATTGCATTTTGATCACGACTCCGGGCTGATTAATCGGCATGGCTTGGCTCAGGCCCATTCTGCCGGCAGCCTTCTCCGTAAGTCCTCTTTCTTTGGTGGACAGCCGGATTGCGTTGGGCGGATCGCTCCAAGCTGGCTTTCCTTGATCACACCAATCGAGAACTGCGATGGCCACCTGAGGTTCATTATTAAGCTTCATTTGCATTTCGGTTAACATTCTGCTCAGACTCAAAAGAAAACCCATCTCAGGGCACGATTTTGAGTCCCTAATTCTTATACCGGGCTCAGAACCCTGATCTTTCAACAAAATGAAAAAATGTTTTGAAACCATCTCGTCATTAAGCATCGGCGATTGCCGCATTGGACGTTGGACATTATAATCCGAGCCAAACTGATGAAACCAGGATTCTCAATCGCTCTCGTTCTTTCCTTGGCTGGCGTCTTCGTTTTGAGCGGTTCGCTCGGGCAAGACATTCGCAAGACGGGGGAGGAGGCGACGGGACCGCGCAGCGGGTTCACAATGCCCCGCGCTTGGACGCGTCAGGGATTGGTTCTCGAACGGCAGAAGGGCAAGAACTCCGGCGTGAGCGGCGACCCTTGCATTGTTTGGGATGATGCGATCAAAGGCTGGCGGATGGTCCTGTTCTATGATCCTCCGGGGCACGCGCAGGCGGTTTGCATGAATCGCACCAACCTTGGGCCGGGCCAATGGAAGTTTGAAGGTCCCTTGCCGGTCGCGAACCCGCAAGCCGTGGGCGGATTTCACAAACCGTTTTTTGTGATGGACCCGAACCATCCGAATCAGGCGGCGAAGATCGACGGCCGTTATTGCTTGCTGGTGGTGAGTTTCCAGAATGGTCACAAGCATGTCCAGCGCGCCTGGGCGGAAAAGCTTGCTGGGCCGTGGACCTTCGAGTCGGATGCGATTATTCCGCGCGGCGCTGGGGACGATTTTGACGCGAATCACACGGACGCGGTGACTGGCTACTACTTCCCCGAACGGAAGGAGTTTTTGTATTTCTACATGGGCTACCCGGCAAAAGCACAGGGACGGAAAATCAGCCCGTTCGGTTCGGCGCAGGCGGTCGCGACGCAAAAGCTGGGCGAGAAAGTGGCTGCCAAGCGCGGTACCATCCTCGAACCGTGCCAGGAAGTCGGCCATTGGGCTTCTGGTTGGGTCGGAGGCCTGCAACTCTTGCGTGGCGCCGAACACAAGTGGGTCGCCGTGGTGAACGCATCGCCTACGGCGCCGGATCCCGGCAAGCGAGCGGTTTGGACCGAGGAGCCTGCGCCAAGTCTGGGCGGGT
>Ga0247668_1000395_pt1 | contig 10843 bp, 10 predicted proteins | sample CNK09_metaG_FD_182737 | JGI IMG/M metagenome (GOLD analysis project Ga0247668, IMG submission 182737) | Soil microbial communities from Purdue University Martell Research Forest, Indiana, United States - CNK09 | ecosystem: Environmental > Terrestrial > Soil > Temperate forest > Bulk soil...
GGCGATCGACCGCGCGGCGGACCTGCTCGTCAGCGTCGTCGAATCGACGCGCCCGCTTGGGATCGGGGAGCTCTCCGAGAGCGCCGGGCTGCCGAAGAGCACGACCTCGCGGCTCGTCGGAGCGCTCGAGCGCCGCGGGCTCGTCCAGCGCGCCGGCGACCGCCGCGTCGCGCCCGGCCCGGTGCTGCTCCGCTTTGCCCACCGCGACCTCGGCGCGAGCCTCGTCGAGATCGCCACGCCTTCGCTGAAGGCGCTCTCGCAGCTCTCCGGCGAGACGGTCAACCTCGGCGTACCGACGCCGCTCGGCGTCGAGCACCTCGCGCAGGAGGACAGCCGCCACTTCGTCGGCGGCACGAACTGGGTCGGCCGCCGCGTCCCCTACGAGTCGACCGCGAACGGCAAGGTGCTGAAGGCGTTCGCGTCGCGCGGCGCCGACGGCGAAGAGATCCGCACGCACGGCTACGCGACGGCGGTCGACGAGCTCGAGCATGGGCTCGCCGCGCTTGCCGCACCGATCTTCGGGCCGGACGGCGACGTCGTCGCGGCCCTTTCCATCTCCGGGCCGACCATTCGGCTCACCCGCGACCGCATCGCCGAGTTGCTGCCGGCCCTGCTCGAGCAGGCCGGCCTCGTCTCGATGCGACTCGGCAACCACGACCAGCGAGGTGCCGCATGACCCACGAAGAGATCCTGAAGGGCCTCTACGACGAGACGCTCATCGGGAACGCGCCAGAGGTGAAAGACCTCGTCAACAAGGGCCTCGAAGAGGGCCTCGGTTGCGAGTCGATGCTCTACGACGCACTCATCCCGTCACTCGAAGAGGTCGGCGCGCGGTTCGAGCGCGGCGACTACTTCGTGCCCGAGATGCTGATCGCCGCACGCGCGATGCAGGGTGCGCTCGACATCCTCCGCCCGCTGCTCGCCGAGACCGGTGCGAAGCCGATCGGCACCTACGTCATGGGCACCGTCAAGGGCGACGTGCACGACATCGGCAAGAACCTCGTCAACATCATGCTCGAGGGCGCCGGCTTCACCGTCTACGACCTCGGCGTGAACGTGGCGCCCGAGGTGTTCGTCCAGCAGATCCAGGAGCACAAGCCCGACGTTGTCGGCTTCTCGGCGTTCCTGACGACGACGATGCCGATGTTCAAGGCGAACATCAACGCGCTGCAGAAGGCCGGCATCCGCGACGACGTGATCGTGATGGTCGGCGGCGCGCCGGTGACGCAGGAGTACGCCGACGCCGTCGGTGCAGACGGCTACGCGGCCGACGCGTCGACCGCCGTTCGTCTCGCCAAAGACCTGATCGAGAAGAAGAGGTCGGCCGTCCCGGCATGAGGCCGATCGCCGTCATCGAGGCTGCGGTCAAGAAGCCCGTCTTCGGCTGCCAGATGTGCGGCCAGTGCGTGCTGCACTCGACCGGCATGACGTGCCCGATGAACTGCCCGAAGACGCTGCGCAACGGGCCGTGTGGCGGCGTGCGTCCCGACGGGCACTGCGAGGTCAAGCCTGAGATGCGCTGCGTGTGGGTGAAAGCGGTCGAGCGCGCACCGAAGACGCCGTGGGCGCACGAGATCCACGACATCCGCCAGCCCGTCGACAACCGCTTGTGGAACACCTCGTCGTGGGTCAACCACTTCACGAAGCGCGACAAGGTCGCACCAAAGGGGTGGCGTGTCGAGGCTTGAGGACGCGATCGCAGCCGGCCGCTTCGTCGTCACGGCCGAGCTGTTGACCGTGAACAGCGGTGGGCTCCCGAAGGTGCACGAGCTCTTCGCGCCCTACGAGGACTACGTCGACGCCGTCAATGCGACCGACAACACCGCCGCGCACGCCCATGCCTCGCCGCTCTCGGTTGCGATTGCGCTCCAGCAGCTCGGGATGGAGCCGATCATGCAGCTCGTCTGCCGCGACCGGAACCGGCTTGCGCTGGAGGCGGAGATCGTCGGCGCCGCGCTGCACGGGATCGAGAACATCTGCTGTCTGACCGGCGACGACGTCACCGCCGGCGACGAGCCGGAGGCGCGCCGTGTCTTCGACCTCGACTCGATCCAGCTGCTTGCGACGGCGAACACGATGCGGAACGGCACGTATCTCTCCGGGCGCAAGATCGATCCGCCGCCGCGCCTCTTCCTCGGCGCGGTCGAGAACCCGCAGGCGCCGCCGCAGGAATACCGCGTCGAGCGCGCGGAGAAGAAGGTGCGCGCGGGCGCGCAGTTCCTGCAGCTCCAGGTCGGCTTCGAGCTCGGCCCGCTCGAGCGCTTCATGGCCGATGCCGTTGCGAGCGGGCTCGCGGAGCGCGTCGCAATCCTGCCGTCGATCTGCCTCGTGCGAACCGCCAAGTCGCTGCGCTACATCGACGAGCACGTTCCGGGCATCTCCGTGCCGCCCGCGCTGATCCAGCGCGTCGAGAGCTCCGCGGACCCTGAGGCGGAGTGCTTCGAGATCGGCTGCGAGCTCGCAGACGCGGCGCGCCGGATCCCCGGTGTGCGCGGGCTGCACCTGATCAGCTTTCGCAAGGAGGCGGGGATCGCACGACTGTGCGCCCGCCTCGGCATCCCCACCCGTGAAGAAAGGGAGTTGAGTGGAGACCGTCCTCGAGTCGTCGTCTAAGACCGTCGTGATCGGGCCGGAGCGCCCGTTCTGCGTGATCGGCGAGCGCATCAACCCGACCGGGCGCAAGAAGTTCCAGGCCGAGTTGCAGAACGGCGATCTCTCGCGCATCGAGATCGACGTTGCGCAGCAGCTCGCCGGCGGCGCCGACATGCTCGACGTGAACGTCGGCGACCCGCTCGCCGACGAGATCGAGCTGATGCGGCAGGCGATCCCGCTCGTGCAGGGTCTGACCGACGTGCCGTTGTGCATCGACTCGTCCGTGATCGAGGCGCTCGAGGCCGGCCTCGGCGCCTACCAGGGCAAGGCGCTCGTCAACTCCGTCACGGGCGAGGACGAGCGGCTCGAGGCGATCCTTCCAATTGTGGCCCGACACGGAGCGGCAGTAATCGGCCTCGCGAACGACGACGAGATCCCGATGGAGCCGGAGCGCCGCCTCGAGGTCGCGAAGAAGATCGTCTCGCGCGCCGGCGACTACGGCATCCCGCCCGAGGACATCCTGATCGACCCGCTGGCGATGCCGGTCGGTGCAGAGCCCCGCGCGGTCACGTTGTTCCTCGAGACGGTGCGGTTGATCCGCGAGCACCTCGGCGTGAACATGACCTGCGGCGCGTCGAACACGTCGTTCGGACTGCCAGGCCGCGAGACGCTTGGCGCCGGCTTCCTCGCGATCGCCGCGAGCCACGGTTTGACCAGCGCGATCATGGACGCGCGTTCGCAGGAGATCGTCGAGGCCGTGCGCGCGACGGACTTCCTACTCGGCCACGACGAGTGGGGTGCGGCCTGGATTGCCGCGTTCCGCAAGAAGAAAGCGGCGGCCGAAGCAGTCGCAGGCGCAGGCTTGACGGAGCCGGTAAAAACAGCGTGACGGCGGAGCCCGTGATCGAAGTTGTGCATCCGGACCGCGTCCGGCTGGTCTTCGAGCAGGCCGACGGCGCCGTCAAGGAGACGCGAGTCCCGGCCGGCACGACGCTGTTCGACGGCGCGAGTTGGAACGGCATCGCGATCGACTCCACCTGCGGCGGTCACGGCACGTGCAAGAAGTGCAAGGTGCGGGTCGCAACGGGCGAGCAGGCGATCGACGCCGTCGACCCGCGCGCGTTCACGCCCGACGAGCTGCGGGCGGGGTGGCGGCTGGCCTGTCGCGCGCGCGCGGCCGAGGACCTCGTCGTCGAGGTGCCGCCGCTGCAGACGCGCCCGAAGGCCGCGCTGGCCGGGGTCGGCCGCCACGTGATCCTCAGGCCCGCCGTGCAGAAGCGCTACCTCGAGCTGACCGAGCCGACGCTCGAAGACCAGACCTCCGATCTCGAGCGCGTGCTGCAGGCGATGGACGATGTCGAGCCGCGCGTCCCCCTCGAGGTCGTGCGCGCGATGGGCCACACGCTGCGCGAATCGAACTGGCAGGTCACCGCGGTCCTCGTCGACGACGTGCTCGTCGACATCGAGCCCGGGGACACGACGGCCCGACGCTTCGCGATCGCGTACGACCTCGGCACGACAACGTGCGTCGCGACACTGCTCGACCTCGAGACCGGCCTGCCCGCCGCCGTGCAGTCGATCCTGAACATGCAGCAGCCGTTCGGCGCCGACGTGATCACGCGCATCTCCGCGACGATGATGGACCCGGAAGCGCTCGGCATGCTCGGCGACCGCGCACACGAGACGCTCGCGACCCTCACGAAGGAAGTGTGTGACGAAGCCGGCGTCGATCCGGCGGAGGTCTACGAGATCGTGGTCGCCGGCAACCAGACCATGATGCAGCTCGCGCTCGGGATCGATCCCGAGCCGCTCTCGATGGCGCCGTTCACGATCGCCGCACGCACGCTGCCCGCTGCGAAGGCGACTGACTTCGGTGTCCACGTGCATGAGCGCGCGCCGGCCGTGCTCTTCCCAGCGCTCGGCGCCTACGTCGGCCCCGACATCGTCGCAGGCATCCTCGCGACGGGCCTGACGCTCGACAGACGCACCCGCCTCTTCATCGACGTCGGCACCAACTCAGAGATCGTGCTCGGTTCCTCCGCCGAGGCGCTCGCGACGGCCGCGCCCGCAGGCCCCGCCTTCGAGGCCGCGCAGATCCGCTGCGGCATGCGCGCGGCCGACGGCGCGATCGAAGGCGTGAAGATCATCGACGGCGAGGTGCAGCTGACCGTGATCGGCGACGTGGAAGCGGTCGGCTTGTGCGGCTCGGGCCTCGTCGACGCGGTCGCCGAGCTCGTCGGCGCCGGAATCCTCGATCACTCGGGCCGCTTCGTGCTCGGGTCGTCTCCGCACCTCGGGAAGATCGGCGAGGAGAACGTCTTCTACCTCCACAAGGACGTCTTCCTCTCGCAGCGCGACGTGCGCGAGCTGCAGTTTGCGAAGGCGTCGATCGCGACCGGCTGGCAGATCCTCTGCAACGACATGGGCGTCGATCCGACGGAGATCTCGCAGGTGCTGCTCGGCGGCTCCTTCGGCTCGTACCTCACCGCCGCGAGCGCGGTGAAGATCGGCCTTGTGCCGAGGCTGCCGCTGCTGCGCATCGTCTCCGCCGGGAACGTCGCGGGCGAGGGCGCGAAGATCGCGGCGCTGTCCGTGACGGAGCGCGCGGCTGCGCAGGCCGTGCTCGACGAGGTGAAGTACGTCGAGCTCTCCGGCCGCACCGATTTCAACGACCTGTTCATCGACCAGCTCAAGTTCCCCGCATGACGCGGACGATCGTCGCCTGCGGCGCTCTCGCGCTTCACATTGATGCCATTGCGAAACGGCGCGGCTGGGACCTCGAGGTCAAGCCGCTCCCGCCGGAGCTGCACAACCGCCCGGAGAAGATTCGCGAAGCACTCGGCGATGCCGAGCTCGTGGGCTACGCCGACTGCGGGACGCGCGGCGCGCTCGACGATCTGCCACGGCTCGCCGGCGCCGACTGCTACCAGCTCTTCGGCGGCATGGAACATGAGCTCGGCACCTATTACCTGACCGACTTTCTCGTGCGCAGCTTCGATCGCGTCGTGTGGCGCGGCCTCGGTCTCGACCGGCATCCGGAGCTGCGCGACGACTACTTCAAGAACTACGAACGTGTCGTCTGGCTCGCTCAGTCACCGACCGACGAGTTGCGCGCGAAGGCGGAAGCCGCTGCTGCGAGACTCGGCCTGCCGCTCGAAGTGCGCGAGACCGGCGACAGCGGCCTTGAACATGCCCTCGAACAACTTCTCCAGGAGGCCTAGTGCTCGTTAACGAACTGCCGCGGTACGAGATCCTCGACGAGTTCTCGATGCAGGAGCTCGACCGTGGCTGGCGCCGGATCGTCAGCGAGCTCGGCGTCGACTTCCAGCACGCCGACGCGCAGGCGGCGCTCGCCGCCGCGGGGCAGCAGGTCGAGGGCGACCTCGTCAAGTTCGATCCCGACTGGATCCTCGAGCAGGTGGCGAAGGCGCCGCAGGAGTTCGACCTGCAGGCACGCAACCCCGAACGGAACATCCACATCGGCGGCAGGCACATGGCGTTCGGCGCCGTCTACGGCTGCCCGTTCGTGCGCCGCGGCCTCGAGCGCCGCGAGGCGATGTACGAGGACTTTAAGAACCTCGTGAAGCTCGCGCAGTCGTTCCCGCAGCTCGACACGCCGGGCGGGACGATTTGCGAGCCGGGTGACAAGGCGCTCGACTCGCGCCACCTCGACATGGTCTACGCGCTGCTCACGCTCTCCGACAAGCCGTTCATGGGGTCCGTGACGTCCGGGCCGAACGCGCTCGACACGATCGCGATGGCCGAGATGGTGTTCGGCAAGGAGTCGATCGAGGAGACGCCGGCGATCATCTCGCTGATCAACGTCAACTCGCCGCTGCGCTACGACGACCGCATGCTCTCCGCATTGCTCGAGTACGCGCGCGCGAACCAGGCGATGATCATCACGCCGTTCCTGCTGATGGGCGCGATGTCGCCGGTCTCGGTGGCGGCGTCGCTCGCACAGCAGGTTGCCGAGGCGCTCGCGGGCATCGCGCTCGTGCAGACGATCCGTCCGGGGTGCCCCGTCGTGTTCGGCTCGTTCCTCTCGAACACCGACATGCAGTCGGGCTCGCCGAGCTTCGGCACCCCGGAGTCTGCGATCGGCTTGCTCTGCACCGGACAGATCGCGCGCCACTACAAGTTGCCGTTCCGAGGCGGCGGCGCGCTCACGTCGTCGCAGACGGTCGACGCGCAGGCGGCGTACGAGGCCGCGATGACGCTGTGGCCGACGTTCCTCGCGGGCACGAACTTCGTCATGCATTCCGCAGGCTGGCTCGAGTCGGGCCTCGTCTCCTGTTACGAGAAGTTCATCGTGGACGTCGAGCTGCTGCGCATGCTGCATCACGTGTTCCAGCCGCTGAACATCAACGAGGAGTCGCTGGCGTTCAGCGCCCACCAGGAGGTGGGGCAGGGCGGCCACTTCCTCGGTGCCGTGCACACGCTCGAGCGCTTCCGCGAGTGCTTCTACCGGCCGCTGCTCTCGTCGACCGAGAACTACGAGCGCTGGAACCGCCTCGGCGGCCGTGATGCAGCGACCCGCGCAGGAGAGATCTCGGAGAAGACGCTCGAGGAGTACGTCGAGCCGGAGATGGACCAGGGACTGAAGGACGAGCTCAAGGCGTTCGTCGACCGCAGGCGCACGGAGCTCGGAGACTGAGATGACGACCGTGGGGGACGTGATGTCGCGCGACCTGCTGACGATCGCGCCGGAGACGACGCTCGTCGAAGCCGCGGCCGCGATGACGGCGCGGCGCGTCGGCGCGGTGCTCGTCGTCGCCGGCGATCGGCTGACCGGGATCCTGACCGAGCGCGATGTGATGCGCGCGGTCGCCTCCGGCGACGTCGCGGGGAACGTTGCGGATTGGATGACCCGCGGCCCGGAGACCGTCGACGCGGACGAGACCACACAGCAGGCCGGTGTTGTGATGATCCACGGCGGCTTTCGCCACCTGCCGGTGCTCGACGGCGGCACGCCGTGCGGCATCGTCTCGATCCGCGACCTGATGCGCGTGGTTCTCGACGATGTGAGCCCGCGCGGTGTCTGAAATGTTCGTCGACGGCCGGTGGACGTCGTCGGTTTCCGGCGAGACGTTCACCGCCGACTCGCCCGCCACGGGCGCGTCCCTCGGCGAGGTGCCGCAGGGCACGCGCGAGGACGCGCAGCTCGCAATCGGAGCCGCGAACCGCGCCGCGGATTCCTGGTCTCGGCTGACGGTGTTCGAGCGCGCGATGTACATGAACCGCGTCGGTGACGCGATCGAGCAGCGCCGTGACGAGCTTGCGCACACGCTGACGCTCGACCAGGGCAAGCCGCTGCACGAGTCGCGCGACGAGGTCGAGGAGCTCATTGCGTACTGGCGGAACGCCGCCGAGGACGGCAAGCGCCTCGAAGGACGCCTCGCGAACTCGATGTCGCCCGGCAAGCGCGTGCTCCTCGTGCGTCGGCCGCGCGGCGTGATCGGCGTGATCACGCCCTGGAACTGGCCGTACACGATGCCGGCCGAGCTGATCGCGCCGGCACTCGCCTCGGGGAACGCCGTCGTCTGGACGCCCGCCTCCACGACGGCGATCGCGGCGATCGCGCTCGCTCAGTGCGTGGTGGAAGCCGATCTCCCGCCGGGCGTCTTCAATCTCGTCACCGGTCCCGGCTCCGTTGTCGGCGACGAGATCGCGCGCAACCCCGGCACGCACGGCGTCGGCTTCATCGGCTCGACCGAGACCGGCCGCAAGGTCGCCGAGGCGGCAGCCGGAAAGGCTGCGGTGCTCGAGCTCGGCGGCAACGGGCCGGTGGTGGTGCTCGAGGACGCCGATCTCGACCTCGCCGCCGAGGCGACCGTGACCGCGTGCTTCCTCTGCGCTGGGCAGAGCTGCACGGCCGGCGAGCGCCTGCTCGTGCACCGCGCCGTGCGTGAGGAGTTCGTCGCGAAGCTGCGCGCGCTCGTCACCGAGCGCGTCGTCCTCGGCGACCCGTTCGCGGAAGCGACGACGATGGGGCCGCTGAACAACGCAGGTGTCGCGGAGAAGATGGACGAGCACGTCGCCGACGCGCTCGAGCGCGGTGCGTCCATCGTGACCGGTGGCGCCCGCGCCGACGGGTTCCCGACGCGTCTCTACTGGCAGCCGACGGTGCTCGACGGCGTCCCCGCCGACGCCCTCGTCGCCGTCGAGGAGACGTTCGGGCCGATCGCGCCCGTCGTCGCGATCGAATCGCTCGACCAGGCGATCGAGCTCACGAACGCCTCGCCCTACGGTCTGCTCTCGGCGATCTTCACCCGCGACCTGAACAAGGGCCTCCGCTTTGCCGACGAGGTGCGCACCGGCTGGGTGAACATCAACGACTCCTCGAACTACTGGGAACCGCATTTGCCCTTTGGTGGTCGGTCCGGGACTGCGAGCGGGATCGGACGCGTCGGCGGCACTGCGCCGATGGAGTCGTTCACCGAGCTGCAGACCGTCGTCATCTCGTGAGCTGGGACTACGTCATTGTCGGAGGCGGCTCAGCAGGCTCGGCGCTCGCGGCGCGGCTGACCGAGGATGCCTCGACACGCGTGCTCGTGCTCGAGGCGGGCCGCACCGACTCGTGGTGGGACCTCTACATCCACATGCCGGCCGCGCTCTCGTTCCCGATCGGCAGCCGCTTCTACGACTGGAAGTACGAGTCGGAGCCCGAGCCCTTCATGAACGACCGGCGGATCTATCACGCGCGCGGCAAGGTGCTCGGTGGGTCGAGCTCGATCAACGGGATGATCTTCCAGCGCGGCAACCCACTCGACTACGAGCGCTGGGCGGGTGATCCCGGGCTCGAGCAGTGGGACTACGCGCACTGCCTGCCGTACTTCAAGCGCATGGAGAACTGCCTCGCGGGCGCGGACGAGTGGCGTGGGGGAGACGGCCCGCTGCAGCTCGAGCGCGGCCCGGCGGACGGCCCGTTGTTCAGGGCGTTCTTCGACGCCGTGCAGGAAGCCGGGTACCCGCTGACCGACGACGTGAACGGCTACCGGCAGGAGGGCTTTGCGAGGTTCGACCGCAACATCCGCAAGGGCCGCCGGCTGAGCGCTGCGCGCGCGTACCTCCATCCCGTGATGAACCGTCCGAACCTCGAGGTGCGCACGCGAACCTTCGTCGAGCGCGTCGTCTTCGCTGGGACACGCGCGATCGGGGTGCAGGTCAAGGGGCAGACGATTCGCGCACGCGAGGTGATCCTCTGCGGCGGCGCGATCAACTCGCCGCAGCTGCTTCAGCTTTCCGGGATCGGCAACGCCGCCGACTTGGCGGAGCTCGGCATCCCGACGGTCGCCGATCTACCGGGGGTGGGCGAGAACCTGCAGGATCACCTCGAGGTGTATGTGCAGTGCGCGTCGAAGCTGCCGGTGACGGTCGCGCCCGCCTACAAGTGGCGTAACCGGCCGCTCGTCGGGCTGAAGTGGCTGCTCTTCAAGTCGGGTCCGGGTGCGACGAACCACTTCGAGGCGGGCGGCTTCATCCGCTCGAACGACGACGTCGCTTACCCGAATGTGATGTTCCACTTCCTGCCGATCGCCGTGCGCTACGACGGCACCGCGCCGCAGGGCCACGGCTACCAGCTGCACGTCGGCCCGATGTACTCCGACGCGCGCGGCTCCGTGAGGATCACCTCGACCGACCCGCGCGTGCATCCCGCACTCCGCTTCAACTACCTCTCGACCGACCAGGACCGCCGCGAGTGGGTCGAGTGCGTGCGTGCCGCGCGCACGATCCTCAACCAGCCGGCGTTCGACCCGTTCAACGGCGGCGAGCTCTCACCCGGCGCGAGCGTGGAGACCGACGACGAGATCCTCGACTGGGTGCGCCGGGATGCGGAGACGGCCTTGCATCCGTCGTGCACCGCGAAGATGGGTATCGACGAGCTCGCGGTGATCGACCCCGCGACGATGCGCGTGCACGGCGTCGACGGCTTGCGCGTCGTGGACGCAAGCGTTTTTCCCTACGTGACGAACGGCAACATCTACGCACCCGTGATGATGGTCGCCGAGAAGGCCGCGGATCTGATCCGCGGCAACACACCGCTCCCACCGGCGGAGGCGGACTTCTACAGACATGGCGTTGAGCGAACTGCGAGTCGGTGAGTTCCTCGCGGCGCTCGGCGAGCGAACGCCGTCGCCCGCGAGCGGTGCGGCAACCGCGCTGACCGCGGCGCTCGCGGCCGCGCTCGTCGAGCTGGCGGGCCGCTTTGCGGGAGACGAGCCATCGGTCGTGCGCGCGAAAACGCTCT
>Ga0247668_1000396_pt1 | contig 10806 bp, 3 predicted proteins | sample CNK09_metaG_FD_182737 | JGI IMG/M metagenome (GOLD analysis project Ga0247668, IMG submission 182737) | Soil microbial communities from Purdue University Martell Research Forest, Indiana, United States - CNK09 | ecosystem: Environmental > Terrestrial > Soil > Temperate forest > Bulk soil | place...
GGCGGCGGCTTCGGGAAAACCGGGCCGGATTTCCAGCGCCCGCCCGGCGGCGAGGCGCGCCTCTTCCGTCCGGCCCACCCGGGCTAACACTGTGGCGCGCGCGTAGGGAATTTGCGCGGCGGCCGCATCGATTGATTCTGCGCGAGCCAGCGCCTCGATCGCGCGGTCAGGATTTCCCGCAGCCGAAGCCGCCAGCCCCAGATTGTACCACGCCTGGGCGAACCGTGGCTCCAGTTCGACCGCCTTTTCGAGGGCGCGAATCGATTCGGTCAGCTTCCCGGCTTCATTCAGGGCCAGACCCAGTTTGAATGGGTATTCGGATTCTTTTGGGGCCAGGCGGCAGGCCGTTTCGAGTTCCTTAATGACTTCATCCTTGTTGTCTTGCAGGCTCAAGCTGACGGCCAGCGCCTGGTGCAGTGGCGCTGAATTCGGATCCCACGAAACCGCCCGCCGAAAGTATGGCAGGGCATTGTCATTCTCTCCGCGATCGAAAAGAAAAACCCCCATCTGCAGGCTGCCGGAAGGTTGATCAAGATTGTTGGTGAGGGAGCGCAGCAAATCCTGTCCGGCGATTGAGTTGGTGGCCAGAGTCGAGCGCAAACTCCACGCCGCCTCTACTCGCACCGCCCGAACGGGATCATCAAGCAGCCGCCCCAAAACCGCCACGCCATCTCCCTTTTGTCCTTCGGCCACGTCCTCACCGCTCGTAAGCTTATTCATACTCATACTCATACTCTTAATCTCCCCTGTCGAAACCGCCCCTTCCAAAGCCCGCGCCGCCGCCGCCCGCACCAGCGGCTCGGAATCCCGAGTTTTTTCCAGCAGCGCCGCTGCCACCGCTGATTCGCCGGCCCACGGCTTCAGCAAATCGGCGGCGGCCGCGCGCCAGAGCGGAATTTTCTCTTCGCGCAAAAGCCGCTGCAGAGGTTCGAGCGCGCTCCGCTGGCCAGCACGAGCTTCAGCGATGATACGCGCACGAGCCCGAGTCGGACGTTCCATCCTCGCGCCATACCACGTTTCAACTGCCTGCAGCGCCCAGTCCACGTTGCGATCGGCGTGACAGCGGTTGCAGGCGTTAGGAATTCCATGCTGTTTCGTGAGCAGCGGGTCGGGGATGGTGAAGCCGTGGTCGCGCCGCGCGTGGCGCTGCATATAGACGGTCTGCGGCATGTGGCAGTCCACGCAGCGGCCACCTGCCTGATTGAGCTTATGAAAATTGTGGGACGCCGGATCGATTTTCGGAGCGGGCGGAGTCAGTCCGTTGTGACAGCGCAGACAGAGGTTATTGTCGGCGACAAGGACCTTGCCCGAGTGGGGCGCATGGCAATCCTCGCAGCGCACGCCCGCCGCGTGCATCCGGCTGCTTAAAAATGAGGTGTATTCGTAATCCTCCTCGTGGATCTGGCCATCCGGATAAAACAGTTCCGTCTCATCGGGGACGCTCAGCAGATAATGATCGAAGAACGGATCACCCGGCTTGAAATCCCCGGTCAGTTCCGCCCGTCGCGAGTGGCACGAGCCGCACGTCGCCAGCATTTGTTCCTTGCTTGATTTGTGCAGCGTCGGATCGGCGCCTTTTTGGCCAGGATGCCCGGCCTGCCAGTTGACGTGTCGGCCCATCGGGCCGTGACAGGCCTCACAACCCACCCCCGTCTCGGCCATGGCCGTGCGATAGGTATCATCGGACGCTTGATAATTCTTGCGGACGCGCGTGTTGTGACAAGCCGCACACATGACGTTCCAGGTCATGCCTCGGCCCGTCCAATGGCCCCATTCTCCGGGCTGCCGATTCTCCTCACCAAAGACATCGAACCAATCTCCTCGTGCCGGATCGACCGCGAGTTCGGTCACTTGAAAGCGGCCTCCGTTGGCGGGAATCAAAAACTGTTTCAGCGGGGCAACACCGAGGACCCGCTCGACGGGAAAAACAGCGCGTGCTCCGCCAGGATCGGGAGTGACGATTTCGAATCGGCCATCGGTTGAACGCGCCTCAGAAGTCTGCGATGCGTGCTTGAAGGTTCTCGGCGGATCAAAGGCCGCGCGCTCCAGCGCCGGATCGGGAGCGCGCTCGGCCAGCGCGTGATGGGAAGTCTTCCATGAATTAAACGCCTCCCGATGACAATCGCGGCAACTCTGCGAACCAGCATAGGCCGCGAACACGGCGGCGTCACTTTCCATTCTGACCGGTTGCGGCGGCGCTGAGGACTGCAAAGATCGCGTGGCCCGCCACACTACCAGCAATGCGAGCGCGGGAAACAGCACAGCGAGGAAGACCTGCCGGCGCCGCGATGCCATGTTCTTTTTCTGAGACGAAACCATCCCAGCGATAATACTATGCAGCCCCCAGGATAGACCACATTTGTCTTACGCATTTGCAGGTTGAAGTTGGACGTTCTTCCAAAAGCATGGTGCGCCCGGCGGGAATCGAACCCACGACCCACTGCTTAGAAGGCAGTTGCTCTATCCAACTGAGCTACGAGCGCCATAGAACCAGGCAGTTCCGACGGAACATGTTTAGAGCCACTCTCAGACAAAATCCGAGTGTCGAAAACACCAGACGCCGATCTGATTTGATCGGCTCCATCAGGAAAGTATTTTGCACGCATCCGCGTTCCCGGCAAGCGGATTCGCGATCCGGGAGCTATATGAGCGATGGAATGTCATGGAACGGCGGTCCAGCGGTAAAAACGCCGCGGCTGCTGCATGACGTTTGGGTCGATGAAATTGAAGCTGTTCGTAGTGGGAACGATCGTGCCGATGGTCTGCCAATTGCTCGAAACGGGCTCGGTGCCGACCTGGACGTAATTGGTCGTGTTCGCAGGCGCATTGGTAATGGTGAACGCAAATGAGCCATCGGTCAGAAAATGCGTGGCGACGATCGTCGGGGCGGCCGCATTGTAATCCGGTGAAAAATCCTGGATTTGGACACTGGTGATGGGGAGTGGATTGACCGGCATAGGAGCTGTTTCCGATTCAGTTTCGATCTCGGTTTGAAAGGCTTCGATTTCATTTTCACCGAAGCCGACGCCGTGACCTGCCAGGGTGAGTTGTCCGAAAAGGGTTCCGCGCGTAACTTGGATGGTTCCGCCGTGAATCGGGTCCGGGAGGGTCAGGTCCGTGTTGAAATACATTGAGACCGCGCTGGAGTTCTCGTGTTGATAAACGATCCGGGGCGGAAGCGAGAAGATGTTGCTCTGCTGGACAAGCAGCGGCTCCACATTAACCAATTGAATCGCCGGCAGGACGCCTCCTGCCGGAAGATCGACCTGGACATAGACATTGAAGAAGCTCTTGGCGGGGAAATCGCTGGTGGCGCTTCCAACTTCCACCTGACCCGCGCTCACAGGTCGCGTCGGCGCCTGCATACCTGCCTTGACTGAGAAGCCTATCCGCGTGGTGAATACATCCGTCAAGTGCATCGATTTGAGGAAGGTGTGAATCTCGGGCGAACCGTTGGTCGGCTCGTCCCAATTGGGCCGGACCGTCAACTGGCTGTCTTTGATGTAGGTCCGGCCTGGCGCACGCCCGGCCAGCACGCCAATGGTGTCTTCAGGCCCGCCAGACAGCAACGAAGCGCTCCGGCCAATGGTCGTCGTCGGGTCATACAGGGTGGGACTGGTGAAAACGCCACCGTGACGGTAAACCGTCAGATGTCGCGTCGCCATGGTGGTAGAGAGCGGGCTGTTCGCCATGATGAGATCGAATATTTTCACCCAAGCTTGATCGAGAATGACTTGAAACTGTCCCAGAGAAGTGGTCACGTCATCGCCGGCTGGGAACGAGGAGAACGACTGGCCCTGGAGGGCACTGCTCCCGGAGAAGATCCCGCACACAAAAGCCAGAGCGGAGACTAACAAAAGTTTATTTTTCATATTCTTAGAATTTGATGGTTTCGTTTTCGCGAACTGGCCGGAGCGATCACGCGATCAAAATTGGATCGTTCCGAAAGTCGCTTTCTCCTTTAGCAGCGGGAATGCCATGCCAAAGCGCAGCGAGACGACACGGCGATTTGTTGATGTCGAGGATGAGACGAAAACTCTCGTCCCTGCGCTTTTCCGGAATGTTTTCGCGATTCCTGAAGCAGCGAACGGTCCACGAAAATTGTTTGGCGCTAACCGCGCGGTCCACTCCGTGGTCCGAAATCGGAAGTGGCGCACGAAGTTTTGGTCCGAAAACGGGCCTGCAAGTCGCTGGCCGGGCATCTTCTCCATGGAAAAGCTGAGCGAAGATGATATTCGGCAATTGCTCGTGCTTGGCATCCAACCTGCGAATAGTAATCAAACCGTTCGATCAGTCCTTCGTTGGATTGGGAGACGATGACAATGATGCGCCTATTTTGTTCTGCTCGTGGCAATTTACAGCCAGCCGCCGTCTCTCTTTTTTCTGGGAGAAAGCGGTCTGCGTTTGCAATATGGATGGTTGGGCGCACATTGGAAGCAAACACGTGCTCGCGCCGTTTTCGCCGGCATCTGACGGACGCGAACGTCGCACAATAATGATCAGAATTTTGCATAGAATCGAATCGATTGGATTACTGGCGGTCCTTTGCCTGGCCGCGGCGGGCGGCACGTGTTTCAGCGCTGAGTTGATGGACATGTTTGCGGATCGGCAAGTGGTCACGAACGATTCCGGACAAGTGCTGGGGAGCAACACCTTGGCGACGCTCGAACTTTACGAACCGCAGCATGGAGGCAAGCCCGGCGGTCATTCGGTCTGGCTTTCCTGGATTGCACCGGCGAACGGGATCGTCACCATCGAAACCACCGGAAGCACTTTTGACACACTGCTGGGTGTCTATACGCTCGACCCGGGCACGAACCGGCCGGCCATGCAATTGCTCAGGTCCGTCGTCGGCAACGACGACAACGGCACCAACAAAACCAGCCTGGTGCAGTTCGGAGCGACCAGCGGCACGCGTTATGAGATCGCGGTCGCGGGCTACCAGGGAGCCACAGGCAATGTCCAGTTAAGTTGGAATCTGCTGCGCTCCAGTCAGCCGCCTCCCATCATTCTTAACGTCCCGCCCGATCGCGCGCTTCAGGCCGGGGACAATCTCACGCTCACGGTCGATTACCAGGCCAGCAGCTCGGTCAAGCTGCTCTGGTTTTTTAACGGCGTGGAACTGACCAATGATGAAAGCGCCACATTGGTGATCACAAATTTTCAGGACGAGAACGTCGGCCGCTACCAGTTGCGTTTTACCTCTGGTGGCATCCGTTTCTTCACCGACCCAGTCGAAGTGCAAATCAATTCCGAGGGGCAGACCAACGCCCTGGCGCGAGACAAGCTGTTGGACGCCGAGGATTCCGGGCTAAAGGACTTCGAGGGAGCGGGCTTCGCGCCGGTCGCTCCTGCCATGAAATCGTTTTCCACGAGTACGGCGTCCGCCTCCAGCGCTGTCGGGGTGGTGCGAGGCTACAATGGGACGCAGATCTTCAATACCACTTATGCGACCAGCGATCCCGGCGAACCGCAACATTGCAATATTCCCGGTGGCGCGTCCTACTGGTTTGCCTACCAGGCGCCGACCAACGGTTTGGCCAGGATGAACACCGACGGGAGTTCCTTCGACACCATTCTCGCCGTTTACACTTACAATCCTCCGCTGCTTGGGTACGACGGATTGATTGCAGTCACTTGCGACAACAACAGCGGCTCGAATGGACTCACCAGCAATGTGCAATTCGCGGCCGACCCAGCCCGCAGTTATCTGGTTGTCGTCGATGGGGTCAACGGCGCGCGCGGCGTCGCTTACTTGAATTACTCGCTGACCGCTCAAGCGCCCACCAATCAGACGCCGCCGCTCATTATTCAGGCGCCGCAATCCAGGGCCGTGGCGGTCGGAAGTTCGATCACTTTTGACGTGCTGGCCCAGGGTGCCGCCCCGATGACTTATGCCTGGCTCAAAGACAGCATCGCGATAGCACGCGAAACCAATTCGACCTTAACTCTTACCAATATTCAGCCGGTGCATGCGGGGAATTACTCGGTGTGCCTGTCTAATTCTTTTGGGGCCGTCACCAGCACGGTCGCGGTGCTTTCGGTGATCGTCGGGCCCGCGATTACGTCACAAACGGTCGTCCAAAACGTTTTCGCCGGAGAGGCGGCCGTGTTCAACGTCACCGCCACCGGCAGCGAGCCGTTGCATTATTTATGGAATAAGGACGGCGCTCCCATCACCAACATTGACGCGCCAACCCTGGTGCTATCGAATGTCACCGTGGCCGATGCCGGCAATTACGTGGTGGAAGTAATGAATGCGGCCGGTGTGGCCGCAAACATCCCAGTCCCTCTCGCCGTTTTGGGACGCCCAGCCGCCAGCCTCGACGCGATCTCTCGCAATGTCACCGTCTCGTTTGCCGTTGCGGGACCGGCCAATTTTGCGGCCGAATTCACCGAGCAACTGACACCGCCCGTCTGGATTCCCTGGACCGGGCCGCTCTCCACAAACGGTGGAGTCGTCAGTTTCCAATCTGCTTCGACTAACGCCACCCGTTTCTTCCGTGTGCATTTCCAATAAACACCATCCGATGAGCGCCAATTCCAGTCCTCCCTCCAACCAATCGTTTTCCTGCCTGATCGTCGATGATGATACAGGGTTCGCCGGCATGATGGCCAAGGTCGCGGCGAGCGAAGGCGGGGAGGTCTGCGTCTGCCACTCGATTGCCGCCGCGCGGTCCCAGATCGAGCGACGCTCATTCGATTTGGTCATCCTCGATAATCGGCTGCCCGATGGCACCGGCTACGAATTTCATGCGCAGTTGGTGCGCCGCTCTCCGGCAAGCGTAGTGGTGATGATTACGGGAGCACCGGAACTATCGCAGGCGGTGGAACTGACTCGCAATGGCCTCTTCGATTATCTGACCAAACCGGTGGGTGCCCCCGATTTCACCGCCTTGCTTCGGCGGGCCAAACTTCGGCTCAGCCGGCCGGAAGTTCAGGGCGGGAACGAGTTGTTGCATGGAGACGCGCCGGTGATGCGGGAAGTCCTGCTCCAATTGCAGCAGGCAGCCCGGCATGTCAGCGCGACGGTCTTGCTGCTCGGTGAAACCGGAACCGGGAAAGATGTCGCGGCGCGGCTGTTGCACCGGTTGACCTTCGGTGAACGTGCCGCCAAAGCGCCCTATGTGGCATTGAATTGCCCGAATGTGCCGGCGGAGATGTTTGAAGCGGAGCTTTTCGGCAGTGAGAAGGGGGCTTACACGGGCGCGGAACGCCGTCGCACCGGGTTGGTTGAAGCGGCGGAGGGGGGAACGCTCTTTCTCGACGAGGTGGCGGAGATTCCAGTAGCGCTGCAATCGAAGTTGCTGCGCTTTCTTGAATCCCGCGAATACCGCCCGCTCGGATCGACTAACACCGGACAATTTAAGGGCCGGGTCATTGCTGCCACAAATCGAACGCTGTCCGACGAAGTCCGTGCCAGCCGCTTTCGGGAGGATTTGATGTATCGTCTGGATGTCTTTAGCATTCGCATGCCGCCATTGCGGGAGCATCTGGCGGACATTGAGCCGATTGCAGAGAATTTGCTCACTCAATTGTGTGAAAAGTACCAACGCCAAAAACCATTGATAAACCGCCGCGACCTCGATGCCCTCAGCAGCCACACTTTTCCGGGCAATGTTCGGGAGTTGCGCAATTTGCTCGAACGTTCCTTGCTGCGAACCGACCCGGGCAGTTCCCAGCTCGTTCTGGATCTGGCCTGGCTCAAAGGACGCGGTAGCGCTCCGACCGCTGGCCCCAGCCAGACCGAAAACCTCGCGACAGTCCCAGCCGACCGTCAACTATCTCCAATTGAAGAACAGGAATATCGGTTAATCGCCAAGGCTCTGCGTGACGAGAACGGCGGCATCCGCCGCGCGGCGACCAAACTGGGCCTGACGCACCAGGCGCTTTTACGACGCCTTCAAAAGTGGCCGGAACTGCGCCAGGCTGGCCCGCTGCAATGAGCAGGTTTAATTTCGGACCGCCTTCCCGACCTGCCCCTTCCGAAATCGGACCACGATCGATCGGCAACTGGCCGAAAATGCGCACGTCTGCTGCCTTTTCTGCGATGGCATCCTCGCTGCTTTAAGACCGCAAACAATGTCGATGCGCTACTGATCAACCATTCCGCACGGGACGGGATTAAACGAAAGCAGGAGCGCAGCAATCTCATTATGGCGAAGGACAAAAATGTAGCGCCGACTGGCAGTCGGCTGTATCGCAGGCTGGCAGCCTGCTTCGCCTTCTTCCACCTCTCGCCGATGGCCAATCGGCGATACAGCCGACTGCCAGTCGGCGCTACTACCTCGCGCTCCTTTCTCGAATCGGCTGCGCTTTCCGCCTTGGGCCTGCTTCTGTGCCTTAGTCCGTTTTCTGCCACCGCCCAAATTGTGTCCAGTAACCTCGCCAGCCAACTTCTGGAAATCTCCGGCAAAGTGGAAATCTCGCTCGCCGCGGATAACGCGTGGCGGGCGGCCAAGGCAAATGACCTCTTGCGACCCGGCGATCGTTTGCGCACGGGCGCTGATAGCCGGGCGATGCTCCGGCTTTCCGATAAGAGCGTCATCCGCATTGACCAAAGCACGCTCCTGGAAATCATGCCGCCAGCACAGCCGGCCGGCAAAAGCCGGTTCCGACTGCAGGTCGGGGCGCTCTTTTTTCTTAATCGGGAAAAGCCGGCTGACATCGAGTTCGATACGCCATTGGCTACGGGCGCCATCCGTGGAACAGAATTTCTCCTCGCCGTCGCGCAAGCCGGAGGCGACACGACTCTCGCCCTTTACGATGGCGCGGTTGAGTTACGCAGAGGCGCTGAAACCATTTCGCTGGCCAGCGGTCAGCAAGCAGTAATGCGTCCTGGCCGGCCAGCCGCGATCGGCCCTGCCCTGCCGGCCCGGAACTTGATCCAGTGGACGTTTTATTATCCGGGCGTGCTCAATCCCTCAGAGCTTCAGTTTAATGACACGGAACGCGGCACAATGGCTAATTCCCTTACAGCCTATCGTGACGGCGATCTGTTGGGCGCTCTGGCTGCATTGCCGGATGCAGCTCTGGTTCAGTCTGACTCTGCCCGCGCGTTTCGCGCTGGTCTCAAACTAGCCGTAGGCAGGGTGGATGATGCCGAACAGTTGCTCGCGCGCTTGCCGGCTGAATTTCCGCCGGCGCGGGCTCTGCGGGAAGTGATCGCCGCCACTCGTTTCGATCCGGAGCCAACCCAGGCGCCACTGGAAAGGGAAGGACGGAGCAGCAGCGAATGGCTTGCCCATTCTTACTATCTGCAATCGCAGTCCCATCTCCCTGAAGCCCTCGTGGCGGCTCGTCGTGCCGTCGAACGCAGCGGAGATTTCGGGTTCGCCTGGACGCGTGTGGCAGAGTTGGAGTTCAGCTTTGCGCACCGCGGCGCGGCGCGCAAGGCCCTGGCTGAGGCCCGCCGGCTTTCGCCGCGCAACGCCAACGTATTCGTCGTCGAAGGGTTTATTTCCCTGGAGGAGCACAATCCACATGCGGCCCTGGAACGGTTCGATAAAGCCCTCACCCTCGATGCCAGCCTGGGCCAGGCCTGGCTGGGACGTTCGCTCGCTCACGAACAACTGCACGATGCCGAAGAGGGCAGGCGCGATCTCCAGGCTGCCGCGGCTCTGGAACCGCAACGCAGTCTTTTCCGCAGCTACCTCGGCAAGGCCTTCAGCCAGGCGCGCGACGATGCCCTGGCCGAAAAGGACTTGCGCCTCGCCCGGCAATTTGACCCGGCGGACCCGACGCCATGGCTGTATTCCGCCCTCCACCACCAGCAGGTGAATCAAATCAACGATTCTGTCTCTGAACTGGAACGCTCGATTGAGTTGAACGACAACCGCAGCATTTTCCGTTCGCGCTTGTTGCTCGACCGCGACCGCGCCATCCGTACCGCCGACCTCGCGGCCATTTATGACGAAGCTGGATTGAGCGAAGTGAGCCGGCTGGAAGCCAGCCGTTCGGTCTCGGAAGATTACGCGAATTTCTCCGGGCATCTTTTCCTGGCCCGCAGCCTGCAAGCCCGGGAAGATCCAAACAGCTACGATCTCCGTTTCGAGACGCCGCGCCAGAGCGAACTGCTCGTGGCCAACCTGCTCGCCCCAATCGGCGGCGCCAATCTCTCGCAACTGCTCTCGCAGCAGGCGCATCTTCAATACTTTGACCCGAAACCATTCGGGCTCAGTTCCCTGACGGAATACAGCAGCCGGGGTGATTGGGACCAATCCGGCACCGCATTCGGCACCATCGGACGATTTAGTTATGCGCTGGACTCGCAATACCTGTCTCACAACGGCCAACGCCCTAACAATGACCTGGAACAAACGCGTTACATTTTTTCCGCCAGCCAGCAGATCACCCCGAACGACAGCGTTTATGCCCAGGTTGGTTTGTTCAAAAGTGAAAGCGGCGACGTGGCGCAGCATTACGATCCGACGAACGCTAACCTCGGCTTGCGGGTGAAGGAAAAGCAGGAGCCAACATTTTACGCGGGATACCACCATGAATGGTCGCCCGGGCTTCACACCTTGTTTCTCGTGGGGCATTTGCGCGACCATCTCGCACTGACCAGTTCCGACCCGGGTATTTTGTTCCTTCCCCAAAGCGGCGGTTCAATCATTGACATCGGCCTCCAGCCATACCGTCGCTTGAGTTTCGAGAGCGAATTCGACCTGACCTCGGTTGATCTCCAGCAAATCTGGGAAATCCAACATCACGCAGTCATCTTCGGCGCCCGCTATCAGCACGGTTCGGTTGACAACACTGCAAGCCTGGAGCCGCTCCTGCCCTCGCCCCCCATTGGAGAACCCG
>Ga0247668_1000397_pt1 | contig 10804 bp, 10 predicted proteins | sample CNK09_metaG_FD_182737 | JGI IMG/M metagenome (GOLD analysis project Ga0247668, IMG submission 182737) | Soil microbial communities from Purdue University Martell Research Forest, Indiana, United States - CNK09 | ecosystem: Environmental > Terrestrial > Soil > Temperate forest > Bulk soil...
GCCGCCGCCTTCAACTGCGCGTGAGAGAGGGGCTCGCTTGCGACGCGGGTTATGGCAGATGCGCCGGTACAGCTAGCCGAGTTATCGACTCGGTCGACGCACACGACGTAACGCCACTTCCCGGCCGGCTCGACCGCACTCGCGCATGGCCCTTGCTGTCCCGGCTGGCTCGTGTGTCTGAAGTGCGTCCAGCCCGCCGTCCGCGGCAGCGTGTCTGCTTGAGACGAGGACCGAGCGTTGCCGCATCCAGTGGTTGCTAAGGAGAGCGCCAGCGTGGCCACCCAAAGCGTTGCAGCAGGCCACCCGCCGCGCGAGCGAAGCCGCGCGGCGGATGGCCTCCCGGCTACGAGGTCGGGGCGCAGTACGCGATCGCCTGCGCCGAGACCGTGATTGTCGTGCTCGGGTTGTAGAAGAAGACCTGCCACTGGTTGACCTGGGGCCGCCACGAGATGAGCGCGCCCGGCGGCGCGTTCGGGTCGAGGTTGGCGATGAAGAAGCCGCCCGAGACGGCCATCATCCCCGACGGGCACGTGGCGGTCGCGGAGACCGCGGGGCTGACCACGTGTGGCGGGACGTTCACAGGCTGGGTGACGATCTGCGTCGTGTTCAGCACGCTCGCGCCCGACGGGCCCGCCGGGCCCTGCGCTCCTGCCGGGCCTTGCGGTCCTGCCGGGCCTTGCGGTCCGGCCGGGCCTGGCAATCCCGTCGCTCCGGTGTCGCCCTGGTCGCCCTTCGCTCCTGCGGGGCCTGCAGGTCCTGCAGGCCCCGCGGGGCCGATCGGCCCGGCCGGACCCGTGGCGCCGATCGCCCCGGCCGGACCCGTGGCGCCGATCGCGCCGGCAGGCCCGGCAGGTCCCGCCGGCCCCTGCTGGTTCCAAGCCAGCGCGGTCTCCTGGGACTTGCATGTGCCGTCGTCTTTCCCGGCCGCGGTGTCGATCACCCGCAGATCGCCGGTGCTCTTGTAACAGGCGTGGATCACGCCTCCCGCGTCCGGGATCGCCCCGAACGCGACGCTGGCTCCGATCGCGAGTGCGGCCAGCGTCGTCGCGCCCAGCCACAGCCCGCGAGAGCCGAATCGGATGCCCACCGTTTCCTCCTCCTTCGGTCGAGACCCCGTGGTCCGACTGTCTCACGAGGAGCGGTGGGTGTACAGCGAGCCGCTAGACGCCGTCGCGTAGCTCGAAGAGCAGCTCTTCGACGCCGTTCTTGTGCGAGCCGACGCGGACGAACCCGCACTTCTCGAGCACGCGGATCGAGGCCACGTTGCTCGCCACAACCCACGCGTGCAGCGGTCGCTGGGTCACCTCGCCGCTGAGCTCCTGAAGCGCACGTGTCGCAAGGCCCTTGCCCCAGAACTCCCGTCCGATCCAGTAACCGACGAAACGCTGCCCCTCCTGCTCCCAGCACCCGATGTTGCCGGCCACCTCGCCCCCGTCGACGATCGTCTTCTTCGTCAACGAGTCGTCGCTCAGCAGCCGCCGCCAGTGCGCGTCGAAGGTCTCGCGGTCGCGGGCCGGGAAGCCCGCCATCCGGTTCGCCTCGGGCTCGCGCTGGTGCTCGAAGAACGCGTCGATGTCGCTGTCGACCACTTCCCGCAGAACACGCTCCACTCGAAGGACGCTAGCGCTTGCGGCGCTTCGCCTGCGCGTCGAGCGCCTGCTTGGCGATGCGAGGGCCGTGCTCGCGGGCCTGCTTGAGGACCCACTTGCGCTGCTTCGGCGGCAGCCGGCGCCAGACGTCGAACAGCGTCAGTGCGACCCCGACGGGGCCGAGGCGACGCGAGAGTCCAAGACGCGGCATGCGTCTATCTTGCCCGGTCTCGTTACTTCTTGCTGAGACTTGCCGCGAGCGCGGCGATCGTCTTCGCCGTCGGCGACGCGGGCTTCACCGTGTGGCGCTGGACTGAGACGGCAGCAAGCACCCGGGCCTTGACGAGCGGGGCGGTGGGAGCGAGCTTGCTGATCACGGCCGAGCGGTGCGTCTGCAACAGCCGGCGGGCCGGGCTGACGCGCGCGACCGTGCGTACCGGCGCCACGTAGGTCGCGCGGGGCGCCTGTGTGGTGGCAGCAGAGGACTTCGCCCGGTTCAGCTGAAGATGGTGGATCACGAGTGGTGGCGCTGCCTGCACGGGCGGGAGTGCCGTCTGCGCGGCCGGGATTGCGAGCTGGACGGGGCGGTCAGGCCCCATGAGCTGGCCTGGAAGCAGCAGGAGTCCTGCCACTACAGCCAATGTGAGTCCGCCCGCAACCGTCTGCCCCCAGGAAAGCCTCATGGTTCCCCCTCTTTTGGCCGACAACGACTGCACAGGGCCTATCGGCACAATCCAGCCAGGCCTTTAGCCGCCAATGGGAAGCTTCAAGTTCAAGCTGGTTCTCTGGTTTGCGCTCCTTGCGCTGCTGCCGCTTGCAATCGCGTTCTACGGCTACGACTCGCTCGCCAAGCGGAGTGAGACGCGCCGTGCCGATGCCGCGCTCCAGGCCGGCCTCCGGGGCGCCGTCGCCGGGTATGCGGCGAGGCTCGATGCCGCGGGGCTCGCGGCCCAGCAGCTCGCCGCCCAGCCGACGCTGCAGCGGGCACTGCGCGGCCACGACCAGCGCACGATCAAGGCGATCCTCTCCCGTGTGCCCGGCGCGCACCTCGGCGACGGGTCGCGCTCCGTCTCCGTTCTTTACCGCGGCCGCCTGCTCGGCCGGATCTCCGTCTCCGTCCCTTTGAACACACTGACGTTGCGAGCGCTCGCCGGCGGCCTCGAGCACGGCGATCGGCTCGTTGTCGTGCGCGGAACGCGCGTCGTCGCGGGAGGAAGCGGGAAGCTCGACCTCGCAGCCGGGCGCGCCGCGCGGGTGCACGTCGGAGCGACCGAGTACCGCGGTCTCGAGACCGCGAAGCTGCCCGGAGGCGTCGCGCTCGTCGCGCTGACACCGCAGCACCGCATCGATGCGGCCGCACGCGCGTCAGAACGGACGATCCTCGTGGCGCTGCTCGCCTCACTCGTGCTGTTCGGCATCGCGACGTATCTCCTCGGGCACTCGATCGTGCGCACGCTCGCACGTCTGGTCGACGCCGCAAACGCGATCGCGCAAGGCCGGCTCGGAGGGCGTGTCGACGTTCGCGGCCGCGACGAGTTCGCCCAGCTGAGCAATGCGTTCAACCGGATGGCTGCGACACTCGAGCTGCGACTCGCAGAGCTGGAAACCGAGCGCAGCCGCGTCCGCGAGGCAACCACACGGTTCGGCGAGGCGCTCGGCGCGACACACGATCCCGCGCAGCTCGTGCAGGTGGTCGTCGAATCGGCCGTCGAGGCGACGGGAGCGGCCGGCGGTGTCGTGCTCGGCCCGCACGGCGAGCTCGCGCGCGCAGGCGATCCCAACGCCGGCTCGGAGCGTCTCGCGTTCCCGCTTCGTGTCGGCTCGTCCGACTTCGGCTCGCTCGTTCTCACGTCGGACACGTTCGAGGCCGACCACGTCGAGACCGCCGCGTCGCTCGCGGCGCAGGTCGTCGTCGCGCTCGAGAACGCGCGCCTGCACCGCATGGTCGAGCGGCAGGCGATGGTCGACAGCCTCACCGGGCTGGCAAACCGCCGCAGCCTCGAAGAGTCGCTGCGGTCTGAGCTCGCGCGTGCCGCGCGCTTCAGCGACTCCGTCTGCGTCGTGCTCGCGGACCTCGACGATTTCAAGCAGGTGAACGATCAATACGGCCACGCCGCCGGCGACGAAGTGTTGAAGGCGTTCGCGGGCGCGCTGCGCAAGACGGTCCGCGAAAGCGACGTCGCCGGACGCTGGGGCGGCGAGGAGTTCGCGCTCGTGCTTCCCGGCACGGATGCGGCCGGCGGCGCCCGGCTCGCCGAGCGCGCGCGGGCGACGATCGAGAGCCGCGCTGTGAAGATGCCGAACGGGGACCTGTGCCACGTGACCGCCAGCTTCGGCGTGGCCTCGTTCCCGGAAAGCCACGAGCTGGGCGAGATCCTTGCAGCCGCCGATTCGGCGCTCTATGCGGCCAAGGGCGAGGGAAAGAACCGGGTCGTGGTCTCGGCCGAGTCAATCGCAACTTAGATCGACCCAGATCGACTAGACTCCCCCGCCGGAGAGTTATGGCATCAGAGCAGGAGGATTTCATGGCGGTCGACACTTCGTCGATGTTTTCGCAGGTGATCCAGGACCACCTCGAGCTGAAGCGGCGCAACGCGGCGCTCGAGCACGAAATGCCCCTCGGGAAGTACATGAACGACGATCCGTTCGAGAACCACCCGCTTTTCAAGACGGAGGAGCAGGCGCGATTCGAGGACACGATGGACGGCGTCCAGGGCATCGAGGCAGAGACGACCTCGCTCGACTGGCCGACGACAGAAGACACGTTCATCGATCCCCCCGCAGCCGTCCCGCCCGTCCCTGAGGCAACCCAAGAGTCGGCGGCCCCCGGGCCCGATGCGGACCAGCCTTCGGACGAGAACCTCTGGTCGCGCTCGCGCGATTTCGACTGGGGCGACTAGTACTCGGGCTCGGTTCTCGCTAGGGAAGCGAGAGCCGAGCCCAGAGGTTGTCGAGCATCTTCTTCATCGGCCAGAACGTCGCCGAGCCCCCGAAGTCGAGCACGCCCGCCGCGAAGACCCTGGCGCCCGTCGGCGTCTCGTAGTACGTCATCTGCGGCCCGATGCCCGGGCCGAGCAGATCCGGGATCTGCGCGAGGATCAACGTGCCCGGCGGTGAGTCCGGCGTCGTCTCGTCGATCTCGATCCCGTAGCCGCCGACGAACTGCCCGAACGTCGAGCCGTCGGTCAGCCCGGTGTTCTCCCACAGCCACGGGGCGGAGCCCGCCGCCTGCACGCTGTACAGCCCCTGCTTCTGGCCGTCGTCGTTCGCGCGGTACTGCACACCGATCAGCGCAGCCTCCGGCCGGCCGGCGTCGCGCCACATCGCGATCTTCTGCAGCACCTGCCCCTGCTTGTCGACCTTCCAGAAGAAGTTGTTCGCCGAGAGGAACATCAGGTTGCCGCCGAGATCGCGGTAGCGCTGCACGACGTCGTACTCGTGCGCCATCACGTACTCCTCGTGCCCCTCGAACACCACGAGGTCGTACGCCTTGGCGAGGTCGTCGCCGGTCGCGATCTGGTCGAAGTCGGAGTCCGAGATGAACTCTGCGCTCTTGCCCGACCAGTACAGCCAGTGGAGGAACGGGAGGTCGTAGCGATAGAAGCGGGGCGGGACGCCGCGCGCGATGTAGGTGCGCGACAGATCGACCGTGCGGTTCGGAGGGCCGGCGTACCACGTGTCGCCGTAGCCGTCGCCGTTGACGTCCTGGAAGTTGTAGGCCTGCCACGTGTTGGTTGGGAGCACAACGAGCACGCGGCTGGTCAGGCCGAGCGTGGTGGGCCGCACGACGAACGGCGCATAGCCGACCCGGCCGTCGGCGCCACTGAACTGCACGTAGTAGAGACCGCTCGCGACTGTCGGCACACGGAACGAGAGCGTGTGCGGCTTGCTCTGCCACGGCGACCAGTCGAGCACGACGGGCTCGAGCCCGATATCGATGCCTGCGAACTGGTTGTCCGCGTAGGTGACCACCTGCTCCGGCCCAGAGTGGAAGACGCGGTAGGTCAGCGACGGCTCGTCGGTCGCGACGTGAATCTGGGCCAGCTCGCCCGGCAGATAGCTCGGCTTGGTGAACGCGGCATCGATTCCCTGGAGACGCGCGACGACGCCGCGCGCGTATCGTCCGACGAAGGCGTTCGGTGCGCCGTACGTCCCCTTGTTGCCGGTCTGGTCGATCGCGGTGAAGCGGATCAGATACGTGCGCGGGTTGAGGTTCGTTCCGGGGATCCACGACATCGTGTGCGTGCCGCGGCCGAACTTCGCGGTGAGGGTGTAGAAGGGCTTGGGCACCTTGACGGTGCGCGTCACCTCCATCGTCACCGTCGCCTGCTCGCGCAGCCGGAACGTGACGTCGACTTTGTCGCGAAACCCGTCGCCGTTCGGCGAGATCGTCGTCAGCAGCGGGCCGTCACCCGCGAACGGTGTCGAGCCGTTGTCGGCGTGCAGGTCCAGCAGTTGCGGCGCGTGGCTGTCGATGCGCAGCGGCGCGCTCGCCAGCACGGCCGAGCGGTAGACGAGGCGAACGACGTAGTTGCCGTCGGGCACATGCTTGCCGCCGATGCGGCCGTCCCAGCCGACCGCCAGGATCCGGCGGCGTGCAGGCGGCACGATCCAGCCGATCGCGCGGCCGCCCGGCGTCACGAGACGGACGCCCACCTGCCGGGTCAGCGAGAGGTGCGCCGACACGCGCAGCACCGCCCGATGGGGCGAGAAGTTTCGCGGCGCCACCGTCAGCGTCGCGGCCTGCGCTTGAGCTGTCACCGCGAACGTCGCCACGGCGACAAGGAGTCCCAGCCGGCGCACGCCCGGCAGGGTATCCGGGGTGGAGGACTACCTCGGCCGGTGCTCGCCTAGATCGTTCGCCTTGCTGGTCAGGGCCGCGAAGCCCGCCTGCAGCCAGTCGTTCAGCCCTGCCGCGGCCAGCGTCCACGTGAGAACGCGGCCGAAGCGGGGCGCCAGGAGCTGGGTCGTCGCCAGGCCGCCGGCCACCCAGGTGCCGACGCAGCGGGAGCACGTGACGAGCTCGCCGATCGCCTGGCGAACGTCGCCGGTCTCGACGGGGTGCTCAACGCCGTCGCCCGCCTCTCCCTCGACGAAGGGCTCGCGGATGAAGCTCGCCACGTCGTCGCGAGTGATCGTCCTCGCCGCCTTGAACGTCGCCGCGCCGAGCACGACGAGGTCGAGCGCGTCGTGCTCGCGCGGGTCGCGGTCGAGCAGGTGTGCGAGCGCGCCGGCGACCGCCAAGCCGCCGACGAACGCGCCGCTGATCCCGGCATAGGCGCCGTAGGGGCGACGGGTCGTCAGAACAGTCATGCGGGATACCCTGTCCCTGGAGTGCAGCCGCTCAAAACATCGACGTCGTACGTTCCGACGGGCGACCAGCCTGGTGCTGTCGCCTCCCTGTCCGATGGCCTGCGCGCCGGCGAGCGTTTCCAGACGCTGCTCGGTGCCACTGGCACCGGCAAGACGGCGACGATGGCCTGGATCATCGAGCAGGTGCAGAAGCCGGCGCTCGTGATCGCGCACAACAAGACGCTGGCCGCTCAGCTCTGCAACGAGTTCCGCGAGTTCTTCCCGGACAACGCCGTCGAGTACTTCGTCTCGTACTACGACTACTACCAGCCTGAGGCGTACGTCCCGCAGGCCGACCTCTACATCGAGAAGGACTCGTCGCGCAACGACGACATCGACCGGCTGCGGCATGCGGCGACGGCGAACCTGTTGTCGCGGCGCGACACGATCGTGGTCGCGTCGGTGTCGTGCATCTACGGTCTCGGCTCGCCGGAGGAGTACGAGTCGCGTCTCGTCTCGCTCGCCGTGGGCGAGGAGACCGATCGTGACCTGGTCTTGCGCAAGCTGATCGACATCCAGTATTCGCGGAACGACACGCTTCTCGGCCGCGGTCGCTTCCGCGTCAAGGGCGACGTGATCGAGATCCAGCCCGCGCACTCCGAGACGGCCTATCGCGTGTCGTTCTTCGGCGACGAGGTCGAGTCGATCTCGCACTTCGATCCGCTGACGGGTGAGGTGTTGTCGAAGCTCGACCACATCACGGTGTTTCCGGCGACGCAGTACGTCACGTCGCGCCCGACGATCGAGCGCGCGCTCGTCGAGATCCGCCACGAGATGGACGAGCAGGTGAAGCTCTTCGAGTCGAAGGGGATGATGCTCGAGGCGCACCGCATCCGGCAGCGCACCGAGTACGACATGGAGATGATGGCCGAGCTCGGCTTCTGCAACGGGATCGAGAACTACTCGCGCATTCTCGAAGGACGGCCGCCCGGCTCGGCGCCGCACACGCTGCTCGACTACTTCCCGTCCGATTACGTCGTGTTCATCGACGAGTCGCACCAGACCGTGCCGCAGATCGGCGGCATGTACGAGGGCGACCGCTCGCGCAAGCAGACGCTGGTCGATTACGGGTTCCGTCTGCCGAGCGCGATCGACAACCGGCCGCTCCGCTTCGACGAATTCCTGGAGAAGGTGCCGCAGATGGTGATGGTGTCGGCGACCCCGGGCGCGTGGGAGCTGAAGCAGTCGACGCGCGTCGCGGAGCAGTTGATCCGCCCGACGTACCTGATCGACCCCGAGGTCGAGCTGCGCCCGACGAAGAACCAGATCGACGACCTGTTGAACGAGATTCGCAAGCGCGAGGAGAGAGGCGAGCGGGTCCTCGTCACGACGCTGACGAAGAAGATGTCCGAGGACCTCACCGACTACCTGCTCGAAGCGGGCATCAAGACGCGCTACCTGCACAGCGAAGTCGACACGCTCGAGCGCATCCAGATCATTCGCGAGCTACGGCTCGGCGACTACGACGTGCTCGTCGGCGTGAACCTGCTCCGCGAGGGTCTCGACCTCCCCGAGGTGTCGCTCGTCGCGATCCTCGACGCGGACAAGGAAGGCTTCCTGCGCGGCAAGACCGCGCTGATCCAGACGATCGGCCGCGCGGCGCGCAACGTCGACGGCAAGGTGCTGATGTACGCCGACAAGATGACCGAGGCGATCAAGGGCGCGCTGGACGAGACGAACCGCAGGCGCGCGATTCAGATCGCCTACAACGAGGAGCACGGCACCGAGCCGATCTCGATCTCCAAGGGCGTGTCCGACATCGCGGAGTTCCTGTCGCTCGAGGCGCCGAACGTCCCGCGCTCGCGTCGCCGCGGTAAGGACAAGGTCGAGGGGATGAACCGCGAAGAGCTCGAGAAGCTGCTGATCACCCTCGAGGAAGAGATGTTCCAGGCGGCCGAGGAGCTGCGGTTCGAGTACGCCGCGAAGCTGCGCGATGAGATCAAGAGCCTGCGCCGCGACCTCGTCGCGCTCTCCTCGACGACGGCCACGACCGTCTGAACTGTCGCCTCGGCGACAGAGGGCTTGACCCGCGTCCGTCCTCGTGTCACCGTTGGCCACGAGCTGCGGCACAGGTCGAGGAGGGAGGACGACCGTGGGACGTTTCGCAGTTCTCGTAGTGGCCGCGGCGGTCGTGACGGCCGCGTCGGTGGGCTCAGCTGCAACCGGGCCGCCGATCTCCGGGACGATCGCGTTCGAGTCGAGCGTCGGGCCGCACCCCGACGTGATCGTGTCAACCGCCGAAGGGAAACCGCAGCAGCCCTTCGCGTCGACCCCCGCGGGCGAGGCTGCCCCCTCATGGTCGCCCGACGGAACGCAGATCGCCTTCACGAGCGACCGGAAAGGTGTCTGGCACCTCTACGCCGCCGGCGCGACGGGCAAGGTCGTTCCGATCGGGCGGGCGGGAGCCGCGTCCGAAGTCGATCCGGCGTGGTCGCCGGACGGGAAACGGATTGCGTTCACGACCACGGACGTCAAGCGCTTCTCGCACATCTCGGTCGCGGTCGTGGGCACGCGCGGAACTGCAACCGACCTGACGAAAGGTCTCGTCGTAGACCAAGATCCTTCATGGTCGCCGCAGGGTGACCGGATCGCCTTCGACCGCGTCACCAACAAGCGCTCGGATCTCTGGGCTGTCGACCTGCACGGACACGCGGTGCCGCTGACGCGCGGCTCCCTGCTCGACGAGGCCAACCCGTCGTGGGCGCCGGACGGTAAGCACATCGCGTTCGACGCCGCTGATCCGAAAGGCAACGTCGACGTCTACGTTCTCGACCTCGCGACCGGGGAAGCGCAGCGCCTGACGCAGGAGCCGGGTCTCGACTTTCAGCCCGCGTGGTCGCCGGACGGCTCCCAGATCGCGTTCACAAGCGATCGCTCCGGTGACTGGGACATCTGGGTGATGAATGCCGACGGCACCGGAGCGCACGATCTCAGTCGCAACCCGCGGGCGACCGACGATTCGCCGGCCTGGCGGCCCACGAGCACGGCGAAGCCGCTGACGCAGACCTCGCCGTTGCGCGCCGTCCAGACGGCGTTCATCTGCGATCTGCCGATCGGCGGCCCGGCGAACAACCCCCTGGACGGAGATTCGTTGCCCAACAAGCTCTGCGGCGACGGAACCGGGTCGGCGATCTGGGGCAAGGGCGGCGACGACCGCATCGACGGTGGCGGCGGCAACGACCACCTGTACGGAAACGCCGGCAACGACACGATCTACGCGTGCGCCGGCGTCTCGCCCGATCGCGACGTCGTCGACGGCGGCCTCGGGACCGACACGGCATGGGTCTCGAAGTCCGGAGCGAACATCGACGCCTGGTTCAACGTTGAGTGGGCCCGCAGCTGCTGAGCCGCCAGAGACGGCCGCGGCGAAAGAACCTCGCCTCGCGGCACGGCCCTGGCGGTGGCTGCTCGCGCTGCGCTCGCCCGCGCGCGAGTTGCTCGTCAGCTCGCTCATCGTGCCGATCGCCGTTGCCGCGATCACGCCGGTACGGGGGTGGTTCCTCGATCACGTCGGGCTCGGTCCCGGGCCGTCCGGCTCACTCGTGATCGTCGGCCGCGGCGGCGGTATGAGCCTTGCGGAATTCGCCCAGCTCGGTGGGCCCGCGTCGAAAAGTGATCGAGAGGGGCTCGTCTTCGAGCTGAGGCTGACGAGCTCGCACGCTGCCAGCTGCGCGGTCAACTGGACGATCGTCAACACCGCGAACGGCAACCCGCTCGCTGGTCTCGAGAGTCGCCCGGCAACTGTCTATACCGTCAACCCGAAGTCGTGCCCAGCGACGACGCGGATCTGGGTGCCTCTACCGGCGCAGCCCCCACACGAACTGAGCGTCGAGCTCGAGCTGCGCGGTGGCGGGCACTCGCTG
>Ga0247668_1000398_pt1 | contig 10800 bp, 11 predicted proteins | sample CNK09_metaG_FD_182737 | JGI IMG/M metagenome (GOLD analysis project Ga0247668, IMG submission 182737) | Soil microbial communities from Purdue University Martell Research Forest, Indiana, United States - CNK09 | ecosystem: Environmental > Terrestrial > Soil > Temperate forest > Bulk soil...
ACGAACGCGAAGACGAGCACGGCAAGGAGGCCCTCGTCGTTCCCAAACGCGCGGCACAGTCCGTCGTACACGAACCACGCGACCACGAGGCCGCCGACCGAGAGCGCAATCGCCTCCCACGCCGAGAGGTTCGCGACTGACGTGTCGATGAGATACGACGACGCGTGCGAGTAATACACCGCGATGAACAGCGCGAAGCCGGAGAGCCACGTCGTGTAGGCCTCCCACTTGAACCAGTGCAGCGTCTCGGGCAGGCGCGCGGGCGCGACGCGGAACTTTTCGACCCGGTAGAACCCGCCGCCATGCACCTCCCACGCCTCGCCGCCGATCCCGCGCTCGGAATCGCGCGGGTCCTTCGGCGGCTCGAGGTGGTTGTCGAGCGCGATGAAGTAGAACGAGCCGCCGATCCACGCAATCGCCGCGACCACGTGCAGCCAGCGGAAGAGCAGGTTGCCCCAGTCCCACCAGTAGTCGCTGAACGCTATGACGCTTGCCAACGGTCCACCGCGATCTGGATCAGCTCGTCTACGCCGGTCTGAAGCTCCTCGACGCGCGTGCGCTCGAGGCGCTCGCGCAAGACCGGAATGATCTCGCGCCGCGGGCGCCGGTTGACGAACACGACGAAGCGAAAGCCGAACTTCTCCTCGTAGGCCCGGTTCAGCTCGGCGAGCTCCGCGAGCACATCCGGATCGTCATCGGTGCCCTGTTCTCGCGCCGACCTGGCCGACGTCGCGCGGGCACCGATCGCCGGGTGCGCATCGAGGACATCCTTCTTCTCGTCGTCCGTGAGCTCGTAGGCCAGCTCGCGTGCCCGGCCGAGCGGGTCCTGCACGGTCGCGAGCAGCTCGACGAAGCGCGTGCGTCCTTCGAACAGCTCGGCCAGCTGCTCGGCGGTCAGCTGCCGCGGTAGCTCGCGCATGCGTACGAGGAGATCAGGAGCGGGACATGGTGGTGCCCCTCGCCGAGCTCGACTTCCAGCTCGACGCGCTTGAAGAACGGCGACGGGGGATGGAAGACGATCCGGTAGGTGCCGGCGCTCGCATCGCCGAGCTCGGCGATGCGACCGTCGTCGTCGGTCACGCCCTCGCCGACGAGGTCGCCGTCGGCGTCGAACAGCTCGACACGCACGCCCGCGGCCGGCCGGCCGCGCTCGGTGTCGAGCACGTGGGTGGAGACGGTCATCACTGCCACAACCTCCCGGCCTGTTTGCGGTGCTCCGAAGCGATCTCCTCCTCGACGGCGTTGCTCAGTTGGCCATCTCGCACCACGTCAACGCCGCCGACGACCAGCCGGTCGACGCGGTGCGGGCCGGAGAAGACGAGATTCGCGACGAAATCTTCGGCTCCGCCGAACTCGAGGCCGTCCGTGCGCCAGACGGCGAAGTCGGCGCGTTTGCCGGCCTCGAGCGAGCCGATGTCGTCGCGCCGCAGCACCTCGGCCCCGCCGCGGGTGCCGAGTCGCAACGCATCGCGGGCGGTCATCGCCTCAGGCCCGCCGCGTCCTCGCGCGACGAGCAGCGCGTTCTTCACCTCGACGAAGAGATCGCTGCGCTCGTTGGAGGCGCTGCCGTCCACGCCGAGCCCGACCCGCACACCAGCGTTCAACAGGTCGCGTACCGGTGCGACGCCTGCCCCGAGGCGCAGGTTCGAAGTCGGGCAGTGCGCAACGCCGACGCCGGCGCGGCCGAACGACTCGACGTCGCCCGCGGAGAGGTGGACGCAGTGCGCGCACCAGACGTCTTCCGCGATCCAGCCGACGCGCTCGAGGTACTCGACCGGCGTGCAGTTGAAGAGCTCGCGGCAGTACGCGTCCTCCTCGACCGTCTCCGCGAGATGCGTGTGCAGCTGCAGCCCGAGCTTGCGCGCGAGCGCCGCCGACTCTTCCATCAGCCGCGTCGTCACGGAGAACGGTGAGCACGGTGCGACGACGATCTGCACCGCGGCGCCGTCCGCGCCTGCGGCGAGCCGCTCGGTGTCGGCGAGGATCGTGTCGATGTCCTCGACGAGGTTGTCGGGCGGCAGCCCGCCGTCGGACTCACCGAGATCCATCGAGCCGCGCGAGGCGACGATGCGCACGCCGAGCTCCTGCGCGGCGCGCACCTCCGCTTCCACGAGCCCGGAGACGCCGCGCGGGAAGACGTAGTGGTGGTCGAAGATCGTCGTGCAGCCGGAGAGTGCGAGCTCTGCAAGCCCCGTGCGCGCGGCCGCGTACTGCATCTCGTCGTCGATGCGCGCCCACGTCGGGTACAGCGTCTTCAGCCACGTGAAGAGGTCGGCCTGCTGCGCGCGAGAACGAGTGAGGGTCTGGTAGAGGTGGTGATGCGTGTTGATCAGGCCGGGCGTGACCACCGCGCCGCCCAGGTCCTCCGCACCCTTCGGCGCGTCGCCCGCGGCGACTCGCGTGATCAGGCCGTCCTCGACCTCGAGCCAGCCGCGCTCGTGCTCGGTGCCCGCGTCGTCCATCGTGACGATCCACGCGTTGCCGTAAATCACGAGGACGCCTCCAGGGGAACGAGCTCGAACTTGTCGACGTCGACGAGACCGTGGTCGGTCAGCTTGAGCGACGGGATCACGGAGAGCGCGAGGAACGCGAGATGCTGGAACGGCGAGTCGAGCGTGCAACCGAGCTCGCGCACGGCTGCGAGCACAGCGTGGGACGCGGTGAGCACTTCGTCGAGCGGCGCATCCGAGAGCAGGCCGGCGACCGGCAGTGGGAGTTCGGCCAGCACCTCGGCGCCGTCGACGACGACGATTCCGCCGCCGCGGTTCGCAAGCCGGCGCACGGCTGCTGCCATCGAGGCGTCGTTCATGCCGACGACGACGACGTTGTGCGCGTCGTGCGCGACCGTCGAGGCGATCGCCCCCCGTTGCAGGTCGAAGCCGCGAACGAAGCCGAGGCCGACGCGCCCGGTGCCGAGGTGGCGCTCGACGACGGCGATCTTCGCCAGGCCGCGCTCCGGATCGGCGAGCGCCTCGCCGGCACGGTGCAGCGGCTCGTCGACCAGCGAGTCGGTGACGATCTGGCCGGGAACGATCCCGATCACGCGCGCCGGGCCGCCCTCCCACGGGATGCGGAACATCTCCGGCCCGAACGCCCCGATGCGAACGGTGTGACGCACCCAGTCCGGCACGTCAGCCTCCGGGATCTCCGCCGCCGGCGAGCCGCGCTTGAGGACGACATCGGGAACGAAGCTCTCGAGGTCAGGCAGCACGAGCAGGTCGGCGTGGTAGCCGGGAGCGACGGCGCCCAGATGCGCGAGGCCGTGCCATAGCGCCGGGCTCAGCGTCGCGCAGGCGAGGGCAGCTTCGGGCGGGATCCCGTACGCGACCGCGTCGCGCACCATCGAGTTGATGTGCCCGTCGGCGGCGATGTGCTCGGGCTCGCGGTCGTCGGTGCAGAACGCGATCCGCCCGGGCCCGTACTCGGCGAGCAGCGGCAGCAGCGCCTGCAGGTTGCGCGCGGCCGACCCTTCGCGGATCAGCAGCCACATCCCCGCGCGCAGCCGCTCCCGGCCTTCGTCCGGCGTGTACGCCTCGTGGTCCGAGCGGATTCCGGCCGCCGCGTACGCCTGCAGCGACCGTCCGAGCACGGCGGGCGCGTGACCGTCGACGTGCTCGGCGAGCGCGAGCTTCGCGAGCTCGGACGGTGCGCCGTTGATCACGCCGGGGAAGTTCATCATCTCGGCGAGGCCGATCACGCGCCGGCGCCGGAGCAGCGCGTCGAGATCGCCGGGCGTCAGTTCGCGCCGCGGTGACTCGAACTGCGACGCAGGCACACACGACGACGCCATGAAGTAGACGTCGAGCGGCAGGTTCGCAGTCGCGTCGAGCAGCCAGTGCACGCCGTCGGTGCCGAGCACGTTCGCGATCTCGTGCGGATCGGCGACGACCGCGGTGGTTCCGAACGGAAGCACCAGCCGCGCGAACTCGTCCACGAGCAGCTTCGACGACTCGAGGTGCATGTGCGCGTCGATGAAGCCGGGCACGACCCAGCGGCCTGCAGCGTCGAGCGTCTCGCGGCCCTCGTATTCGCCAAGGCCGGCGATCCAACCGTCAACGATCGCGACGTCCGCCTCCAGCCATTCACGCGTGAAGACCGACAGCACCTTGCCGCCGCGGATGACGAGGTCGGCCGGCTCGTCGCCGCGCGCCACGGCCAGACGCTTCGCAAGGGGTGCGTCCATTAGCGCAGAACCGTACCCTTCGGCGGAATGGAAGTCTTGACGCCCCAGACGCTCGACGAGGCCCTCCGCGCGAAGGCCGACCACCCGGACGCCTGGCCGATCCAGGGCGGGACCGACGTGATGGTCGCGCTCAACTTCGATCGCGGGCGCCCCGCTGTGCTGCTCAACCTCAACGAGGTCGAGGAGCTGCGGGGCTGGTCGCGCGACAACGGGACGCTGCGGCTCGGCTCCGGCCTGACCTACGCCGAGATCGAGCACGGCGAGCTGAAGGACGTGCTGCCCGCGCTCGCAGAGGCGTCGCGCACGGTCGGCTCACCGCAGATTCGCAACCGCGGCACGATCGGCGGCAACCTCGGGACGTCCTCGCCCGCCGGCGATGCGCTGCCGCCGCTGCTGATCGAAGGTGCGGAGGTCGAGTGTGCGTCGGTGCGCGGCAGCCGCCGCATTCCGCTGGCCGACTTCGTGACGGGTGTCAAGCGCAACGCGCTCGACCCCGACGAGCTGATCACGGCCGTGTGGCTGACGCCGTCGAGCGCGCCGCAGACCTTCATGAAGATCGGGCCGCGCAACGCGATGGTGATCGCTGTCGTCTCGCTGGCCGTGTCGGCGGGTGACGAGCTGCGCGCCTCGTTCGGGTCTGCGTCACCCCGTCCGGTGCTCGTCACCGCGCCGCGCGATGAAGCGGAGTCGTTCCCCGAGCGCGTCGCGGCGGCGGCATCGCCGATTGACGACGTGCGCGGCACGGAGTCCTATCGCCGGCACGCGCTGCAGGTGCTGACCGCGCGCGCGCTGAAGCGGGTGCTCGCATGAGGATCTCGCTCACGATCAACGGCGAGCAACACGAGGCCGACTGCTGGGAGGGCGAGTCGCTGCTCTTCGCGTTGCGCGAGAAGCTCGGCTTCCCCGGTTCGAAGAACGCGTGCGAGCAGGGCGAGTGCGGCTCGTGCTCGGTGCTGCTCGACGGCACGCTCGTCTGCGCGTGCCTCGTGCTCGCCGTGCAGGCGGACGGGCACGACGTCGTCACCGTCGAAGGGCTCGCGGACGGCGACGAGCTTCATCCCGTGCAGGAGGCGTTCGTCGAGGCGGGCGCGGTCCAGTGCGGGTTCTGCACGCCGGGGCTCGTCGTCGCGACGGCCGATCTGCTCAAGCGCTCGCCGAGCCCGTCCGACGACGAGATCCGCGAGGCGCTCTCCGGCAACCTTTGCCGCTGCACGGGCTACGCCAAGATCTTCGACGCGGTGCGCCTCGCCGCGAGCCGCTCATGACGCAGACCGCTGCACCGCGGAAGCTGCAGGTCGGGAAGATCGGCGAGCTCGTGCCTCGGATCGACGCGCCGCCGAAGGTGAAGGGCGAATTTGCCTACGCGAGCGACCTGATCGTGCCGGGGATGCTGTGGGGCCACACGCTGCGCAGCCCGCACGCGCACGCGCGCATCATCTCGATCGACATCTCCGAGGCGCTGACGATGGCCGGCGTGCACGCTGTGCTCACGCACGAGGACGTTCCGGGGCAGAAGACGTACGGGCTCGAGTTCCCCGACCAGCCCGTGCTCGCGATCGACCGTGTCCTCTACTACGGCGAGTCGGTCGCGCTCGTCGCGGCCGAGCATCCGGAGCAGGCGCGGCGCGCGGCGGAGAAGATTCGCGTGGAGTACGAGCCGCTCGAGCCGGTGACCGACATGGAGCTCGCGACCGAGCAACCCGATCTGCATCCCGAGCGTCCGACGCGCGGTCACGGGTACTTCGACGACCAGCGCCCGAACGTCGTCAGGCACATGGTGATCAAGCACGGCGACGTGGACGCGCAGGGCGACGTCAGCGTCACCGGTGTCTACGACATCGGCACGCAAGACCAGGCGTTCCTCGGGCCGGAGTCGGGGCTCGCGGTGCCCGACGGCGAGGGCGGCGTCGACATCTACGTCGCGACCCAGTGGCTGCATGTCGACCGCGCGCAGGTCGCGCCCTGCCTGGATCTTCCGCTCGACCAGGTGCGGATCCATCTCGCCGGCGTCGGCGGCGCCTTCGGCGGTCGCGAGGATCTCTCGATGCAGGTGCACGGCGCGATGCTCGCGCTGCACACGAACCGGCCGGTGAAGATCGTCTACAACCGCGAGGAGTCGTTCACCGGCCACGTGCACCGGCACCCGGCGCGCATCTGGTGCGAGCATCGCGCGACGCGCGATGGCCGGCTCGTCAACGTGCGCATGCGCATCTTGCTCGACGGCGGCGCGTATGCGTCCTCGTCCACCGCGGTCACCTCGAATGCGGGCTCGTTCGCGGCCGGGCCGTACGAGGTCCCGAACGCGTTCATCGAGTCGACGGCGGTCTACTCGAACAATCCGCCGTGCGGCGCGATGCGCGGCTTCGGCGCGGTGCAGACGTGCTTTGCGTCGGAGGCGCAGATGGACAAGCTCGCGGCCGCGCTCGAGATCGATCCGATCGAGCTGCGCCTGCTGAACGCGCTGAAGCCCGGCGACGTGTTGCCTACGGGCCAGACGATCACCGGCTCTATGCCGATCGCGGAGACGATCCGCGCCGCGGCCGCGCTCGAGCCACCGCCCGAGGAGGCGCTGCCGCGCGACGTGCTGCGGCTGCCCGGCGGCGCCGGCAACACGACGAACGGTGAGGGAGTGCAGCGCGGCGTCGGGTTCGCGGTCGGGTTCAAGAACATCGCGTACTCGGAGGGCTTCGACGACTACTGCGCGGCGCGGGTGCGGCTGCTCGCCGATGGCTCCGCGGAGGTCCACTGTGCCGCTGCCGAGGTCGGGCAGGGCGTTACCGGAGTGATCCTCCAGGTCGCCCGCACGGAGCTCGGGATCGACGATGTGCGGCTCGCGCCGGGCCAGACGTCGACCGTCGACTCGGCGGGCTCGGCCTCGGCGTCGCGAATGACCTGGATGGCGGCGGGCGCTGTGCGCGACGCGTGCCGTGCTGCGCGCGAGGAGCAGCAGCGCCGGCCGGGCGAGGAGATCGACGTCGAGAAGATCTACCGCCATGCGCGCACGACGCCGCTCGACCCCGAGACGGGCCAGATCACGGGCGAGCGGGCGCACGTCGCGTTCGCCGCCTGCGCGATGAAGGTCGTCGCGGAGGTGGACGTCGACCTCGGCCTGACGCGGATCGTGTGGATCGGCTGTGCGCAGGACGTCGGGAAGGCGGTCAACCCGCAGCAGGTAGAAGGCCAGATCGAAGGCGGCACGGCGCAGGGGCTCGGGCTCGCGCTGATGGAGGAGATCCAGACGCGCGACGGCCTGATCACGAACGCGAGCTTCACTGATTACCTGATCCCGACTGCGCTCGACATGCCGCCGGTCGAATCGGTGCTGATCGAAGACCCGGAGCCGGACGCCCCCTACGGGGTGAAGGGCGTGGGCGAACCGCCGACGGTCGTCTCGACCGCAGCGATCGTCGCCGCGCTGCGGGCCGCCACCGGCCGGGAGCTGACGCGCGTCCCGGTCAAGCCTGACGACATCTGCCTGTAGCTAGGCGGTCTTCAGCGTCTTGATGTACGCGGTGAGCGCGTGTAGTTGCGCGTCGCTGAGGATGCCGCCCCAGTGCGGCATCGAGACGATCGGCGCGCGGCCGATCACGCTGCCGCTGCGGATCACGTCGATGATCTTCGCGTCCGTGTTGAACTGATGGAAGAAGTCCGCGCCCGAGAGTGGCGGAATCGACTTGTCGGGCGACTGCGGGTTGGGAACGCCGCCGAGCCCGTTCGGGCCGTGGCAGTTGATGCACCCGTAGCGGACGTAGAGCTGCGCACCCTCGACGACCGGGCCTTGATCGGCCTGCACCGGCACCGGCGTCGCGCCGGCGACCGCCGGGAGACCCGCGTGGACGTAGGCGACGAGTGCAGTCACCTGGCGCTGCGAGATGATCTGGCCCCACACCGGCATGTACGGACGTGTCGGATTCGCCGATTCGCCGAGTCCGTGGTCGATGATCGAGCGGAGCTGCGCGACCGTCATCGCCCTGCCGACGATCTTCAGCGGCGGCACCGCCTGGGAGATCCCGCCACCCCCGTTCGGGCCGTGGCACTGGGCGCAGGCGAACTGGTTGAAGTCGTGCGCGCCCTCCGCGACGAGGTTGCTCACCTGTGTCGTGGGTGCGGTCGGCTGTGAGCCGACCGTCACGGTGACGGTCTTCGTGCTCCCGCAGGCGGCGAGGATCAGCGCTGCCGACGCGAGGGCCAGGAGGCGGCAAGCCATCCGCCGATGCTACGCCTCTCGGTCCTCGCTGTCATTGCGGGAAACTACGGCTGTTCGTCGCCGCCGGCTCGGACGAGCCTCAACCTAACGAACGCCTTCCTCCGGGATCGTCGCTGCCGGTGGCTCGCGCCGTACAACCGCCGCGACTGCGACGACGACGATCACCGCTCCGATCAGCAGCCGCCACGTCAAGTTCTCGCCGCGGAAGATCACCCCGAGCGTGATCGCCACCACCGGGTTCACATACGCGTACGTCGACACGAGCCCGAGCGGCGCGTTGGCGAGCAGCCAGACGTAGGCCGTGTAACCGATGATCGAGCCGAAGGTGACCAGGTAGATCCAGCCGATGATCGACTGGGTCGAAGGTGCGAAGTGATGCACCGTGAAGACTGCGAACGGCAGCATCACGAATCCTCCGGTGAGCATCTCGATCGCCGTCGCCGCGAACGGATCGCCAGGCATCGGGAGGCGCGACGACAGGAACGAGCCGGTCGACCACATCAGGGCCGACAGGACGCAGAGCGCGATGCCCCACGACTTTGCGCCCCCGGAAGGCTGCGCCAGCACCGCGACTCCGGCGAAGCCGATCCCGACGCCTGCGAGCACCGGCCACGGCAGCCGCTCGCGCCCGACACCGAGGCGCAGCACCATCACCCACAGCGGCACTGACGCGATGATCAGTGATGCGAGCCCCGTCGGGACGTTGCGCTCGGCGAAGAACAGGACAGCGTTCGCCCCCGGGAGCAGGCAGCCGACGACCGCGCACGAGAGCAGTTCCATCCGCCGCATGCGCAGCGTCCCGTGCCGCACGACGACCACGATCAGCGTCATCAGCAGACCCGCCGTGATGAACCGCGTCGAGACGGCAAACAGCGGCGCGATCGTCTTGCCGGCGTAGTAGATCCCGAGGTACGTCGAGCCCCAGATCACGTAGACCGTGACGAGTGCGGTCCAGACCTTTGCGTTCTTCGACACGCGTTACCGAACGAGCGACAGGGCCGCGCCGATTCCCAGCAGCGCGATCCCCACCGCTCGCACCGGTGAAATCGCGATCTGCTCGACGCCGAAGAGCCCGAAGCGGTCGATGATCGCCCCCATCAGGATCTGGCCCGCGATCAGGATGCCGATCGTCGCGGTCGCACCGATCCGCGGCTGCGCGAACGTGATCGCCCCGACGACGGTCAGGCCCATGAGGCCGCCGATCCACATCCAGGCCGGCGTCTTCAGCGACTGCGTCAGCCCGCCGAGACCGCCCCGCACTGCGAGCAGGATCACCAGCGAGAAGACGAGCTGGACCGCCGTCGAGAACGACAGCGCCTCGAAGACGCCGATGCGGCCGCCGAAGCGGCCCATGACGGCGACTTGCACCGAGCCGGCAAGTCCCGCCAGGACCGCCAGAGCGACCGCGAAGGACGTCAAGCGGCGTTCGGGTCGGCCTGCCAGAGGCTGAAGTTGTTGCCCTCGGTGTCGGTGCACGAGGCGAACCACCCGTGCGTCGGCACCGGCTTCTTGTCGTCGGCAGTGCCTCCGAGTTCGCGCACCTTGGCGACGGACGCATCGATGTCGTCGGTCGCGTGGTAGACGACGAGCCCGCTGCCCGGGGTCTCCGAGCCCATGACCGCGCCGCCTGAAGCCGGCGTCGTCTGGAACATCCGGTACTCGAATCCCTCCATCATGCTCGGCCCGATCTCCAGGCCGAACAGGCCGCTCCAGAACGCGACCGCGCGATCGACGTCGGCCGCGGGCACCTCGAAATGAACGATCTCCCCTGCCATCCCTGCTCCTTCCGTCGAGTCCGTCGAACGTATCAACGAGGCAGCGGCAAGCGATAGACGACGGGCGCGTCAGGACTCGGCGCTGCCGCCACTCGCTGCCACTGCATGCCACCGTCGACGGTGTGCCACAGCGGCGGCACGCCGCCCGGGTCTCCGTCCCAGCCCGCAACCCAGGCGTCGTTGTCGGAGGTTGGGCGGAACGCGTGGGCCAGAGGCGCTCGATTGACGAGCACGCGCCATGATCGTCCGTCGGTCGTCCGCAGGAGCACCGACCGGATGCGCGCCCCTTCGCCGATGACGTCGCTGCAGAGGATCCACGTCGTCTGCTGAGGGCGCCTGACCGTGCACTCCGGATAGCGGAGGGGGACCGGAATGTCCTTCCAGCTGCCGCCGTCGTCCACCGACACCAGCACGTGCCCGTCGTGCTCGATCACGATGGTGTCCGGGCCGATCGCCGCGGTGTCCGTGGCGATGGCCCCCGGCGGCAGCCGCACCCGAGTCCAGGTCGTTCCGCCGTCGCGCGTCCGATAGACGCGCGCGCGCACGTCCGCACCGCTCGCATCGCCACCGGCAACGAGCCCGTGGCGCTCGTCGGTGAACACGGCGTCGCCAAATGTGAAGAGCCGCGGTGGGTG
>Ga0247668_1000399_pt1 | contig 10790 bp, 10 predicted proteins | sample CNK09_metaG_FD_182737 | JGI IMG/M metagenome (GOLD analysis project Ga0247668, IMG submission 182737) | Soil microbial communities from Purdue University Martell Research Forest, Indiana, United States - CNK09 | ecosystem: Environmental > Terrestrial > Soil > Temperate forest > Bulk soil...
GCAATCGCGCAGTTCGTCTTCGTACGTCGGCACGACCTCGATCCTACGCAGGTGTCTACATTGTCGCCGTGATCGATCTTCGCTCCGACACGAAGACAAAGCCGTCGGAGGCGATGCGCGAAGCGATGGCGAAGGCAGAGGTCGGCGACGAGCAGGATCGCGAGGATCCGACGGTCCTCGAGCTCGAGCGCCGGGGCGCCGAGATGCTCGGCCAGGAGGAGGCGGTCTACCTCCCGACCGCCACGATGGGAAACCAGATCGCGCTCCTGATCCTCGGCGAGCGCGCGACCGAGGTCGTCGTCGAGGAGACGGCGCACATCGTCGTCTCGGAGCTCGGCGGCGCCGCCGCGAACGGCGGTCTCCAGGTGCACGGCGTGCGCGGCGACCGTGGGCGCATCTCGCCGGAGCAGATCCGCGCGACGATGCACGAGGACGGCAGCTTTCACACGCCACGCACGTCCGTCGTCGCGCTCGAGAACACGCACAACAATGCGGGCGGCACCGTCTGGCCGCTCGACGAGCTGCGCGAGGTCACCTCGACGGCGCGCGAGCTCGGGCTGAAGCTACACCTCGACGGCGCGCGGCTGATGAACGCCGCGGTCGCGTCGCAGGTTCCGGCGGCGCAGATGGGATCGCTGTTCGACACGGTCACGCTCTGCCTTTCCAAAGGGCTCGGCTGTCCGCTCGGCGCGCTGATCGCCGGTTCGTCCGAGCTGATGCACCGCGCGCGCATGGAGAAGCACCGCATGGGCGGGGCAATGCGCCAGGCCGGCATCGTCGCGGCGGCAGGCATCTATGCGCTCGACCACAACGTCGAGCGGCTCGCCGAGGATCACGGACGCGCACGGCGACTCGGCGAGGCGTGGGTTGATCAGGGCCTGCCGGTCGACCTCGAGCGCGTGCAGACGAACTTCGTCCACCTCGATGCGAGCGCGCTCGGTCTCGGCGAGTGGGAGGCCGTCGGCCTCGTGCGCGACGCCGGCGTCGCGATCTCGCGCACGATGCGGCCGGGCTTCCTTCGCGCCGTGACGCACCTCGACCTCACGGACGACGACATCGATCGCGCGGCCGAGCTCGTGCCGCAGGCACTCGGCGCGTATGTCCATGCCTGACACCGGCGCGCTCGACAGGCTGCTCCAGGAACGCCAGGCGGATCGCCTGCCGTCCGTCGCTGCGGCGGTCGTGCACAAGGGCGAGCAGGTGTGGGCGAACGCGGTCGGAGCCGCCGATTACGACGAGGGCCGCGAAACAACGCCGGATACGCAGTACCGCATCGGCTCGATCACGAAGACGTTCACCGCGACCGCGATCATGCAGCTCCGCGACGCCGGTCAGCTCGATCTCGACGACCGCCTCGAACAGCATGTCGACGGAATCGCGAACGGCACGCCGACGATCCGTCGCCTGCTCTGCCACCTCTCGGGACTGCAGCGCGAGGCGGGGGAGATGTTCGTGACCGGTGAGTCGCCGACGGAGGACGAGCTGGTCGCATCGATGAGCGAGGTCGAGTTCGTGCTCGGCCCCGCGCAGGCGCATCACTACTCGAACCTCGCGTTCGCGCTGCTCGGCCAAGTCGTGGCGCGCAAAAGCGACCTGCCGTACACGCAGTACGTCGACGAGCGCATCATCGGGCCGCTCGGCCTGACACGCACGACGTGGACGCCGCACGCGCCGAAGGCGCAGGGCTACCTCGTCGACGAGTACGCGCGCACCGTGTGGACCGAGCCCGAGACCGACCTCGGCGGCACAGCGGCGGCGGGGCAGCTCTGGTCGACGGTCGAGGATCTCGGCCGCTGGGCGACGTTCCTCGCGGGTGGCGCAGACGGCGTGCTCGACGCGACGACGAACGAGGAGATGTGGTTCCCGCAGGTCATGTACTACCCGCACGACTGGGTGCTCGGCTGGGGGCTCGGGCTGATGCTCTACAACGAGGGCGGCGCGATCTACGGCGGTCACGGCGGCGCGATGGCGGGCCATCTCGCCGGCGTCTACATCGACCGCAAGACGCAGACGGGCGCCGCCGCGCTGACAAACTCGGGCACGCGCGGCGAGATGGATGCGTTCGCGATCAGCCTCGCAGTGAAGGCGAAGGAGCTCTGGCCCGAGCCGGTCGCGACGTGGCGCCCCGAGGAGGAGCCGCCGGCGGAGGTGCGCGCGATCCTCGGCCGCTGGTGGTCGGAGGGGAACGAGTTCGTCTTCTGGTGGGAGGGCGGAACGCTCAGGGCGAAGGTCGTCGGCACGAAGCCCGGCCGCGGCGAGACGACGTTCGAACGCGACGGCGACGCGTGGCGCGCTTCCGCCGGCCGCGAGCTCGGCGAGCGCCTGCGCATCGACGGCGGCCGTCTCGTCTGGTCGGGCTACGCGTTCACGCGCGCCCAGGAGCCGTTCGCCTGAACCTGATTCGGTCTCAGCCGAACCAGGTTCATGGGTTTCGCCCTTAGGCCGCCAGCGCGTACGCGACGACCATCACGCCGTAGACCGCGGCCAGGACGAAGCCTTCCCACCGGCGCGAGCGGCCGTCCCAGACGACCCACGCGGCGAACAGCGCGGCGGCTGCCATCGTCACGATCTCGATCGCGCGGAACGAGAGCGGCAGGCCGCGGCCGACGATCCAGGAGAGCAGACAGACCGCGGGCGTCACGAACACTGCGACCTGCATCGACGAGGTGATCGCGATCTCCGTCGCGAGCGTGGTGTTGCCGCGCCGCGCGATCACGACCGCGCCGCCGTGCTCGGCTGCATTGCCGACGATCGCGACGATCACCACGGCGATGAAGAACTCGTTCAGGCCGACGGCCTTCCCGAAGTGGTCGAGCGAATGAACGAGGATCTCGGAGACGAGCGCGGTGGCGGTCGTCGCAACCGCGAGGAACCCGATCGACTTCGACAGCGACCAGGCGTGCTCGCTCGGCTCCGTGCGCTCGGCCGCGCGGTGGATGCGCAGGTTGCGGATCGTGATCACGACGTAGGCGACGAGCAGAACGATCGAGACCGGGATCGAGACGAGGTAGAGCGAGTGCCGCTCGCGCGAACCGCCGCCCCACGAGAGCGCGGATGGAATGGCAAGCAGCGCGACCGCGCCGAACACCGCGAAGAGCTGCACGCGCAGTGAGCGCGCATCGACCTTCCCGTCGCCGCCCGCGATCATCGCGGCGCCGAGCACGAGCAGAATGTTCGAGACGACCGATCCGGTCAGCGACCCGCGCACGACGCCCGGCAGGTTGTTCGCGACGGCGAACAACGCGATGATCAACTCGGGCGCGTTGCCGAAGCTCGCGTTCAGAAAGCCACCGACGCCGGGGCCGGTGTGCTCCGCAGCGTGCTCGGTTGCATCGCCGATCACCCACGCGAGCGGGATCAGCGCGAGCGCCGCGATGATGAACAGCGTGGTCTCGTCGAGGTCGAAGACGAAGCGGCCGAGGATCGCGACGGGCGTCAGGGCAAGCATTGCCCAGAGGATCCGCGTCGCCACATCGCTAGCCTAGCCACGCTTTGATCGAAGCCATCCTCTTCGACTGGAACAACACGCTCGTCCAGTTCACCTGGGACGACGACCTGCTCGAGGAGGGCCATCGCGCCGGTCTCGCCGCTGCCGGAAGCGATCAGGATCCCGCTGAGTTCACCGCTCGCTACCGCGAGCTCGTGCTGAAGGACGCGACCCCGGACGACGACTACGCCGATCTGCTGCGCGAGCTCGGGGTGGGGGAGCCCGACCGCTTCATCGACGCGGAGCACGAGGTGTGGCGTCCGGCACATGAGGCGCTCGGCTCGGCGCAGGCGCTACTCGACTCCCTCCGTAGCCGCGGCATCAAGACGGGGCTCGTTGCGAACTCCTGGCCGGACCCGGCGCGGTTGCTGCGCGCTGACGTTGAGGCGTTCGGGCTGGCCGAGCAATTCGACGTGATCGTCTTCTCGGAAGAGGTCGGATTCCGCAAGCCGCAGCCGGAGATCTTCCTGCACGCGCTCGCCGCGATCGGCGTCGATCCGGAAAATGCGATGTTCGTCGGCGATCGTCTCGACACCGATGTGCAAGGCGCAGCCCGGGTGGGCATGGCTACCGTTCAAGCACTGTGGTTTCGCGCAGACGACACACCTGGGATCGAGCCGGACTTCATGGCCTTCACGCCGATGGACGTGCTGAACGCGGTCCGGCGATTAGCGCTCTAGGGACCGAAAGTCAAGTCTTGCGGTTGTCCGCAACCACTCGGACAATGCGCCTATGACCCAAGAGCGGATTGCCGCGCCGGCGCTGCCACTTCGTCCCCAGGACGAGACGGAATGCCGCCGCTGCGATGTCCACTGCGACAAGGTCGTGTACCCGGGCGCCTGCCTCTCCCGCGGCTGTCCGTTCGCCTATTCCTACGAGGCGTGGGGCCATACGTACGTCGGGTGCATGCAGAAGGTCTACGAGGTGGAGATCGACGTCGACATGCTCAAGGCGGCCGAGGCGCACAAGCCGGGCTTCGGTGCGATCCGCGCGATGCGCCGCCCGCTCCCCATGTGCAAGGCCGAGATCGAGCCGACCTACGAGTCGCGCTCCGAGGATCTCGGCTGCGTGAACCCGGAGTTCCACGAGCTGCCCGTCGGCGAGCCGACGTTCCGGGTCTTCGCGCAGATCAAGAACGACTGAGCAGCGCGTCCTCGCGGCGCCGGCGGATGAACCGGGCAGCAAGCCAGACGAGCAGCGCGAGCAGGGCGACCGGCGTTCCGATCGCGAGCGCGTAGACCGCGCCGATGCCGAGCCACGTGAGCGCGACGACGACGCCGTGCAGCGGCCCGTGGCCGTGCTTCACCGGGACGACTGCCTTCGCGCTCGTCAGGTGCAGCTGCACGGTCGCGTAGTGCGCCTTGAGGCGGGTCGTTGCTTCGGCGCGCTGGAGGCGGACAATCTGCGACTCGAGCGCCGCGATGCGCGCCGGCGTTGTCGCCGTCGGTGTCTGCGCGCGGAGGTCGGCGAGCTGCTTCTGCAGGCGTGCGATCGTGTGGTCGGTCGCGTTCAGGCCGGCCGTCTTGTCCTGGATGTCGACGTTCTCGCTCGTGATCGTGCCGAGCGCGGACAGGCGCGTGATCGCCTCCTGGATGTGCGCACGCGGGATCTTCAGTGTCAGGTCCGCGCTCGCGACCTTCGCCTCCGAGCTCGCGTGCACCGACGTGGGGTAGCCGCCGAGGGACGACGCGATGCGGAGCGCGGTCTTGACGCCGTCGGAGACGGCCGTCGCGCTGTGCAGGCGCAGCGCGAGGTACGCGCCGTAGGTCTGCACGCGACCCGGTGTGCTCTGAGGGGCGAGCCTGGCTGCTCCACCGGAGGCGGCTGAGTCGGTCGCCGCGGGCGCGCCGACCTTCGCGCCGGCGACCGGGCCGAGCGTCTTTGCGGCACCGTGCTGGACGGCCGCGCGGAACACGGGCGGCGTCGCGACGGCGTGGTTGTTGCTCGGCCGCGTGAAGACGATGCTCGCGGTAATCCCGGCGGCGACCGGCAGCGCGACGACGAGCGCGCGGCGCCACGTGAAGCGGCGGGTGGGGGTGGTGTCTGCGGCTGCGATCAGCCGCACGCGCTCGCGCAGCTCGTCCGGTGCCGTGATGCGCGCTCCGCGCAATTCGGCGGTCAGGTCACGCTGCGACATGAAGGGCCTCCTCGAGCTTCTTGAGCGCCCGGTTCAGGCGCGTCGTGCAGTTGGTGGGCGAGATGCCCAGGACGTTGGCGGCGGTGACGGCGTCGAGGTCGAGCACGATGCGGAGCGCGACAACCTCGCGCTCGCCGGCGGTGAGGACCGTGAGCGCAACCTGCAGGTCGTACGAGAGTCCTTCGGCGAACTGCTCCTCGAAGCGCTCGGGCACGGCGGCGAGCTGCTCGCGGCGCGTGCGCCTGCGTTCGGAGCGGAAGTGGTCGAGTGCGACGGTGCGTGCAACCTGGCAGAGCCAGGTGCGCGCAGAGCCGCGCCGCGGGTCGAAGCGGTGCCAGAGCCGCAGCGCGCGCTCGAACGTCTCTCCCGCAAGGTCGTCGGCAGCCCCGCGGTCGCCGGTGAACCAGGCGAGGTAGCCGTACACGTCGTCGAGGTGGGCCTCGGCTGCCTGCGCAAACGTCATCTCAGTGGTCATACGCCACCGCGAGCTCTGAGGTCACAACCCCGCTTGTAACAGACTGTTACTTGGTCCAGCGCGCGTGGAGATCACGCAGCTTCTGGATCTCGTTCGCGTTCGGGCCCTGCTTGTTCTCGCCCGGGACTTCGAGGTACGCACTCAAGTGCTGGAACGCCGGGTGGGCGAGGAAGGCGCCGAGGTTCTCGCCCATTACGCCTTCGAGGATGTTCGCGTGGCGATCGCTGTTCGCGCCGAGCGGCACGGCGCTGTCGTTGATGTGCAGCGCGCGCAGCCGGTCGAGGCCGATACGGCTGTCGAGCTCGGAGACCAGCTCGTCGACTGCGGCGGGGTCGGTGACCTCATAGCCCGAGGCGTAGAGATGGCAGGAGTCGAGACAGATCCCGAATCGCGGGTGGTGGTCGAGCCGCTCCATCAGCACCGCAAGCTCGTCGAGCGAGCGCCCGATCGTCGCTCCCGAGCCGGCCGAGTTCTCCATCAAGAGCCACGTGTCGTCCTGGCAGCGCTCGAGGATCTGCGTCAGCGCCGCGGTCGTCCGCTCGAGACCGACCTCGAAGCCGGCGCCGAGATGCGACCCGACGTGGAAGATCACGCCGTCGGCCCCGATCGCCGACGCCGCGTCGACGGTGTTGCACATCGCCTGGATCGACCGCTCGTAGATCGCGTCGTCGGGCGCCGCGAGGTTGACGAGATACAACGCGTGGCAGACCACGCCACCGATCCCGGCCTCACGCCGCTTCTCGTGGAAGCGCTCGATCGCGTCCGGTTTGTGGCTGGTCGGGCGCCACATCCGCGGGCTCTGGGTGAACACCTGGACACAGTCGCCGCCGATCGCGACGATCCGGTCGATCGCGCTGTCGATGCCGCCGCTCGAGGACATGTGCGCGCCGAATTCCACCGCGTCCCTACCATAGAGACGCGATGAGTGTCCGCGTCCGCATGGCTCCGAGCCCCACCGGCTTCCTCCACATCGGGGGCGTCCGCACGTTCCTCTTCAACTGGCTCTTCGCGCGCCAGCAAGGCGGCGAGATCCTCCTCCGCATCGAGAACACCGACACGAACCGCGAGGTCGAGGAGGCGGTCGACCAGATCAAGAGCTCGCTGCTCTGGCTCGGCATCGACTGGGACGGGGACGTGAAGTTCCAGCTCGACACCGCGGACACCGCTCGCGCGCTGGCGCAGCAGTTGCTGTCGGAGGACAAGGCGTACGAGGACGAGGGTGCGATCCGTTTTCGCCAGCCGAAGGAGGGCACCGTCTCGTGGAACGACGTCGTTCGCGGTGAGATCGAGTTCAAGAACGAGCTGCTCCCGGACCTCGTGATCGTCCGCTCCGACGGACGCCCAACCTACAACTTCATCTCGCCGGTCGACGACATCACCGACGCGATCACGCACGTGATCCGCGGCGAGGACCACGTGTCGAACACGCCGTCGCAGATCAACATCCTGCGCGCGCTCGGTGCGGATCTCCCGACCTACGCTCACGTTCCGAACATCAACGGTTCGGACGGCCGCAAGTTGTCGAAGCGCCGCAACGCTGTCGCACTCGACGACTTCCGGAACGAGGGTTATCTCCCAGCGGCGCTCTTCAACTTTCTCGCGCTCCTCGGCTGGAGCTACGACGACAAGACGACCCTGATGTCGCGTCACGAGTTGATCGAGCGTTTCTCCCTCGAGCGCGTCGTGCCGAGCCCGGCGACGTTCGACTATCAAAAGCTCGACTGGATGAACGGGATGTATCTGCGCGACTTGCAGCCCGAGGAATACGCGCTCGACCTGCTCCGCTGGCTGCACGAGCAGGACATCGACTGGCCGGATGAGCGCGTGCGCGCGACGGTGCCGCTCGTCCAGGAGAAGATCGAGAAGTTCTCGGCGTATCCCGACTTCGTCCGCTTCCTCTTCGAGCCGGTCGAGCCGCCGGCGGGGCTCGACGTCGACTTGCTTCGCGCAGCGCACGACCGGCTCGCAACCGTCGAGCCGTGGGATGCGTCATTGATCGACGAGTCGTTGCGCGCCTTGGCCGACGAGCTCGGGCAGAAACCGCGTCAGGCTTTCGCGCCGATTCGACTTGCAGTGACCGGCGCGAAGGTCTCGCCAGGCCTGTTCGAAAGCCTCGAGCTGCTCGGCAAGGATGAATCGCTGAAGCGGCTTAACGCGGCCGCGGTGCTGCCGGCGGCCTGAGTGGCTTGGGCGGCGCGAGCGGGTCGAGCGCCCGCTGGAAGTTGCGCCACGCTTTGAGACGGAACTGGAGGGAAGGGCGCGGCAAAGGAGAATCGTCCGTGCTTCCTCGCTGTGACCGCGCGCCCGCCGGGGGGTTGGCTAGGCGGCGATTTAACATCATTTTCAGTAGTAAAACGCGCGCCGAGGTCCCGGAGGTACGGGGCCATGTTTCAGGGCTACGGCCGATAGGCAAGGACGGCCGCGCACACGGCCACGATCCCTGCGCTCCACACGGGCCAGAGGCCGAGCATCGCGCCGGCGACGAACGCGAGCGCCCCGCCGAGGGCGAGCAGAAACGCCGACAGCGGCTGCGCGATCCCGTCTTCGTGCGGGAGCTCGAGGGTCGCGGCACGGATCGGCGTCGCGAGCCGCATGCGCGCGAGGCGGACGCGGAGCAGCGCACCGCGCCACTCCTCGAGCACCGGGCTGCCTTCGGCAAGCTCGCCCGTGACGTCCCGTGCGCGCGCGAGCGCGTCTGCGAGCTCGGCGTGCGCCGAGGCGGCGCCTTCCGGTGGCTCCAGCCCGTAGGCATGCTCGCTCGCGACGTGCAACGCGTACTGGAGGCGCCGCAGCGACCGGACGTCGGCAGGCTCGTCGACGTGCGTCAGGGTCGGCGACAGCCCGGACCAGAGCTCGCCGACCTGCACTGCGTACCGCTCCTGCGTGCCGGTCCTCGGCGCCACGGTTTCGATCGTACCCCTAGACTGCGGCCCGATGGAGCAGCCCCTGGCCAGGGCGCTGATCGTTGACGACGATCCGGCGCTGCGCATGCTCTGCCGCGTGAACCTCGAGCTCGAGGGCTTCGCGGTGCGGGAAGCGGCCACCGTCGCGGAGGCGGAGGCGGCGATAGCAGTGGAGCGCCCAGACGTCGTGCTTCTCGACGTGCACCTGGGCGGCGAGCAGACCCACGACCTGCTCGCGCGGATCCGTAGCGACGGGATCCCCGTGGCGCTCGTCACCGGCTCGGTCGACATCCACGACTACCGCGACAGCGCGGACGCCGTGCTCGGCAAGCCGTTCGTCCCCCAAACGCTCGTTGAAACCGCCCGCCGGCTCGCTAGGGTTGACCCATGAGCGCAACTTCAGTTCTCAGCCCAACGGAGTTTCAGTCCCGCCTCGAGCGCTATCTCTTCGAGCGTTCCGAGGAATGGCGCGCGGTGCGCGTCGGTGAGAAGGAGGTGTCCGAGCAGGCGGAGATCGTGCGCCGCTTCTCCGACCTGTTCAGCCGTGAGCAGATGGACGCACTGCAGGAGGCAGAGGGCTCGGCCTCCGGTGACGATCGCGAGCTCCTCTACCGCCTGCGCAAGACCTGCGAGTCGGGTCTGATCTCGGCGCAGCTCGCCGAACGCGAAGACGAGCTCGAGAACCGGTTGCTCGCCGAGCGCGTGACGTTCCACGGCGAGGAGATGCCGCTGCGCAACGCGCAGGCAAAGCTCGCTGTGCTGCCGTCGTACGCGGACCGTGAGGAGCTCGGCCAGATCCAGGCGCAGGCGAGCGCGAGGTTCAACGACGACCGGCTCGAGCTGCTGCGCGCGACGGAGGAGCTCGCCGCGGAGTACTCGGGCATCGCCGATGCGATCGAGCGCAACGAAGAGGAGAAGGACATCTCACTCCGCGAGCTCTCCCGGGCGCTGAAAGCCGCTAGTGATGACTCAACACAAAGTTACGACCTGCTGCGCGAGCGCTGGTTCGCGAAGCTCCTCGACGACCAGCGCGAAGATGTGCCATCGAGCTACCACACCGCGTACATGCGGAGGCTCTCGCCGCTCGAGTCGACGTACACGAAGGAGCGCGCGACCGAGATCTGCCTGCAGACCCTGGACGCGCTCGGCTTCGACCTAAACGCGCAGCCGAACATCAAGCTCGACCTGGACGACCGTCCGCAGAAGTCGCCGCGCGCGTGCGTGATCGCGAGCGACCCGCCGAAGATCGTGCACCTGATCACTCGCGCGCAGGGTGGCCTGCACGACTACCAGGCGTTCCTGCACGAGGCAGGGCACGCGCTGCATTACGCCGGCTGCGATCCGGAGCTGCCGTACGTGTTCCGCCGGATCTCGCGCGACCACGCGTTGACCGAGATCTACTCCTACATCGTCGAGGCGATCTCGCGCGAGCCCGAGTGGCACGAGCAGTACTTCGGGCTGTCGCCGGAGCAGGCGCAGGAGAACGCCGAGGCGACGACCTTCCTCGAGGCGCTGCTCTACCGCCGCTACGAGGCGAAGCTCCGCTTCGAGCTCGACTTCTGGTCGCGCTTCAATGGCGACGGCGGCGATGCCGACGTCTACGAGCGCTACCTCACCGAGGCGACGGGCGTCCGCTACCGGAAGGACAACTACCTCTCCGACATGGATGCCGGCTTCTACTCGGCCGACTACCTGCGCGCATGGATCCGCTCGGCGCAACTGCGTGACTACCTCGTGGGCGAGGTCGGCGCGGACTGGTGGCGCAACCCGAAGACGGGCGAGCTGCTG
>Ga0247668_1000400_pt1 | contig 10787 bp, 5 predicted proteins | sample CNK09_metaG_FD_182737 | JGI IMG/M metagenome (GOLD analysis project Ga0247668, IMG submission 182737) | Soil microbial communities from Purdue University Martell Research Forest, Indiana, United States - CNK09 | ecosystem: Environmental > Terrestrial > Soil > Temperate forest > Bulk soil | place...
GAAACGGGCGTATTTTCATTCACCATCGAGGCGAAAGCCGGGAACGATCCTGCCGTGCGCCGGACCTACACGCTCACCATCGCCGATGCGGGAGTGGATCTCCCGCCTCGCAGCACCGTGGACACCGTCTCATTGCCGCTCAACGGTGGTACCACCACCGGGGATGGCACTTACCTCAATGATACGTCAACAACCGTCTCAGCCACACCGGCTTCCGGGTACGCTTTCATGAACTGGAGCGAAAATGGCAAAGCGGTGTGCAGTTCAGCCAGCTACACGTTCACGAACATCGTCAACCGCTCGCTGATGGCCAACTTCGTCCTGGCACCGCGATTATCCGTCTCATTGCCGCAGCCGCACACAATGCTTCTTGCGTGGCCTACGAACTTCGGCTTTTTCGTTCTGCAGGAAATCTCCGAGCTCGGCGGCACAAACTGGGTAAACTCGGCCAATCCTGTCGGCACCGTCGGCACCAACTATCAAGCCACGAACTCGACGGCCAGCGGCACCCGTTTTCTCCGGCTCTATCGTCCGTAAACTCTCTATCCCTCACGAGTGCTATGAAAACAAGAATCATCTCGGGTTTCGGCGCGGCGGCCTTTTTGGCTGCAGTTCTTATGCAACCCACGCGTCTGCCTGCGGCCAGTGCTCAGATTGTTGCGTGGAACAATCTGGGCATGCATTGCATGGACAGCGACTACTCGGTGTTTAGCGTGTTGCCGCCCTACAACACCATCGAAGGCCAATTAATCGTCGAGGGCAAATTGGTGACTAACGGGGCCGGCTACACGATCACCTACCAAGCTATCGCCGATCCGGACGGCTCGTTTAATTCCACCGCGATGGGCAAAGGCAACTATTACACTTACGTCACGTCACTCTATGGCGCTGTCCTCGCGCCCGAAGGCGGCCTGGCCGGATGGCCGATGCCGGGGACTAACAATAATCAGCAGCCAATGTTGTTCGAGCAAACCAATCATCCCGCACCCGGTGTCAGCGCGCCGGTCAATTGGTTTCGGGCCGAGGGCATTCCCATCTCGCCTTACGACGATGCCGGTCGCAAGAATCCCTACCCGATGATGCGGCTGATTGCCCGGAACGCTGCCAATCAACCGATCGCAACCAATGACATCGTCCTGCCGGTGTCGGATGAAATGGATTGTCGCACTTGTCACGCCTCTGGCACGCAAGACGCGGCCAAGCCGGCAGCAGGCTGGGTTTGGGATGGTTTCCCGGAGCGGGACTTTCGGCTGAACATTCTCCGTTTGCACGATGAACGACAGCTTGCCTCTGAAGCGGCACTTTACTCAGCGGCTCTGGCCGCGCGCGGTTTCAACCCGTCCGGTTTGTATCGCGGAGTCCTCGCGGATGGCAAACCCGTCCTGTGCGCTGCCTGCCACGCATCCGAGGCGTTGGGCGCTCCCAGTTATGGGAGCATCCTGCCGCTGACGGCATCGGTCCATTCCTATCACGCGCACGTCGTCGATCCCGATTTGCGTGTGACGCTGGACAACTCGGCGAACCGCGCGGCTTGTTATCGCTGCCATCCGGGTTCAACCACGCGCTGCCTGCGAGGCGCTATGGGACGAGCTGTCGCAACAGATGGGTCGATGCAAATGCAGTGCCAAAGTTGCCACGGCAATATGAGCCAAGTCGGCTCGACCAACCGCGTCGGCTGGTTCATGGAACCAAATTGCCAAAGTTGCCACTCGGGTACAGCCAACCATAACAGTGGTCAAATCCGCTATACGTCCGCTTTCGCGGACACCAACGGCACAGTGCGGTTACCGGCAGATCTGACTTTTGCCACGCAGCCCAACACGCCCGCACCGGGCCTCTCTCTTTACCGTTTCTCCGCCGGACACGGCGGTCTGCAATGCGAGGCCTGCCACGGTTCGACCCACGCCGAATTTCCCGCCACTCATAGCAACGACAATGTGCGCAACGAACGTATTCAGGGCCACGCGGGAGTCATGGTCGAGTGCACCGCGTGTCACACTTCAACGCCGAACTCGCCCAACGGCGGTCCGCACGGAATGCATCCTGTTGGCCAGGGTTGGGTCAGCGGCTCTGGCGGCGTGACTAAGCACGCTGATTGGTTCGGCTCGTTGCCGGGCGGAGTTGCGGCCTGCCAGCCTTGTCACGGAACAGATTACCGGGGAACCGTGCTTTCGCGCGCACAAACCGACCGAGTTTTGACGGCGGGATTCGACACGGGCAGTGTCACATTGCCCCTTTTCCGCGGCGCAATCATCGGTTGCTACAACTGCCACAACGGCCCTGGCAATGACAACCTGAACGCCAGCCTCGCACCCGCCGTGAGCAGCGTCTCGATGAACACGACCAACGACAAAGCTGTTTCCCTGGCACTACCCGTGAGCGGCGTTGGCGCAACGCTGAGGATAATCTCGCAACCTGCCAATGGCTCGGTTGGCCTCACAGGCAACACGGCCAGCTATTTTCCAAATCCAGGATTCATCGGCAACGATGCTTTCACTTTCTCCGCCTACGACGGCTCGAAGAACTCGAACCTGGGCACCTGCGCTGTTGCAGTGGCGCAAGGCCCAATCGCTCTGGGGATAACCGCCCACGCTCCGGCTTCCTACCCTGCCGGCTGGCCCGTCGCATTCCAGGTTGTGCCGGCGTCAACCAATACCAGCGCGTCTGTGGCCTTCGACTGGGATTTTGGCGATGGCTCCCCGCACAGTACTAACCAGGCGCCGAACCACACTTACGACGCGCCGGGATTCTATGTATGGACTGTCCTTGGCGCCGCTTCGTCTGCCAACTCCATCGACGCTGGAATTATTATCGTTGGTGACCCCGTCTCGCTGAATATCATCCGCACCGGCACACTGCTGACCCTGACATGGCCTAACACCCTGGCCGACACGCTTCTGGAAGGGAATCCGACGTTGGGGCCTTCCAGCTCGTGGCAATGGATTACCACCACCCCGAGCGCCACTCCAAATTACCTAAGCGTCCAGATTCCGGCTTCGGACGCCGGATTCTTCCGGATTCGCCGGCCCTGGTAACCAGGCGCAAATGAGATCTAACACAGCACCAACACTCCCATAGAAAGGACATTAATATGAAGAATAAGTCATTCGCACTCTCTACGTTCGCTGCCGTGGCCCTCGCCGGCTTGCTTGCTGTTGCCGCACCGGCTGCGCCGCAGAAAAACTCCGCGGCAACGGCTGGTCCAGTGCCACGGCCATCTCACCCATTGATCAACCTGACCCGACACGCAGCTCGCAATTAAATGACGTTGCGGTCAATGCCAGCGGGCTGACGCTTGCGGCATGGGACCAATTCACTTACAACAACGGCGGCGGCGCGACGATCGGCATCGCCGTGCAATCCGCTGGCAAATGGGGAGCGCCATTCACCATCTCCGGTGTGAGCGGCTTCTCGATGTCGCCAAAAGTCGCTGTCGGTGCGGAGGGCACGATGGCCGTGAGTTGGATCTACCAGGACCCCGTGGTCAGCCCGTCGCCGCATCAAATGATTCAGGTTTCGGTCAAAGCAGCCGGGGCCGCGAATTGGACGACGACGACCCTCGCCCAAAGCACGATCGGCGGCGTTGCTGTTACCGCCATTGTGCCGGTAGCGGTCGATGCCATGGGCAACGTCACGGCGGCCTGGACATTATGGAACGGCACAATTCATATTGTGCAGGCGGCGACGCTGGCGAAAGGGGGCGTCTGGTCCGCGCCGGCCAGTTTGGCGCCGGGCGTGGACGGCCTGTATCTGAGCCTCGCGATCAATGCCCGCGGTGACGCCGCGGTCGCTTACACCCTTTCGCCCTACACCAGCTATGTCACTGGCACCTCGGCGCAATATGTATTTCGGAGCGGCCCGAACGGAGTCTGGACACCGCCCGTTGTGGTTTCAGAAACGCTTTCTTCAACGGCAGGCTATATCACAAGTCCATTGGTGGCGCTCGACGCCAGCGGCCTCGCGACGGTGGCTTACCTTGGAAATGGCGCCGAAGCGGTCCGTCAGCTCGCTCCGGGCGTGTGGACACCGCCGCAAGTCGTGCTGCCATCGCCCAATGCGGTTTCGTCGTTCCAGAGCCTTGATCTTGGTGCCGACCAGAACGGCAACGCGATCCTTGCCGCTTCAATTTTTGACGCGACCATCAATGTGGACCGTGCGTCGGTGTGGGTTGCGGCCGGTTCGCCGGGCGGAGTTTGGACCTCGCCGCAACGACTCACCGATCCGGCCGTGCCGGTCGATGCCTACGCAACGCGCGTCGCCGTATCGCCCGATGGCGTCCTGGGGTTGGTCGGATGGATCGATCACTATCACGGCACTGTGCAGGTGTCCCAATTCGCAAACGGTTTCTGGAGCGCCGCGAGCACGATTGGTCGCGGCACCGCTTTCTCGTCCTTCCAGGAAGTGCTCGGCCTCGATGCCGCTTCCGGCACCGTGGCGCGTGCGATTTGGAAAAACGCCAAAGCTGGAACTCAGACTATGGCGTCAAGCTATGGCCGCTGAGAATGCGAATCTCGATCCGGACGGTCTCGGACCCGCGCCGTTCAATCCCGCTGTTGTCGCGACCGGGACGGAAGTGGGCAGCTTGCTCGCCATTCCGGCGCAACCGAAGCGGAAGATCGATGCCGAGGCTGGACTAGCGTGGGATCGCACGGGCGGCGTTCGCGACGGCCGCATTTATCTCGTTTACACCGATCGCCCAAATCTCTCGAGTGCAGACACCGACATCTACGTTCGATTCTCCAACGCGCAGGTCTTAACATGTCAAACTGGGCGAACGTTACCAACGAGGGCGGTTTGGCGAGCGGTTATCATCAGGTGTCATTGTCACGCTCCCCCGGTAATCAATTCTTTCGGCTTGTTCGACCTTGACCATCCGTCGGGAAGGCTTTCAACCGCCAATTCTCATGACGGCAGTTTCGGAGCGGCGTCGCGACCTGCTCCTTTCAGCCAGCCGTCAGTAGTCCGCCCGGACGCGATAGAAGCGCCGCGGTGAATTCGAGATTGGATCGATGATTTTAAGAGTGGCGTTCGTTCCGTTCGTCGAAACCAATGTTTGCCAGGAATTCGTGACCGAAGTGGGTGAGAGGTTGGTGGTGAATTGGACGGTGTAATTGGTTTGCCCGGCGATCCGGTTCCAGGAAATTTGGTGCGTCGCGTTTGAAAGTGTTTGCACTTGCACGTTGAGCAACGAGATGTCGTAAACGTAGATGAGATCGCCGTAGAACGGCTGGCCGAGGCCGCAGTATATGACTGGAAGGTCGCTAAATATCGGGGCGAACGAATTAGCCGTTCCCAGCCACCAGGTCATGTCTTCAATCCCGCAGGCAGTGCTCTTGTCCATAGTATTGAAGATGTTCAAGATATTCGTGCCGTGAACCGTCCGACCAAAGACCGTAAATCCGCCGTTTTGAAAATCGAGATTGGTGCTGTTATTGCCCAAATTGAAAAACCACTGCGACGTAGCGGAGTTTGGATCGCCCCCCAGCTTTGCCATCGCGATTGTTCCGAAGGAATTGGTCAGGCGCCGACCGACGTTGAATTCGTTCGTGATGGCCCCGAAGGAGTGGACCGAGAAAACATTGTTGTTGGTCGAGAAGGGACTCTGACTCTGAGGATCAATCACGCCGTATCCTCCTCCTTGCACAATGAACCCTGGAATGCACCGGTGCAGGAACATGTTCTGATACGAGCCACTCTTAACGTAGCGCAGGAAGTTCTGCACCGTCACAGGCTTGTCCTCGTATAATTCGACGTCGATATCACCGAAAGTGGTTCGAAACTGAACCAGGATGCCCGCCGGGACGTTAAAGGCCAGCAGCCCCAGCAATCCAATGTAAAATAATCGCTTCACTCGTATCGTGTGGCGTGGAATTTACCCTAAATATGGGCAATTGTAAATGCCGGGCAAAGAGGAGAATTTGGAGATTCGTAACTGCTCAGGTACGGAGCGCGGCTGTCCCCAGCCGCAGCAGGCCCCGAATCGCTGAGAGGAGCCCCAAGTGACCAAGGTATGCGCTGCGGCTGGGGACAGCCGCGCTCCGCACCCTGAGCAGTTACGAGATTTCATTGGCGCGATGACGCGATGACGCGATTTCCTCTCTTGCTCTCCAGCGGCATGGCCGTATAGTACTGCGAGAGCAATCTTCGATCTGCGGCTTCTCTTCGGATTCCGCAGGACCGGGAAGCCAAGCTATGATAAATGAATTAAAAGAGCCAAGTTTGACCGAGCCCGAAAGCAACAACCACGCCGACACCGCGGCCTGGAAAGGGATCGTTGCCAAGTACCAGCAGCCCTCGCTCGGGCGCGCCCTTTGGCAGATTGTGAACACCCTTGTCCCGTATGGTCTGCTTTGGTATCTGATGTATCTGAGCCTCTCCGTGTCCTATTGGTTGACGATTCCGCTGGCGGCTTTGGCGGGCGCCTTTTTGGTCAGGATTTTCATTATTTTTCACGACTGCGGACACGGCTCGTTCTTCAAGTCGCGGGTGGCCAACGACGTGGTCGGATTCATTGCCGGCATGCTCACTTTCACTCCGTATTATCACTGGCGCTGGGAACATGCCATTCACCACGCCAGCGCGGGTGATCTGGATCGGCGCGGCGCGGGTGATATTTGGACATTGACCGTGCAAGAGTATTTGGAGTCGTCGCGCTGGCGACGCTTCGCCTATCGGCTGGCGCGCAATCCGATCATACTCTTCATTATTGCCCCGTTATTTCTGTTCATCATTCGGGAGCGTTTCCCCTCGGCCAAGGCGAAGAAGCGGGACCGTCACTCCGTCTACTGGATGAATCTGGCGCTCGCAGGCATGGTCGTCGGATTGAGTGCGCTTTTTGGAATCAAGGCCTATGTGCTGATTCAATTGACGGCGATGATGGTGGCCGGCAGCGCTGGGGTCTGGCTGTTTTACGTGCAGCATCAATTCGAAGGAGTTTACTGGGAACGAGGGGACGACTGGGACTATACCGCGGCGGGACTGCAAGGCAGTTCGTTTTACAAACTGCCGAAGATTCTACAGTGGTTTTCGGGCAACATCGGCTTCCACCACATTCACCATCTCAGCCCGCGCATTCCCAATTACAATCTTGAGCGGTGCCACAAGGCTGACCCACTTTTTCAGCAAGTCAAGCCGGTCACGTTGTTCTCCAGCATGAAATCATTCACGTTTCGGCTCTGGGATGAACAACGCAAAAAATTGGTTGGGTATCGACATCTCAGAACTTTGCGGAACGAGAAAAGAGTTGGACGATATTGAGAAGCGCGTTTAAGTGCGAGTCTGGGCCTAAACCAAATTGCCAATCCGCCGCAATCGCAAGACCGGCTCGTTGGCGGCGCGCGATTGAGCCAGATCGACCTCGAATTCGGCCACCCAATCGTTGTGCTCCTCCGGGTCGATCAGCATTTGCTGGATGCGCCACGACTGCTGGTCTTCCGAAGGGATGACGTAGGTGTGGCGAAGATTGCGCGCGTTCGGATCGAGGCAGATGTCTTTGTGCTCAAGGTGGTAATCGTCTAACACTTTCTTGAATCGCTCGGCGGTCCACGGCTGTCCATCAGGATCTGCCGGCGAATTGAGATTGGCCAGGGCGGCTTCGTAATCGGCATTCACCAGTGCGCGCAGGAAGGAGAAGATGCGGTTGCGGATGGCGGCGGTGAAGGCGCGAGTGTCGCGAGTGATGTCCTGCGCGGCGGCTTCGGCGCCAGGCGGACGGACTTCGGCCGCTTGCGCGCGCGGTTGGTAATTCGGGTCCCGCATTCGCTCCCATTCGTCGAGCAGACTGGAATCGATTTGGCGAATGAGGGTGCCGAGGTAGAGTTCCATTTCGCGCACGGCGTCATTCTTGACGGCATCCGGCACCGTCTGCGTGAGCACTTTGTGGACGCGCGACAGATGGCGCAAGAGCAGGCCCTCTGCTCGCTGCAATTCATAATCCCTGATGTAATCGGAGAACGAGCGGAACGTCTCGAACATTTCGCGCGCGATTGATTTTGGGTGGATATTTTCCTGGCCGACCCACGGGTGGCGATCGGCGAAGGCGTTGAAAGTGGAATAGATGAATTCGCGGTTCGGTTTCGGATACTCAAGCTTCTCCAGTTCGTCCATGCGTTCCTGGTATTCCAGGCCTTCCTGCTTCATCTCAGCCATTTTCTGCGTTTTAACCTTGTCCAATTGTTTGCGAAGGATGATGTCTGGATCTTCCAGGATCGATTCAACGAGCGTGAGCAGCACCAGTGCGTAGTCGGGGGACTGGGGATCGATCAGCGGAACAGTTTCGAGCAAATACAACGAGAGGGTTTGGTCCATCGAGAAATCGTCCTGCAGTTCGACGTTGACCCGGAGTTTCGCTATATCCGTAGCAGCCGACGTAAGGAGGCTCTGATCTAACCCCGCATCCTGGTTGCCGGGTGCCGTGGGGGAAGTTAGAGCCTCCTTACGTCGGCTGCTACGAGGTTGGATAAATTCGACGATTTTTCGATCAATTAGTGAACGGAATAGTTGCCACGCGCGTTTGGCGTGGGCCTTCTTTGCCTTCGGCGATTCGTGGCAACGCGCGAGCAACTGCTGCATCGCCCGGCAGCCATCTCCTTTACGGCTGAGCACGTTCAACAACATCCCGTGCGAAACGGCAAAGCGCGAACCCAATCGTTCCGGCGGCGCGGTAATTAGACGGGCAAAAGTGTTCTTGTCCCAATTGACGAAGTTCTTCTCCGGCGGCTTGCGTTTGACGGTCTTCTTGCCGTCGCGGGCTGCTTTTCCTTCAAGTTTGATGTTTTCGACGACGTGTTCGGGTGCTTGCGCCACCACCCAGCCACGATCGTCAAAGCCCTTCCGTCCGGCGCGTCCGCCAATCTGGTGAAAATCGCGCGCGCTCAGAATGCCGGTTTTTTCCCCGTCAAATTTGCAAAGCTTGCTGAAGAGCACCGTCCGTATCGGCACGTTGATGCCGACCCCGAGCGTGTCCGTGCCACAAATAATTTTGAGCAGTCCCTTTTGCGCGAGCTGCTCGACCAGCACACGGTATTTCGGGAGCAAGCCGGCGTGATGCAGGCCGATGCCGTGCTTGAGCCACCTTTTGATCTCCGGGCCGTAGGGGCTGCTGAACTTAAAACCTTCGAGCGTGTTCGCGATCGTGTTCTTTTCCTCACGGGTGCAGACATTCACGCTGGTAAAATCCTGCGCGCTCTGCGCCGCTTCCAATTGCGTGAAATGCACCACATAGACGGGGCATTTATTATCCGCCACCAGGCTTTCGAGCGTCTGAGCCAGCGGCAACTCCGAGTAGGAGTAATCCAACGGCACGGGCCGGTCCTTCGACTGGACGGCCGCCGTGGGGCGCGCGTTCAGCCTGGTGAGTTCTTCTTCAAAGAAAGTCGTATCGCCAAGCGTTGCGGACATCAACAGGAACCGCGCCTGTGGCATCGTCAAGAGCGGCACCTGCCACGCCACGCCGCGTTCGCGGTCGGCGTAATAGTGGAATTCATCCATCACGATCTCTTGGACGTTGGCCTCTGCGCCCTCGCGCAGCGCGATGTTAGCCAGAATTTCCGCCGTGCAACAAAGGATCGGCGCGTCGCGATTAACCGATGCATCCCCCGTACTGAGGCCGACATTGTCCGCGCCGAATTCGTGACAGAGGGCCAGCCATTTTTCGTTGACCAGCGCCTTGATTGGACACGTATAGATCGAACGTTTGCCCTGCGCCAGCGCCTTGAAATGCAAAGCCGCCGCCACAAGCGATTTGCCCGAGCCGGTGGGCGTGTTCAGAATAACATTTTTCTCTTCGAACAACTCCAGGATGGCCGATTCCTGGGCCGGGTAAAGCTGGAGACGGCGGCTCTCGGTGTATTCGAGAAACCGCCCGAGCAGAGCGTCGTTGCCGGACTGGGCGTCCTTGGGAATCAGATCATAGAGCGTCATTCTGCGCTTAGTCTAGTCTATCCTGGCAGGGGTTTTCAAACTCATATGATTAGCTTCGATGTTGTTATACTCAGACATTATGTCAGACGGGTAGGACTTGTCGGACGGGTCGGGCGTTCTCCACGGTCTGGACAAATGCTTTTTGCCGCTGGACTATCGGGAGCAGTGTCCGGAATGAACCGAGGAATATTTTTTAGCATCCTGGCTGCGGTGGTTGCCGTTGGTGCCGTTTATTCTTTCGTCCTTGAACGTCGCTCAGGCTTGCGTGCGACTGGAGCCATGCAGAATGATGCTTATGTCTGGCAGCGAGCCTGGACGGAGGCGGTGAGGGATGCGGTCGTTGATTATGGGACCAATTTTACTGAATTGATCGTGCTGAATGCGGAGGTGAACTGGAAGACTGGGAGACCGCAAGTTGTGCGCATACCGCTCGACGCCGCAACGCTAGCCAAGGCCGGCGCGCGCGTCGGACTGGCTCTGCGCATCGGTCCTTACACGGGTCCCTTCAAAGCTGAGGACGCTGCGGCGCGGTTTCTCAGCGATTTGGCGAGCTCGCTGCTCGCCGACGCAGCCACGAACCGTCTTTCTGTTTCCGAATTGCAAATTGATTTCGATTGCGCGGAATCAAAGCTCGACGGTTACGCGGTCTGGGTCGAGGCAATTCGGAGGAAAGTGAAGTCTGTGCCGGTGACCATTACCGCGCTGCCGGTCTGGCTGAAACATGCCGCAGCATTCAAGCGCCTCGTAGCGGCCACGGATGGTTACGTCTTGCAGGTGCATTCCCTGGAGAGACCCAAGGGGATCAACAGCGCGTTCAAATTGTGCGAGCCGGCCGAGGCCCTTCATGCAGCCGAGAAGGCGGGCCG
>Ga0247668_1000401_pt1 | contig 10770 bp, 8 predicted proteins | sample CNK09_metaG_FD_182737 | JGI IMG/M metagenome (GOLD analysis project Ga0247668, IMG submission 182737) | Soil microbial communities from Purdue University Martell Research Forest, Indiana, United States - CNK09 | ecosystem: Environmental > Terrestrial > Soil > Temperate forest > Bulk soil | place...
AACGCGCTCGAAAAATCCGGGCGGCCAACCAAGGGACTCCGGTGCCCCGTTGGCACCACGGTCATTTTCCGGCTTGAGGCGTTCCTTGACCCAGTCCGAAACGGACTTGTGCTCGCGCCTGGCGGACTCTTCGACATGCCGTGCAATCTCGTCTTCAAGGTTTATGGTCAATGTGGCCATGGCGGAACGTCGCCGACGAACGCGGGATCTGCAAGAAGTTTTGCAATTCTTGAAATGAGCGGGTGCTGGCGGTGATTGCCATTTTGGCTTCGCTGCCCGTCCCGAAGATTTTTGACCCGATCAACAACTCGCGCATCAGCAAAGCCGTTCTGAGCCATCCCTTTCCCGTCGGGAACCAAAACTGCACCAAATTGCACCTTCTTTGGCCCTTTCATTTTACGGAACCCTTGCAAACAAAGGACTTCCGCTCGGGAATTGCACCTTCGGGAACCGGCCCGGAGAACCGGATGATGGTTCGTGAATGGTGGATGATGGCAAAGGCCGAAAGGTACTTTGGACTTCCGCCTTTCTCAAAAGTTCACGGGTAGCTCACGCCTCCTCACGACTAACCTCACGGGTAGGAGCTTCAAAAAGCCTTGATTCTATTGAGGGTTCACGGGTTCACGGGTACAGGGACCCCCATGCACCCTCCTGGACAAAATTCTTTGAATCAGCCCTGGCTCTGTCGCATCCTGGCCACTTCCCCCTGCAAAAACGCGCGCCGGCGTTTGATGTAGCTTTTCACTTGCGCGATTCCGCTGTGGAGGTCCCGTGTGGGGCCGGGCCAGCGCGCGCGGTCCAGGGCGGCATCGGCACTGATGTCGGATTCGAGCCGGTCGAGGAAGGGAGATAGTTTTTCGACGGTAAATTCCTTTTCCAGCAACTCTTCAAGCCGGTTCAGAAAGCGCAAACGCAACCCCCTATCGCCGAAGAAGCGGGCTTCCATTCGGTTCCATCCGGTCGGTCCGGGCAAGGGGCGCGTGCCGAGCAGGATGGGAAGTTGCGCATCATCGAAACCGCCCTGCCAGTGATCGCCGAACGTGCGGTCGAGGTCCCACGGAATGACCAGCCATTTCCTGGATTCACGGCCGTCATAGAGGAGAAAATGGTTTTTGTTGAAGCAATCCCAATGTTGCATCAGGGTAGTTGCGGCGAGGTAATTGATATACTCGTCGAGGTCCACTCGCTGATTGAAGAAGGCGGCGGCGTTGCTCGCGCCGGCGAGGTCGTGGCAAAAGCTTCGCAGCGGGCCGAGGCCGTTGCTCTTCTGCGTTTCCAAATTGTAGTGGTGGCCGTAGTTGGCTTCGGCGCCGAGGTCGCGCTCGTCGGATTGGTTGGATTCAGAGGCCGCTTTGAAAACGGACGCGCCTTTCCGATTAATCCGGCTCAGGAAAGGTTTGTCGGGTTGTTCCACTTCCACGTACAAGCCCCGGAAGGTGCCGTTCACTTGCAGGCGAACCATCCGCGACCTGGGCGCCGGCACCCCGCAGGCGGCATAGAGATGATAGGCGAGCGGCTCGCGGACAAACGCCGGGTCGCGCCAGCCGGAGTTCAAATTCAGGCAGCGCCGGCCTTCGAAGAGTTGCTCGTGATCGAAGAAAATCTTGAGCGGCTTCTTTGGCCACGTCCGCGCCCACTGGCCGCGGAAGCGGACCCTGACATTGGTGTAAGTCATCCCGCTGGCGATAAATGTGGCGGGATGGGTGGCGTTTTCAAAAAAGCCGTGCTCGAGCTGGGCAAGTTCTCTGGGGGCTATTTTCAGCTCATAACTCGGAAGAGGGCTGCCTGCGAGGGCGTTCGCGGACAGGAGGGGCCGGGGAGTCGTTGCGTCCGTGACTTTGAGTTTCTTCTCAGAGGTGCCGCCTGGAACCGGCACGGTGTCTTTCGATTGGCCGCACCCGGCGAGGATACCGATAAATAGAACGAGGAGGGCGCCTAACCAACCGCTCATTTTATACGCGAACGGAGGGCGCGGCGTATGGAGTCCCGGCTTTAGCCGGTCAGACGCAGCTTCGCCTTGGATGTCGCAATTTATCGATCTGCCTTTGGTTCGGCGATGAAATATTCGGGATAAGGTCATCTGTCCGGGCAAAGTATAGGTTCACCCCATGGCGTCAAATCCAGACAAGTGTAGCTTTCTCTGCCTGGTGTTCGTGGCGACGAAGACGAGCCTGGGCAATCCCTCGGTTCAGTGACCGCAAACGTCGCTCATTTTGTTGGAGACGCCTGCATGAGAAGAAAGCTGTTTTATTGGTTCGGAACGAGCCGACGGCCTGTCAGGTTTGCGCTGACGTGGCTGTTTGGTGTCTCCCTCTTAGCGGGCTGCGTAAGGCCAGATGGAGCGGTTTGGTCCGGAGGCCGATGCTCGCATTACCCCGTTTGGGGCGAATACGGTGGCAATCTGAATTTGCTCCGTTGCTTTTATACGCCTCCACAAGTCTCCGGCGAAAGCAATTATTTCATCGATATGCAAGGGGACGAACCGCTCCGGAATTTCGCCTTCGCCCACGGGTTGACGAACAACCACGCCCTCTTCGTCCTCTGCCATGGCCGCGCCATCGACACGCCTACGGGCCCGCGCTATGGATTTCTTGCGGGGAAAAATGATCGTAACGAAAACGCCGCGGCCGCATTCTCCATCCAGGACATTGCGGGCCTTCTTGGTCCGGTGAACGCGAGCCAGATCCACAATCTTGTCCTGGCCAGTTGCAATCGGGAAAACATGTTATGCCCGGCCGAAATCAGAGCCTATTTTCCTAACGTGACCAATCTCACCCACGCTCTGCCTGAAACGGACGCCCAACTGAACACTTTCCACCACGCCTTGACGTATCCCGCGCGCGACATCGACTTTCTTTATGAAATGCCGGACACGTTCACACTGGGTGTTTTCGAGCTGAAGAAATCCGGCAAGCGCGGTGCCCGAAAGCTTATTCCTTACGTCGCTGAACTGTACCTGCCGGGCGCAAAGAAGCCGTTTTCCAGGCAGACAGCCGGGCGGGAACTGCTGCAAGGCCCGTGAGTTGACGTTTGAAAATTTCATCCGAAACTTTCAACCCTCAACGCTCAACGCTCAACGTTCAACTTTCAAGTTGGAAGGGACAAAGCTCGTGCGCCGCGTAAGCGTCAGGACTTGAAAAGTTGAACGTTGAGCGTTGCACGTTGAAAGTTGAAACTTGGATTATCGATTTCGTGCTTTCCCACCGGACCCATCGCGACTAATCTGGGCTATCGAACGAAAGGTCTTTTATGCCAATTTACGAATTTGCCTGTCCGCACTGCCGGGTGATTTTCAATTTCCTCTCCAAGCGCGTCAACCCGGAGCGCTTGCCGACCTGTCCGAAGTGCGGCAATAAAAAAATGGCGCGCCAAATGAGCGCCTTCGCCACGCCCCGAGGCGCGAAGGAGCCAGCAGTCGGCGGTCCAGACGACGGCGGCGAGCCGATGCCCGATTTCGATGATCCGCGCATGATGCGCGCCATGGGCGAATTGGAGCGCGATATGGAACACATGGACGAAAACAATCCACGGCACATGGCGCACATGATGAAAAAAATGAAGGACATCATGCCGGCCGGGACGGTGCCGAAGGAACTCGACGTGGCCATCAAACGTCTTGAGGCGGGCGAAGATCCGGAAAAAATCGAAGAGGACATGGGCGACGTGCTCGGTGATTTCATGGGCGGCGAAGAGGGGGAAGGCGGCCCCGGAGGGCGCGGAAGCAGCGGGTATTCGAAAGACAGCGGGCTTTATGATTACTGACGTGATGAATGACGAATTCCTAAACCATAATGACTAAAGAAACCCTAATGCTAAATGCCCAATGGCTTTCGTGCTTTTGGCAATTGGCATTAGAGATTGGTCATTCTTTCGTCATTATGGTTTAGGAATTCGTCATTGATATTAGCATCAACGTGAATGCGAGTTAGAGTAACCACCATGGCGCACATTCACGAGAAGATAGATTTCACCGTGGCGATTTTCGTGGTGAAGGCCGGCCAGGTCCTGCTTATTCATCATCGCCAGCTCGATAAATGGCTGCCGCTGGGCGGGCATATTGAATTGGACGAAGACCCGGAAATGGCCGCCGTGCGCGAGGCTCGCGAGGAAAGTGGTCTGGAAGTAGAATTGCTCGGCGAGCGACCGCCGACCACCGGCCCCGGCACGCGCGCCCTGATTGCTCCCCGCTTCCTCGACATCCACCGAATCAACAGCACCCACGAGCACATTGGCCTGATTTATTGGGCGCACCCCAAGAGCGGAGCCGTCACCCTCGCCCCCGCCGAACACCATCACATCCGCTGGTGCTCCGCTGGAGAATTAGACAAACTCGAACCCGCCATGTCCGACGCGGTGAAATGGTATTGCCGAAAGGCGATTGAGGAAGTGGGGGGAGGGGAAGTGTTCAGTGATCAGTAATCAGTAGCCAATTGCCAGTAGTCCAGCGCTTCGCCAATCCAATGCTGCGTACTGACGACGGCGTCACACATTAAACTTGAAGAGCAGCACATCGCCGTCTTGCACCGTGTATTCTTTGCCTTCCATGCGGTAAAGGCCTTTCTCGCGCGCGGCGGCGACGGAACCGCAGGCGACGAGGTCGTCGTAGGAGACGGTTTCAGCTTTGATGAAGCCGCGCTCGAAATCGCTGTGGATGACACCGGCGGCTTTGGGTGCTGTATCCCCGGCGTGAATTGTCCAGGCGCGGACTTCTTTTTCGCCAGCGGTGAAATAGGTCCTCAACCCCAGCAAATGGTAGGTGCTGCGAATCAGCGCGCCCACGCCGGATTCGCTCACGCCAAGCTCGCGCAAAAACTCACGCGCTTCCTCGGGCGCGAGATCGGTCAAATCGCTTTCAATTTGCGCGCTGATGACCACTGTTTCGCAGGCGTGGTGAGTTCGGGTGTATTCGCGCACTTTGGCGACGTGTGGGTTGGCGTCGGCTGCCGCCAGTTCAGTTTCCTTCACGTTGGCGGCGAAGATAGTTGGCTTGTCAGTGAGGAGGAAAAAGCCATTGGCCACCTGTTTCTCTTCGGGAGTCAGAGGAAGAGTCAGGGCGAGCTTTGCGGCGTTTAGATGGGGGACGAGCTTCTTTAAGACGGCTTCTTCCGCCAGAGCCACTTTGTCGCCGCGTTTGGCATCTTTGGCCACTTTGTCGAGGCGCTTTTGCACCGATTCAAAATCGGCCAGAGCCAGCTCGGTGTTGATCGTCTCGATGTCGCGGATCGGATCAATCGCTCCAGCCACGTGATGAATATCGGGGTCTTCAAAGCAGCGCACCACTTGGATAATGGCATCGACTTCCCGTATGTGATTGAGAAACTTATTGCCCAAACCTTCGCCTTGCGCCGCCCCTTTGACCAACCCGGCGATATCTACGAACTCAACCGCGGCCGGGATAATCACGGCGGTGCGGGCGATTTTCGCCAATACCTCCAGGCGGGCATCCGGGACGGTCACGATTCCAACATTCGGGTCGATCGTGCAAAAGGGATAATTCGCCGCTTCCGCCTTGCGGGTGCGGGTGACAGCGTTGAACAGAGTGGACTTTCCTACGTTCGGAAGTCCGACAATACCGGCTTTCAGCATCAATCAGGCTAGCGGCAACCAGGTCCGTTGGAAAGGAGATACAGGGGACCAAATGTAAAAAAACTTTCCATTTCGTGGAAAGTCTTTTTACACCTCCCCGCCGCACACGCCGTAAAAACCGGGATTTGGCGCGAAATTAGCGCATAATCGACCAAAAAAGGGGTTTCCAGGAGTTGGCGCACCGCCTGCTATTGGAAACGCATTCGTTTTTTATGAGCGATGATTTCGGTGTCCATATCTTATTGCGCCTGATTTCCAGGATGCCCGCGCAGCAGGTTCTGGTTTATCTGGCCCTGGCCGACGGCTTGAGCCCCGGTCAAGTGCTGCAACGCTTCGGGGACATGCCGCTGGAGGAAATGCTTCGCCAATTGGAGGAGGAATTTTCAGCCAAACCCTGCCTGGGACCGGATACACTGCATTATCCTGGCTGGTTCAAAACGCTTCACGAGCAAATGGAATCAAAGGGCGAAGAGGGAACCCGTCGAGCGGCACCGCGAAGGCGATTCGTCCCCTTTTTCCCCCGTTCCAACGGGCGAATTCAACTGGATGAGTTTCTGCAGAATGTCGCCAATCCTGACGAAACGCTGGCAAAATGGGCGCAGGAAGTGGAAACCGTCGTTTTGATTGCCAACCTGCTTGCGGAAATTCCTGGGGCGATGGAACACTTAATCGCCCATGAACGATGGGTCGAAGGTTACATCGCTGCCCGAGTCGAAAACCGCCGGGAATCCAATCAGGTGCTCAACCGTGCCTGGAATCGAATCTACAAGAAGCTTCACACCTTCGACCCGGCGACTACCAATTTTCGAACCTTCGCGGTAATCTGGGTGCCATACGCCATCGGAAGTTCGGTTGCGCGGGCCAGTCGGTTGCCCGTGGTGACGGATGCGACCGGCGACAGTCCCTTTGAGGAGAGTCGGACCGAACCCGCAGGGGACAAGGTCTCGATCATTGAGGCCAATCTTTCTAATTTCCATTGGTCGCGGGAGGTCCTGGCCGATTATCTGGAGCAAAGCCTTTCCGAAGAGCAGCAAATCGAGATCGAGGAACACCTGGCCGGTTGCGAGCTATGCGCCAACCAGGTGCGCCGGCTGCACCCACCGAACTACGTTTGGCAGAAAACCGCCACGAACTGAGGCGCTCACAAAGTTTCGGCTGTTCAAAACGGCTGATTCCTGAGTTAGTGGCCCTGTGCGTATCGTCAATCTCAATCCGGACACGGCCATCGGTGCCAGCGCGTGGTACGTCGAGTTCGAGAATCATCGGCTCTTGATGGACGCCGGCACTCATCCCAAGCGCGAAGGCTGGGAGAGCCTGCCGCTCTACAAGACCATCGCGAACGAAAAACTCGATGCCGTGGCCATCTCTCACTGCCACCACGATCACGTCGGCTCGTTGCCGGTGGCGATGCGTCATTTTCCCGAAGCGCACGTGTTGCTCACTGAACTCAGCTATTTTCTGATCGAACGGGTCTTGCACAATTCAGTTAATGTCATGAAGCGACAGCGAGACGAATTGGGCATCCGCGAGTATCCGCTTTATTCTCACGACGAACTCGATGAAATCGCCCCGCTCTTCCAGGGCTTCAAGTATAACCGGGAAATCGAGTGGGCCGCCAACAAGCCCTATCAAACCGGCGCGGCCTCGTCGCCGACGCTGGAGTTTTATGATGCCGGCCACGCCCTGGGTTCCGCCGGGATCATGTTGCGGGGCCAAAGAGAAACGCTCTTCTACACTGGCGATGTTTGCTTCCATGATCAGACCATTCTCAAAGGAGCCCGCTTCGAGGATGTTAAAGCGGACGTGCTGATCATGGAAACCACGCGCGGCAATCGCGAAATCCCGCCCGGTTTCTCCCGCGAGTCTGAAGTGGCTCGTTTGACGGCAGCCATCGACCGGGTGCTGGCCCGCAAAGGATGCGTGCTCATCCCCAGTTTCGCACTCGGCCGCACCCAGGAAATTCTCGCTCTGCTGGCCCTGCTGATGCGTGAAGGAAAAATTCCGCGTCAGCCAATTTACATTGGCGGCCTGGGGCGCGTCTTCACAGAAATCTATGACCTGGAGGCGCACCGCACGCACCGCCAGCACAGTAACCTTCAGTTGCACGAGGTGCTCAACCTGATCGTCATGGAAAAAGGCCAGGCCGAGAACATGCGCCTGAATGGGCCGCGTATTTTTGTCGTCACTGCCGGCATGATGAGCGAGCACACCGCCGCACACGATTTAGCCATGCGCATGATTGGCGATGATCGTCAGGCCATTTTCTTCGTCGGCTATGCTGACCCCGACACACCGGGCGGACGACTCAAAGGCTCGCAACCGGGTCAAACTTTTGTCTTCAGCGGCAGCGTCGGCGAAGTCACCCGGCGCTGTGAAGTAGAAAGCTTCGATTTGACGGCCCACGCAAATCGCGACCAACTGCTTGACTTTGTGGGTGTGGTGGAACCGCGCGTCATTCTGCTGGGCCACGGCGACGAAGATTCACGGCTCTGGTTCGAGGAACAAATTCACGCCCGGTATCCTAAGGTTACGGTCATCCAACCGAAGCCGGGGGATAATGTGGAAGTGTGAGGTGTGCTGCGTGGTGCGTGGTGCGTCGAGAGAGGCTTTGTCGCTCGGCTAAAAAGTTCGTCACTTTGTCGCCCACTTTGTCGAATTTCCGGCCATTTTCGATAAAGTGGGCGACAAAGTGAAACGACAAAGTGGGGGAAATCAGTCTTCCGAGAACAGGTACTCCAAATCGGTTTGCGAGAGGCTGCGGGCGAAGCCTTCTTCGCCGAGAACGTCGGCGATGGTCTGGGCTTTATGTTGTTGCAGTTCCCAAATCTTTTCTTCGACCGTGCCCGGTGTGATCAGCCGGTAAGCGTTGACGGTCCGGGTCTGGCCGATTCGGTGTGAACGGTCGATGGCCTGGGCCTCGACGGCGGGGTTCCACCAGGGATCATAGAGGACCACGTAGCTCGCGGTCGTGAGGTTCAAGCCGGTGCCGGCTGCGCGCAGGCTGAGCAAAAATACTGAGGCGCTCGGGTCATCTTGAAAACGCTGCACAACGGTCTGGCGTTCCTTGGTTTCACCGGTGAGAACGTGGGTCGGGATTTGGCGTAGCCTGCACTCTTCTTCGAGCAGTTTCAGCATTTGGACGAATTGGCTGAAGAGCAGGACCTTTTGCCCTTCGGCCAGCAACGGTTCCAATAACTCGAATAGCGTTTCGGTCTTGCCGGAAGGCGAGTCGCTGCCCACCAACCGGGGATGACAGCAAATCTGGCGCAACCGGGTCAACGCGGCCAGGACGTGAATCTTGCTCTTGTTCAGGCCTTTCTCGGCCACGGTTTGCATTACCTGGTCGCGGCTGCGCCGCAGCTCCGCGAGGTAAAGTTTTCGTTGAATCTCGCCCAACTCGCAGTCGCGACGTTCTTCGATGCGGTCCGGCAGGTCCTTGGCCACTTGTTTCTTAAGTCGGCGCAAGAGGAGCGGGCGCAATTTTGCCGAGAGCCGGCGGCGTGCGATGCGCTGAGTGGCCTCGGCATTTTGCTCGACGCGCGGCTCGTAGGTTTGTTGGAAATGTTCCTGCGAGCCGAGGTAGGCCGGTTGGATGAAGTCGGTGATGCTCCAAAGGTCGAGCAGGCGATTTTCCAGCGGGGTGCCGGTCAGGGCAAGGCGCTGGGCGGACTTGAGCTGTTTGACCGATTGCGTCACTTGCGCGGCCGGGTTCTTGATGAATTGGGCCTCGTCGAGAATCACGGCGCTGAAGGCAAATTTTTGCAGCGCTTCCAAATCGCGCCTGAGCAGCGCGTAATTGGTCACGATCAAATCGTACTGGGGAATTTGTTTGCGCAGATTGTGACGGGCGGCGCCACTTTCGAGAACGAGCACCTTCAGGTGCGGAGTGAACCGTTCGGACTCCCGCCGCCAGTTGTGCAGCACCGAGGCCGGACAGATGACCAACGCCGGCTTGGATTGTTTGGCGTTGCGCTCGCGCAGCCAGGCGAGCCAGGCCAGCGTTTGCAGGGTTTTGCCCAGCCCCATGTCGTCGGCCAAAATGCCTCCGAGCTTCAGGCCGGTGAGGTGGCAAAGAAAATCGAAGCCGTCCTTCTGGTAGGGCCGCAAGTCGGCCTTAACGTTAAGCGGCAACGGCACCTGCGGAATCCCCTCGAAATTGATGAGCCTCTCGCGTAATTCCTTCGCTTCGGCAGTTTCGGCAAAGCGAGTCAGGTTCTCTTCGCCAAGATGGGCGGCTTGTTCCATCCCGACTCGTTGCGGGACGGCGCTGAGATTCTCCAAGCCCAGATCGGCCATGGTTTCGTGGGCCTGTTCGACCGCGTTCGTGTCCAATTCCAGCCAGCCAGCATCAGGCAGCTTGACGAAACGGCTGGTGGCACTCGCGAGGCGTTGCAGATCGGCCGGGGTCAACTTGAGCCCTTCGGCTTCCCATTCGGCAGACACAGCGAGCCAGTCGATGCCGCTGCCTTTGACGATCAATTTCGGACGGAGCTGGCGCGGAGCGAGGAAGAGGCGGTGAAAGGCCGGGTTGCCCAAATATTCCGCAAGGCCCGGCTTGTCCGGCCAGGCGAGAGCGAGCGTGTTCAAGAAGGATTCGTTGGAATCGCCCACCCAGACGCCTGCTTCAGGGGTGAACCAGTCGAGCCGTCGCAACCATTGCACGGCTGCTTCGAGCCGCGGGTCTTCGAGGATTTGCGGTTGGTCCTGTTTTTGAGGTTGAACCGGGTCGAGTTGCCATTCCTGGCCGGTCCAGTGCCAAATGCTCTGATCGCGTTCGCTGCGCGCCAGCAACCTCAAGCGGACCGTGTCATCGTTTAACTCAAAAATGAATTGCGGAGTCGCCAGATGGCTGGTGCAAAGCTGCGCCCAATCCACGCCGTTTGCGGATTGTGTTTTGCGCAATTGCGTGCGAAGCCGGTGACTGAGCTTTCGCACGGGAATCGAGGGCGTTTTTGCCCAATACTCCAGGAGCGATGACGGCGGCAGGTTGCGCAAGAGATAGAATGTCCGGTCAATTAAGGCGAGGGGGGGACGGCCGAGGAAGAATTTCGCCTTATCCAGCGGCTGGACTTCCTGGTTGGGCAGAATCAGGCGTTGCGTGAAGGCCAAATCCGTCTCCCCATTTTCGAGATGAGGTGTTAGATGGATCATCTGGCCGTCGAAATTGAGCGGCTGGTGTTTGAG
>Ga0247668_1000402_pt1 | contig 10746 bp, 10 predicted proteins | sample CNK09_metaG_FD_182737 | JGI IMG/M metagenome (GOLD analysis project Ga0247668, IMG submission 182737) | Soil microbial communities from Purdue University Martell Research Forest, Indiana, United States - CNK09 | ecosystem: Environmental > Terrestrial > Soil > Temperate forest > Bulk soil...
ACGCCTTCATCGGCGGTTGGTTGATCTTCGCCGCCCAGGTCGTCGTCTTCACGTTCGGGCACGCGTAGAGCGACTGCATCGGGCCCTCGACCGGTGACGACCAGCCGCCCCAGCCGGTTGCGTTCACGTACTCGCCGCCGAGCGCGGTCAGCGTGCCGTCGGCCTTGGCGCCGATCGTCAGCCGTTGGATCGTCGCGTTGCGGTTGCCGGAGGCGAGGTTCTCCTCTCGGCGGGTCAATGCGCAGCGGACCGGACGGTTCGCGCGCTTCGCCAACTCGATCGCGATGAACGTGTGCGCGTCGGGGCTGTTCTTCGAGCCGAACCCGCCGCCCATGTACTGGCAGATGACGCGCACCTTGTCGCCGGGAATCTCGAGCGCGGCCGAGACCTCCTCGCGCACGCCCCAGATGTATTGCGTCGAGATGTAGATCTCGAGCGTGTCGCCGAGCCACTGGACGACCGACTGGTGCGTCTCCATGGAGCTGTGCAGCACGACCTGCGTGCGGTACTCGCCCTCGACGACGAAGTCGGCCTCCGCGAGGCCCGCCTCGAGGTCGCCTCGCACGTGCTCGCGCGGCTCGCCGATCAGCTGACCACGCGACACCGCCTCGTCGGGATCGAGCACGGGCTCGAGCAGCTCCCATTCGACCGCGATCGCCGCGACGGCCGCGCGCGCCTGTTCGAATGTGTCGGCGCAGACCGCCGCAACCGGCGTGCCCTCGTAGCCGCACTCCTCTTCGAGCTGCGGAATATCGCGCGGCCCGATCGCCGCGTGCACGCCGGGCAGCGCCAGCGCGGGGCCGAGATCGATGCTCGAGACGTGCGCGTGAGCGTAGGGGGAGCGCAGCACCGCGGTGTGCAGCATCCCCGGCAGCTTGAGATCGGCGGTGTAGACGGCTTCGCCGCGAGCGCGCTCGAGACCGTCGACGCGCGTCGCGGGCTGCCCGACGACCTCGCGCGGGCCGGCCGGCCATTGCTGGAGGGCGTCCTCTTCGACGACGAGCCAGACCTCCTCGAACCGGCCTTCGACTTCCTTCTCGGTGCGGATCAGTCTCGCCACGTGCGAATCGCCTCCTCGATCTTCGGGTACGCGCCGCAGCGGCACAGGTTGCCGGCCATCGCGTGCCGGATCTCATCGGTGGACGGCGCGGCCTTCCCGTCGACGAGCGCGACGGCGCTCACGATTTGGCCCGGCGTGCAAAAGCCGCACTGCAGCGCATCGGCGCGCACGAACGACTGCACCATCGGGTGGTCGCGCAGACCTTCGATCGTCGTCACCTTCGCGCCGTCGACGGAGTGCACGAGCGTGATGCACGAGAGCGTCGGAATCCCGTCGACGAGCACGGTGCAGGCGCCGCAGTGACCTTCGCCACACGCGACCTTCGTGCCGGTGAGCGAGAGCTCGTCGCGCAACGTTTCGGCGAGCGTCGTCCCGACGGCGCCGTGCACGTCGTAGTCGTGTCCGTTGACGTTGATCACGCGGTCACCGCCTCGATGTCCGCCATGTGGATCAGCCGATGCGTCAACCGGCCTGCTGCACGCTGCTCCGTCTCATCGAGCGACGGAATCCCCTCCCACACGTCGCGTGCCGCGGCCAGGAGCTCCTCGATCCTCTCGATCGACTCGACGTGGCCGTTGCGCTCTGCACAGGTGTTGATCGCGAGCCCGAGGACCCCGATCGTGTCGGGCTGTCGCATCCAGAGCAGCGGCGTCGCCATCGACAGGTACTGGTGAATGCGCGCCAGCTGCATCGACTGCGAGAGCGTGTCCTTGCCGAGCGGCGTCGTCGGCTCGGGCAGCTCTTCGCCGTCGGCAAGCGCATTCGCCGTGCCGGCGAGCATCGCGCGAACCTGGTCGTCTGAGTAACCCGCGAACCGTGTCGTCTTCACCGCGCTCAGGATCGAGTTGGGCTGCTGCCCGTACGGGTAGTCGCTCGCGTAGAGCACCTGCTCGGGCGGGATCAGGCGGTAGAAGTCGAGCAGGTCGATCGGGCTCCACGTCGAGGTGTCGAAGAGCACGCCCTTGCGGCCGGCCATGCAGTCCGCGAGTGCAGCGAGGTCGGCGATGCCGGCGTGCGCGATGATCAGCGTCGCCTCCGGGTAGCGGTCGACGAGTGCGCGCAGCCCGGCCGCGATGGGCGGGAGGCCGCGTCCGCCGTGGATGAGGATCGGCACGCGGCGCTCGGCGGCGATCTCGAAGACCGGTGCGAGCCGCTCGTCGCCGGCGGTGAACTTCTGCGCGCGCGGGTGCAGCTTGATGCCGCGAGCGCCCGCATCCAGGCAGCGGCGCGCCTCCTCGATCGGCGACTCGTCCAGGTCGAGGCGGACGAATGGGATGAGCCGGCCGCCGCTGCGCGCCGCGTAGGCCAGGGTGCGGTCGTTCGCGGCGCTGAAGGACGGGTGCCGGTCGGGCTCGTCGAGGCAGAACATGAACGCGCGCGAGATGCCGTACTTGGCCATGTTCGCCTCGAGCTGGTCGTAGTCGCCGACCATCCCGTCGATGTCGTTCCCGAGGTGCAGGTGCGCGTCGAAGATGTCGGCGCCGGCGGGGATCAGGCGGCGCACTTCGGCGTCGTAGCGATCCATGAGCTCGAGCGCTTTCCCCCTTGCATCCATCCCTCTGAGTCTAGATATGGTCCGGCGCATGCCTGATGTCTTGATGTACGCAGACACCTACCGGTCCCCCGAGCTCCGGCACGAGGTGCCGATCGGGATCCCCGACCCCTTCCTCTACGCGGAAAAGGACGGGGTCAAGCACATCGCGATCGGCGCGATGGAGATTCCGCGGCTTGCGGCGCTGGGGCTCTTCGAGCTGCACCCGTCGGAGGAGTTCGGCTCGGACGACCTGATGCGCTCCGGCCTCTCGTACGGCGAGCTGCGCCAGGAGGTAGCGGTGCGGGCGGTCAAGGCTTTCGGGATCACGAGCGCGGTCGTCCCTGACGCGTTTCCACTCTGGCTCGCCGACCGCCTGCGCGCGGAAGGGGTGGAGCTGACGGTCGACGGAGGGTTCTTCGACGACCGCCGCCGCGTGAAGACCGAGACCGAGCTCGCAGGGATCCGGCGCGCGCAGCGCGCGGCCGAGGCGGGAATGGATGCCGCGCGGGATCTCTTGCGCCGCGCCACGCCCAACGGCACCGGGCTCGTGGTCGACGGCGAGCCGCTGACCGTGGAGCGCGTCAAGGCTGCGATGTCGCAGGCGTTTGCCGCGCACGGCACCACCGCCGACGACTTCATCGTCGCGCCCGGGCCGCAGGCGGCCGTCGGGCACGACATGGGCTCCGGCGCGATCAGCGCGGGCGTGCCGATCGTGATCGACATCTGGCCGCGCGACAACGAGTCATTCATGTTCTGCGACATGACGCGCACGTTCGTCATCGGCGACGTGCCGGAAGACGTGCGGCGCTGGCACGAGTTGACGAAGCAGGCGCTCGACCGCGCGATCTCGGAGATCAAGGACGGCGCGGACGGGCGGTCGATCTTCGACGGCACGTGCGAGATCTACGAGGAGGCGGGCGAGCCGACGCAGCGCACGAAGGAGGCGGGCAAGCCGCTCTCGAACGGCTTCTTCCACGGGCTCGGCCACGGTGTCGGCCTCGAGGTGCACGAGCAGCCGGGCATGGGCTTCGCGTCGAAGGCGCCGCTGAAGGCGGGCGACGTCGTCACCGTCGAGCCGGGCTGTTACCGGCAGGGCTACGGCGGCGTCCGGCTCGAAGACCTCGTGCTCGTCACGAAGGACGGCGCGGAGAACCTGACGCAGTACCCGTACGATCTCGCGCCTTGAGCACTAACGACATCGACACGTATCAGCTGGAGGAGCGGCGGTATCCGCCGCCGCGGGAGTTCGCGGCGCGCGCGAACGCGCAGCCGGACATCTACGACCTCGCGTTCGACGAGTTCTGGGAGCGTGAGGGCCGCGAGCGCGTCACGTGGGTCGAGCCGTTCACGAAGCTCTACGAGTGGGAGCCGCCGTATGCGAAGTGGTATCTCGGGGGCAAGCTGAACGTTGCGTGGAACTGTCTCGACAAGCACGTCGAGGCCGGCCGGGGCGACAAGGTCGCCTACTTCTGGGAGGGCGAGCCGGACGGCGATCGCCGCGAGCTGACCTACAGCGACCTGCTGCGCGAGGTGACGAAGCTGGCGAATGCGCTGAAGTCACTCGGCGTCGGCAAGGGCACTCCGGTCGGCATCTACCTCGGCATGGTTCCCGAGGCGCCCGTCGCGATGCTCGCGTGCGCCCGGCTCGGCGCGCCGCACACGGTCGTCTTCGGTGGGTTCTCCGCTGACTCACTCGCCGGGCGTCTGCAGGACATGGAGTGCGAGGTGCTGATCACGCAGGATGAGGCGTGGCGTCGCGGGACGACCGTCCCGTTGAAGCGCGTCGCCGACGAGGCAGTGGCCGAGTCGCCGACGGTGCAGAGCGTCGTCGTGCTGCAGCGCACCGGCAACGACGTCCCGATGACGGACGGACGCGACCACTGGTGGCACGAGCTCGCGACCGACGAGTCCGAGTGCCCGGCCGAGCCGATGGATCCCGAGGATCTCCTCTACCTGCTCTACACCTCCGGCACGACCGCGAAGCCGAAGGGGATCGTGCACACGACCGGCGGCTACCTCGTCGGCGTGGCCACGACGCACCACTACATCTTCGACCTGAAGCGCGACGAGGACGTGTACTGGTGCGCGGCCGACGTCGGCTGGGTGACGGGGCACAGCTACATCGTCTACGGGCCGCTCTGCAATGGCGCCACGTCGGTGATGTACGAGGGCACGCCTGACTACCCCGACAAGGACCGCTGGTGGGGAATCGTCGAGCGCTACGGCGTGACGATCCTCTACACGGCGCCGACCGCGATCCGCTCGCACATGAAGTGGGGGCCGGAGCACGCGGAGCGGCACGACCTGACCTCACTACGCCTGCTCGGGTCGGTCGGCGAGCCGATCAATCCGGAGGCGTGGATCTGGTACCACGAGCACATCGGCGGCGAGCGCTGCCCGATCGTCGACACGTGGTGGCAGACGGAGACAGGGATGATCATGATCACCCCGCTGCCAGGGATCACGACGACGAAGCCCGGCTCGGCGACGAAGCCGTTCCCTAGCGTCGATGCGGCGGTCTTCAACGAGGCGGGCGAAGAGGTCGGGCCGGGCGGCGGCGGGTATCTCGTGCTGCGCAGGCCGTGGCCGGCGATGCTCCGCGGGCTCTACAAGGAGCACGACCGCTACGTCGAGACGTACTGGTCGAAGTACCCGGACGTGTACTTCGCGGGTGACGGCGCGCGGATCGACGAGGATGCTGACTTCTGGCTGCTCGGTCGCGTCGACGACGTGATGAACATCTCGGGCCATCGCATCTCGACGATCGAGGTCGAGTCGGCGCTCGTCGACCACCACGACGTCGCGGAGGCCGCAGTCGCCGCGCGTGCCGATGCGACGACCGGGCAGGCGATCGTCGCGTTCGTAACGCTGAAGGGCGGCGCGGAAGGCTCGGTCGAGAAGCTCGAGGAGCTGCGCAACCACGTCGCGATCAAGATCGGCGCGATTGCGAAGCCGGCGAACATCGTCTTCACACCGGAGCTGCCGAAGACGCGCAGCGGCAAGATCATGCGCCGCCTTCTGCGCGATGTCGCCGAGCACCGTCCGCTCGGCGACACGACGACGCTTGCCGATCCCACCGTCGTCGCCGAGCTGCAATCCCGCGGCTCCGAGGAGCAGAGCAAAGAAGACTAAGTAACAGACTGTTACAAGCCGGGTTCGAAGCTACGCTGCGGCCGTGCTGATCCTGGCTGCGGCGGCGATCCTGGCAAGTAACAGTCTGTTACAAGCTCCCGTGCAGACCGCCACGGTGCGGGTCCCGGTCGCGAACGTCTGGGAGGCGCCGAACGCAGGCCACCTGCCGCTCGACCCGCACGTCTGGCCGACGGCGCAGGTGACCTACGCGCAGCGGATCGCGCTCGTCGGGCACATGCCGACGCAGGTGCTCTACGGCGAGACGGTGCGCGTGCTCGAGAAGCGTGCGGGGTGGACGCACATCGCTGTCCCCGACCAGCCGTCGCCGCTCGACAAGCGCGGCTATCCCGGGTGGGTGCGCTCCTGGCAACTCGGTGCGGCAGTCAGCGAGCCGCTCGTCGTGACGGCAAGGAGCGCGACGCTGCCGAACGGGACCGAGATCGGATTCGGCTCGCAGGTTGCTGCAGGCACCGTGGCAACGACCGCGACGCGCCCGCTGCCACACACGCGCGCGGACATCGTCCGCACCGCGAAGCAGTTCGTCGGCCTGCACTACCTCTGGGGCGGGCTGTCAGCCTGGGGCTACGACTGCTCCGGACTGACATGGGCTGTCTACCGCGCCCACGGGATCACGATTCCTCGTGACGCCGACGCGCAGTTCGCTGCCGGCACGCCCGTCGCCCTGGCGCAGGTGCAGCCCGGCGACCTCCTCTTCTACGAGCACCCGGTCGTCGGCCACGTCTCGATGGCGATCGGCAACGGGCAGATGATCGAGGCGCCCAACTCACGCAGCGAGGTGCGCATCGTCCCGATCAGGACGAGCGACTTCCGCGGCGCCAGGCGCTTCTTCTGAGAGCGCTCCTGATCGCGGGCGCCGCGGCGATCGTCGCGTTCGCGACGATCGGCCAGCTTTCGCACGACCACCACGTCTCGCTCGGCGGCTACGCGGCCGACGCGCTACCGCTGCTCGTCGCGTGGTTCGCGGTCGCGTACGTGACGCGCCGGTTCGCGCCGACGTGGCTCGCAGGCGTGGCGCTCGGCGTCGTCGCGCGGATGATCGCGCTCGGCCACTACCACTGGGACCAGCTCACGTTCCTGCTCGTCGCTCTCGCGTTCATCGGTGTGATCGCGTGGCCGACGATGTGGCTCGCGCGGCGCCTCTAGGCGAGCAGCTTCTCGAACTTCGACGCGTCGTCGAACGGCCCGATCACTGCGAGGCGCAGGCCGGAGCTGTTGATGATGTCCTGCGCGACGCGCTGGATGTCCTCCGCGGTGACGGCATCGAGACCGGCGAGCAACTCCTCCGGCTCGATCGCCTTCCCTTCGAGCACCTCCCGGCGCAGGCCGAACAGGAGCAAGCCGTTCGGGCTCTCCGTCTGCAGCACGAACCGGCCTTTTGCCAGTGCGCGCGCCTTCTCGAGCTCCTCCGAGCCGACGGGCTCGTCGGCGAGCTTGCGGAACTCCGCCGCGATCACCTCCACCGCCTCCTCGGCGCGCTTCAGGTCGACGCCCGCCTGCGCGACCAGCGTGCCCGCGTCGGTGTAGGAGCTGTTGTACGCGAAGACGTAGTAGGCGAGCCCGCGGCGCTCGCGCACCTCGAGGAAGAGGCGCGACGACATGCCGGTGCCGAGCACCGTGCCGAGCAGCTGCAGCGCGTACCGGTCCGGATGGTCGAGCGGATAGCTCGGAACACCCAGGCAGACGTTCGCCTGGTCGGAGTCCTTCTGCCGCACGCGCACGAGCGCCTCGGGCGTGCGTACGACCTCCGCCGGCGCGGGCCGGTCCTTGCTGTTGCCCGACATGTCACCGAGCAGCCCTTCGAGCGTCGGGATGAGGTCGCTACCGACCATGCCGGAGACGCCGACGACCATGCGCGGCGGCGCGTACCAGTGGTCGAGGTAGTCCATGAACGTCTCGCGTGTCGCGGCGCTCACCGTCTCGCGCGTGCCGAGCGTCTCCCAGCCGAGCGGGTTTGAGCCGAAGACGAGCTCCTCGTACATCGAGCCGACGTAGTCGCGCGGTGTGTCGAAGTACATGTTCATCTCTTCGATGATCACGCCCTTCTCGCGCTCGAGCTCCTCGCCGTCGAACTTCGAGTTGCGCACCATGTCGACGAGCACGTCGAGCGCAACGTCACGCTGCTCGCCCGCGCAGCGGATGTAGTAGCCCGTGTACTCCTTGGAGGTGAACGCGTTGAACTCGCCGCCCATCTTGTCGACTTCCATGGAGAGGTCCCGCGCCGTCGGCCGCTTCTCCGTGCCCTTGAAGAACATGTGCTCCGCGAAGTGCGCGATGCCGCGGTTCGACGCGTCCTCGTACCTCGACCCGGCCGCGAGCATGATGTAACAGGCGACCGACTGTGCGTGGTCGAGCGGCGCAGTCAAGACGCGCAGTCCGTTCGACAGGGTGTGGCGCTGATAAACGCTCATGCGGCGAGTCTCCTCCTCTGGTTCTCCGTGAGCGGAACCGACGCGCCCACTGTGTAGTCGTAGCCGACGAGCACGCTCTTCGCGTCGGCAACAAGCCGAGCGCCCGTCCAGATCTGATGCTCGAGCTCGAAGCTCTTCGTACCGACCTGCGAGCAGCGGCTGCGCACCTCGACGGCCTCGCCCGCCCGCAGCTCTGCCCTGAAATCGATCTCCACGCGGGCGAGGATGAACGGCTCGAGATCGCCGAGGATCCCGATCCGCGCCTGCTCGAGATAGGTGGAGTAGACCGCGTTGTTCACGTGCCCCATCGCGTCGCAATCGCGAAAGCGCACCTGCTCGTGCTGGATCCAGGGGAACGTCTCGGCCACCGCTGCGATGGTATAGAGGGGGATATGGCTGGAGAGACACGTCGCGCGGTGCTCGCGCAGCCCGAGTGGCTGCGGCACGTGCCGACCTCGAAGGAGCTCCCGGCGGGCGCGCGCGTCGTGTTCACCGGCTGCGGCACCTCGTTCCACGCGGCGCAGACCGGCGGCTGGGCCCTGGACGCCCTCGAGGCCGTGCTCAGGCCGCCGCTCGCCGACATCATGGTCTGCGTCTCGCACGAGGGCGGGACCGAGCTGACGCTGGAAGCCGAGCAGGCGTTCGGCGGGGACGTCTGGCTCGTCACGGGGAACCCCGAGTCGGAGCTTGCACAGCGTGCGGACGAGGTGATCGTCGCCGCGCCGCAGATCGAACGCTCGTGGTGCCACACCGCGAGCTACACCTGCGCGGTCGCCGCGATCGACGCGCTCAACGGCGAGGAGATCGGCTGGCTGCCCACCGCGGTTGAGCAAGCGCTGCTGGAGGACGTGCAGCCGTTCGCGCAGGAGCGCGTGATCATCGCCGGCGCGGGACGCGACTGGCCGACCGCGCAGGAAGCGGCGCTCAAGCTTCGCGAGGGCGCGTGGGTCGATGCGTCGGCGTACCAGACCGAGGAGCTGATGCACGGCCACCTCGCCGCGGTCGACGAGCACGTCCGCGTCTTCGTCCTGGAGGGTGAACGGCGTGCAGAGGAGCGCGCGCACGAGGCAGTCGGGCAACTCGAGAAGCTCGGCTGCGAAGTGACACTCGTCCCGACCCGTCATCCCGTCGTCGACATCGTGCGCTTCCACCTCCTGACGCTCGCGGTCGCCGAGGCGCGGGGCATCGACCCCGATCCGATTCGCCGCACACCCGGCTCGAAATGGGCCGAATCGGCCGGCGAGCCGTACCCGAACGGCTGAAAAACACGTCGGCTACCCTGCCGTCTTCGCTGAAGGGGGATGAGCATGAGGTACGCACTTGCGGTGGCGGTGGCCGCTTCGGCGTTCGTTTTCGCACTACCGGCTGGCGCAGCAACGCTGGTGCCGCGGCCGACCTACAAGACCGCGGAAGCTACGGTCAGCTCGCCGTGGATCGTCGTCCACTACGCACGAACCGGCCCGGATCATCCGCGGTTCATGAAGGACGACAACCACAACGGCGTTCCGAACTACATCGAGAAGCTGGCCGCGGCCGCGAACAAGGCGTGGCTCTGGTACGCGCACAACGGCTTCAAGGGACCGCTGCCCGACTCCGCGGGGCCGGACGCGAAGCTCGACATCTACGTGAAGGCGCTGCCGCCCGGGGTGTTCGGGATCACGCTGCCGACGACCGTTGCGAAGGGCGGCTCGTTCATGGTGATCGACAACCAGCTGGACATGGCGCACCTCGCCGTGCACGGCAGCCTGCAGCAGACCGTCGCGCACGAGCTCTTCCACGAGTTCCAGCTCTCGTACATGCCGGACGGAAAGATTCCGCGCTGGGCGGCGGAGGGCAGCGCGCTCGCGATGCAGACCTACGTCTATCCGCAGGTCGTCGATGCCGCGACGTTCACGTATCTGGACACCTGGCTGAACCAGCCGTGGCGCTCGCTCTACGACGAGGCGAACGGCTGCTCGCACTGTTACGGCGGCGCGCTCTTCTGGCGCTTCCTCTTCGGGCTCGGAAATCACGTCGTTTCCGAGTACTTCGGCCGGCTCTACGGCTATGAGCTCTCGCACAAGCCGATCCAACTCGGGCTGCGGCCGCTCGACGAGGTGCTGCGCAAGCGCACGAACGGCAGCCTGTACACCGCGTTCGGGCGCTTCTCGTACGACATCTACCACTCGGGCTACAAGCCGGCGGCGCGCTACCGGCTGACCGCGTCGCCGTCAATCACGACGACGCCGACCCGCGTGGTGCGCGGGCTCTCGACGCATTACATCCCGATCGCGATGCCCGCGGGTGCAAAAGGCGTCGGTGTCGGCGTCGCGGCTGCGAGTGGGCCGAACCCGGAGGTGAAGCTCGTGGTCGGCGGGCCGAAGGGCCGCGTGATCGAGGGCGTGCTGCGCGACAAGGGCAGGCTGCAGTACTTCGTGCCGATGTTCCGGAACGCAAAGGAGCGTGCGCACGTGATGTTGATCGTCACCTCGGGCCGGCAGATCGGCACCGCCTACAAGTTGGCCTACCAGTCGCTCTAGTGTTCGCCCGATGAGGGCTCGGCCTGAGGGCCTCGCTGACAAGGCGGTGCTGGCCGCGCTGCGCGCAGGTTG
>Ga0247668_1000403_pt1 | contig 10683 bp, 6 predicted proteins | sample CNK09_metaG_FD_182737 | JGI IMG/M metagenome (GOLD analysis project Ga0247668, IMG submission 182737) | Soil microbial communities from Purdue University Martell Research Forest, Indiana, United States - CNK09 | ecosystem: Environmental > Terrestrial > Soil > Temperate forest > Bulk soil | place...
CAACGGAGCGAGCCGTCGCGTTCGACCATTCGTTCACTCATCGCCAGGACGCGGTCCTCGGCCTGGCGCGTCTTCGACATCAATCTGCGCCAACATTATTATTCACGCAGCGTCATCGAGGAATCGCTCGCTTGGGCGAACGTGCTCAAGATAAACGATGAAGAGTTGCCCCGGCTCGCGGATATGCTTGGACTCAAAGGCGACATTCGTTCACAAATCGGCGAACTGGTCAGGCGTTTTGGCTTGCGTCTCGTGGCTTTTACGCGCGGAGGAAGCGGCAGCCTGCTTCACTCCGACGGGAACTGGTCCGACCAACCTGGTATAGCGACCAACGTCGTGGATACGGTGGGGGCAGGAGATTCGTTTACTGCGGCGATGATGCTCGGACTGCTCGCCGGTTGGAGCCTCGACCACATAAACGAGCAAGCGAATCGGGTCGCGGCTTATGTTTGCTCCCAGACCGGAGCGACACCGGCAATTCCGCCGTCATTGCGAGACACATTCCGCAATGAATGACTAATTCCTAAACCATAATGACTAAAGAATGACCAATATCGAATGCCAAATGGGAGAACCACGAAGATCACTGTGGCATTTGGCATTGGTCATTCTTCGTCATTATGGCTTAGGAAGGCTTAGGAATTAGTCGATCGCAGGTTCAGTCCCTTTCAAACAGCAGCCAGAGTTTTTTCGAGAAATTCCCGGTTGGTGCGCGCATTGGCCGTGGTCTCTTCGGCAGTGGCGCCGACCTTGATGCCCTCAACCATAATCGGACCGTTGAAGCCGGCCGATTTCAATCGTGCGAAGACCGCTTTGAAATCGACTTTTCCCGTGCCGAACTCCGACATCACTTCGCCCTTCGGCGCAGCACAATCCTTGGCGCAAAAGCCGGTTACATATTGGGCAATCGGCTCCAACTCGGCGAGCGGGTCCTTGCCGGTGTAGTAAATGATGTTCCCCGCGTCGTACCAGATTTTGAAATTCGGGTGCGCGACGTTTTTCAAGCAGCGCAGAATCTCCTCCGATGCACCGCTTCCACCTCCGTGAGGCTTGAGGACAACATGGATTCCGCGCTTTTCCGCCTGTGCGGCGGCATCAGCCATGAGGCGGTAGAAATCTTCGTAGTGCGCCGGCTTGTCCACGCCAAACGTGAGCATGAACTTCAATTCCAGTCGTGCGGAATTTTCAATCTGCTGGCGGAGATCGGTGATATTTTCTGCCAGCGTCGCCTCCGGTCGGAAGTGGATGGCCGTCATATTTGCCGTCAGTCCTCGCTGCGCGATTCGCTTCTTCAAACCGTGCAGATATTCCGGCGTGGCTGCCGAGGCCGTGAACGCCTCGCCGCGTTGTCCCGTGAGCAAGCCGGTGAGTTTGTAACCGGCCGCCTTGACGCCATCGAGCGCCTCGTCGTAGCTCCACTTGGTCCAGGCACGGTTAAAACAGCCAATCGGCCAATTTGTCTTTTCAGCGGCCAAGGCGCTGCTCAAGGAGAGGCTGGCGAGCGAGGCGGCGCCAACGGTTGCAGTTTGAATGAAGGTTCGACGGTTCATGCGTCGAAAATGGCAGGCAGGCGCCTTCGCTGCAAGGCACAAAGGGACGGGGTTGTTACACTCAACAGAAATCGCCTTGCGGGTGCATCGGCAGTTGGGTTCAAAGAACAAAGAACGGTGCATCTTCGGCAACAGGCGTGGAGCAGGACCGCGGAGGTTCGGCCTAGATTCCTTACAGGAAATTAAATGATTCTATGCCCCAAGTGGGCTAAACTCTCAATCAAAAGATGCGGTTCATCGCCATTTTTTCACTGTCAGCGATCGTTGCCCATCTCGTATTGCGCTTCGGATTCCACATGGGCGCGGCGGTGTCCCAAATTCCATTGTTCGCAACCTTGGCTGTCGGGGGAACGCCGCTGGTTTATGCGCTGCTCAAGAAACTCTGGCACCGTCAATTTGGCTCGGATCTCCTGGCGGGCATCTCAATCGTCACGTCGGTCCTGCTGGGAGAGTACTTGGCTGGCTCGATTGTCGTGCTGATGCTGGCGGGAGGAGAGGCCCTGGAAAATTACGCAGTGCGCAGCGCTTCCTCGGTGCTGGACGCCCTGGCAAAACGCATGCCTTCGGTCGCTCATCGGAAACGCAATTCTGAGGTCATCGATGTCCGTCTGGACGAGATTGCGGTTGCGGACACCCTGGTGATTTATCCGCACGAGATTTGCCCCGTGGACGGCATTGTGCTCGAAGGCCACGGATTGATGGATGAATCCTTCCTGACCGGCGAGCCGTTCAAGATGACTAAAGTTCCTGGCGCGGCGGTGATTTCGGGAGCGATCAATGGCGAATCCGCGCTCATCATCCGAGCCGCCCGTCGCGCGGTCGATTCACGGTATGCGAAGATCATGGAGGTCATGCGCGAATCCGAGCAAAAGCGCCCGAGGCTGCGGCGTCTCGGCGACCAATTGGGCGCCATCTATACGCCTGTGGCGGTGGCTTTGGCGCTCGTAGCCTGGTTCGTCAGTGGTGACGCGGTTCGTTTCCTTGCCGTGTTGGTGGTGGCCACGCCGTGTCCTTTACTCATCGCCATCCCAATTGCCATCATCGGCTCGATTTCGCTCGCCGCTCGCCGAGCTATTATTATCAAGAACCCCGTGGTGCTCGAGCAAATCGATCAGTGCCGCGTGGCCATTTTCGACAAGACCGGCACCCTCACTTATGGCGAACCGAAGCTCATCGAACAATTCGTCGCACCTGGTCTTAAACCACAGCAAGTCCTGGAGTTGGCCGCCAGTCTAGAGGTTTATTCAAAACACCCACTGGCCCGGGCCTTTGTCTCTGCCGCCAAAGAGCAGAAACTTTCATTGCACGAAGCAGCGGAAATGAGTGAGCGCCCAGGGGAGGGGTTGCGTGGGACGGTTGCCGGACATCGGATTCAAATCACGAGTCGCGGCAAACTGCTGGCTCAAAAAGTTTCGGGCGCGAATCATCTTCCGGCGGCGGGTGGTGGACTGGAATGCGTCGTGGTGCTCGACGATTTGTATGCAGCCACTTACCGCTTTCGTGACGCGCCTCGCGCGGACGGCCTTTCTTTCATCTCTCATTTGCGTCCTAAACATAAATTCAATCGCATTATGATTGTCTCAGGGGATCGCGAATCAGAAGTGCGCTACCTCGCTGAGGAAATGGGGATTACCGAAGTCCATGCTCAGAAAACTCCCGAGGAAAAGCTGGAGATTGTCCGGCAGGAAACCGCGCGGGCAAAAACGTTCTATGTGGGTGACGGGATCAATGACGCGCCAGCAATGATGGCCGCGACGGTCGGTATGGCCCTTGGCCAGAACAGCGATGTCACCAGCGAAGCGGCCGGGGTCGTCGCAATGGAGGGTTCACTCAAGAAAGTGGACGAGTTTTTTCACATCAGCCGCCGCATGCGTTCGATTGCCCTCCAAAGCGCTGTCGGAGGAATGGCCCTTAGCGTCGTAGGAATGTTGGTCGCGGCCGCTGGATACTTGAGTCCCGTTGCCGGTGCGCTCAGCCAGGAGATAATCGACGTCCTGGCGGTGTTAAATGCGTTGCGGGCAGCGATTCCGCCTCGAGTCATGTCGGATATGACGGGAGGGCAGTCAGTAGTCAGTATCGTAAGTCCATGAGAACGGCGTTTATTCCAACTACTGACTACTGACCACCCATCAAAACACCTCTGCCTTCAACCCCGTCACTTCATGCACTCGCTGAGCGATGCGCAAGAGGCTCTTGAGCGGCAAGTGGCCGCAGTTGTGGTGAACCGCTGGACGATGGGCGGAATAGACCTGCACGAGGGAAATTTGCGCGCCGCCTTCCCTTAATTCCCGGAGTCGTTGGACGTATTGCTCAATCTCTTCCGGTGTCGGCTCCTTGCCGTCGAGCAGCGGGAACAAGCTTTGGATAACAACAGGGCGTTGCCGGCCCAAAGTCAGGATATTTTCCATCACTTGCGCGAGGGTCGGATTGGGAGCATTGTCGGGCGCGATTTTGGCCCGGGTGATGCGGTCCATGGCTTCTTGCGTTCCGGCATCCAGTTTGGCCCAGATTTCGTCTTCAGCGGTGAGGAGCCCGATGCCGAAATGGACTTGCATCAGGTGCAAGCCCGTGGCGTTCGTGATGAGCACGATTTTAAAGAATGGATAATCCCTTTGCGCGCGCACATGGACCACCGCCTCAACCACTTCGGCGAAATTCGGGCAGAGCGTCGGCTCGCCATCGCCGCTCAACGCGACTTCCTTCAACTGCAAGAGTTCTTCCGGGACCGATTGGTAGCCAGGCAATTCCTTCATCTTGCCCTTTGCCACCAGCGAGAGCATCCTCCGCAACTCAGCGGTCATGACGCCAAGATCGACTTCTGCATCGCGCGGAGTCTCGCGGCGATCCACTTCGCAATAGACGCAATCGAAGTTGCAGAACTTGCCCGGGTTCATATTTACCCCGATGGACAAGCCATGAGCGCGCTGCGAAATGACGGCATAGACAAAGCGGTTGCCGAAAAAATTTCGAGAGCGGGCGGTGATCGTGCTGTTTGATTTAGGAAGCGGCAGCGGAGCTGGCCGAATTAACTCGCGTCTCGGCTTGATCGGCGCCGGGGCTTCCACCGTTGTTAGCAACTGTTTTTCCATGCCGCAAACTTAGATTTGATCGTGACCCGATGCTCCACGAACCTTGCGAAAGAGTTAGCATTTCTTGCATCTGCGCGGTCCGTGGGATGACAAAAAATGGTGAGAGCAGGTCAAAAAAGGGTGAACCACTTCCGTCGATGGGCCGACACGGCTGAGAGTGTTTAAAATTGTAGTCGGCGACGTAAGGAGGCGGATTTTTGCGCGAAAGATGGCCGAATTGTCCGCTTCCTTACGTCGGCGGCTACGAGGCAATGGATTTTGGAAACGCGCTCTGAGGCGAGTCGCAGTTTATTGCTCTGCTAACACTATGCCGCGAAAGATGTTCGGCCCGCCTGAATTCGGGGCTACTCCAGCGCACTGTCAGGCTGACAAATTCTGACCACGTTCGTGATTCATGGCATTTCGCGAGGAAATCCATAAGTTAGATCTGCTAATCTACTAGACTACTCATAATTTGCTTTTCTTATCACAAGATTCGCCCCACAAAATCAGCAAACAAATCGCCAATCCGGGTGGAGCACCGGAAGCGGACTAAGCGCAAAGTTTCTTCTGAAAGGCAAAGAAGTGTTGGTGACCGGCCTTTCAGACAGCTCTGTTCCGGGAACAGAGGAAAACGGATCAAAAGTGAAAAACGTGAAAATGAGACAATATATGAAAAAACTGCTCGTAATCAGCGTGCTCGTGGCGGCAATGGCGGCTCTGTCCAGTCGCGCAGAGGATGCCAAAGCCATTTACGAAAAGGAATGCACCAAGTGCCATGGCCCCGACGGAAAAGGCGACACCAAGATGGGCAAGAAGCTCAATGTCAAAGACTACACCGACGCGAAGGTCCAGGCCGAGCTCAAGGACGAAGCCGGCATAAAAGCAATCAAGGAAGGGCTGAAGGACGGTGACAAGACATTGATGAAACCGGCTGAAAGCCTGAGCGACGCCGACATGAAGGCGTTGGTCGCCTACATGCGGACATTCAAGAAATAGCCAGCACCGTATGCCCTTCACCCTTGCACGCATGAGCCGCTTGCGGGCGCTCTCTTCTCCCTCTCCCCTCAAAGGGGAGGGGGCTGCGGTGAGAGGTGAGGCGGTTCGTTTGAACTCCGAGATGCCATCCCCGACATAGCTTATGAACGAAGACGTCCCCAAAACCGCCCGGTCACGCACATCTTTATATCGCAACTGGATGAGCCTGGTCGGGCTTGTAATCATAGTGGGCAGCTTGTTCGCCTTCCTCTTGCTGTTCCTCCTGGACTCATTCGCGCATGTGGCAAATCCGTATGTCGGAATTCTGACCTATCTGGTCGCGCCGTTCTTTCTGTTCGCAGGACTTATCCTTGGATTGCTCGGCCTTTTCATCCGGCGCCGTCAGATCGCCAAAGCCAACGGAGGCGCGCCGCCGGCCATGCAAATTGATCTGTCCCGGCCGCGGGATCGGCGCATTATGGCGATCTTTTTGATCGCAAGCGTAGGGTTCCTGCTGGCGACAGCCCTGGAGAGTTATCATACCTACCATTTTACTGAATCAGTCCAATTTTGCGGCCAGGCCTGCCATACCGTGATGAAGCCCGAGTTGATCAGCTACCAGCACTCGCCGCATGCGCGCGTCGCGTGCACGGAGTGTCACATTGGCAAAGGCGCGACCTGGTACGTGCGCTCAAAGTTGTCGGGCATGTACCAAGTGTATGCGACCGCAACCGATAAATTTCCTCGTCCTATCCCGACCCCCATCCACAACTTGCGTCCGGCCCAGGAAACCTGCGAGCAGTGCCATTGGCCGAAAAAATTCGTGGGCAATCTCGATCGCACTTACAACTATTTCTTGAGCGACGAGACCAACTCGTCGTTCTCCATTCGGTTGCTTTTGAAGGTCGGCGGCGGCGATCCAACTCACGGACCCGTAGGCGGGATTCACTGGCACATGAATGTTGGGAACAAGGTCGAATACATTGCCGGTGACGCCGCCCGGCAGCAAATTCCCTGGGTGCGCATGACCGACCCGCAAGGGGTGGTCACGGTTTTCAAAACGGCATCGTTCAGCAATGATATCAACCAGGCGGTGATTCGCAAAATGGATTGCATGGATTGCCACAACCGGCCTGCGCACAACCTGCAGAGCCCAAACAGCGCAGTTAATCTCGCGATGTCGTTAGGCAAAATCGATTCGTCACTCGCTTACGTCAAGACCAGCGCTGTCCATGTCTTGACCCGGACCTACACAAATGAGACGGAAGCGCTGCAGTCAATCGCGACCACTCTCGACACCCGTTACGCTCACGACGCGCGGGTGCGCCCGACCATTGAAGCGGTTCAGCAGATCTACCAAGAGAATTTCTTTCCGGAGATGAAGGCGAATTGGAAAGTTTATCCTGACAATATCGGGCACAAGGACTGGCCCGGCTGCTTTCGATGTCACGATGGCAAGCACGTGTCCGCCGATGGAAAGCGAAGCATCAAGGCCAACGACTGCAATGCCTGTCATCTAATCCTGGCCCAAGGCCGCGGCGCACAACTGGAACAGATCACATCCAGTGGCCAAAAATTCAAACATCCCGAGGAAGATTACGACCCTGCCTACAAATGCAACGATTGTCACAGCGGCGGGCCGTAGCGCGGGTTCGATTATGGAATGATGGAATGGTGGGTGATGGCGGAATGGTTATGAAAATGCACGATGAAGTCGGCACGATGGCGGGTCGGGAGGACCTGAGTGCGAGTGAAGTGGGCCAACGTGGCGCAATCAGGAGCGATGCTCCACTCTGCCCATCCATCATCCATCATCCATCATCCACGTTCCTGCTGTCACTCCTGGTTGGCCTGCTTTTCGTCGGGTTTCGTTTGTCGGCCGTTGAGAAATTCACCAATGCGGACTGCCTGGACTGCCACACTGATCCAACCAACAGTCGGAAGGTCCAGGGGAAATCCGTGCCCATGCCCGTTTTCCCCACCAACACGTTTTTGAAGTCGGTCCACGGAAAGCTGGATTGCATCGATTGCCACCAGGGCATCAAGGATTTGGTCCACGAAAGCAAATTGCCCAAACCGCAATGCGCCTCCTGTCACGACGCGAAACCCAACCATGGCAGTGCCGTAAGAGAATACGCCGCCAGCATTCACGGCATGAGCAAGGCGATGGGCGCCTCGGCGGCCGCCACTTGCTCGGATTGCCATGGCTCGCACGACATGATCCCGGTGAAGAACGCCGAGTCGCCAGTCTTCAAACTGAATCTCGTTCAAACCTGTGCGAAATGCCACAGCAATCCAGGGATAAATAGCGAATACCGCATGAAGTATCCGCAGGTCGCCTCGCAATATTTGGATAGTATTCACGGCCGCGCTCTGGTGCGGATGGGGTTGATCGTCGCACCTTCGTGCAACGATTGTCACGGCGTCCACGAAATTAAACGCAGTGTCGATCGCAGTTCGCCGGTCAATCACGCCAATGTCGCCACTACTTGCGGCAAATGCCACGTCGGCGTGGAGAAAATTTATAACCAAAGCGTCCACGGCCAACTCTTGGCCAAAGGCGATCAACGCGGGCCTGTTTGCACCGATTGCCATACCGCCCATCAGATCGACGCGCCGAACGGCAACCACTTCAAGGCCCGCAGCGACGAACGTTGCGGCAAATGCCATCAGGATCGCCTTGCCCACTACCGCGACACCTACCATGGCAAAGCCATGGCGCTGGGCCGCCCGAATATCGCGCCAGAAGTCGCCGCCTGTTACGACTGCCATGGCCATCACGACGTTCTGCCGCGTTCCAATCCAGCCTCGCATCTGTCCGAGGCCAACATCGTCGGCACCTGCAAAAAGTGTCACTCTGACGCGACCGCAAGTTTTGCCCAATACGTCCCTCACGCCAATCCGCTTGATGGCAAAAAGTACCCGGCGCTGCACCGCACGTTCGTTTTCATGACATCGATGCTGATTGGAGTGTTCGCCCTCTTCGGCGGCCACACCGGACTTTGGCTGTTCCGCTCGGGTTATCTCTATGCGCACGACTCGAAGACATTCCGGGAGGCGAAGATTCGCACCCAAAGTGATGACGAATGGTTCACCCGTTTCGTGCCCTTCGAGCGGTTCCTGCACTTCCTGGTTGTAACCAGTTTTCTTCTGCTGGTCCTCACCGGCATGCCGTTGAAGTTTTACTACACTGATTGGGCCAAAGTGCTCTTTAATTTTCTAGGCGGAACACAAGTCGCTCGAACCTTGCATCATTTCGGCGCCGTCATCACGTTTCTGTATTTTGGCCTGCACCTGATGAAATTGTTCAGCAACACCTGGAAGCACTGCGGCAAGCTGCGGGACCCCGCCAGCGGTAAATTCCAATTGCAACGGGTCACGCAGGCGCTCTTTGGTCCCGACTCGATGATCCCGACATTGCAGGATGGGCGCGATTTCATAGCCCACCAGAAATGGTTTTTCGGCAAGGGACCGAAGCCGCAATTCGATCGTTGGACCTACTGGGAGAAGTTCGACTATTTCGCCGTCTTCTGGGGCGTGTTTGCGATTGGCCTTTCCGGCTTAGTCATGTGGTTTCCGCAAACGTTTGCTCATTTTCTGCCAGGATGGATGATCAACATTGCCCTGATTGTTCATTCAGACGAGGCCTTACTGGCGGCCGGCTTTATCTTCACCATTCATTTTTTCAACACCCATTTCCGGCTGGAAAAGTTTCCCATGGACACCGTCATCTTCTCCGGACGCGTCTCGAAGACGGAAATGCTCCACGAACGCAAGCGCTGGTACGATCGTTTGCTGGCCAGTGGCAAGCTCGAAGAGCATCGTGTCAAAGACGAATGGGAACGATGGAAGAGCATCGCTCGTTCATTCGGTTATATGTTCTTCGGCCTTGGCCTCGTTTTGCTGGTGTTGATCGTTTACGCGATGGCCTCGCGCCTCGCTCATTAAAATCAGGACTCGTATGCAAACGTTATCCACTGCTGGTACGGCGCCGGGTTCTCCCTCTCCCCATGAGGCGAAAGCGAGAAGCACTTTCCCGCGCAGACTAAATTCAATCGTTGGTGCCTGTGCAACGGTCTGCTGGATGCTCCTTGCGAACGCGTCCGCCGCCACACCAATCAAAGACAGTGATTGCATGCTCTGCCACGAAGACAAAACTCTCTTCAAGACCAACGCCGCTCACAAAGCCATTTCATTGTTCGTGGACGAAGCCAAATTCAGGGCGTCGATTCACGGCACAAACGCCTGCGTGAACTGCCACAGCGACCTCAAGGCTTCTCATCCGGATGACAACATCTCCGCCAAACAGATCGACTGCGCCCAGTGTCACGACCAGCAATCCAAATCCTACATCGCCAGCGTTCACGGCTTAGCGCTTCACGCCGGCAAAATCGAATCAGCGTCCTGCAAGGATTGCCACGGCACTCACGACGTCTTGCCGCCCAATTCTCCGGCCTCCAAACTTAACCGCGCCAACCTCGCCGCCACCTGTGGCGAGTGTCACACCGAGGCGGCGCGGCAGGTGCGTCAAAGCGTTCACGGCAAAGCGCTGGCCGCTGGCCATGGTGAAGCCGCCACCTGCACCGACTGTCACTCCGAACATAAAATCGAACAACTCAAAGGTATCTCCCCGCTCAAACTCGCCGAGCAAGTGTGCAGCCGCTGCCACGCCTCCGAGCGCATCAATACCAAATACAATTTGCCCTCGGACCGGGTAAAGACCTTTTTCGAGAGCTACCATGGGCTGGCCGCGCAGTACGGCTCGACCCGCGCGGCCAATTGCGCGAGTTGCCACGGCATTCATAACATCCTCGCTTCCTCCGATCCTCGCTCGACCATCCACAAAGACCATCTGGTGGAGACTTGCGGCAAATGTCATCCCGGTGCGAGCGCGAACTTCGCTTTCGGCAAAATTCACGTCAATAGCCAGGGCCAGGCGGCGGGCGGCCCGGGCGGACTGATTAATCTTTGGGTGCGCCGCATTTACCTTGGTCTGATTTTTGGAACCATCGGATTGATGCTGCTCCACAACGGCCTGATTTGGCTTAAAAAAGCCCTCGTGTCCTACCGCTCGAAGGACCGCTCCG
>Ga0247668_1000404_pt1 | contig 10653 bp, 7 predicted proteins | sample CNK09_metaG_FD_182737 | JGI IMG/M metagenome (GOLD analysis project Ga0247668, IMG submission 182737) | Soil microbial communities from Purdue University Martell Research Forest, Indiana, United States - CNK09 | ecosystem: Environmental > Terrestrial > Soil > Temperate forest > Bulk soil | place...
GCAACAGGATGATTTTGGCAACGACCGCCAACAATGCCACCGCCGTGAACGCCACGAACACGAACATCGCCAATCCGAAGAGTGCCATCAATCCAAACATGACCGTGCCTCCATCAGGTTGATACGAGGTTCGTAGCTCCAGGTTTACGCTGAACGATCGGTCGCCAGTGAAGGTCCCGCGCCCCCCGATAGACCGACTGGGGCCGGATGATCCGGTTAGCCCGGCGCTGCTCGAAACAGTGCGCGATCCAGCCTGCCACGCGACTGATGGCGAAGGTGGGTGTGAAAAGCGGTATCTCGAGATCGAGGCCGTGCAAAAGCAGCGCGGTGTAGAACTCGACATTGGTCTGCAGATTGCGGCCAGGCTTGTACTCCTCGAGCAGCCGGAGGGCGACGGACTCCACCGCGCGGGCGAGGTCGTAGAGCGCCATGTCGCCGCCACGCGTGAACATCCGTTCGGCGGCCGCGGCAAGCACATCCGCTCGCGGGTCGCGCACTTTGTAGACGCGATGGCCGAATCCCATCAGTTTCTCGCCCGATTCGATTTTCTTTCGCAGCACGTCCTCGGCACGCTCCACTGCACCGATTGCGAAAACAGTGTCGAGCGCCGGCCCCGGCGCGCCGCCATGCAGCGGTCCTTTCAGCGCGCCAATCGCCCCGGTGATGGCGGAGACGAGATCGGAATTCGTCGACGCAATCACCCGTGCGGTGAAGGTCGAGGCGTTGAGGCCATGATCGACGACGGTGTTGAGATAGGTCTCAAGACCGCGTACGCGCTCGTCCGAAGGCGTCACCTCCGACAGCATGTAGAGGAAGTTCGCCGCATGTCCGAGGTCGTCACGCGGCGCGATCGGATGGCGATCGTTGAGGAAGCGCCAGTAGGCGGCGACGATGGTCGGGAAGGCAGCCAGGAGGTTGCGCGCCGCATCGTCGTCAGCCGCACAGACAGGAGTGTCTGTGCCACATTGCTCGCGGCGAATTGCACCAGAGCTTCTTGTATCCGAGGCCGATGTGGCACCGACACTCTTGTCTGATGTGGCACAGACACTCTTGTCTGTGCCCTGTGAATCTCCACGCAGACTGATGGTTCCCGCAGCCATGCGCAAGGCATCCATGCTGTCCGCTTTCTCATTCGCGGCCGCGCGCAGGATCTCGTACGCAACCGGCGGGAGCTCGCGCCTGCGTGCCAGATCGGCGCGGAACGCGCTCAACTCGTCCTCGTCAGGCAGCGCGCCATACCAGAGGAGGTAAGCCGTCTCCTCGAACGTGGCATTCATGGCCAGCTCCGCGACGGGGAATCCGGCGATGACCAGCTCTCCGGCGGCGCCGTCGACCATGCTCAGCGACGTTTCCGCGGCGACGATGCCTTCGAGTCCGTTGTGGATGGTGGTGTTTTCGTTCATACCGGCAACCTAGAGCCGCGCATCAATGTTGTCAACGTTGATTGCACGATCAATGTCCAAGTGGTAGCGTATGCGCCGATGGTCACGTGGCTTTCCTCGGATGACGCATCCAAGCGCCTCGGCGTCAGCCGAACGACCCTCTATGCGTACGTCAGCCGCGGACTGGTGCGCTCCTCGCCCTCGCCCGGCAATACACACCAGCGCCGGTATGCCGCCGAGGACGTGGAACGGCTGCGCAGCCGGAGCGAGCAGCGCCGCGATCCGGGAAAAACTGCCGAGCGGGCCCTCCATTGGGGTGTGCCGGTGCTCGAATCATCGATCACGCTGATCGATTCGGATCGGCTCTACTATCGCGGCTACGACGCCTGTGAGCTCGCGCGCACGCGCAGTGTGGAAGAGGTGGCGGCACTCCTCTGGACAGGCAGTTTCGACGCCAGCCTCTTCGCCAGCACCCCGCTGCACGTCGTCGCCGGCGGAAAGAGCGCCGAGGACCTGCCGTTCGTCAGCCGCGCACAGTCGATGCTGCCGCTGGTCGGCGCGGGCGACCCACTCGCCTACGACCTGCGCCCGCGCGCGGTGGCCCAGACCGGCTGGCGCATCGTCAATCTGCTGACAAGCGTGGCGGTCGAATCGGCCGAGCTGGAAGAGTCGATCGAGGAGACGCTGCACAAGCGCTGGACCCCGAAGATGCCGCACGCCGTCGAACTGTTGCGCGCCGCGCTGATCCTCTGCGCCGATCACGAGCTCAACGTCTCGTCCTTCACGGCCCGCTGCGTAGCCTCGGCGGGGTCGAGTCCCTATGCCGTCGTCGTCGCGGGACTGACGGCGATCGAGGGGGCGAAGCACGGCGGCATGAGCGAGAAGGTCGAATCGATGTTTACCGACCTTCGCCGCACCCGCGACGTGCGCAAGGCGCTGGCCGACCGCCTTCGCCGGCACGAGCCGATCCACGGCTTCGGACACCCCCTTTACGCCGGCGGCGACCCCCGCGCCGCGCTGCTGATGGAACTGCTGGCGAAGCGTTTTGCCAAGTCGCCCGAGGTCGTTTTCGCTCGCAGCCTGGCCAAGGCCGGAGAGGAGCTCACCGGCGACAAGCCGACCATCGATTTCGCCCTCGTGGTCCTGGCCCGGGCACTCAAGCTCGATCGCGGCGCGGCGCTGACGCTTTTCGCCCTCGGCCGCAGCATTGGCTGGATCGGTCACGCCATCGAGCAATATGCGAAGGACGAGATGATCCGGCCGAGAGCGCGGTACGTAGGGGATGCGCCGAAGGCGTGACGCCGGGCGGGTTGCGGGTTGATTTCGGTGCTCGTATCGCGCGGAGTGTTGACAGCGGAGAAGATCACACGCAACGGTGACGGTCGCCACATTCCGCTCTGACGACTTTCAGCAATCCTTCCATACGCATGAAATGGAGGAACGAGTGATTACACTAAAGAGGGTTCTCCTGATAGCTTTCGTGACGTTGGTCGTCAGCGGTGGTCGCCTCGGAGCGCTCCCCGGGTCGGAAAGCGATACTGTGTACTATGACCAGAACATGAATTTGGTCGGCGAGCATGCGATTACCTGCAGTGGAGCGCATTACATCTGGGGGCAGCAATCGGGCGTTTTCCGAGGGGTGGAAATTGACAGCTGCAATACCGACGCTTACGCTAGGGGGTGTTCGTATTTCAGCAGTAGCAACCTTTGGTGGGTTGATTACTCGTGCGACGATCCGCCGCCATGCGGTTTTGATGTGACTTGCCCGTAACGGTCAGATGACGACGTATCGCCCGCGCCGAAAGCGTGAGTGCCGGGCGGGTTGTCGGTTGTCGGTTGGTTGCGGCTGGTGCTGCCCTAGCGCCCGCAACCTCACCGACAACCGATAACTGACAACCGACAACGCGGCGAAGCCGCAGCCTTTACTTCCCCATCATCTTCTTGATCTTCCCCGCCAGGTCTTTGCCGATCAGGGATTCCGCGGCGTTGAGCACGCGCTGGATGGAGTCGAGCACGTCTTCGCTGCCGCTCCAGTGCTCGCGGACGACGCTGGCGTCGACGTTGCCGAGGATCTTGTTCAGGACGTAGACACCGAAGACGAGATCGTCGAGGTAGCCGATCGGTCCGACGATGGCCTCCGGGATCAGATCGAACGGCATCACGTAGTAGGCCACCGCGCTGCCGAGAAGGATCTTGTCCTTGCCGCTGACGCGCGAGTCGGTGGTAAGGCGCCACAGGAGGATGAAGACGTCGGGAACGAGCAGAAGAAACTCCGCCGTTTTGCCGAGCACTTTCCCCTTGCCGTCGACGTAACGCTGGATCGTGCCGCGGATGCGGTCGTAGAAACGGGTGGCGCGGTCGCGCGGCAGCTCGTCCTGCGGCAATTCCTCTTGCACGGCCTCGCGGATCTCGCGTGCGAGAGCGTCATCGGTCCCGGCAGCGACTACGACCGCCTCAGGTGTCTCTTCCATGGTTTTCCTCCGAGGATGGCGGAAGGTCGGCGCCGCCTCTGCCGAGCGTCACCGCCAGGCCGCCGTCGATGATCCAGATCTTCTGGATGTCGGCATCGATGAATGATGGCAAAAAGCGCTCCAGGGAAACAACGAACGTCGCCGGGTCCTCGTAGCGCACCAGATCGGCGGGGAGCTGGTTTCGGACAAGACCGAAGAGAAATTGAGGGATCGGCAGCGCGCCGAATGCCGATGCCGAGGAGATCGGAACGCTCACGGTGCGGCCGCTGGGCCGAATCTCGCGGATATCGACGCTGAACGGCACGCTGATGAACTTCCGGATCGTGCCGGCGATGCGCAGCAACCCGTTGAAGAACTGCAGCTCCATCCGTTCGATCGGATCGACGCGGAAGGAGGCCGCCAGCGCGTTCAGCTTCGCGCCGTCGACCCGTACGTCGATCTGGTCCCATGAGATGAAGCGTTGCATTTGCGGTTGCGCGGTCTCGCGGTTGCGGGGTCTCGCGGTTGCGGGGTCTCGCGGGTTGTATGCCAGGGGCGCGAAAGTAACCCCTACAATACCGCGAGACTGCGCAACCGCGAGACCGCGCAACCACATCTTCGAGACCCCGTAACCGCGAGACCGCGAGACCGCGTATCATGCGCCCCGCCTCATGCCGAAGCGCACTGACATCAAGTCCATTCTCATCATCGGATCCGGCCCCATCGTCATCGGACAGGCGTGCGAGTTCGACTATTCAGGCACGCAGGCCTGCAAGGCTCTGAAGGACGAGGGCTACCGGATCATCCTGGTCAATTCGAACCCGGCCACGATCATGACCGACCCGGAGTTTGCCGACCGGACCTACATCGAGCCACTCACGCCCGAGACGCTGGAAAGGATCATCGAGCGCGAGAAACCGGACGCCATTCTCCCGACGGTCGGCGGCCAGACCGGCATCAACCTGGCCATGGCGCTATACGAAAACGGCGCTCTGGCACGGCACAACGTCGAGCTGATCGGGGCGAACGCGGAAGCGATCAAAACCGCCGAGGACCGGCAGCTCTTCAAGGAGAAGATGGTGGAGATCGGCGTCGAGGTGCCGCGTTCGGCGTATGCGGCCACCGAGGATGATGCCGAGCGGTTCGCGGCGAGCATCGGCTACCCGCTGGTCATCCGGCCCTCATTCACCCTCGGCGGATCGGGGGGCGGCATCGCCTACAACGTCGAAGAGCTACGCGACGTCGTCAGCCACGGCCTCGAGCTCTCGCCGGTGCACCGCGTGCTCGTCGAGGAGTCGGTCATCGGCTGGAAGGAATTCGAGCTCGAGGTGATGCGCGACAAGGCCGACAACGTCATCGTCGTCTGCAGCATCGAGAACCTCGACCCGATGGGAGTCCATACCGGCGATTCGATCACCGTGGCCCCCCAGCAGACGCTGACGAACACCGAGTATCAGGCCATGCGCGATGAAGCCAAGCGGATCATCCGCGCCATCGGGGTCGAGACGGGGGGATCGAACATCCAGTTCGCGGTTCACCCGACCACTGGCCGCCGTCTGGCCATCGAGATGAATCCACGCGTCTCGCGCTCCTCGGCACTGGCATCGAAGGCCACCGGTTTCCCGATCGCGAAGTTCGCCGCGAAGCTGGCCGCCGGCTACACGCTCGACGAGATCCCCAACGACATCACCAGGAAGACGCCCGCCTCCTTCGAACCGACCATCGATTACGTCGTCGTGAAGATCCCGCGCTTCGCCTTCGAGAAGTTCCGCCAGACGAAGCCGACGCTCGGCCTGTCGATGCAGTCGGTCGGTGAATCGATGGCCATCGGGCGGACGTTCAACGAAGCGCTGCAGAAAGGCCTCCGCTCGCTCGAGATCGGCGTGGCCGGCCTGGAGTCCCGCGGCTACGACCGCGATCGATGCGAGACCCTGCTGCGCACTCCGCAACCGGAGCGCATCTTCGCCGTCGGCGACGCCTTCCGCGCCGGCATGACCGTCGACGAGATCAACGACCTCTCCTCGATCGATTGCTGGTTCCTGCGCGAGATCCGCAAGATCGTTGAGATGGAGAAGTCTGTCGCAGCCAACGAGCCTCCCTCGGAGACGTTGCTCATAACCCTCAAACGCGAAGGCTTCTCCGACAAACAGATCGCCGCTCTGACGAGCTCCTCCGAGGACGAAGTCCGCGCACACCGTCACGCCCTCGGCGTCCGCCCCGTTTACAAACGCGTCGACACCTGTGCCGCCGAGTTCGAGGCCACCACGCCATATCTCTACTCAACCTACGAGCGCGAATGCGAGGCCGCGCCGACGTCGCGCCGCAAGGTGATGATCCTCGGTTCCGGACCGAACCGCATCGGCCAGGGGATCGAGTTCGACACATGCTGCGTCCACGCCTCCTTTGCGCTGCGCGAGATCGGTTTCGAAACCATCATGGTCAACTGCAACCCGGAGACGGTGTCGACCGACTACGACACCTCCGACCGTCTCTATTTCGAGCCGCTCACGCTCGAAGACGTGCTGGAGATCGTCGAGCTCGAAAAACCGGAGGGCGTCATCGTCCAGTTCGGCGGACAGACACCGCTGAAACTGGCCAAGTCGCTGGCCGCGGCCGGCGTGCCGATGTGGGGAACGTCGGTCGAATCGATCGACATCGCCGAAGACCGCGAGCGATTTGGTGCTCTTGCCCGCGAGCACGAGATCCTGGTCCCCGAGAACGGCACCGGTATGAACGAGGGCGAGGCGATCGAAGTGGCCCGCCGCATCGGCTTTCCGGTCGTCGTCCGCCCCTCCTACGTGCTCGGCGGACGGGCCATGGCCATCGTCTACGACGAATCGAACCTGCGCGAGTACGTCGGTTACGCCATGGAAGCGGCACCCGGCCATCCGATCCTCATCGATCGTTTTCTCGAGGATGCCATCGAGCTCGACGTCGATGCCGTTTCGGACGGGAAAGACGTCGTGATTGCCGGCGTGATGGAGCACATCGAGGAAGCGGGCATTCACTCCGGCGATTCGACGACGGTCATTCCGCCCTACATCATCGGCCTGCGCGAGCAGGACCGCGTCCGCCGGCGCACGGTGCAACTGGCCAAGGCGCTGAACGTCATCGGCCTGATGAACGTGCAGTACGCGATCTACCACGGCGATCTCTACGTGCTGGAAGTGAATCCGCGGGCGTCGCGAACCGTGCCGTACGTCTCGAAGGCGACAGGAGTGCCGTTCGCCAAGATCGCGGCGAAAGTGATGGCCGGAATGTCGCTGCAGGAGCTGGGGCTCACCCACGAGCCGCGCGTGGCCGACTATTTCGTGAAGGCGCCCGTCTTTCCCTTCGGCCGCTTTCCGCATGAGGATACGGTGCTCGGTCCGGAGATGAAGTCGACCGGCGAGGTGATGGGCTCCGCGGCGACGTTCGGCGAGGCCTACGCCAAAGCCCTCCTCGGCGCCGGCATCGATCTCCCCCTCCGCGGCACGGCCTTCATGTCGGTCAACGACAACGACAAGCGGCCGGTCGTCGTGCAATTGGCGAAGGATCTCACGCAGCTCGGGTTCAAAGTAGTGGCGACATCGGGGACACGCGATTACCTGCAGAACAACGGCGTCGAAGCCGGGCTCGCATTCAAAGTGCACGAGTCGGAGCGGCCGAACATCGTCGACCGGATGATCAACGGCGAAGTGACCCTGATCATCAACACGCCGCTGGGAAAGAAGTCGTTCTACGACGACACCTACATCCGCCGCACCGCCCTGCAGCACAGCATCAGTTGCCTGACCACCCTGACCGCGGCCACCGCCGCCGTCGACGGAATCCGCTCGCTGCGCGAAGGACTGAAGACGATCACGACACTGCAGGAGCAGCACGCGCGGTAATGGCGCTGCGCGCGTTGTCTGCGGCTTCGCCGCGTTGTCGGTTGTCTGCGCTTCGCGCGTTGTAAAAGCGGAAACGAAAAACAGTCACTCGTGCAGCAACAACGAGAAGCCGAGGGCGCTTTCGATGCCCTTGCCAACTGACCACGCGCCGCAGCGCAGACAACCGATAACGCGGCGAAGCCGCAGACAACGCGCGAAGCGCAGCTACGTCACAGCAAGCACCGGCTTCGCCACCGCCATCTCTGTCTTGAAGGCATTGAAGGCGCGGACGATGTATTGCAGGGTTTTGCCGGAGGCGGACGGCTGCGCGGGGCCGGAGAGCTGGCGGTGCGGGCGGGCAGCGCCGGGGCGGCGGGAGCGGAAGATGGTGGTCGTGAAGGGCGACGGCTTGGCGAATTCGATGATCATCTCTTCGATGACGACGTCCGCGCCGCCGAGGTAGCGGAAATCCCACTCGATCCCCTCGCCGACCTTGAGGGTCGTCTCGTTGGGATTGATCGTCAGATAGATACGGCCTCCGCCGGCCTCGATGTCGATTCGTACCGGAACGGTGCGCACCGCGAACTCGGTCAGCTCGTGCGATCCCACCAGGCGATCGGACGACGCCGGCGGCGCGGCCACGAGCGACGGCGCTTCGGCACGCGGCGGCGCGGGGATGAATGACGATGATCGTGGCTTATCGCCTTGCGAGAACCAAGCGGCCGTGGCCGGTCCGTTGGAGGTCACGCGCGGACGCGAGCGGCGGCGTTTCTTTTCGTCGGCGACACGAGCGGGAGCCGGCACCGCCGCAACTTTCGCTGCCGGCTTCGCCTTGGGCTCGGCCGCCTTCTCCACTTTCGCCGATTTCACGGGCGTCTTCGCGACGGGCTTTGCCGCGGCCTTCGCCGCCGCCTTAGGAGCGGCTTTCTTCGGAGCGGCCTTTTTCGGAGCTGCCTTCTTCAAGGCAGTCTTCTTCGCCGCCGGTTTCTTAGGCGCTGGCTTTTTCTTCTGCGCTACCGGCTTCGCGGCCTTCTTTGCCGAGGCTTTCGGCTTTGCAGCAGGCTTCTTCGAGGCCGTTTTCTTGCTCTTTTTCGTGCCCGCCACCGTTTTCGCGGCAGCCTTTTTCTTTACACTGGTAGCCGCTTTCTTACCCTGCACCTTCGCCATTCGTGCCTGCTCTCCCGGATCCCCTTGAAAATTGGATGGCGCAGTATAGCGGCGACCCCATGCTTTGCATAGCTGCGGTTGTCGCTCCCATCCTGACGTGGAGCGCAGCGACACTTGTCAGGATCTCCGGTGCGACCGCGCAGACCTTGCCGATGGGCACCTACCGAGCGGTCTGACCGGAGATCCTGACAGTGTCGCTGCGCTCCACGTCAGGATGGAGCCACTGATAACCGACAACGCGCGAAGCGCAGTTAACGAAGTCCATCCGCCACATACAGATCCCCCAGCATCCGCAGCGCGTTGTAAGCGTAGACGGTGCCGTCGGGGGTAATGCAGATGGGGGCGATCTTGTAGACGCCGGCGGGGTCGGTGGGGGAGAACTGCTTCCACGGCGCGCGCGCGCCGGTAGCCAGCGTCACGCGGGTGACCTGCGCGGGGAGGGCGGTGGGGCGGTAGACGAAGAGCGAGGCACCGTCGGCGGACCAGGCGATCGGCACTTCTCCCGGCTCGATGGCGGGAACGATCGACGGCTCGGCGTTCGTGTCGACCGGGTAGAGCGCGATCGTCTGCTGCTTCGTCATCCCGGCGACATACCGGCCGTCCGGCGAGACGGCAAACGGACGATAGGCATCGCCCCAGATGTTCTCCGGCGAGACCGGCTTGACCGATTCGTCGAGCGTATCGATCACGTATAGCTGATAGCCCTTCTTCGGAAGCGCGCCGGCGACGACGACGCGCCGTCCGTCCGGAAGCCAGGCCGCGCCGGGGTCGAACGCGCCTTCGGTCTTCAGTTCGCGTGCCTCGCCGCTCCCCGTCGGAACGACCACCAGCTTCGCCCCGCTGTGGCCGAGAACGTACTTGCCGTCCGGCGAGATGGCGTCTCCGTAACCATCGCCGATACGCACGGGCGTCGGCGCGTCGAGGCGCCGGAGATACATCGCGCTGGCCGCGCCGCCGCCTTCGCGTGACTCATTGAAGAGAATCGTCCGCCCGTCGCGCGAGAGATCGGCCAGGTTCGACCAATCGAGCCACGAGAGATCGCGTTCGGTTGTCTCCCCCGGCGCCTGCACCTCCAGCGCCGCGCGCCACATCCCGTTCGATAGCAGCACGTGACCGGCCGGCGAGATGTCGTAGAGCCGCATCGAGCCGGTGAGGCGATTGACCAGCCGCGTATCGCCGGTCTCGATATTGACCGCGTAAAGCGCCGGCGGTGCGCCGGTGTCGGTGGCGGTAATCCAGATCTCCTTGCCGTTGGGCGCCCAGACCAGGCCGTTCACGCCGTGACTCCATCCGGGCGGAATCGAAACCGGCTTTGCGGCCTTGGGAGCGAGGATGGCGACGTAGTCCTTTCCCCCGTACGACTCGACGAACGCGATCCGTCCGTCCGCGGCCACGCGTACGGCGCGCAGCTCATGCGGCGATTCGTAGCGCATCTGCCCGATCGGCGATTCGATGCGGAACGTACCGTTGCCGCCGCGGATGGCGGTAAGGTTCGTGCCGTCCGGCCACCAGTCGGCTTGCAGCACCTGCTCGGCGACCTCGCGCGGTGTGCCGCCCGCGAACGGAACGCGCGCCAGCGTGCCCAGGCCGGTGAGGCGGTCGCGGCGGAGGAGAACGGCCAGCTCCGTCGACCTCGAGATCGCCAGCACGTCGGCATCCTTCACGCCCAGCGGCCGTGCCTCGGGGCTCTGCCGGTTGGCCACGAAGACCTCGGGTGGATTGCCATCCCACGCCGCGCTGTAGACGATCGAATCGCCGTCCGGACCGAAACGCGCCGAGCGCACTTCGCCGCGGCGGAACGTC
>Ga0247668_1000406_pt1 | contig 10638 bp, 8 predicted proteins | sample CNK09_metaG_FD_182737 | JGI IMG/M metagenome (GOLD analysis project Ga0247668, IMG submission 182737) | Soil microbial communities from Purdue University Martell Research Forest, Indiana, United States - CNK09 | ecosystem: Environmental > Terrestrial > Soil > Temperate forest > Bulk soil | place...
CGAAGGTGGCGCAGAGCGGTCTCGCCGTCGCGGGCCACATCCAAGAGGGCGCCCTGGGCGGCTAACGCTTCTCGAATCAGGCTCAGAATGGAGTCTTCGTCATCGACGACGAGAATTTTCTTGCCCCGGCTCTTGAGCGCAGCCGGCGCGGGGCGAGCGACCAAAGTGGTGGCACTGTTCTGGTCCGGACGCAACGCTGGGAGATCAATGATGAAAGTCGCGCCTTCCCCGAAAGTGCTTTCCGCCCGAACAGAGCCGCCGTGTTCCTGGATGATGCCAAAGGTGAGGCTTAAACCGAGGCCCGTGCCTTTGCCAACTTCTTTGGTCGTGAAAAATGGATTGAAAATTTTCGCCAGGTTTTCCGGCGAGATGCCTGGTCCATCATCTTTGAAAAGGACACGCACGCGTCCGTCATTGGCTTCCGTTTTTATCCACACCGAGCCTTTTGGACGATAACCTTCGATCGCCTGGCGGGCATTATTGATGATATTCAAGAAGACTTGCTGGATTTGATGCGGGTCGGCCATCACCTTCGGAAGACAGGGATCAAACTCGGTGACGACCTGGATGTTGCTCGTGCGCATCTGGTATTGGAGAATATCGACGGCGGCGGCCACCAGTTCATGGAGCTTGACCGGTTTGCGCTCCGGCTTGTGCTGGCGGGCGAAGCTTAACAAGCTCTGCACGATTTTGTGGCAGCGCTGCGCGCTGTTCATAATCAAATCCAGGAATCGCCGCTGCTTTTCGCTGACCTGCGATTGTTGGAGCAACTCGGCGAAGCCGATCACCGAGGTCAAAGGATTGTTCAATTCGTGCGTGACGCCGGCCACGAATTCGCCGATGGCGGAGAGTTTCTCGCTTTGAATTAATTGGGCCTGGGTGGTCTTGAGCCGTTCAACCGCCTTTTCCAGGTCTTCCCGCGAGGTCTTCACATTCTCGGTCATCTGGTTAAAGGCGCCGGCCAACTCACCGCACTCATCGCCTGACCGGACGGCGACGCGGTGCGAGAAATCGCCGCGCCCGACTGCTTCGGCGCTATTGCGCAATTCGCGCAACGGTTGGGTCACTTTGCGGATCAGGACCCAAACGATTCCGGTGCTGAGGAGGATACCTAACAAGCTGAGCCCACCCAGCAACCGCTGGGTTGCGTGCAGCACCCGGAGGGGCTGCTCGTAGGAGGAGAGCAAGAGGTAGCTGAATTGGTCTTCTGGATTAAGAGACGGAAAATGACCGCTTAGCCCGAGGAAATGTTCGTTGCCGATGGTAATTTGCTGGATGCGGTCCTGTTTAGGCCGCACGGCACGCGCAGATCCGGCTGGAGCCTGATTGAACCGGCCAGCGAGCTTGCCGTCCAGATCCTCCTGTTCCAAGGTCGAAATGGCGACGCGCTTGCTGACCAGAAACGCAATTTCACTGCGGGTCAGTTGTTTGAATTCCTGGGCGACCGGCTGGCCAATCTCGGTTCCGAACGTCAATACCCCCACGATATTGTTGCCGACGGTCACCGGGATTGAGACGACATCAAAGAGCCGCTGGCCGACCTGGATGGTATCGACATTGGGCTGGCCTTCCATCGCAGCCTTGATCGATGAAGCGCTGTGCGACTCGAACTCAGCGAGTTTAAGACGCGGGTCTTTGCTGGCCTGGGCCAACTGCTTTCCCTCGATGTTGACGGAAAGGGCGATATCGCCGCCGAGTTCGTCGATCAGCTCCGAGAGCAGGAAGCGCAGCGTTTCACCATCGCCTTTTTGGGAGACGGCTTTGAAACGCGGATCATTGGGCACATTGCGATAAAGCAGAAGGAGGTTTTTTGCCCGGATGGTTTGTGAGTTTTGAAAGACGGAATCAGCCGTAGCCAGCTCGTGGGCCGCCTCGGTTTGCAATTGATTGGTGATGCGCTGGTTCAACGTCCCAATCATGATCCCGACGAGGAGAATCAGGATGAGGATCACCGGCAGCAGGACCTTGGTCTGAAAACTTAGCCGCCAGCCTGGAGAGGACTGCTGCATCACTAGTATTTGGGGAGATTGGTTATGCCGAGGACGAAATCCGTCTTCACGGCTCCGTTGTCGGGAACAACGATTTCTTTGACCTGGCTGGGCAGCCGCTCGTGCCAGGCCTTCAGTTTGTAGGTGCCGGCCGGGACGTTCGGGATCGCGTAGCGGCCTTTGTCATCCGTGGCCGCGAAATGCGGATTTTCCAGGACGAGAATAATGCAATTCATCCGCGTGTGAATCGAGCAAAAGACATCCACCCGGCCCGGCTTCTCGAAAGTGATGGGTTTGACTTCGGGGCTCTTGTAAAGGCCGAGGTCAAAACTCTTCGCCTCCGAAATTGAAAACACGTTATGGAAAATCTCGTCGTTATTGGGCCATTCGACGGTCGTGCCGACCACTACCGGCAGCACGTGCGGAGAAAACATCGCGCCCCGCTGGCTTACTTTTCTGGTCGTGACCACTTGCACTGGTTTGGAGGGGGGAAGCGGTTTGTCGGCAGCCGCTTGGTCTATATAAACGATAAAATCATGCATCTCGTCATAGTTGACCCGCTCGGCAAATTTAAATTTTCGACTGTCGTAGTTTCCGCCGACTGCTTCCGAGCCGGCACCTTGCTTGCCTTGCGCCTGCACTATGCCGGTGATCGTGCCCGCGGAAACGAGTGGCGCGGTGAGAGTTAGGGCGACAAGAATAAGCAGTTTTGAGAAAGTGGCCGAAGCGGACCAGTCATTGTCCCGGAGGGACTGCCGATAATAGCCCAACGTTTCAACGTTGGGGACTGATGTTTGACGCGCAATAAGTCCCGAAGGGACGACCGATGGTGTACACGGTTTCAGGCGTCCCTTCGGGACTTGTGCCCACTGGGGATCAAGCTCCCAACGTTGAAATGTTGGGCTATTATCGATCATCCTTCCGGGATGATGACCTGCGATCCTATTGGTTCTTTCGCGCATTTGGTTTAGAATTTGAAGGCCACTTCGGCGGAGAACAGGTTCTCGTGTTTGCGTTTGCCTGAGAGCGTGTTCCCCTGTTCGAAAGTGTATTCGGTTTTCAGAAGAAGGTGCTGGCTCAAGCGATAGCCAACGCCCAAACCTAAGCGCCAGATTCCAGTCGTGAGCTGGGCGTCGTCGAAGAGGTATTCTCCGAAATCACCATTGCCAACGACAGGAAATCCTCGATGAGCCAGAATTTGGCTCCAACGCGCCGCGCCATAAAACCGCTTGGTCACATTCTGAACTCCTTCCACATAATAGTAATAGACATCTCGTTGGCGATGCGTCGCGAGCTTGTCATTGTCATCGGCGTGGACGTATCCGCCAGCCGCTTGCAAATGGCCGTTGGACCACTGGAACCGGACATCGCCCTCGACCACCTCATCGTGAAATGTCGTTGCATTAGGACTCGGCGAGCGGAAGAAACTGTTGCCAAACCACATCGCCGATAGCATGTCACCCTGGTTATCCAAGTCCCCAGTGCGCATCGCACTCACACTCAAGTGCAGCCAATTGGCCGGGTCATACGACACGCGAGCGGCGACGGATTTGTCAGAGTTGAAATCAGTCAATGTTTGCACGCCACCATTCTGAACAGCCAGCGCGTACTGAAGTTTCCCGAAGGCGCCGTAGAGTTCCAGACCTTGATCCAGCCCCCAGAGATCGCTCAAGGAATGAGAGATGAGCGGATTGTTGATGGCATTGCGCTGAAGGTATTCCTCGCCAAACGGAATGTAGAACCGCCCGAGCCGCAGATTCAGTTGGCGCTCGCGGTTCCAGAGTCGGGAGATATCTTCCGCATCCAGATAGAGTTCCCCGACGCGCCAGTTGAGGTTGTCTTCTTCGCGAAGGGCAAGATCCGCCTCGGTCACAAAATAGACGTCCTGCCAGACTTGCGCTTCCAAAAAGAGCCTGGCCTCATCCACGCGAAATTCGGCTTTCGGGTACGGGCCCTTGGATTGGGACTGGAAAAAGGCCAGCCCGCCCTCGCCACTGAGGTTAATTTTGCCTAGCCCAAAAGGCTTGGCGGAGGCCATCGAGGCAGCGGGTTCTTCGCTCGTTGGCGCGTTGACGCCCGGCTGGCCGGCCTGCCGCTGGCTGGCAGATTCAAGGCCTGAAACCTTTCGGCTGAGGTTCTCAATCACCTCCTGCTGCTGTTGCATTTGCCGCTGCAACCGGTCATTTTGCTGCTGCAGCTGCCGCAACTGCTCTTGCAGCGGCGGCTCCGGTTCAGCCCCATGAACCGGCCCCACTCGGAGGCAAATACAACAGACCACCGCGCAAACCAATGCGGCTGGCCTGCACTCGGTTCTTTTCATGCTGGCTCATGCCAAGCAACTCGAATGCCGAGATTGGGGTGTGCCGGTTTGTGCGATCCCTTACTCGATGCGTTTAACCCGAATATTCTTGTAACGGACGACGCTCTTGGGGTCGTGAGCTTGCAGGGCGAAGGTGCCTTCGTCGAGCTTTCGCGTGAAATCTGTTCCGGCTTTTTGGTCGGCGGGTTCAGTGTAGTCAACGACGGTCTTCCCATCCACTTTGATAGTCACGTGGTTGCCTTGGACGATGATGTGCTGGGTCCACCATTTGTTGTCCTGGGCGGGAGACTCGCGGACATTGATGATGTCGTAAAGGCTGCCGGTTTTTTTCCAGTCGGTGTGGGTATTGTTGACCTGCGTCTCGAAGCCAAATTTTGGCCAGCCGCTCTCCTGGTATTTCGTATGAAAGTAAATGCCTCCATTGGAGCCTGGCTCGGTCATGACGTCGGCTTTCAATTCGAAATTCTTGAACGGCTTCGGATCGCCCACATAAAACAGATGGCATCGGTCGCCGTGCGTCGTAAGCGCGCCGTCCTCGATCTTCCAGGTATTGCTGTGTTCGGTGGCGGTTTTCCAACCGTCAAAAGTCTTGCCGTTGAAAATCGAGACGAAGCCTTCTTCGACGTCCGCTGCCAGAACAGAGAAGGAAATCGAAAGGGCGAATGCAATGGTGACGAGCATGTGTTTCATATGATGGGCGATTGTTAAACCGCTGCCATCAGTCTGGCAATGCTAAAGAATCCTAAAGTGTTGGAGAGGTTTCACTGGAGAGCCGCTCATGCATCCGCCCCAACTCGGCGAACATGTTGATAATCTCACATCAACGAAGAAGGCTTCAATTCAGTGGCCTTCAAGCCAGCGCGAAACGGCGTCGGCCCAGCGGGCACCGTGCTCGCGCAAGCCTTTGCCGCTGAAGTGGACCCCTTTGCCACCGTGCTCACGAAGGTCGCCGACCAGGGCATCGCTGTCCGGACCTTCGAGGGCGATTCCGGATTTCCACAACGCTTTCTGTGCCGCCCGAATCTCAGTCGAACCCGCATCCTCCGGTGTGTGATAGCTCGCTTGGGCGACAAACCATGGAATTTCCCAACCTGCTTCGTGGCGCGAGTCCCGGATGAGTTGTTCGAGGAACTTCCGGTAGAGCTCGCCTGATAAGGTGCGGCTTGCATCCTTCTGGTTGGCGTCGGATTCGCCCTGGTGCCACAGCACCGCCCGAAAACCATGTGGTCCAGCCTCTTTCATCCGCGCCACGAGAATGTCGAACAGCGTCCCTCGGCTCTCCCACTCGCCGGTCGCGAGTTGTGTGACGCGGCCAGTCAGAGTCGGCGGAGCGGGGAAGCGCGTGCCGCGCGGCAGCCACTCCCGCACACTGGTCGCGCCCACCCCCACGGCGATGATTCCGACCGGCACTTTGAATCGCTCGGCCACGGCGTCGGCAAAGGGCGGAATGAAACTGCCGCCGTTGCCGCTCGCTCCGGGCTGCGGATCATTCGCCAACCGCCACTGCCCGTGATGAAACGCAGCCGCCAATCCAGTCTTTGTCTGCTGCTTTTCCTCACCATGATTGGCCGCATTGGACTGGCCCGCGACCACGAACACTTCGCCCACACCGACGTGCTCGACGAACACTTCCGCGGCGATGGCATTTTCACGCCTGGCGCGCACCTCCAGCCGATACCATCCGCCGGCGGGCGCGTTCATCTCCGCGCGGAATCCCGTCGCGCCGGAATCGAGGTCGGCCAGCTTCTGCCAGCCCACCGCTGGAAACGCGCCGATGAGCTTCGCTTCCAGAGTAACCGGGTATTCGGCGCCTGCGGCCAAAGAGCCAGCCACGGCAATCGTGCCCTCCGCCCGTGTGGCGCGCTGATGAATCTGGTAATCGAGAGGAAGACTGAGGCGCAACCTTGGCGACGCAGTCGTTTCGGCGGCGTGGAGTTGGAGCGAAAGCAGCACGGCAATCGCCGTTACATACATAACTAACATTATGGTTTCGCCACGTTGAACTTCAGCGGCAGCTCCACTCTGGGGTAGGTGCGAAGGTTCGTCTCGAAGCTGAGCACACCTTCGGCGGATTCCTTCAGCGGCTGGTCAAGCTTGAGCAAGATCTTGAATTTCTTGCCATTCTCGACGGGGACGACGCGGACGAGCAGGTCATCAAAGCTGCTTTCGAAATCATGCACTTCCAGCGGCGGCTCGGCCACCGTGGACGAAACGATTACGCTCCGGATTGTGGTTTTGTCCGCGTCGGCTCCTGGAAAATGGGCCGGGTCGGGGATGTTCCAGACCAAGGTTTCGGGCTCCAGCTTGATGCCGCCGAGCAATTGCCCCGCCACGGGTATGAGCAGGCTGGGTTTGACGACGTTGGTGACAAAGATTTGCAGCATTTCCGTGAACGTGCCGGGCTCGCCGGTGGGTTTGGCTTCCACGATCAGGGTCGCCGCCTGGCCTTGCGATTTTTCGTCCGGCACGATTTTGGTGGTGATATAATCTTTTTCTGTTCCGACCTCGGTAATGACCAGTGGCTTTTTATCTACGCGCTTGATGTGAATCTCGCCCCGGGCAGTGTGACCGGGAGCAATCTCGCCGAAATAAATCAGTTGGGGGTCAAATTCAAAAATAGGGGTAACTTCGACTTTGATGGTCAAATCCGTTTTCGGATTCTGTGGATCGTTTGAGGGGACGGTGATGCGCTTTTCCGTCGGGCCGCGGATATTGATCAGGTTGAGCGTAAAAAGGATCTCCCCCTTTTCACCCGGTTTGACCTTGTCGGGTTTGACGCTGGCCACGGTACACCCGCAAGAGGTGTCGAGATTCGTCACCTCCAAGACCGCATCCCCCGCGTTATAGAACGAAAAATGGCCGCTGACCAATTCCCCCTCCACCACCCGCCCCAAGTCGTTAGTCGTCTTATCGAATTGAATCTTCGGAGCACTGGCTTGCGCACTCGCAGCCGTCAACGCGGCAACCAGGAGCAACAGTAAGAGAGCGGAGCGCGGGCTTTCCAGGTCCATGACGAGTTTCTTCATTGCATTTTCGATACAGGATACTATCAAATCCATGCGGTCCGAATGTCCGGGCGCGCGCCCAAATCATAAATCATAGCTCGAAAAATACCATGGATTCTTTGCAAAGCGAATTGGAAACACTGAAGAGTTTTATCGCCGAATTGAAGGCCGACCGCGCCGCCCAGAAAGAAAAGGAGAAACGCGAAGCCTGGACGAAATACACGTCTCTGTCGCTGGTGTTACTGGCCGTGCTGGCAGCAGTCGCAACCCAATGGGGCGGCAAATTCTCTTCCCGAACGCTGATCAAACTCAATGATGCAACCTTCAGCCAGGCCAAGGCGACTGACGAGTGGGGCTATTACCAGGCAAAATCGATCAAGCAAAATTTATACGAGATAAGCCGCGACCAGTTGCAAGGCAAAGGCGAACCCCCGGCCACCCTGATCAGTCTGCAACTGGAAAAAATTGATTCCAAAATCACTCAATACACCAAGGACAAGGAGGAGATCCAGGCGAAAGCAAAAGCCTACGAGAAAGACGTGGAACAGGCTCGAGAAGCCGCTCGGCATTCGAGCAATCAGGGCAGCGAAATGGGCCTGGCGGTGTCGATCTATCAGATCGCCATTGCCATGGGTTCCATCTGCCTGGTGGTGAAGAAAAGGCCGCTCTGGTATCTGGCGCTCGTCCTGGGAGTCCTGGCCACGGCGCAGATGGTTATGGCCTTTTATAGTTAGAGCTTGTCCCAAGGTGGATCTCTTTATCGCACACTTAATCGCACACTTAATCGAATGCAGTGGTTGCCGGGCAGTTTCGATAAAGTGGAGGATAAAGTAGGGCGATAAAGTGCCGGAAATCACCGCTCCCAAAGTATAATTGACGCTGCGAGCAGCCCGAATCCGCCACAGGTCAGCCACAGCATCATTGGATTGACCGCATAAAGCATCATGCCCAGCCCCGGTCCGCACACCAGCGCCAGCGCCCAGGTGAATCCGAAGAGGCCCATGTAGCGGCCGCGCATGTGGGCCGGGGAAAGGTCGGCGATGTAGGCGGAGGAGACGGGCATGGCAATCATTTCGCCAAATGTAAAAATGGTCATGGCCGCCGCAAACGCCGGTGCAGTTCGCGCGAACGCATTGAAGGCGAAGCCGCTCCCGATCAGGGCATAGCCAACGGCCATCGTCCGCCGCGCGGGAAATCGCTGCGTAAAAGTGGTCACGAACAGTTCAAAGCACACCACCAGAACTCCGTTCAAGGAGAGCAGCGCTCCGTAGGTCGCCGAGGACAATCCAAAACTGACGACGTGCAGTCCGTAAGTCGAACTCATTTGAAAGAATACCAGCGCAATCGCCAGTGAGGCGAGCAGGATGCGAAAAAGCTGTTTGTCCTGCCTGAGCGCCTTCAGCGCCTCGGTCCACCCGCTTTGCTTTTCCGGACTGCGCACGCCGTGGGGTAAAGCAACCAGCGCGACGACGCCGAACAGAACCGAAGTCAAAGCATCGCCAATGAAAAGCCAGAAGAACGAGTGCGCCGCCAAAAACCCGGCCGTGGCGGGGCCGAAGGCCCAACCGGCATTGAAGGCCAAACGGTATGCGGCATAAGCGGTCACGCGCTGGCCCGCCGGGACCAGGTCGGCGAGCAGAGCGCTGCTGGCTGGCCGGTAAAATTCTCCGGTCATTCCCGTTAGGGCAGTCAGCAGCACAATCGCGTGAAATGTTCTTGCCTGGGAAAGCAGCACCATGGCGACCGCGCCTGAGAACATTGAAAGCGCGATCGTCTTGCGCCGGCCAATCCGGTCGGCCAAATACCCGCCCATTCCCGAAGCGACGAAGTTCCCCACGCCATAAGCCCCGATTGCGAAAGCCGCCTGGGCCATTGAGAATCCCTGGCGCGTCATATACAGCACCAGGAACGGAATGACGAAGGCGCCAAACTTGTTCAGAAACGTGCCCAGGAAAAGAATCCAGGCCGGACGCGGGAGCGCCTTTAGTTTGGCGATGAGATTTAGGCCGTTGTTTTGCATTTTTGGAAAACAAAAAACCCTGCTTGCCTTTCGGCAAGCAGGGTTGAAAATCTTTCGGTAATTCGTTAGGTCTTTTCCCCCTTCTTGCCGGCGCAAGTGCGCTTCGGATTGGCGTTAGCAACGACGTGACGATTGCACGCAATCATGCCAGCGGCCAGGCGGCGCCAGGACATCTGACTATACAGTGAAGCGATTGTGCGCATTACGGGAGAACGATGGCGGAAGGTCGGAGAGTTGTCAACTGGAAATGAACACGGCGAACGGGGAGGGGAGGCCGTCTGCATCTAACTCTTAATCTTTCTCCTACTTTTAATCTTCTCCCTCTCCTCCCTCGAAGGGAGGAGAGGGAGAAGTTCCTCGAAGTTCACGAGCGATAACAGCGAAAAGCCCGCACAACCTCGTTGCACTCCAAACGCTCGCGCGAGATCATTCGCCTTTGGCATTCCTGGTCGCGAAGCGTTTGGAGTGCGTCCTGGCTTGCCGGCGCTTTTCCTTCTATTTACCGTTGCTGGACGATTGACCACTGACTACCACGCCATGAACGTCCTCGGCATCATGTCCGGCACAAGCATCGACAGCGTCGATTACGCGCTCTGCTCGGTCGGCGAACGGCGCATCGAACTACTGGAGCATTGGAACGTGAAGTTCCCGCATGTCCTGCGGCAACGGCTGCACGAGGCGGCCCGAGGGACGGCTCGAAGTTATGAATTGGCTCAATTGCATCACGACTTGGGAAGGTTTTACGCTCGCCACGCGTTGCGTCCTGCTCCCGCGCGAAAGCCGGACCTGGCCGGATTGCATGGGCAAACCATCTTTCACAATCCGGGTCGCCGGGCGCCGGCCACCTTTCAGTTGGGCGAACCGGCTTACCTGGCCGAGAAGTTGCGCGCGCCGGTGGTGAACAACTTTCGCGTCGCGGATGTTGCCGCCGACGGCGAAGGCGCGCCGCTGGCCACGATCTTCCACCAGATGGTCTTTGCCCGAAAATGCCGGCACGTTTGCGTGAATAATTTGGGCGGCATCAGCAACGTCACGTCGCTTGATTGGACCAGCGGTGCGGCGCCGGAGGTGCTCGCATTTGACACCGGTCCAGCCAATGTGCTGCTTGACCTGGCAATGCGCTACTTCACACGAGGAAAACGGCAAATGGATCGGAATGGCGCCTGGGCCGCTCGTGGGAAGGTTTGCGAGCGATTGGTGAGCCAGTGGCTTGCGCACCCTTATTTCGCCAAAAAGCCGCCCAAGAGCACTGGCCGGGAACTCTTCGGTGAACCATTTTGGGAACGGGTTGTCCGACAAACGCGA
>Ga0247668_1000407_pt1 | contig 10635 bp, 8 predicted proteins | sample CNK09_metaG_FD_182737 | JGI IMG/M metagenome (GOLD analysis project Ga0247668, IMG submission 182737) | Soil microbial communities from Purdue University Martell Research Forest, Indiana, United States - CNK09 | ecosystem: Environmental > Terrestrial > Soil > Temperate forest > Bulk soil | place...
GCGGTTCTCGCGACCCATCGCTTCCTCGAGGAGTTCGAGGGTGCTGCCGAGCGCCTGCTCGGGATCAGCACCTACTACATGGATCTCGCGGACCGGATGGTGCGCCGCGCAAAGGCGTCGCACGGCCTGATCGACGCGCATCTCGCCGAGTCCTACGGGCCCGACGTCGACTCGCTCTACTACTACGTCATGAATATGAAGCGGCTCGCCGTGCGACTCGACGAGCTCGGGCTGCGGGAAGGCGTGCTCGAGGTGAAGCGCCGCGTGGACGCGGCAATCGCGGAGTTGAGCGGCGAGGACGGCGAGCCGCTCGTGGAGACGCCGAGCCGGCTCCTGCGCATCGTCGGACCGAAGATGCTCCGGCTCGCGGGCGCCTCCCGGCTGGCCGACTAGGCGCTACTTGCGCAGCCGCACGGTCCGGCTTTGCCTGCTCACGTCGGCGTCGAACGCTTCCGCCGTGCCCAGCGGCACCGGGTTACCGCCGTTGCCGCGCACCCAGTCGACCCCGTCGGCCTGACCATCGTCGGGGCGTCGACATCGTCTCCGTCGCCGACGGTGGAAGCAGTCGGCCCGAGCACGGGGTTTCCTGTGTCCGGGGTCAGCGGAGGGGCCCGACCAGGACGCGCTCGTAGCACTCGGCGAGCCGCCGGGCGAGCAGGGGCCAGGCGTACTCGCTCTCGGCGCGCTCTCGCGCGGCCCGGCCTCGCTCGGCGCGTGCGGGCTCGTCCGCGAGCAGGGACGCGATCGCCTCGGCGAGGGCGTCCGCATCGGCGGGCGGCGCGAGGTCGCCGGTCTCCTCGGTGACGACGTCGCGATAGCCCGGGATATCCGAGGCGACCACGGGCGTCGCGCACGCGAACGCTCGCGTGATCGTCATGCCGAAGCTCTCGTTGCCGAGCGACGGGGCGACGAGGAGCTTCGCCGATGCGAGCTCTCGGGTCATCGAGTCGTCGTCGACGAAGCCCAGGATGTCGATCCCCTCCTCCGAGATGCGGAGCCGCGTGAGCAGCAACCGCACGGCGAGAGGATCGGCGCCGAGCACGCGCAGCCGGATCCCACTGCCGCGCAGGCGCGGCCACGCCCGCAGCAGCACCGGCAGGCCCTTGCGCGGGTCGTGGCGTCCCGCAAAGACGATGCGGTCGGCGCGGTCGCCCGGGTGGACCCCTTCCGGGATGTCGACGCCGTTCGGGATCACCTCGTAGTGGCCCGGCGCATAGGGGGACGCGGCGAGGCGCGCCTGCTCGGAGACGGCGACGCGCAGGTCGATCCTGCCGAGCAGGAAGCCCCACAGCGGCTCCGCGAACCGGCGCCAGGACGAGTTGCCGGCCGCGTGGAACGTCGCGACCAGCGGGCCGTCCCAGAGCGCGAGCGCGGCCGGGCTGAGCATCGGCGCGAGCGGCTCGTGCACATGGACGAGGTCGAAGCGCTCGCGGGCGAAAACGCGGCGCATCTGCGGTACCGCGCGCGGGCTCAGGACGAGGTTCGAGAGCGCCCCGTTGCCGGGCACGATCACCGAGCGGCCCAGCGGGATCACGTTTGGGGGCGGCGGGCCCGGCCGGCCCTCGCGCGGGTGGAGGACGCGGCTGAACGAGCCTGGCGGGTCGTTGCCGATCAGCAGCCGCGTCTCGATCCCGACCGCCTCGAGCGCGCGAGCCTGCGCGTCGGCGTGGTCCACGACGCCGCCGCCGAACGACCACGAGTACGGAACTACGATGCCGACCTTCAACGTGGGCGAGGCTACCGGCGGCGCGCGGCCAGGAGCCCCAAGACCGCGCCTGCGAACAGGAGCTGTGCCTCCGTTGACATCCCGACGCCGTGACCGCCTCCTCCGCGGTGGAAGATCTTCTCCCCGCGCACACGCAGCCACGGGACGAGGTGCTCGAGGTCCGGCATCGACGCGGCAGCGCCCCCGAGCACGGCAGGGTCGAGCGGGCCACGCCACGCGGCGAGCAGCCCGAGCGCCGCAAGGCCGCTGCCGATCTCGAAGCTCCGGTCGGGGATGTCCTCGTGCGGCACGCGATCACCGGCGACGTGGAGCGGCGGGCCGAGGAGCAGCGCGAGCGGACGCGAGCGGACGACGGCTCCCATCGCCGCTCCCGTTGCGACGTGCAGCGAGACGATCACGCTCCGATCATCGCGTATGCTCCGCTGCGATGGGCGTCACCGGCTGGTTCCGCCGCCTCTTCTCCGGAGGCCCTTCCACGGGTTCGGCCGAGGACGACGCGATCCTGCGCGACGAGTACGGCGACGGCGCTGTCGGAGAGCCGGCCCCCGGCGGGATCATCGGCGGGGTCTCCGGGTTCGCGGGCCTCGAGGACGCCCAAGCGGCCGAGGGCCTGGAGGAGCAGACCGAAGCGCCGGAAGATCCGGCTCCCTAACTGCGGTAGCGTTCCGCCCGGTGTGCCGGGAAGGCTGGTCGGCGTGAGCCGATGACGCCTGCACTCGCCCTCCCACTCTTCGTCGCGTCCATCGCGCTGATGCTGGTTGCGTCGGCGGTGTTCGCGCGCCGGCTCGATCACATCGGGCTGCGGCTGGGGCTGCCCGAGACGCTCCTCGGCCTGCTCACCGCGCTCGCCGCGAACGCGCCGGAGCTCGCCTCGGCGGTCACCGCTCTCATCGCGAACCATCACGCCGTCGCCGTCGGCGTCTCCGTCGGCGCGAGCGCCTTCAACATCGCTGCGATGCTCGGGTTGAGCGCCGTGGTGACTGCGAGCGTACGGGTGCGACACGAGGCGCTCGAGCTCGAGGCCTTCGTCGGGCTGTGCATGATCGGCATCGCCGTCGCGGTTGCCGCGGGAGTCCTAGACGGCACGGCCGGCATCGTGCTCGTCGCAGTCGTCGCGGTTCCCTACGTCGCCTTGCTCGCGGCAGGGCCGCAGCTCGTGCGACGGCTACGGCTCGGCGCCGAGGAGTCGCGCTTCGTCCAGCGGAGCCTCGGCGAGCCGCATCGGCGCGTACAGCCCCTCGACTCCCGCCGCGAGGCGACACGGCTCGCACTCGTCCTGATTGCCGCGCTATGCCTGATCGTGGCGGGAAGCGTGGGCGCGGTCCGAGCCGCAACTGACCTCGCCCACGCGTGGTCGGTGCCCGACGCGCTCGTCGGGGTGCTCGGCCTGGCCGTGCTGACCGCACTGCCGAACGCATGGACCGGAGTGCGCTTCGGCCTGCAACACCGCGGGTCAGCCCTCATCAGCGAGACCCTCAACTCGAACTCGATCAACATGGTTGCCGGGATCGCCCTACCAGCCGCCGTAGGCACGATCGGCAGCTTCTCGCATCTCGTCGTGTTCGATCTCGCCTGGCTGTTCGGAATGACCGTCGCCGCACTCGTGCTGTTCGGGAGGCGAAGCGGCGCCGGCCGAAGCGCCGGCGCCCTCCTGATCGTCCTCTATGCCGTGTTCGTCGTCGTGCAAGTCGCGGCGGCCGGCTAGTCCCGGATCGCCGCGGGCTGGTCGAGCGCGGACTCCTCGGGAGCGACCACGCGCCCGCCGCGCGACCACGAGGCGAGCGCCGCGACGAGGCACGCGGCGATCGCGAAGGCGAACGCCTCGTCGAGACCGCTGCGGAACGGCCCTGCGATCAGGTGGGGGAAGAACGCACGCCCCTTGATGGCGGCCGCGCTGTGGGCGGGGAGCCGCGCGAGCACGTGCGGGCCGAGCAGCTTCTGCGCCGGGTTGTAGCCGAGGAACGCGGCGAACAGCACCGAGACGGGAGGCAGCTTGCTCACGCGCGTCGCGACGTGGGCGGAGACGCCGTGCGCCTGCAGCCCGGTCGCAAGCGAGTGCGGCAAGGTCGCCGACAGCCCGACGATCATCAGCGTGAAGAAGATCCCGATCGACAAGACCTGGGCGGAGTTCTGGAACGTCTGGTTCATCCCGCCGCCCGCTCCCCGGTGCTGCGCGGGCAGGCTGTTCATCACTCCCGCCCGGTTCGGTGAGGCGAACGCGCCCATCGACAGTCCCATCAGGAGGAGGATGGCCGCGAGCTCCGCGTACGAGAAGTTGACGGGCAGCATCGCGAGCAGGAAGAAGCTGAGCGCCGAGACGAGCATCCCGCCGGTCGCGAACGGCCGCGCGCCGTAGCGGTCGGAGAGGATCCCGGAGATCGGGCCGGCGATGAGGAACCCGACCGTCAGCGGCAGCATCCGGATCCCGGCCCAGAGCGGCGTCGAGGCGAAGCTGACGCCGTGCTCCGGCAGCCAGATCCCCTGCAGCCAGATGATCAGCATGAACATCAGGCCGCCGCGCGAGATCGCCGACAGGAAGCTCGAGAGGACGCCGAAGGTGAAGGCGCGGATCTTGAACAACTGCATCCGGAACATCGGCGCTTTCGACCGCAGCTCCACGACGACGAACAGTGCGAGCAGAGCCACCCCGGCGGTGAGGCACCCTTCGACGGTCGGAGACATCCAGCCCATCGGGTGGCTCCCGTACGGTCGGATCCCGTACGTGATCCCGACCATCACGAGCACGAGCCCCGCGGCGAAGGTGAGGTTGCCCAGCCAGTCGATCGGATCCCGGGTGCGCACGCCGATCTCGCGCAGGCTCCGATACGACCAGATCGTCCCCACGATGCCCGTCGGCACCGACACGAGGAAGACGAGCCGCCACGAGATCGGCGCGAGCAGGCCGCCGAGCACGAGGCCGATGAACATGCCGCTGATGCCGACGACGTTGTTGATCCCGAGTGCCAGCCCGCGCTGGTTCGCCGGGAACGCGTCGGTGAGGATCGCGACCGAGTTCGCCACCAGGAACGCCGCGCCGATCCCCTGCACGATCCGGAAGGAGATCAACCAGTCGGCGCCCGCGCGGCCGTGGAGCCAGTCGATCGTCAGCAGCAGCGACGCCACCGTGTAGACGACGAAGCCGACGTTGTACATCCGCACGCGTCCGAACTGATCGCCGAGCCTGCCCAGGCTGACGACGAGGACGCTCGAGACGACGAGGAAGCCGAGGATCATCCACAGCAGGTAGAAGCTGTTGCCGGGCTTGAGCGGGTCGAGGTGGATGCCGCGGAAGATGGCCGGCATCGCGATCAGCACGATCGAGCCGTCGATCGTCGCGAGCAGCACGCCCAGCGTCGTGTTGGAGAGCGCGACCCACTTGTAGTCCAGCTTCTTACCCTTGACAGGCAACCTGCTCAGGTTACCTGTCTACAATCTCCGGATGCCGCATCCCTCGACCCAGGTCGTGAAGGGCGCAAGCGAGCTCAGGCTGGTGCTCGGCCAGCTCGTCAGGAGGCTCAGGGCCGAGTACTCGTTCCCCGTCGCGCAGGCGAGTGTCCTCAGCCGGCTCGACCGCGAGGGAGCGCAGACGGCGAGCGCGCTCGCCGCGGCCGAGCACGTCAGGCCGCAGTCCATGGCGCAGACGCTCGCCGAGCTCGAGACGGCCGGCCTGATCGAGCGGAGCCCCGACCCCGGCGACCGCCGGAGCAGCCGGATCGAGCTCACCGAGCAAGGCCGCGACCGCGTCCTCGAAGGACGGGGGCGGCGCGAGGACTGGCTCGCCGCGGCGATCGCGGCCGAGTTGAGCCCGGAGGAGCAGCGGACGCTGCTGGCGGCGGTGCCGCTGCTGCGACGGCTGACCGGACACTGAGCACAACAGGAGTAAGCATCCCGTAAAGGCCCTCGGCAGGCGCGCCGATGCCCGGTTACCCTCCAAAAGAAGAGGCGTTCGAGGCGAAAGGGAAGTGCCGTCGTTGGGAAGACCAATCGGGATAGTGCTCGTGGTCGCGCTGTCAGCGAGCGCCTCGTTGGCGTGCTTCGCCGTGGGCGCCCGTGCGGCGACGACGTCGTTCGACCGCACGCGGACGATCCTCTTCAACGGGAACCCGACCTTCCCGCTCGTGCTCTCGCCGGGACCGCCGCTGGGCAGCGAGACGCCCTGGGGCGCTGACGGCCTCACCGAGACCGCGACGGCCGGGGCGAACGTGTACCGGACCGGAACGGGCGGGATCTGGAGCGGCGCCGACATCAGCTCCGCGCTCGACTGGGACCGCGCGGCGGCTGCACTCCACGTCTACACCTGGCCGAACCTGGGCGGCTACTCCCAGGCGCTCCCCGGCTCGGCGGAAGACGCGGGGCTGGCCGACGTGGTCGACAAGCTCACGAATGATCCGAGCGGCAGCGCGATCGCCTTCTGGAAGGGCCGCGACGAGCCCTGGTTCAGCGACATCGCGCCCTCGGCGCTCCAGTTCGCGTACTGCCGCGTCACCTCGCGCGGGGACCCGTCCTGGTGCGGCGGCGAGAATCCGCTCGACCCGAGCCAGCTCTGGGTGACCATCGAGGCTCCCCGCGGCAGCGTCGACGACCTCGCTCCGTATACGAGCGTCACGGACGTCCACGGCGTCGACATCTACCCGGTGACGCTCGCTCAGCCAACGCCGAACCTCGGTCTCGTCGGCCAGTGGACGGCGTCGCTCGGCTCGATCACGCCGCTGGCGCCGGTCTGGACGACGATCCAGATCTGCGCGAGCGGCAGCGTCGACAAGACGACGGGCAACTACGTCGTCCCCACCTACCAGCAAGAGCGGTTCATGGCCTATGACGCGATCCTGAACGGGGCCAAGGCGCTCACCTTCTTCGGCGGCAACAACGTCAACTGCTTCAGCGGCAGCGACGCCACGTACGGGTGGAACTGGTCGTTCTGGCAAAGCGTCCTCGAGCCGTTGGTGAAGCAGCTCTCGGCCTCGAGCACGATCGCGCCCGCGCTCGTCAACGCGGCCCGGGCTCCGCAGGTGACCACCGCCGGCTCGGGCACCGAGACGATGGTGAGGCAAGGGACGTCCGTCGACGACCTCTGGCTGATCGCGGCCCGCAAAGGGGCCGGCACGAGGACGGTGACATTCAAGGGGCTGCCGCACTGGGCGCATCGGGCAAGCGTCTACACCGAGAACCGCTCGATCACCGCTTCGACCGCCTCGTTCAGCGACCGCTTCGCCCAGTGGGACGTCCACGTCTACCACTTCGTCGAGCCGCTCATCCTGAAGGAGGTGGCGCCCGCCAAGGCGAAGATCGGCTCTCGCGTCACCCTGCACGGCAAGGGTCTCGCCGCGGCGAGGGGCGTCAGCTTCGGGGACGCCAAGGCCCGCTTCAAGATCGTGAACGACGGCAAGCTCGTGGCCACCGTTCCGGCCCAGGCTCACAGCGGCCCGATCGTCGTCACCTCGCCGCTCAAGCAGGTGCAGACGAAGACCGCCTTCCCGATCCTCCCGTCCGCCACGACGTTGCCGCGGATCACCGGGACCGTGCGTCTCGGCCACAAGCTCGAGGCGACGAGGGGCGTCTGGAACGGCGACTCGCCGACCGGCTACAAGTTCCAGTGGCTGGCTTGCAACCGGCACGGAAGCGACTGTCGGCCGATTCCGGGCGCGACGAGGCGAACGGTGCAGCTCGGCCCGAGCGAGCTCGGGGAGCGGCTCCGCGTCCTCGTCACCGCGCACGCCGGGTCCGGCACCGGGAGCGCCCGCTCGGCGCTGACCACGGTCGTCACGAGGTAGTGCCTCCGCGCTAGTGCTTCTTGATGACCTTGCCCGCGGGCGAGAGGACGTACCAGAGACCGCCGTTCAGATCCTGCGCCTGGCCGTTTGCCTGGCCGGGTTTCGAATCGCCGATGTAGGTGTAGAGCGGCCAGCGGTTGTAGGTGACGACGCGGCCGTCCAGGCCCAGCAGCTTCTTCTTCGCGGCACCGCCCGCCGTGGGCTTCTGGCCCTTCTTCAGCTTCAGGGGCGGCCAGGCCACCGCGCACGAGCCCTTGCAGGTCACTTTCTTCCGTTGATCCGGCACGAACATGTACAGCGTCCTGCCCTTGCTGTTCACGAGGATCGTGCCGAGCTTCTTGAGCGTTTTCGTCTGCACCGTCGCGGCCTTGTTCGCGGCTTGCCGAGCAGCCGCACTGGAGTTGGCCGGTCCGGTCCAGCCGATCGCCACGATCGCCACCGTCGCGGCGAGGACAGCAACGACGGGAATCCCGAGTGAGTGCTTGCGAGTAGCCATTGCCGTCACTCTAGACAAGGACGGGCAGGTTCGCCCGGACCAAAAAGAAGCGGCGGGCCGAGCCCGCCGCTTCAAAACTCCGCCGCAGAGTTGTTGCCGTCAGCCCCGAGCGGGAGTCAAGAGGATCATCTCGCTCCCCGGTCCTGCCGGGCCTCCCCCTTTTGGGGGATCTGTGGGAACCGCCGCCTGAAACCGGGTTGTCAGGCGGTGCGAGACGTCGAGACGAGCGAGAGCTGGGGCTTGGGCTGCGACTCGTGGTACAGAAGTCGCTCGACTTCCTCGGCCGGCGCGGGGCGACCGAAGAGATAGCCCTGGCCGAGCCGGCAGCCCATCTGCCGCAGGCGCTCGGCCTGGGCGGGATCCTCGATTCCCTCGGCCACCGTCGCGAGGCCGAGCGACTCGCCGAGCCGCAGGATCGCGTCGACGAACGCCTCGTCGGCGCCCTCGCCGATGAGCTTGTCGACGAACGGCTTCGGGATCTTCAGAGACTCGATCGGGAACTCGGCAAGGCGGCTCAGCGACGAGTAGCCCGTTCCGAAGTCGTCGATCGACAGCCCGACCCCGAGCTCGCGCAAGCGCCGCATAGCGACGAGCGCTGCGTCGTCGCCCTGAATGACTCCCGACTCCGTCACCTCGATCACGAGGCGGCTCGGGTCGACGCCGTTGCCCTTCAATGCCTCGGAGAGAGTTTCGACGAGCCGCTCGTTGGTCAGCTCCGCCGCGGCGAGGTTGAGCCAGATGCTCAGCTTCTCGGGCCAGCGGCGCGCAGCTTCGAGAGCCTGCTGGAGAACGAGTCGTCCGAGCTCGATCGTCAACCCCGTCTCCTCGGCAGCCGGCAGGAAATCAGCCGCGTTGAGGAGGCCGCGCGTCGGGTGTGGCCAGCGCGCGAGTACCTCGACTCCCTCGATCGCTCCGTCCGAGAGCCGCACGACCGGCTGGTAGTGAACGAGGATCTCCCGGCGCTCGATTGCCGCCTCGAGGTCGAGGCCGAGCTGCCGCTGGGTGCGAAGCTTCTCGTGGAGGTCGGCCTCGTACAGCGTGTACGAGCGCTCCGCGCGCTTGACGCTGTACATCGCGATGTCCGCATTGCGGATCAGGTCCTCTCCGGTCGTGATGCCGGCCGCGCCGACCGCGATGCCGACGCTCACGTGGCAGCTGACGTCGCCGCAACGGAGCGTGTAGGTCCCGTCGATCGAATCCAGCACGCGACGCGCCACAGAGACGGCCGTCTCGGCGTCCGCGTCGCGGACGAGCACCGCGAACTCGTCGCCGCCGAGCCGAGCGGCGAGATCCTGATCGCGGATCGCGCCGGCCAGGCGGCGGGAGAACTCGGTGAGGAGTTCGTCGCCGGCGCCGTGGCCCCACGTGTCGTTGACCGTCTTGAAGCGGTCGAGGTCGAGATAGAGAACTGCCGCGGAAGCGGCGCTGCGCTGGAGCTCCTCCTCCACCGCTTCGAGCAGGTGAGGGCGGTTGGGGAGCCCTGTGAGCGCGTCGTGGTAGGCCTGGTGGCGGAGCTGCTCCTTGAGCTCCGTCACTTCCGCGAGCGAGTGCTCGAGCCGGCCGTTCTCGAGCAGGATGCTCGCATGGCCGGCGAACGTCACGAGTAGCTCGACGTCCGGATCGGCGAACGTGCTGACGTCGCCGAGGCGCTCCCCGACCACGAGCAAGCCGAACGTCCGGTCCTCGCCGCGGAGCGGCGCCACGATCGCGTCCTCCAGCCCGCGGGAGCGAAGGAACCCGTCGAATGCGTGGGCGGCGCGGCGACGGGCGAGCAGTGTCGCGGAGCCGATCGACGCGATCTCGGCGAACGCGGCCGCGTCCTGCGGGGCAAACCGCTCCTCCGGATGCATGAGCAACTCACCCTCCGCGCCGCTGACGCTCCGCAGGGGTCCTCCCTCGTCGGAGGCCGGAAGAAGCAGGATCTCGGCGTACTCCGCGCGGAGCAGCCGGCGCGCGGCGACCAGGAGCTGACCGACCGCGAGGCCGAACTCCGGCGCGCCCTGCGTTGCGCGCATCGACTCGTAGAGGAACTCCACGTGCTCCCGCTGCTCGCGCTGCTCCATGTAGCCGCGGAACGCCGCCACGGTCGCGAGAACCGGCACGACGAGCAGGAGGACGGCGGCGGGTCGAACCTCGAGCAACTCGACGACGGCGAGTCCGAGCGATGCGGTCGCCAGCGCGCCGAGAGTGGAAGTGACGAGCGTCCGCCCGAGCTGAGGCGCCTGGAAGCGCTCCTCGGCGATCGCGATCACCGCCGACACGAGCAGGATGCCCACCACGTGGGCGACGGCGCATGCGAACAGGACGAGCACCCACAGGTGAGGCGACGAGTCGGCCGGCGAGGCGAGCGAACGGAAGACGAGCAGCGCGACGCCGCTGCACAGAGGCAGCTCGGCGAGGTTGAAGCCGAACTTGGCGAGCTGGCGCAGCTGACTCCTGCGCCGGTTGACGACCAGCGCCACGAACGTGCCGGCGAGCTGCCCGTACAGCAGGGCCGAGGGCGCTGAGAGCAGCAGGCCGAGCGTGAGGCCGATCTCCGTCAGCGAGAGCGTGTGCGCCTGCTTGCGGAACTGCAGGTGGACGACCAGGACCTCGGCGAGATAGAAGGCGAGCGCGAGCCAGTACCAGCCGAGGACGGGCGT
>Ga0247668_1000408_pt1 | contig 10632 bp, 7 predicted proteins | sample CNK09_metaG_FD_182737 | JGI IMG/M metagenome (GOLD analysis project Ga0247668, IMG submission 182737) | Soil microbial communities from Purdue University Martell Research Forest, Indiana, United States - CNK09 | ecosystem: Environmental > Terrestrial > Soil > Temperate forest > Bulk soil | place...
CACCTTTTCCCGGTGAATAAACTGGACTTCGTAATCACCGGCTCCCACCGGGATCCAGCGACCAGGACCTTCGGAATCTTGAGGTGTCTCGTCTGGCAGATTTGAATGATATCGCTCCAACGGCACTTCAGGGTTGAATAGGCCGCCGCTGGCCTTCGCGAATTCTTCTAACAATAGATCGTGGCGAGAGGGATAGTAGTCTCCTTTCACGTTCACAAAGGCCAACTTGTCCGCGAATACCATGAAGGCCAGCGGTGGCAGTTCTTCCGCAAGGTCGGCGCCTCTCGACGACTTCTCCCGCGCCTTGGAGATGGCACGGTCAACTTCCGATTCGGTAAGCACACCCGTCCGAACGAGCACTTCCGCGACCTCAGCGGTCGGTTTGACGGACTCAGGTGGGGTCGCTTTTCGGGTGCTGCGACGCCGTTCAGACTCGATTCCAACCTGAACGCGAGTTTCTGCGGCCAACGTGGCGTCCAACTTATCGAGTTCGTCCAAAGCGTCTTTTTGTAAGAGCCTCCAGCTCGACGTTAGCACCAATTCGCGCAGCCTGGTTTTTGCCACTTCGACCGGCGCGACCGCCGCCATAAACTCCACCGCTCCCGATAAGTGCCCACTGATTGACGACGTGTCGGGGCGACCACGCAGATATTCAAGACAGATCAGTGAAACGTCCTCTCGCAGCGCGCTGTCCTGCGTGGCGTCCGCAAGGCAAGTGATGGCTCGCAATCTGCCTTCCTTTTCCCACTCGGGCAGATCACTAAAGAGTTGATCGCGCAGCAAGTTAAGGATTTCGCGGCTGGGACGAATGCGCCCGGCGGCCTCCAACAGGCACAGCTCCGGTTGAGGCATCTGCGCACGAACCGCAAGCGAAAGAGCGTCAAAAGCTTCGTTCACCTGACGGACACCCACCAAGTTTGCGGCCAGTGATCGGACATGCGAGTCGTGGCTCTGAATACAATGTATCAGGAACGTCTTGAGAGGTTCGGGCACGTCCCGCCGTGAACAGCCGGAAAGGGTGAGCAGCAGAGGCTTAGCCGCATCGTCGGACGTGCTTCCAAGCGCCGCGAATTGCTGGTAATCGGGAGTCACTCCCAACAGGTCCAGGACAGCAATGGCCTGAACCCGGACGGCCGCCGGTTTGGAATTGTCGTCTCGCAATGCTGACAATGATGCGACACTTCGATCACGGCTGCCCCGGAGTAAGCCGAGGTGCTCTTTACTCCAGCCTCGAACTTCTCCTGGATTCTGCAGCAGGCCCGTGAGCGTCTCCTCGTGTTGTCTTGCGTAAGCCTCTCTGGCCGCCGCGACCTGCGCTGGATCGTCGACAACTTCAATTTCGCCTGGGTTCATTAAAAAAGCGGTATGCAGGGTGCTGGCGCGAGAGCAAGTTGGCTAGCATTTTTTCTGGAAGAAACGATTATTGCCCGTTATTGCCGGTTATTGCCACACTGAAAGTGCGCCTTCGGCCCAGAGGCAGTTTAAAAAACGTTCGGCATCCTCTTCCGAACCCCCAAACAACGCTTCGAACCGATCGCAGACTTGAAAAACGACGATTCCATCACCACGCTCTGCCAGGCCTTTGAGGTCTCCACCGTACCGAAGGCGTACGTTGTTGCTAGGTAGGTCCTGGTGGTTGGCGGTAGGTCCTATAACCTTCCACTCCCTTCCATGCCTTTTCATATGCTCTGGCGGCCTTTATCGAGTCCCTGGTCGAATCCTTAATCGATTCCATAGTCATAAGGAATTCGAACGCCTCGACTAAGGATTCGACTAAGTTGGCGACAAAGTTGACAAAGTTGCGTCTCTTCCAAGGCAATGCTGGACAAACCGGATTTGGTCGCACATTCTGCCATATCCAAAAAATCCCTGAATGGAAACAAGCCCGAACACAGGAACTGAAGAGCGTTTGCACGAGTTTTTCGAGCGCCAGGCCGATCTCCGGCCCGGACAGGCCGCCCTGGACTGCGCCGGCAAAGAAATGAATTATGCCGAGCTCGAGAGGAGCGCCAACCAACTCGCCTCATTCCTTCGATCCAAACAGATTGGGAAGAATTGCGTTGTCGGGCTGCTCTTACCTCGCTCGATGCACGTTTATGTCGGTTTGTTAGCGATTTTGAAAACCGGCGCCGCCTATGTGCCGTTGGATCCGGATTATCCGGCGGACCGGATTGGTTACATTCTGTCGGATTGCGGCGCGCGCGCTTTGGTCACGGTTTCCGCTTTTGCCGCGAAACACGAGGGTTTTGGCGGGACGGTGGTGGAGCTTGATTTGCGGGAGGAGGAAATCGCGGCGCAGCCAACGGAGAGGGATGCTTCTGCGGAACGCGATGAAGTCCGGGCAACGAGCGGCGGGCAGGCTCAAGCTAGAAAATCAAACGACTCTGGAAGTGATCCGTGTTACATCATCTATACTTCCGGTTCGACTGGCCGGCCCAAGGGCGTGTTGATCGAGCATCGGAGCGCCTGCAATCTCGTTCGCGCCGAGGGTGAAATTTTTCAAGTCCAGCCCGCGGACCGCGTTTATCAGGGCTTCTCCATCGCCTTCGATGCGTCGATTGAGGAGATTTGGCTGGCATTCTATGCCGGCGCTGCTCTCGTCGTCGGCACGCGCGAGATGGCGCAGGCGGGGGCGGGGCTTTCGCAGATGCTGACGAAAGCGGGAGTAACGGTGCTTTCGTGCGTGCCGACATTGCTGGCGATGCTGGAAGAGGACATCCCGACGGTGCGCCTGCTCATCCTTGGAGGCGAGCAGTGTCCGCAGAGGCTGGTCAGCACGTGGTGCCAGCCGGGCCGCCGGGTAGTCAATACGTATGGGCCAACTGAGGCCACGGTCATTGCCACTTATGCGGAGTGCCACCCGAAGAAACCGGTCACGATCGGCCGCGCCGTGCCGAATTATTCGGTGCACATTCTCGATCCAGACATGAATCCAGTCCCCGCCGGGGCGACCGGTGAAATTCACATCGGCGGCCTTGGGTTGGCCCGCGGCTACGTCGGCCGTCCTGATTTGACTCAGGAGAAATTCGTCAGCCATCGGTTCACGAATGACGGAGAATTGCCCGTGCGCCTTTACAAGAGCGGCGACTTGGGCCGGCTCAACCCTGACGGAGAAATCGAATTCATGGGGCGCGCGGATTCGCAGGTGAAACTTCGAGGCTACCGAGTCGAGTTGTCTGAAATCGAGTCGGTGCTGATGGAATGCCCTGGTGTGCTGAATGCATCAGTCACGGTTCGCGAGGATATTCCAGGGTCGCAACAATTGGTGGCTTATATCGTGGCGCGCCATGAATCGGCCATCGAGCCGGAGGCACTCCGCGCGGCTCTGAAATCGCGCCTGCCAGGCTTCATGATTCCGGGCGTATTCGAGCCGATTGTAACTCTTCCGACCCTGCCGAGTGGAAAGGTAGATCGCAAAGTGCTGCCTCCTCCACGATTCCGTCCAGTCGAGCCGCGTCATGGCCAATTTGTCCCTCGAACCGATTGTGAGAAAAAGATCGCGACCAACTGGACGGCACTGTTCGCGCCAAATCCAGTTGGTCCGCAGGACAATTTCTTCGTCGATTTGGGCGGGCACTCCTTGCTCGCCGCCCGCATGGTCTCTGAATTGAGACGCGACCCGCAATTGCGGAATCTCTCCATGCTCGACGTTTACAACCACCCGTCCATTGAATCGCTAGCCGCGAAATTCGAGCAAGACAACGTAGCGCAGGCATCCTCGCCTGCGAGTTCAAGCGGCGTCTCGCCGCGCGAAGCAAGCGATTCTGCGGGGCGAGACACCCCTCAAACCCGCAGGCGAGGATGCCTGCGCTACGACTCGATTTCGCGAAGCGCGCATGCTTCGTGTGGTTTCTTGCAACTGTTTGGGCTCTATATGGTCTTCGGCTTCTTCTCGCTGCAATGGCTGGCGCCCTACCTGACCTACACGTGGCTGATCGAAGACGATGCCGCCATTGTCCAAGCCATCGTTGGTGCGCTGGCAGTCCTCGTCGGACTTTATCCGGTCATGTTGTTCGCTGCGATCGCGATCAAGTGGATGGTGATTGGCCGCTATAAGGCCGGAGAGTATCCGCTTTGGAGTTTCTATTATTTTCGTTGGTGGTTCGTGAACACGATTCAATCGGTCATTCCGGTGGAGTATCTGGCCGGCACGCTGCTGCTAAATGTTTATTACCGGCTCATGGGCGCCAAAATCGGCACCAACGTCTATCTCGGTTCGGATAATTTCGCGATGTTCGACCTGCTCACGATTGGCGACGATACGAGCATTGGCACCGACGCAAGCCTGTTGGGTTACACCGTGGAAAACGGGTGGCTCAAGATCGGTCCAATCACGATCGGCAACAACTGTTTCGTAGGGACGCGCACCGTCGTCCGCGAACGTGCGTCCATGGAAGCAGGCTCGGCCCTGGAAGACCTTTCGATGTTGCCGAGAGGCGCAACCATTCCGAGCGGCGAACGCTGGCTCGGTTCGCCGGCCAAGCCCGCGCCCAACAATCGATCCCCCTCCCCCGGCCCTTCCCGGCCAAGCCGGAAACGTCAAGTCGCGTTTGGATTGCTTCACGCCACCGGCATGTTCCTTTTTCCGATCCTCGTCATGGCCGCGATTCTGCCCGGGATGATTCTGATGAATTACCTCAATTATGAGGACGACTATTACTGGTACCTGCTCATTGCGCCCGTGGTTGCGGTGTCATTTGTCGTTCTGCTCAGCCTCGAGATTGTCGCGGTCAAGTGGCTGCTGCTTGGCAAGGTCAAGCCGTGCCGTTATCCTCTTCATAGCTTCTATTATTTAAGAAAATGGTTCGTCGATCAAACGATGGAATTGAGTCTGGACGTGCTCGGTCCGCTCTACGCGTCGATTTATCTGGCGCCGTGGTACAGGGCTCTCGGCGCCAAACTTGGCCGCCGCGCGGAAATCTCCACTGCCTCATTTATCTCACCGGATTTGCTCTCGATCGACGATGAAAGTTTTATCGCCGACAGCGTTTCGCTCGGAGCGGCGCGCGTCGAGAATGGCTGGCTGACCATCGCCGGCACGCGGGTTGGAAAACGCTCGTTTGTTGGCAACAGCGCCTTGTTGCCCCCTGGCACGGTGATTGGCGACAACTGCTTGATCGGCTGTCTCTCAGTTCCGCCGGCCAGAGTCGAGGATGCTGTCCGGGAAGGCACTTCGTGGATGGGCTCGCCGGCCTTCTTTCTCCCGCAACGGCAACAGAGCACCGACTTCGGCGCGGAACAGACGTTTAATCCGTCGCAAAAGCTGCGCCTGCAAAGAGCGGCGATTGAACTCATTCGCGTCATTCTGCCATCGACCGGTTTCATCGTTCTGACCAGCCTGCTCTTTTCAGTCGTGGTTCTGATTCAGGATTACGTGGAGTTGTCGCAGATGATTCTGCTTTTTCCTTTTCTTTATGCGGGCTGCGGTCTGCTGGCGGTTGCGTTTGTTGTGGCAGCAAAGTGGATTCTCGTGGGCAAGTATAAACCTTGCGAACGGCCGCTCTGGAGCACCTTCGTCTGGCGCAATGAACTGGTCAACGCCCTCCACGAACACCTCGCCGACCTTTTCTTCGTCGAAATGCTCACCGGGACCCCGTTCGTATGCTGGTACTTCCGTTTGCTCGGCGCCAAGATTGGCCGGCGCGTTTATCTGGAGACCACTGACCTGACAGAATTCGACCTCGTGAATATCGGCGACGAGGCCACACTCAATGCGGACTGCACCATCCAAACGCACCTGTTTGAAGACCGCGTCATGAAAATGTCCACCATCGACATTGCTCCGCGCTGCACCGTCGGAAGCGCGGCGCTCGTCCTCTATGATACCCAAATGGAAGAAGGAGCCTCGCTCGGCGATCTTTCCTTGCTCATGAAAGGCGAGACCCTGCCTGCACGGACTCGATGGGAGGGGATTCCGGCGCGGCCGGAGGCCAGTGTTAGGCGGATCACTGAATGACAAGAGGATTGCTTTTGCGGACCGTCTCCGTTAATTCATCAAAAAATGCACGAATGGGTCGTAATCCGGGTCGCCGTCATCCTTGGCATGACCTGCGCGTTAGCTTCCGCCGCGCCTAGGCGCGCGCCGTCGGAGGTTCTTGCCCAGGCTTCGACTGCGGCCAGGAAAACAATTCTCGCCAAGGCCGGCAATGGCACGCTTGAAAACGTGAAACGGACCATCGAGGACGGCGAGGTGGTTTACGAAGTTGATTTCAAAAAGGGCCAGGTCGAACGCTCTTTCACCGTGGCACACGACGGTGCTTTGCTTCATTGGCAGGTCTTCATGCGCGAACTGCCCGCTCCAGCCCAGGCAATGGTCCGGAGCCAGCTTGGGAACAGCCAGTTGGTCGATATCTTTTGGACGGACGATATTGGGGAAATCTCATACGAGGTCGAAGTGGCGCGAAATGGGAAGAGCCACTCGTTCAGTGTCGCTCCAAATGGGCAATTGCTGAGTTTGCAGGTTAGTCTGGCCGAGGCACCCGAACCAGTGCGCAAGACGATTCAGGCGCGGGTGGGGAACGGGACAATCGACGACCTTTATTGGGCGATAGAGGATGAGGAAGTGATTTACGTGGTCGAGACAACCCAGAACGGAAAGGAGCATTCTTTCAGCGTCGGCGCGGATGGAGAATTCCTCAGTTCCACCGTGGCCTTGTCAGAGACGCCCGTGCCCGTGCAAAACGCGATCAAGCGGCAACTCGGCGATGGGCGATTGGGCGAGATCGAGCGGAGTGAAGATGGCTCAGAAGTCAGTTTTGAGGTGAAGACGCTTCGGAACGGGCGCCGGCGCTGTTTCAGCCTGGCGGTCGATGGAAAAATCATCAGCCAGCAAGTGCTGCTGGCCGAAACGCCTGCCGAGGTGCGTGATGCAATTCAAAAAGAAATCCGCGGCGGACGAATCATCCGAATCGACCAGACCACCGATGGAGGCGAGTCGGCCTACGAAGTCGAAGCAAAGAAAGGCGGCAAAAGGATTTCTTTTGCCATCAACGCGGCGGGCAAAATTGAAGGAGGGAAATAATCTATGATCTCAAAGAATTGGATTACGTCAATCGCCATCGCATTTGGTGCCGTGCTGTTCCTAAGCGCCACCGGCTGCTCGACTTTCAACCGCGATTGGAAAACAAACGCACAGCCCGCCGTCCAGACCAATGATATCCAGGGACGTTGGGAAGGCACCTGGCTCAGCCAGACCAAAGGCCATCACGGCAGCTTGCGCTGCTTGCTGACCAAGGAGACGGATTACCAATACGAGGCCCGCTTTCATGCTACTTACTGGAAAATCTTTCGCTTCGGCTATGCGGTCCAACTGATCGTGACTCCGGCGGATGGGGCGTATCAGTTCCGAGGCGAGGCGGACCTTGGCGCGCTAGCCGGAGGCGTGTATCACTACGAAGGCACGCTCGCGCCCACCAATTTCTTCTCCACCTACCGCGCCGCAGGCGATCATGGGATTTTTCAACTGCACCGCCCGGCGACCAAAGACTCGGCGAATCCCAAGGGGATTCCATAAATCAGCCCAGCAAGGGTTGCGAGTCCGCGAGCTACCCTGGCCGCTTTTTAAGCTTTACTTCGCTCCGGGAGGTCGATAGGCTTGCCGCATGTCAGAGTTTGTAAACTATGTCAATCGTGGGGCTTCGCTGATTACGCCGCGAGTGGTCGATCAGGTGTTGAGACATCTGCCGCTGTGGAAAGTCGAATTTACACAGATTAATGCCCCGAAATTTCCGCATCTGGTGGATCAACTGGAGTTTTTGGCCAATGCGGTTGAAGACGCCGCCGAGGGCGTTTACAAGGACCTGCCTTACTTCGCATTCGCTCAAGCGCTATTTGCTTTGACCTATGCGCACAAGAAGATCGATGTCATTCCTGATTTTGTCCTCAGCGATGGCCGCGCCGACGATTCCAGCGTCGTGCGGGCCGTCCTGATCCAGAACGAAAAGGCCTTCGCCAAATACGCGGCCACTCAAGGCCAGAATTGGGCGAAGATTACCAGTAATCCTTAGGGAACAGGCAAAAACAAATACCGGCTTTGAGGGCGTAAATATCACATTTTGAGTGGAGAGACTTGCTGGTGTTTGCAGGCAATGAATCGTTGCGGAGTTGGAAAAATAAGGGCTTTCTGATTGTTTTGCAACTGAGATGAGAGTCGGTTAAAATGTTATAATAACGCTAGCCAAGCCGCTCTTGGGCGTTATTATAACATTATGAAAACAATTCGATTTGTTCTCCAACCTCTCCTGGATGTGTTTGAACGGCTCCGAGCCGTGACCATGCCCGAAATGAAAACGGCGTTGGGGTCCGATGTTGACGTCACCGTTTTTCGCAAATTAGCCGAGCTGCCCTATCGCACCAGCTATTCCCATCGCGGCAGTTTTTACACCTTGGACTCCATTGCTCCATTCGATGCACAGGGCCTCTGGCTGTGTCGAGGCGCGTGGTTTTCCCGGCATGGCACCCTCCTGGACACCGCCGAGGCTTTCGTGCGCGCCGCACCCGCAGGTTGCTTCGCCGACGAATTGGAAGCGGTGCTGCATGTATCGGTTAAAGACGCCTTGCGTCAACTGGTCCAACAACGCCGGTTGAATCGCCAGCAGCACGGACCGCTCTATTTTTATGCCGCCACCGACCGGGCTCGCCGTCAAGAGCAATGGGCCGCCCGCAAAGCACTCTTGGAAGCGCGCGATCCAGAGGAAGAGAAGTTGCGCGCCGCCATTGTGCTTTTCTACAGCTTGCTGGACGAGCAGCAACGCCGGCTCTACGCCGGACTGGAAAGCATCAAGCGCGGCCATGGCGGAGATCGGCAGATGGCCCAATGGCTGGGGCTGGATGTGGAAACGGTGGCCCGAGGCCGACGAGAGCTTTTGGCCGATGAGGTTCAAGCGGGCCGGATGCGACGGGCCGGCGGGGGGCGTCCCCGGGCCGAAAAAAAACGCCCGACATCTTGACGCGGTTGCGCACCTTGCTTCAGGAGGACACCGCCGGCGACCCGATGGGCCGCAGGAAATTATGGACGGGCAAGCGACTGCGGCAAATCAGCGCTGAGCTGGCTCACCTAAAGATCCTCGTCTGTCCCAACACGGTGCGGCGGTTAATGCGCAAGTTGGACTATGGCTTACACTCCAATGCCAAGAGTCTGTCGGCGGATTGCCCAGATCGGGATGAGCAGTTCATCTACATGGCAGAGGAGAAAAAACAATTTCTCAAGCGCGGCTTGCCGATCATCAGCGTGGATACGAAAAAGAAAGAATTGATTGGCAACTTCAAGAATCCGGGCCCCGTGTGGAGCCAACAGGCTACTCCGGTCAACGACCACGACTTTCGCTCACAAGGAATCGGGATGGCTATTCCCTTCGGGGTTTACGACCCGATGCGCAATCGCGCTTCGGTTTTTGTCGGCACGTCCCACGACACGCCACAATTTGCGGCCGAGAACATCGCCCGGTGGTGGCATGGCACAGGACGAACGAATTATCCGCACGCCTCCCACCTGCTCATTTTAGCGGACAGTGGCGGGAGCAATGGGGCACAAGTGCGGATGTGGAAATGGGCCCTTCAGGAACAAGTCGCCGATCGCTTTGGCTTGGAGGTGACCGTGTGCCATTTTCCGACCGGGGCTTCCAAGTGGAATCCAATTGAGCACCGCTGCTTCAGCGAAATCAGCAAACATTGGGCAGGCCAGCCCTTAGACACTTATTCCACCATTGTCTCCCTCATTGGATCGACAACGACTCAAACAGGTCTCCAGGTCCAAAGCCAATTAATCACCAAACATTATCCCACAAACCTCAAGGTCTCAGACCTCCAGATGCAGACGATTAACCTTGATAGACATTCGATTCTTCCCGTTTGGAACTACACAATTTCTCCAAGAGAAAATCGGAATTAATTCTTGCACAGGCCCTTAGCTCAGTTAATCCCCGCCAGTTCCGCCGCGAATGTTTCAGCAGGACGGCTGCGGAAGTCGGCCAACGTCAGCACCCCGGTATCAATCTTCTTCAGCAGGCTCTTCTGCGCCAAATAATCTTTGTTCACAACTCCGGCTTTGCTCTGGAGCATACGCCAGGCTTTGCGGCGTTCGACGGCGAAAAGCACCATCTGCCGCGACACCGCGTGATACTGCATCTTCCCGTTCACCTCGGCTTTGATATACACGCTAAAGTTCGGAACGAAGGAGCGGTGTTTCGGGTCGAACATGCGGCGGTAGATGACGTCGTCCTGCGTGATGAGCAACAGAATGTGATCGAGCAGGATCATCTGCTGGGCTTCGGCTTCTTTAATTGATTTAAGGTGCTTGCGAAAGCGCCCTTCCGTCAGCGCCCAATGGGCCACGGTGAAGTTGTACTTCTCGCCGGTCGATTTGTATTTCGTTTCCCACCAATCGCGAGTCGGCGTCGGGTTGCCTTTCAGGTCAAAAACCTCCTGCGACGTCTCTCCGTTGCGCGGATTGAAGACAAACTCCGGCATACCGCGGCCGTCGCGCACGAGTTTGGCTTGATCGGCGGACATGTTGTCCGAGACGCCGTGCTCAGGCTGGCAAGTGGTGTAAGCCTGGAAGAAAGCCGTTCCGCGATATTCCAAACCGTCGAGCATAGCTTTGTAGAGCTTGACTGAATTCGCCATCGAGACCTG
>Ga0247668_1000409_pt1 | contig 10630 bp, 10 predicted proteins | sample CNK09_metaG_FD_182737 | JGI IMG/M metagenome (GOLD analysis project Ga0247668, IMG submission 182737) | Soil microbial communities from Purdue University Martell Research Forest, Indiana, United States - CNK09 | ecosystem: Environmental > Terrestrial > Soil > Temperate forest > Bulk soil...
CCGTGCGCCGCTGGCAAAAAAGTCTTTCAAGCGCCCGTCAATTTCTGCGCGGGTATTGGAAGGTGAAATGATTTCCACCGCGAGGTCCGGCGCGCCGGGAAGAAACTTGCGGGTCGAAGGCCTGAAACCAAGGCGTTGGAGGCGGGCTTTGGGAATGAAGGAAATATCCGGAGCCCGACAGTTGCGATTGTTCATCCAGCACCCAAGGTTCGAACCAAGCACCACGCCGAGTCGATGGGTGCGGTTGAAATTCGCCAATTCGAGGAACAAGCGCCCGCACAGGTTCTCATGTTCGAAATTGTTTTTTGGGCTCATAACCAGTTCCCCGTTGACCAATTCGTAATTGTAACCATCATCTGGCAGGCCCTGAAGATCGGCGTCAGTCCAGACCTTTCCTGGTTGTTCGCCCGTAACACTCATAGCGCGAGATTATGCAATTCCCATCGCATTGTCAAACGGACCAACGCGCCGATCGGCTCAAACATAGACTAGTCTAAAATTCTTTGTTGACTAAAAGAATTGGCAGGGTGATATTCCGGCGTGCATTTGCGTACGTTGCAATGATCAAGCCGCCCGACATTAAGCCACCGGACGTGCCTCCCGCTACTGAATCGGAAAACGGCTGGCGGTTGGGCCCTAACCAACCGAGCCTGCCGGAAGTCCATCGCAGTATCGTGGTGCCGAAAGGCCTGAGCTTTTGGCGCAAAATGCTCGCCTTCTCCGGCCCAGGCTATTTGGTGGCGGTCGGTTACATGGACCCCGGCAACTGGGCCACGGATTTGGCGGGTGGGTCGGCTTTTGGCTACACGCTCTTGAGCGTCATCCTGCTCTCGAACCTGATGGCCATTTTGCTCCAGGCACTGGCAGCCCGTCTTGGCATCGTCACCGGGCGCGACCTCGCGCAGGCCTGCCGCGATCATTATTCGAGACCGGTTTCATTTTCACTTTGGGTGCTGTGCGAACTGGCGATTTGTGCCTGCGATCTGGCGGAGGTGATCGGTTCGGCGATTGCGCTGAACCTGCTCTTCAAAATCCCGCTCGTGATTGGTGTGTGCATTACCGCCCTTGACGTGCTGGCGGTAATGTATCTCCAGAATAAAGGCTTTCGTTATATCGAGGCGCTGGTCGTGACGCTCATCCTGACGATTGGCGGCTGTTTCCTGGTGGAGATTATTTTTTCGCATCCAGCTCTGCCGGCGGTGTTGGCCGGCTTCGTGCCGCGAGTTGAAATCGTGAAAGACCCGAAAATGCTTTTCCTCGCCATCAGCATCCTCGGGGCGACGGTGATGCCGCACAATCTCTACCTGCACTCTTCGATTGTCCAGACGCGCAAATACGAGCCGACCTCGAGCGGGAAAGCGGAAGCGATCAAGTTCGCCACCATTGATTCAACGGTGGCCCTGATGTTCGCGCTCTTCATCAACGCGGCCATCCTAATCGTCTCGGCAGCGACTTTTCACACCCGCGGCCAGCACGGCGTGGCGGAAATCCAGGATGCCTATCAACTTTTGTCGCCCACGCTTGGAATGGGGGCTGCGAGCATCATTTTCGCAATCGCCTTGCTCGCTTCAGGCCAAAACTCGACCTTGACCGGTACTTTGGCCGGCCAGATAGTCATGGAAGGTTTCCTGAATCTACGCCTCCGCCCGTGGCTGCGCCGGCTGATCACGCGCTTGATTGCGATTGTGCCAGCCGTTCTGACGACCGCGGCCTATGGCGAAAGCGGCACGGCCAAATTGATCATCATCAGCCAAGTCGTCCTCAGCTTGCAGCTTTCCTTCGCCGTTATCCCACTGATCCTCTTCACCAGCGACCGGAAAAAAATGGGGGAATTTGTCACCCCCCAATGGCTTAGAATATTGGCCTGGATTACGGCCCTGGTCATCGCGGGCTTGAACGCCAAATGGCTTTGTGATTCCTTTGGTTTGACAGAGTTGGCAGCCAAACTTTTAAAATAGTGTATCGGAAAATCCTTGTTGCGTTGGAGAATAGCCGGGCTGATGTCAGCCTGCTGCCGCACATCGAGCAATTGGCCAAGCGGATGCAATCGGAACTGCTGCTGTTGCATGTGGCCGACGGTTGGGTGGCCCGCAATTTCAATCGGCTGAAACTGGCCGAATCTGAAGAAATGAAGGCCGATCGGGCCTATCTCGAAGCCACTGCGACGCGTTTGCGCAACGCCGGCCTGCAAGTCGTCACTCAACTCGCCTTGGGCGATCCACCGACGGAAATCCTGAAAACCGTTGAACGCGAAAAATGCGATCTCATTGCCATGACATCACACGGGCACCGCCTTCTGGGCGATCTTATTTTCGGCAGCACCATCCATAAAGTCCGCCACGAGACTTCTGTCCCCGTCCTGTTGATTCGCGCCGAGAAATAGCGCGCCACCCAGCGCCCCGAAGAGAGGAAATCGATGCTTGCTGGCGTGCTGCGCTTGCATTTCCAAAAACGCCAGCCACCCTCTCCATCCAACACTGAATACTGAATACTGAACACTCGATACTGAACGCGCAATGATCCGCTGGTTTGAACATCATCAGGTCTATTGCCCATCGCGCTCGATGGAGGCGAGCGCCGCCATTTTGGGTCGCCCATTTGAAGAGGTCCATCTCAGGGCCAGCGATGGGGTCCAACTCCACGGCTGGTTTTTTCCAGCCGAGCGCAAAGCTTCGCGAGCGCAATTGGCCTTGCTGCTTCTGCACGGCAATGCCGGGAATATTTCGCATCGACTTGGTTTTTGCGGGGCCTGGCTGGAACTGGGCCTGAACGTTTTCCTGTTCGACTATCGGGGTTATGGCCGGAGCGAAGGCCGGCCGAGTGAGCCGGGCACTTACCTGGACGCTCAAGCCGCGTATCAGTGGTTGCGTGAAAAGGGTTTTGCTCCGGAGAACATCATTGCCCTGGGCAAATCGCTCGGAGGCGGAATCGCTTCGGAGCTGGCATTGCGCGAACCGGTCGGCGGTTTGATTCTGCAAAGCACCTTCACCAGCATCCCGGCGATCGGCAGCGAATTATTTCCCTGGCTGCCGGTAAATTGGCTGAGCACCATCAAGTATGACACCCTCAGTCGATTGCCCCGGATCAAAGTCCCGTCCCTGATTGTCCACAGTCGCAAGGACGCCTTGGTCCGCTTTGCTCATGCGGAACGAAACTTCGCGGCCGCGAACGAGCCCAAAATGTTTTTGGAAATCGCCGGCGACCATACCTCCGTGCTTGAAAGTGGGCGCGAAGACTATCTTCGCGGCTTGGAGCAGTATCTCGGGAAGTTCTTCTGATCCCACATTGTTCTTCCACACATTGTCCTTTGCGCTTTGTCTTCTTCAGGTCGCACGTGCGAGGACAATGTGCGGAGGACAATGTGTCATCGAGGGCGCAATGTCAGGAGCCGCCATTACGGCGGGAAAGCTCCTTCGCTGAAACAATATGAAGCGGATCCAGAGTATTGATAAATCCGTCTTTGTCGCGGATAGCGATACTGTACTTACCGATGAGAAGGAATTCCGGATGAGGAATAACGAACTCCTGACCATCCGTGGTGCGAATCGCGAAGGGTCGAAACCCACCGCTCAACCGCTTCTTAAATTCCTGCACGTTCATTATTCTCAAACCTGAACCTAACCTCAAAGCTCGTCAAGCGCCTCCCAACCACGAACCCCCGAAACGCGTTTGTCAAAGGCGACTTAATTGTGCACGGTGGCTTATGCATACGATGAGTGGTCCAGGAATATTTAAACTCTATCTGGCGGCCGCGCTGGCAGTAACCGGATGCGCTGCGCCCAAAGGAAGATTTCAGTCCCTGAAAGAGCCGGGTTACGCGGGCAAGCTGGAGCGGGTTCTGCTGGTTTACCGCAATGTCAACACCGAATCGACCCTCGGGCGGCAATTCTCCGATCGCCTGGCCAAGCGGATGGCCCTGCTGCTCGAACAGAAGAGCGTGCCCTCGGAGAGCGTCCGATTGGAAAGGGAGGTTTTGGACCGGACCGCCCCAATTAAAGCGGCGGCAATCCGTTTTCGCCCCAAGCAGCTCCTTTACTTCGGCGTGACGCGGGCGGACTCGGTCGCGGGTATGCGGCGTGTCGGTGCAGACTTGCCCCAGTTCCGGTCAGAATTGTCTGTGACCCTCGAATTCAGCGTCGTGGACGCCCAAAGTGGACGAACCGTCTGGCGCACCGAAGCGTATTTCTACTCGCCGCCCGAGCCCGAAGCCGTCGCCGACCAATTATTCGACGAATTCCGCGCCTCGCAAATTTTCTAAGCCAGCCATCATTCTATGAACAGCCCACTTTGTCTTCCGCACATTGTCCTTTGCACTTTGTCTTCTTCAGGTCGGACGTGCGAAGACAATGTGCTGAAGACAATGTGAAGAGGACGATGTGAAGAGGTACTGAGGCCGATCTCGATTTGCTCTTTCGCGCTTGACCTTTCGGGCGCCATACTCCTACTTTGGCGTGCGTGTTAGGCACTATTCATGTTCGCGCAGCTTAAGAGCCTGTTTTCCAACGATATTGGCATCGATTTGGGCACAGCCAACTCTCTGGTCTATGTACGTGACCAGGGAATTGTCCTCCGCGAGCCTTCCGTGGTCGCTATTCAAGCGGGCACCACCAACGTCCTGGCCGTCGGCGAAGAGGCCAAACGGATGCTGGGCCGCACCCCGGGAAATATTGTGGCCATTCGGCCCATGAAAGATGGCGTGATTGCCGACTTCGAGATCACCGAAGCGATGCTCCGCCACTTTATTCAAAAAGTGCATCACCGAAAGTTGATTGCACCCCGCGTGGTTGTCGCTGTGCCTTCGGGCATCACGGAAGTCGAAAAACGGGCGGTCAAAGATTCCGCGACCCATGCCGGGGCGCGGGAGGTGTATTTGATCGAACAGCCGATGGCGTCGGCGATTGGAGTGGGACTGCCGGTCCATGAACCGGCGGGCAATATGATTGTCGATATCGGCGGAGGCACATGCGAGATAGCGATCATCTCGCTGGCCGGGATCGTCTTCAGCCGCAGCCTGAGGGTGGGCGGAGACGAATTCGATGAGACAATCGTGGCGCACATGAAAAGGGCCTACAACTTAATGATTGGCGAACGCACAGCGGAGGAAATCAAGATCCGGATTGGATCGGCCTTCCCGCTGGAGCAGGAGTTAACAATGGAAGTCAAGGGACGCGACCTGAGCGCCGGTCTGCCTAAAACGCTGACCATCCGCTCGGAAGAAATTCGCGAAGCCTTGCAAGAACCGCTCTCAAGTATTTTGGAGTCTGTCCGCATTACCTTGGAACGTTGTCCCCCCGAATTATCCGCCGACCTGGTGGATCGTGGCCTGGTTATGGCCGGGGGCGGCGCGTTGTTGCGCGGAATCGATCGGTTGGTGGCCGAAGAAACCGGGTTGCCGGTCCACATCGCCGACGATCCGTTAAGCGCCGTGGCTGAAGGCACCGGCCGGGTTTTGCAGGAGCTTCAATTTCTTAAGCGCGTCACTTCCAACTCCAAGCTATAGCGTTCGCTCTTGCTCGTGAGAGCGTATGAAGCGAAGAGCGTTTGGAATGCGATGTTGCGCAGGCCGCACTATATAATTTTAGGCGTCATCATCCTGGTGACCCTGGTGGTCTTGAAACTGCCGAGCGGGACCGCCGCCCGGCTCAAGCTGGCCATCAGCGGCTTGTTCCTGCCGCTTTATGGGCTTTCCGGCTCCGCGCATCAGCTCAGCGAAAAGGCCGGCAACACACTCACCCCGCGCCCGGAATTGCTCCGGAAAATCGACGAACTCCAAAAAGAAAACGAGGAGTTGCGCGTGCGCGCCATGCAAGCTGAAGAAATCGGACAGGAAAATGCCCGGCTTCGCCAATACCTCAGCTTTCCCAAGCAGGTTCCATGGAAATTGAAGCTCGCGCGCGTTGTGGCGCGGGACCCGGCCAACTGGTGGCGCATGATGCGAATCAACGTCGGCAGCCGTGATGGCGTGACCAACAACGCGCCTGTTTTGACGGCTGAGGGACTGGTCGGAAGGGTGTCGGAGGTCGGATACACGCAATCGCAGGTCGTTCTTTTGGGCGACCCCGACTGCCGCGTGGCCGTCAAAATCGAAGAAACCAAGGACAATGGCGTGATTGCGCCGTCCTCTTCCAGCCCGCTGGACAACACTCTGGTCGATGTCGTTTACCTCTCGCGCGGCAGCACGCTGAAGGCCGGGCAGAAGGTCGTCACGAGCGGCCTCGGTGGAGTCTTTCCACCGGGCATCCCGGTCGGCCAAATCGTCGATTTCCACACCATCGACTATGGTCTCTACAACGAAGCACGCCTCAAACTGGAGGTGAAAATGAATACCCTCGAGGAAGTGTGGGTGAAATTGCCATGAACTGGCTAAGCACAATCCTGGTTCTGGCCACCGCCTTCCTGGTGGTCTTTCTGGAGGCGACGGTCAATGGTTTACGCCATCTGTTTGGCGTGCAGGTGGACTTGCTGCCGAGCCTGATGGTCTATGCCAGCCTGAGCACTGGATTAGTTACCGTTGGACTGTTAGCCGTGTGCGGCGGGCTGTGGTTCGATTCGCTTTCGTCCAATCCGCTCGGAATTAGTGTGCTGCCGCTGTTCTTGATCGGCTTCGCCATTCAGCGTTATCGCGGCCTGATTTTGCGGGAGCAAACCTTTGCCCAATTGGTTTTGGGCCTGGCGGCGGGCGCAGGCGCGCCGTTGTTCACCTTGCTGCTTTTGCTCAATGCGGAATCACAGCCGCTCATCGGCTGGTTTTCGCTCTGGCAATGGCTCGTCATGAGCCTGGTCGGAGCGGCTTTCACTCCGTTCTGGTTTCGTGTCTTCGACCGTCTCACCCAGGCGCTAAGCTACCGGCCACTCGGGGAAACCAGCTTTCGGCCAGACCGGCAGATTAAAAGGGGGAAGATGTAGTGACCAATGACCAATGACCGATGACCAATGAATGACCAATGACCAATGACGCAATGACCAATGACGCAATGACCAATGACGCAATGACCAATCAGACCTCTCACGGAACGCACGCTGCGCGCATCCACTTTGCGCATTGGTCATTGGGATTTGGTCATTCATTGGTCATTGGTCATTGGTCATTGGTCATTCCCCCTCCCCTGGCCTCCCCCACTCCATCACGCCGCCTCCCATGCTAATCTTCGACCAACTGAAAAAGAACGATCCGCAGTTGCGCGTCATGACCTGGGGCGTACTCATCGGATTGGGCATTCTGTTTGTCGGGCTCTGGTATGTGCAGGTCATTTCGCATCGGCATTATGCGGAGAATCAGAAAGCGCAGTCGTTCCGGACAGTGCGCATCCCAGCCATTCGCGGGAAGATTCTGGATCGCAACGGCCAACCGCTGGCGGAAAACCAGCCGAGCTATAACGTAAGCCTTTATCTCGATGAGTTGCGCGATCAGTTCAAGGAGGAATGGCAGCGTTCTCGCCCGAAAGGACGCCTGACCCGGGCGGAGCGGATTTCGCAGGAAGCGCAGGCGCGCTATCGAGTGGTGGACAGGGTTGTGCAAAGCATCGGCGCAGGCCTGGAGCAACCGATGACTTTGGATTACTCTCAGTTCCTCAAGCATTACACCAACCAACTGGCGTTGCCGTTGCTGATTCTGACCAATCTTACGCCACCCCAAATTGCCCGGTTTCAGGAGCAGTCCGGCGGCTTTGCCGGTCTGGATTTGGAAGTTCAGCCGCTGCGAACCTACCCGCAGCACATGATCGCGGCGCATGCGATTGGGTACCTGATTCAGGACAATAGTTCAGCCATGGATGAAGATGCCTTCTTCAATTTCCGCTTGCCGGACTACCGCGGTTTGGTCGGCATCGAGGGGACTTACGATTCGGAACTGCGCGGCAAGGCCGGCATGAAATCGGTCCTGGTCAACAGCCTGGGTTACCGCCAATCGGAATACATTTGGACCCCGGCCGAGGCCGGCAAGAATGTGGTTTTGACCATCGATCTGGCGATTCAAAAAGCTGCGGAAACCGCCCTTCAAAATGCTCCCGGCGTAAACCGCCGGCCCGTGCGCGGAGCCGTCGTGGTAATGAGTCCGATCACCGGCGACATCTTAGCCATGGTTTCGACGCCGGCTTACGATCCAAACATTTACATCCCTCGGTACGCGCCGCCACCTGAAGAAGTGGCGCGACTGAACGATGAGTTACTCAAGCCGCAATTAAACCGAGCGACGCAGTATAACTATCAGCCCGGTTCGATTTTCAAAATCGTCGTATCGCTGGCTTGCCTCGAAGCAGGGTTGAATCCGGAGGAAGTGATTTACAACCCGCCCAATCCGGCCGACCCGGGACATGGCTATATTATTGTGAGGCGTCCGATCAAGGACACTGCGCCACCGGGTGATTACAAATTCAAACGCGCATTCATCAAATCCAGCAACACCTACTTTATCACCAACGGATTGAAGTATGGCATCGAGAATGTAATCAAGATGGGCGAGCGGTTGCATTTGGGCGAATCCACGGGGTTGCCAACTCGCCAGGAGGTTCGAGGAAATTTCCCGAAGCTTGAACAACTGAAGAGGGGCCGCGGTTGGTCCATCGGCGAGAGCGCCCAGATTTGCTTCGGTCAGGGCCAGGTCGATGTCACTCCCGTGCAGATGGCGGTGATGGTCTCAGCCATCGCCAACGGCGGAAAGGTTCTTTGGCCACGTCTTGTCGATCATGTCGAACCACAAGGCCCTTTTTCTGACGAAGAAGTGATTCACTTTCCACCACGACCGCCTCGGGATGAATTGCGGGTCCAGCCCCGGACCTTGAAAATCATTACCGAAGCGATGCTGGCCGATGTCGAGGACCAAGAGGAAGGCACCGGAAAAGCTGCCTTCGTGCCCGGCATGCGAATTTGCAGCAAAACCGGAACGGCCCAGGTGAAAGATTCCGAGGCCCATTTGATCGACCATATCACCTGGTTTGCGTCCTACGCGCCCTTCGAAAGCCCGCGGTATGTGATTATCGTGATGGTCGAAGGCGGTGCTTCCGGCGGCGGAACTTGCGGACCCGTTGCCAAAAATATTTACACAGCCATTCAAAAGCAGGAGAATCAACCGAAGCTCAAACCACAAAACATGGCACGAATACCCTGATGTTTTCCATCGGCTTAAAAGAACGGCAATCGAAGATTGACTGGACACTGCTCCTGGCCCTCGGCGGTCTGATGATCGTCGGCGTGTCCTTCGTCTATAGCGCCACTATGGCCAACGAGTCCGCATTAGCCGCGCCCTGGTATCGGCAACGTTATTTCATGCAAGCCGTCTGGTATGTGATCGGCTTCGGCGCCGCCGCCGCGATTTGTGTGATCGATTACCACCTTTTGGCCCGGTGGTCGCTGGTCGCGTATTGGGCAACCATTCTATCACTGCTGCTGGTGCTTATTCCAGGTATTGGGGCCACCCATGGTTGGGGCGCACGGCGCTGGATTGACATGGGCTTTTTCCAGGCTCAACCGTCGGAATTTGCCAAACTTTCGTTCATATTGGCCATGGCTAATTTTCTCAGCCGGCCACCCGATGAATTGCGCCTGCCCGCCATCTTTTGGAAGGCGTTAGGCATGACCGTGCTCCCTTTTCTGCTGATTATGAAGGAGCCGGACCTCGGGTCGGCGTTGATTTTGTTGCCGGTTGGGTTGACAATGTTGTATGTCGCTGGGGTACCAGTGCGATTTTTGAAAAATTTGATCGGCGCTTTTGCAATTGTAATCGCCCTTTTGGTCGTTGACGTCCTCTTTGCCCCACCCCGGTGGCAGATTAAGATGGAAGAATACCAAAAACGGCGGCTCCAGGTCTATTTCGGGCGGGATTTCATCCCAGCCAATGCGACCGCGGCCGAGCGTCACGAGGCGCGCAAGCAGCAGCGCAACTATTCCTATAATGTGGAACAGGCGCTCATTTCGGTCGGTTCCGGCGGGATGTTTGGCAAAGGCTGGCGCCACGGAACCCAAAACGCGCTCGGCTACCTGCCGCGCGCCGTCGCACATAACGATTTCATTTTCTCCGTCATCGCTGAGGAGAAAGGATTCATGGGTAGCGTCGTCGTCCTGACGCTCTACTCGATAGTGTTGTTTAGCGGCATTCGCATTGCCGGCCAGACGCGCGATCGTCTGGGTAAATTACTTGCGGTGGGCGTGGTGACTATGTTCTTCAGCCACGTCTTCATCAATATCGGAATGAACATTCGACTGATGCCCGTGACGGGCGTACCACTGCCGCTACTAAGTTATGGCGGGTCTTCAGTGCTCTGCTCGTTAATCGCCGCTGGCATCCTCCAAAACGTTTATATCTATCGCAGATCTTATTAAATTATGAGTGAAAGAAATTTTTCCCGCCGCCGTCGCGGCGGCATGCGCTTCCGGCCAGCAGGGGGCTTGCATCAACAGCAAAACCCCCGGCGCCAGGAGCGCGCCGCCCTCGAAGCACGCGCCGAAGCCACCGCCGACAAGCCAACCAAGGAAGGAGTTTACGACCGTTCCCGCTACCAGAAAGAAATCGACCGGTCCGAAAACATCGCCGCCGGACTCCCACCCGACGGCGCGCCGAAAACCCAGGAAAGCGCCACTGAAGGGGAGGCTGGCAAGAGACAGTTTCGCGAACCGCACATGGATACTCCCGCCG
>Ga0247668_1000411_pt1 | contig 10616 bp, 6 predicted proteins | sample CNK09_metaG_FD_182737 | JGI IMG/M metagenome (GOLD analysis project Ga0247668, IMG submission 182737) | Soil microbial communities from Purdue University Martell Research Forest, Indiana, United States - CNK09 | ecosystem: Environmental > Terrestrial > Soil > Temperate forest > Bulk soil | place...
TGCATCCGTATCCAGCGAATACAGCTCTGCCTTGAACGGCGTCCCGACCACCGGCGAATTTGCCGAGGCGTAAGCACCGCTTTTCGCGCCGAGGGTTGTCGCCGGTCCGTTTCCTGCCGTTGGGCTATCACTGCTCGCGAGCATGCCCTTGACGGGCTCTTGAGGGAGCACGATACCGGCGGAGGGAGGCTTTTCACCGCGTTTGGATTCGAGTGCCCCGGCCGTTACGACTGATTCGCCGGCTTTCGGGGCGTTGTCGATACCGCGTGCGACTTTGGACTCCTTATCGAGCACACCAATCCATTCCGGATCTTTTGAAGTTGAAGGACTCATCTCGCGCAAATGCTCGATCGGCTTGAGACCTTCGGCATGGGCTAACTCCGAAGCATTATCCGACTTGGCCCATTCCAGCACTTTGCCTTCACTCTTCGCGCGCGCAAGTTCCATCGAAGTGCTGGGATTAACAGCCCCCGCGAGGGTCTCCACTGTCTCATTTTCGGCTGATGGCTTAGACGGAGCTTGGAGATAAGGTTTGGCCGGGCGGTTGGCATCCTGAACTGCCCCGTCTGGAATCAGGAAGTGGGGGCCGTCGGCAGTGTCCATTAGCGTTTGCAACTCCAAGGTGGAAGTCTGCTGGGCGGCACCGTCCAGAGTTAGAACTCTGCCGCGCGTGGTCTGGGCGAGATCGAGCAGGTCGCCCTTCGAAATCTGGCCACGACCGTCGGGGGCTGCTCCTGGGAGGTACAGTTTGGGAGCAGCCTCGGACGGTTGCGGTTTGGTGGCAGTGACAAGACCGCTGTTCTGGACATTGTCTCCGGCAGCAAGCGGGCGCGTTGGCGGGGCAGCCTGCGGTGCTGATTCGAGGTTGATCGTTCTCGAGAAACGCCCATTGACGGTGCGGCCTAAGGCCTCGTCGTGGAGTTGTGCGGGTATCGCTTTCGCGATTTGTTGAGCCTCTTCCCGGTCGACGGACGTTGTAACCAGGGCGAGTGACTGTCGACCTCGGCGGTAATTAACAACCGACAGGATGCTAACCAAGACCACAATCCCCGCCGCCAAACTGGCCGGCACCAGCCAGCGACGGCGGAACGGCGTCGCGCGTTTAATCGGCACCTCGACCACTTTGCCTTGTCTGAAATGCGCGAGCAGCTTCTCCCGGCGGTCCGCAGAAAGCTTCGGCTGCGCGGCGACGGGCGCGGTGGCGGTTTGGAATTGTTTGGAGGCTTCTCGCGTCAGTTCGATGGTACCGCGCATTTCGGCATGGAAGGCGGCCAGGTCCGGGTCACGCTGCATAGCCTGCTCGATTTCGGCCGTTTCGAAGGCGCTGGCTTCGCCGAGCAACAAGGCAACGATCCGGACCTCCATCTGTTCGCGTAATTGTTTCATTTCCTCCTCGTTCATGACATCACCCCTGCTTTCTTGAGTGCCGCCGCCAGGTCTTTGAGCGCATGGTGCAACAGGTAACCGACGTTGCTGATGCTGAGGCTGGTACGCTCGCTGATTTCTTTGTAGGAGAGGCCGTCCTCGAATTTCAGCCGGATCAGCTCGCGGCTGCGCGGATCGAGCACATCGAGGCTGAGCCGGGTCTGGCCGATTGCCTCCATTTTCGCGAGGTATTCGTCCGGCAAGGGCTGGGCGTCAGAAAGCTCGGCCTGCTCAAATTCTTCGGCCGCGATGGGGACGATTTTTCGGCCGGCGCGGAGCTGGTTGAGGGCGAGATTGTGCACGGTGCGATAGAGCCAGGCTTGAGGCTGCCGCACGTTCTCGAAATCGACGTGCAGCTTCATGAAAGCCTCCTGGACGAGGTCTTGAGCCGTCTCATTCTGTTTAACCAAAGATTGCGCATAAGCAAGCAAGCCCGATTCATGCGCGGCATACAACGATTCCATCGAATCGAGTGGCGCGCCGTTTACATCACGATCGTCTGATTTCGTCTCAGGCATGTCAGATGCTCAAAGGGCTTCTGTGAATAAGACACCGAAGCCGGCTTTTTCTTAGAATAAGAATTTTCGTCATGTTGCTCACACCCTTTTTAGACGGGAAAACACTGGGATTGCCCCTTCGTTGCATTTGTTTGTTGAATCAGTGACGAACCTGGAGGGTTCGGGGAGATTAGCCGGGGGCAAGTCGGCGCAGCCTCCGGAAGGTTTGTGTGAATAAAGTTCAGCCCCGGCAGGGACGCTGGAATGGTTTAGCCGATTCCTTCGCCCCTGCCGGGGCGCCGGGGCGAGAATGGGCTGGCTTGGTGCGTTGCCGGGGGCTGCGCCGACTTGCCCCCGGCTAATTTCCGACATCCCTCTGGGATTTGGACTCGTAAATTCGGGATCGGCAGGTCCGCATTGGGCCGCAGGTCCTCCGCACTTCCGCACGGTTGCCGTGGACATCTCACGCTGAGCCGCTATCCTGCTGGCGTGACCGCGAATGCTCCCCCGGCAGAACCACTGGCGTGTGCGCAAGGAACCGCTCTCGATGACAAGAGCGAGGCTGTAACCAAGTCTTCCACGCCCTCGGCCAAGATTGCCCTGTTCCGGTCGCTGTTTCGCGGTCGGGAGGATGTGTATCCGAGGCGGTTCGAGAGTCGCAAGACCGGGCGCTCGGGCTATCAACCGGCTTGCGGCAATGAGTGGATTCGGGGCGTCTGCGAGAAGCCGCGCATCAAGTGCAGCGATTGTCCGAACCAGTGCTTTCTGGCAGTCACCGACGAGGTTGTGCGCTGGCATCTTTCGGGGAAAGACACACTGGGTCGCGATTTTGTCATGGGTGTTTATCCGATGCTTCGAGACGAGACGTGTCATTTTCTGGCGGTTGATTTTGATCGGGAGGGCTGGCAACAGGACGCAGGCGCTTTTTTGGAAGTTTGCCTGCGTCTGGATTTGCCGGCTGCTCTGGAACGGTCCCGCTCAGGTAACGGCGGTCATGTCTGGCTCTTCTTCGAGGAAGCAATTCCAGCCAACCTGGCGCGAAATCTGGGTTCGCACATTCTGACGGAGACGATGGAGAACTATCCTGACGTTGGTCTCCGTTCCTATGATCGATTCTTTCCCAACCAGGACACTCTGCCGAAAGGCGGTTTTGGAAACCTGATTGCGTTGCCCTTGCAAAAACAGGCACGGCTCCGCGGAAACAGCATTTTCCTCGACGACAATTACGAAGCTCACGGTGATCAGTGGGCATTTCTGGCGACGGTGCGCCGAATCAGTCGTGCGCAAGCTGAAGCCGTGGTTCGCGAAGCGGACCGCCGGGGACGAATTGTCGGAGTTCGGTTCGCCTTGAGTGACGAAGACGCGGCAACGCCATGGAACGCGCCCCCTTCGCGACAGAGGAAGGACGCGCCCATCACTGTGCCGCTGCCAGAGAATTTGGAGTTAGTCGTTGGAGATCAGATTTATGTCGCGAAGGAGGGTCTGCCCCCGCCACTGCGGAATCGGCTGCTTCGGCTGGCCGCATTTCAAAATCCGGAATTCTATCGGGCGCAGGCGATGCGTTTACCCACCTACGACAAGCCGCGAATCATTGACTGCGCCGAGGATCACCCGCAGCACATCGCGCTGCCGCGCGGCTGCCTTGAAGACGCGCAAGCGCTGCTCCGCACGCTGAAGATTAACCCCGTTATCCGTGATGAACGGTTTGGCGGGAACCCGCTGAAGGTCTCGTTTTGCGGCGCCTTGCGCCCGGAACAGCAGGCCGCTGCCAAAGCGTTGATGGCACACGATTTTGGCGTGCTTTCGGCCACCACTGCATTTGGCAAAACCGTGTTGGCTGCCTGGCTGATTGCTGAGCGTGGAGTCAACACTTTGGTGCTGGTTCACCGGCGCCAGTTGCTGGAGCAATGGATTGAACGATTGTCCGCATTCCTCGGTTTGTCGCCCAAAGCGATTGGGCGCATTGGCGGTGGCCGTAATAAAATGACGGGAGCGCTGGACGTAGCGCTCATGCAAAGCCTGATTCGGAAGGACGTCGTGGATGATCGCGTGGCGGCTTACGGACATGTGGTCGTGGATGAGTGCCACCATGTGTCCGCGCGGAGTTTTGAGTTGGTCGCTCGCCGCGCGAAAGCGAAATATGTCACCGGCCTCTCTGCCACGGTAACTCGCAAAGATGGGCACCACCCAATTATCTTTATGCAATGCGGGCCCGTCCGCTATCGGGTGGATGCGAGAGCACAAGCGGCGGCTCGGCCATGTGTGCATCACGTAATCGTTCGTCCGACGGGTTTCCGGTGGTTCGCAAAACTCCCAAACCTACCGTTGAATGATGAATTAGTGGGGCAGGCGTCCCGCCTGTCCGCCGGGCGTCTCGCCCGCGAAGGTGCCGGGGCGGCAGGCGGGACGCCTGCCCCACTTGGCGGATCGGAACGGAGCGCGAGTTTGTCACAGCACAATGTGCGAGCCGAATTTCAGGAGTTGTATGCGGCACTGGTCGCGGACAGTGCGCGCAGCAATCTGATCTGCGAGGACGTTCTGCACGCTGTCCGGGAAGGCCGCTCGCCGATCGTATTAACTGAACGCACGGAACACCTCGACAAGCTGGCAGAACGACTGGCTCGCGACGTGCGCCACTTAATCGTCTTGCGCGGCGGCATGGGCAAGAAGGAACTGCGGCTGACGCTCGCCCGACTGGCTGAAGTTCCGGAAAACGAAGAACGGGTGCTGCTCGCGACCGGACATTTCATTGGGGAGGGCTTTGATGACGCGCGGCTCGACACACTGTTTCTCACCATGCCGGTGTCGTGGAGGGGAACGATCGCCCAGTACGCCGGCCGCCTGCACCGGCTCCACGATGGCAAATGCGAGGTGCGCATTTATGACTACGCCGATCTGGACGTGCCGATGCTGGCCCGGATGTTTGATCGGCGTTGCGAAGGCTACGAAGCGATTGGCTACACAATTCTGTTGCCTGCGAACGCAGTGCCCGGCTGGCCTGCCGAAGTGCCGCTGCCGATCGACCCCGTGTGGAAGCGCGATTATGCCGCCAGCATTCGGCGCCTGGTCCGCGATGGAGTGGATGCGCCATTGGCAAATCTCTTTGTTCATGCGGCGCGCTCTCCAGCGGCGAACGCCGAAGGGGTGAATCGGGCTCGAAGCGCCAGCGAGGCCTTTCTCTATCGCCGCCTGGAAACTCTGGCGGACACGGCAGGCAAATTCCGCCTGAACGCAACCCTGCCAATCTCCTTCGATGAGCGTGGCCACATGGAGGTGGATTTTCTCTGCGCGGATGCGCGTGTGGCAATCGAGTTAGATGGCACTCAGCATCTTGCCGATGCCGAAGCCTACCGGCGCGATCGCCGAAAAGATCACCTCCTCCAGGAACACGGTTATTTTGTCCTCAGATTTCTAGCGGAGGACGTCGGCAAACACCTCGAACAAATCCTGGACACGATCTTGCGGACGCTGGCGTGTCAGGAGCGACAAGGGCACAAAGCTCATTGAAAGCGAATATTTCATGGGGGAACGAGGAACGCATGGTTGGACAACCGTCGCGGGCTCGTTCAGCGCATGGAGTCCCGGCTTTAGCCGGCAGGGTGTTACCCCTTCAAAACGGCTCGATATGTTGTGAACTCCTGTGCGGAATCACGTCCGACCGGCTAAAGCCGGGACTCCATACCTATGCCCTTCAGTGGTTTATAAAATATTCGGGCGACCGGAGCTGCCGCGGCCCCGGTTCAGGAAGCGTCTCGACAATCCCTTGATTCCCAGACCGAATCATGCTTGCGTTTCTTCCGCTGGGCGCTAATTCTTCGGTTCTATGAATAGACGAGAAGTGATATTTCGGACGGGTGCGATTGTCCTTGCGGCGAGCTTTTTGATTTCGCCGGCGGCGTGGGCGGCGGAGAGCAAGGCCGCCAAGCCGAAGAAGGTTCTCTTTTTCTCGAAGTCTTCGGGGTTCGAACATTCGGTCATTAAACGAGTCGGCGGGAACCCGAGCCACGCTGAGAAGGTCCTGTTGGAATTGGCGCCCAAGCACAATATCGAGTTCACGTTTTCGAAGGATGGCAGCCTCTTTACGCCGGATTATCTGGCGGGCTTTGACGGCTATTTGTTTTACACCACGGGCGATTTGACGACACCGGGCACCGACAAGCAACCGCCGATGAGCGCGGAAGGGAAGGCGGCTTTTCTACAGGCGATTAAGAACGGAAAGGGGTTTATCGGTTCTCACAGCGCGTCGGATACGTTTCACAGTCCCGGCAACGAGAAACCCGGCGACGCCCGATACGTAAACGATGGCGACGCGGTCGATCCATATATCGCCATGATCGGCGGCGAATTCATCATGCACGGCGCCCAGCAGAAGTCGCGCATGATTCCGGTGGATCCGAAGTTTCCCGGGATGAGCGCGGTCACCGAGGATTTTGGCCCGCTGGAGGAATGGTATTCGTTAAAAGATTTTGCATCGAATCTTCACGTGTTGCTGGTGCAGGACACAACGGGCATGAAGGGCAACATGTATCAGCGTCCGCCGTTTCCGGCCACCTGGGCGCGGATGTATGGCCAGGGTCGCGTCTTTTACACGAACATGGGACATCGGGAAGACATCTGGACTAACCCCGTTTTCCAGGAGGTCTTGATGGGCGGCATTCACTGGGCGGTCCATGATGTCGAGGCGGATGTAACGCCGAATATCGGCAAGACCACGCCGAAGGCGAACGAGATGCCGCCGGCGAAGTGAGTGTTCAGTAATCAATCATCAGAACTTTTTAGGTGTTAGCCATTTGGGCTGGATGCGATCCACTGACCACTGAATACTGATTTACTGAATACTGGACACTTTCCCCCCATTCCTTCGGTGCGCCAAATCCCACTTCACGACCCATCCAGTTGCGACGCCAAATCCGAGTGCGAGACCGAGATAGGGCCAGGGCTTGCGGCGGATGATTTCGGCGGTTTTCGGAATGGTTTTCCAGCTTCGCTCGGCGAGGACTTCATCGAGGATTTGCCTTGGGGATTCGCTGGCGGCGCTGATTGGTGACGGCACGTGCGCTGGCTTTGAGGTTGCCTGCTGTTGAATTCCGACCTGTGGAACCGGTTGCTTGCGCTCCTGGCCTTGCTCTGCGCAGGTCTCGGCGGTAACCGCGACCGCATAAGGTCTAGGCCGAATTTTCGCTCCTCTCGCTCGGGCATAGGTTTGGGTGAACTCAGCGCCGAAAAATAGAATCAGCGAAGAGTAATAAATCCAGAGCAAGACGAGGACCAGCGAACCGGCAGCGCCATACGCCGAGGTGACGGCGGCCTGGCCCAAATAGAGACCGAGAAGGTGTTTGCCGATGCTGAAGAGTAACGCGGTGAAAACCGCGCCAACCCAAACATCGCGCCATCGGACTTTAGCGTCAGGGAGGACCTTGAAGATCATGGCAAAGAGGAGGGAAATGACGACAAAAGAGACCAGGAAGTTTATTCCATGCAGCACGAAAGGCGGAAGCGGCAGCACGGCACCGAGGGCACCGGTGAGCGCCGCCAGGGCGGCGGATATGACCATCGAGACAAGGAGCAAAAAGCCGATGCCTAACACCATGGTGAAGGAAAGAAAGCGGCTCCTAATCCAAGCCAAAAGAGGCATCCCGGGCCTGGGCTGCACTTTCCAAATTGCGTTTAAAGAGTCCTGAAGTTCGGTGAATACGCCTGACGCGCCAAACAACAGGATGGCGATGCCGATCAAAGCGGCCAAAAGATGCGAGCCTTGATTATGCGACTGGGCCATGGAGACGATTGCGGCAGTCGCCTGCCCGCCGATTAAGTCCGTGAGCTGTTGCTGGAGTTGAATGCGCACGGCGTCCTGACCGAGGAAGAATCCGGCGATCCCAATTACGATGATCACGAGAGGCGCGATCGAAAAAATGGAGTAATAAGCGAGCGCCGCGCTCAGGCGTAATGCCTGGTCCTCGATAAACTGGTTGATCGTTTCCCGGAGTAAATTCCATCCATTTTTTACACTCATAATTGCTGCTTAACGCTCGTTCACTTCCCTGCTTAACAATGCCACAAACGGGCGGCCTGCGGAGCATGAACGGTATCAGCAATTCACCTACGGGAGGTTTAATGCCGCGGACGAAAAAGGGAAAGCTGAGGGCAAGATGAGCGACTGGGATCAAACGAACCGCCGCACCCCTCACCTTGGCCCTCTCCCCTTTGAGGGGAGAGGGAGAACCTCGGAAGAACCCCCGCGCGCGCCGCAATTCAGGATCTAACGAAAAAGGGACGGCCCGAGGGCCGTCCCTTGAACAATAAAGACGATAGGATTTACTTGGCTGGAGCTACGGGAGGCGCGACGGGTGGCACCGGGGTCTCGGCGCGACGGGTTGGCCGCTGACGCATCGCCTCGGATTTCGCCTGCTGTTCGGCGGTCAGAACCGGTTTAATCTTGTCCTGGCTGGCTTCGCGGATTTCGCGGTACTTTTTCATCCTTTCGGCCGGGGGAACATTTTGCATTTCTTCCATGGCTCTAATTTCCTCTTCGATGATCGGCCGGATTTTTTTCTTTTGATCGTCGGTCAAGGTCAGGGTCCTGGCCATGCTTTGGAGACGGGCTTCGACTCGCGCCGCACGTTGCTCCGGCGTGATCACTCGCGGGGCCGGCGGCGTGCCCGGCGCAGGAGGCGTGCCAACGGCAGGAGGCGCCGCTGGAGCAGCAGGTGCTGCGGTTCCGTCTTTTTGTCCTGTGCTTGCGCGAGGGGAAGGGCGAGCAGGCTGCTCAGGGTCATCGCGCCGACCCAGCCCAGTTTCGTTAATTTCATATCAATTTAGACTGTATTTTATGTTTTGTTGTTCAGACGCTTTGCGTCAGGTTCCCGTTCCGATGAGGAAAGGCATCTGGGTTATTAGAACAAATTGCCGAATGAAATCAAGCGATTCATTCATATCATCAAATCAAGATATGTTGATTTAATAGTTGATCTCGCCTACAAAAGGTCCTAAACTGCACGCGTATTGAAAATGCAGCCGGAACGAAAATCGCTTTGTTAAAGAAATGAGCACGTCTCAGGACAAAACCGCACTCCTTGAACAATTGTTGCGTGACCGCATCGCCATTATCGACGGGGCGATGGGCACGATGATCCAAACTTACAATCTGGATGAGGCGGGCTATCGCGGCGAGCGCTTTAAGGATTTTCCGCATGATTTAAAAGGAAACAACGATCTCCTGTCACTTACTCAGCCGAAAATTATCCAGGAGATTCATCGGCAATATCTGGAGGCCGGCGCGGACCTGATCGAAACGAACACGTTCAATTCGACATCGATTTCGATGGCGGATTACAAACTGGAGAAGCTGGCCTACGAGTTGAACGTAGCCGGCGCGAAAAACGCGCGCGCCGCCGCCGACGCCTTCATGGCAGCACACCCGGAGCGGACCTGTTTTGTGGCCGGCGCGCTCGGACCGACAAGCAAAACTGCTTCGCTCTCTCCGGATGTTAACAACCCGGCCTTTCGTGCGATCACTTACGACCAACTCGTCGAGGCCTACTCCAAACAGGCGCGGGGTTTGCTGGACGGCGGGGTGGATGTGCTCCTGGTCGAAACGGTTTTTGATTCACTCAATTCCAAAGCTGCTCTGTTCGCCGTCGATAAATACCTCGACGAAACCGGCCGGCGCGTGCCGGTGATGGTTTCCTTCACGATTACTGACCGCAGCGGCCGCACCCTCTCGGGTCAGACGGTCGAGGCTTACTGGAACTCCATTTCGCATATCAAGCTGCTGAGCGTGGGCATTAATTGCGCCCTCGGCGCGAAGCAGATGCGCCCCTATATCGAAGAGCTTTCTGGCATCGCGCCCATCTACATCAGTTGTTATCCCAACGCCGGTTTGCCCAATGCGTTCGGCGGCTTCGACGAGACGCCGTACATCATGTCGGCCGATCTCCGGGAATTTGCCGCCAATGGCTGGCTCAACTTCGTGGGCGGTTGTTGCGGCTCGACTCCGGCGCATATCAAGGCGATTTCAGCAGCCGTCCGGGGCTTGCCGCCCCGCGTTCCTCCCAAGGTCGAGCCTTACGCGCGATTGAGCGGACTCGAAGCGTTGACTCTGCGCCCTGAGACCAATTTCGTGAACATCGGTGAGCGCACTAACGTGACCGGTTCGCCGAAATTCTCCAAGCTCATCCTGGCCGGCAATTACGAGGAAGCGCTCGGCATCGCCCGCCAGCAAGTCGAAGGCGGGGCGCAGATCATCGACGTCAATGTGGACGAGGGCATGCTCGATTCCGAACAGGTCATGACCACTTTTCTGAACCTGGTCGCGTCGGAGCCGGACATTTCGCGCGTGCCGATCATGATCGACAGCTCGAAATGGTCCGTGCTTGAAGCGGGCTTGAAATGCGTCCAGGGAAAACCGGTCGTTAATTCGATCAGCCTCAAGGAAGGCGAGGCCAAATTCATCGAGCAGGCCAGGTTGATTCGTCGCTATGGCGCCGCCGTAGTCGTGATGGCTTTTGACGAACAAGGACAGGCCGATACCGTCGAGCGCAAGATTGAAGTCTGCACTCGCTCTTACCGCATCTTGACTGAGCAAGCTGGCTTCCCGCCGCAGGACATTATTTTCGATCCGAACATTCTCACCGTGGCGACGGGGATGGAGGAGCATAATAACTACGCGGTCAATTTCATCGAGGCAACCCGCCT
>Ga0247668_1000413_pt1 | contig 10593 bp, 9 predicted proteins | sample CNK09_metaG_FD_182737 | JGI IMG/M metagenome (GOLD analysis project Ga0247668, IMG submission 182737) | Soil microbial communities from Purdue University Martell Research Forest, Indiana, United States - CNK09 | ecosystem: Environmental > Terrestrial > Soil > Temperate forest > Bulk soil | place...
GTTGCCGACGAGCAGCGGCTCGGGCTGGGTGTCAAGGCTGTCCCAGTCGTATACCGCGACGGCGCGCAGGTCGGCGTCGAAGCGGATGTGCTTGGCGCTCCAGTCTGTGTGTCCGACAACCTCGGCGCCCGCCCCGGCGTCACGCGCACGTTTCGCTGCGCGCGCGATCTCGTCGATCCACTCGGCGCCGTCCATGGTCGCCTCGAAGTCGAAGAGCGCGTTGTGCGGCGTCGGCCACAAGGCTTCAGCGCCAAGCGGGAAGAAGGGGCGCCGCGGCCGGACGCCCGAGCCGGTCGCGAGGCGATGGAGGCGCACGAGCTCCCGCGCCATCGCTCGCCGCACCTCGGGCTCGTGGGCGTCGCGGAACACGCCCTGGTCGAGCCACTCCTCGAACGTCGCCTGACCACGGCGGCCCAGCGGGCGCGGAGCAGGGAACCCCTCATCCGCAAGTGCCGACTGAACCTGCTGCATGGCCGCGAAATACCCGTCGTCCTCGTACCGTTTGTGCACCTTGATGGCGACCCTCGAACCGTCGCGGCGAGCGACGCCGAAGAGCGCGCCGACGCTCGCGGCGAAGAAGAAGATCTCGGCGGTCTCGGGCTCGAGCTCGCGCACTCGTGCCCTGATCTCGTCGGCGTCGATCGTCCCGAGCACGTCCTCGATCACCGGCGAGTCTGGATACCGTCGCAGCAGCTTGTCGACCCCGTCCACCATCCCGAAGGTACTGCAGTGGCCGTGAAGATCGCGGCGATTCGGCGGCTCGTCGTCGGATCGCAAGGCTACGCGGCACGGTTCAAGCGCGCCGGCGAAGGCGATGTCGAGGCGGTGATCCGGCGGCTGACCGCCGTCCAGCTCGACTCGATTTCCACCGTCGACCGCGCGCATAGGTTGACGATCAGCTCGCGTATCGGCGCGTTCCCGGAGGAGATCGTTGCGCGCCTCCTCCGCGAAGGTCGGGTCTTCGAGTACTGGGCGCACGAAGCCTCGATCCTCCCGATTGAGCAGTGGCCGCATTTCCGCCGCGTGATGGACGGCGGCGGGCACTGGGGCACGCACGACCGCGCGCTGAGCGAGCACGCTGACCTCGTTGAACCGATGCTCGAGCGGATTCGCACCGAGGGGCCACTCGGTTCACGCGACTTCGAGGGGCGCGGCGCGGGCACCGACATGTGGAACTGGAAGCCCGCGAAGATGGTGCTCGACGCGCTGTGGGACAGCGGCGTGCTGGTGATCGGGGAGCGTCGCAACTTCCAGCGTTCGTACGACCTCGCCGAGCGCGTGATCCCCAAGCGGTGGCTCGAGGCGCCCGTCCCGACGGAGGCCGAGACGCTGCAGGAGTGGGCGCTGCTCGCAGTGGGCGCGCGCGGAGCGCTCACCGAGCCGGCGATCCGCGAGCACTGGCGGCTGAAGGGCGGGCGCGCACGGTTGCAGCCGCACCTCGATGCGCTCGTCGCGGATGGCCGGCTGCGCGAGGTGGAAGCGGACGACGACGGTCCGCCGTTCTACGTGCGGCCGGACGTGGAGATCGACGGCGCTCCGGCGCCTCCGGTGCTCGTCTGTCCGTTCGACAACATCGTCTGGGACCGGCCGCTGCTCGAGCGCCTGTTCGGCTTCAGGCACGTGATCGAGGTCTACAAGAAGGAGCATGAGCGCGCGTACGGCTACTACGTGCTGCCGCTGCTTGCCGGCGACCGCTTCCTCGGTCGGGCAGACCTGAAGGCCGACCGCGCCGAGGGCGTGCTGCGCATCCGCAAGTTCACGCCGGAGCCGAAGGTGCGCGGCAACGTCGACGCCAAGCTCGAGACGGCGGCCGTCCGGCTCGCGCGCGTGCTCGGCCTCGAGCGGGTAGAACGCATGGCGTGAAGTCGAGGGATGTGAGCGTCGAGGAGGCGCGAAGGATCGCCGTGCGCGCACAGCTGCTCGACGGCTCCGCAACGGATGTGCTGAGCACGGTCCGGCACCTCGGCTTCCTGCAGCTCGATCCGATCTCGACGGTCGCGCCGCCGCAGCACCTCGTTCTCTGGAGTCGGCTCGGCAGCGCCTACGACAGGGCCGAGCTCGACCGCCTGCTGTGGGAAGAACGCAAGCTCATCGAGTGGAACGCCTTCCTCTGGCCCGCCGAAGACCTCCCGCTGTTGCGCGCGCGGATGCGGCGCAAAGACCGTCCGCGGGACCGGTGGCTCGACGAGTACCTGCGGGAGCACGCCGCCTTCCGGCGCTACGTGCTGCGCGAGCTCGACCGGCGCGGGCCGCTGCTGTCGCGCGAAATCGACGATCACGTCGGCATGAAGCGCGAGGATCACCGCTGGTGGGGCAGCCGCAAGATGGGGTTGATGCTGCAGATCCTGAATGCACGCGGCCAGGTGGCCGTCGTCGGCCGGCGCGGTAAGCAGCGCGTCTGGGATCTCGCCGAGCGCTGGTATCCGGAGACGGAGCGCATTCCCTGGGCTAAAGCAAAACGAGAGATCGATGAGAAGCGTTTCCGATCGCTGGGTGTCAAGCTCGAGCGGGGCCGCCTGCTCGTGCACCCGGAGGCGGAAGATGTCCCGGCGGGCAAGCGCATCACGTTTCTGTCCCCCTTCGACCGCCTCGTCCACGATCGCAATCGCGCCGAAGCGCTGTGGGGCTTCTACTACCGGCTCGAGATGTACGTGCCGAAGGCGAAGCGCGAGTACGGCTACTACGTCCTGCCGATCCTCCGTGGCGACCGCGTGATCGGCCGGATCGAACCGGTCCACGACCGCAAGGCCGGCGAGCTGCACGTGCTCGGCACGTGGTGGGAGGACGGCGTGAAACCGGTGTCGCTCCAGGCACCGCTGCGGAATCTGGCTCGCTTCCTCGGCGCGCGCCTCACGGTGCCAGGCACCGTGAAGTGAGCTTCACACGTTGGCCAGGTCCCTTGCGGGCCTGGCCCTGGGGGTAGGCTCCGGCCATGGACTTCGAGACGCGGGCGATTCATGCAGGGCAGGAGCCCGACCCCGCGACCGGCGCGATCGTGACGCCGATCTACCAGACCTCCACGTTCGTGCAGGAGGCGGTCGGCGTGAACAAGGGCTACGACTACGCGCGCGTCGCGAACCCAACGCGCACGGCGCTCCAGGTTGCGCTCGCGAGCCTCGAGAACGCCGAGCACGGCGTCGCGTTCAGCTCCGGTCTCGGCGCGACGACGACGCTGATGCACCTCGTGAACCCCGGCGAGCGCGTCGTGCTGATCGCCGACGTCTACGGCGGCGTCTACCGGATGACGTCGCAGGTCTACGAACCGAAGGGCTACAAGTTCACCTACGTCCCGGCGAGCGAGTTCGACGAGAACCTCGCGTCGCATCTCGGCGACGACGTGAAGATGGTGTGGATCGAGACGCCGTCGAACCCGATGCTGAATATCGTCGACATCCGCAAGGCTGCAGATGCTGCGCACGCGGTTGGCGCGATGGTCGTCGTCGACAACACCTTTGCGACGCCGTACCTGCAGCAGCCGCTCGACCTCGGCGCCGACGCGGTCGTCCACTCGACGACGAAGTACCTCGGCGGGCACAGCGACACGATCGGCGGCTTCGTCGCCACCAATGACGGCGCGCTCGCCGAGCGCCTCTACTTCCTGCAGAAGTCACTCGGGGCCGTGCCCGGCCCGTTCGACGCCTGGCTCGTGCTGCGCGGGATCAAGACGCTCGCCGTGCGCATGCGCCAGCACTGCGAGAACGCGCGCCGCGTCGCCGAGTTCCTCGACGGCCATCCCGGCGTCGAGCGCGTGCTCTACCCCGGCCTGCCGAACCACCCCGGCCACGACGTCGCGCGCGCACAGATGCGCGACTTCGGCGGCATGGTGTCGTTTCTCATGGATTCCGAGCAGGAAGCGGTCGACTTCGTCGCGCGCACGCAGATCTTCCAGCTCGCAGAGTCGCTCGGCGGCGTCGAGAGCCTCATCGAGCACCCAGCGCGGATGACCCACGCGTCGACCGCCGGGGCGCCGTTCGCGCCGCCCGGCAACCTGGTTCGCCTGTCGGTGGGGATCGAATCGGCCGAGGACCTGCTCGCCGATCTCGAGGCTGCGCTCGTCAGACGGTCTGCGCCGGCGCGGGCCTAGGCGTACTCGGCAGCGGCGGAACGTCGCCCCACGGCAGCAGCCCGAACCGCGCCAGCGACCGCGGGAGCCTGCGCCACGACTGCATCTCCGCCGTGTGCGCCCACGTCCCCTCGAAGTCCCACACGTGCTCGTCGGGACGGAGCGCAAGGATCTCTGCGCTGAGCCGGCCTGCCTCAGCGCGCTGGTCGGCGATCACGCGGTCGTCGATGCTCCAGTAGATCTGCAACGGGACCCCCGCCTCCGCGAGCTGCTTCACGTAATGCGACGGACTGCGCCGCGCGTACGCGCCGGGAACCTGTGACGGCGTCCCGCCGATCTCCTCGCGCGCAAGCGCCTGCAGCGTCTTGCCGTTCTTGAGCGCCCCAAAGTCGTAGTAGCGGCGCTTCATGTCGGTGGCCGGATCGAACGCGACAGCGCCCGCGAGCAGGTGCGGATGCCGCGCGACGAGCAGCAGGGTTTCCTGCCCACCCATCGAGCCACCGATCGCATAGATCCGGTGGCGGTCGACGTTGACGCCGTTCGCGGCGGCGATCGCGGGCATGCGCGCCAGGTCGGCGATCTCACCCGGCGCGCCCCACGAGTACCAGTGCAGCCGCCGGCCCTCGCCGGCCGGATTGATCACCGCGAAGCCACCCTCACCGGGGAGATCGCCCCAGAGCCCGGCGTTCATCGTCTCGTCGACCCCGCGTCCGTGCGGCGAGATGACGAGGGGGAGCTTCTGCCCGTGGTAGCCGAGCGGCAGCAGGAGCCAGGCGGACCGGCGGACACCGTCGTGCGCGACGTAGTGGATGAGCCTGGCGACGGTGGTGGTCGCGCTGTCGCCCGGGGCCAGGTTCGCGTACGCCCCGGAGACGAAGGTCAGCGCGACGAGCGCCGCAGCGATTGCAAAGATGACCCGGTGCTTCAGCTTGACCTGAACTTCGCCGGGCGTCCCCAGGCGATCGGCGTCTACGTCGTCGACACGAACGATGGCCCCGCCCTGTTCGACTGCGGGCCGACGTCGACGCTGCCCGCGCTCGAGGCCGGGCTCGCGGAGCACGACCTGCGGATCGAGGACATCCGCCACCTGCTGCTCTCGCACATCCATCTCGACCACGCGGGAGCCGCGGGGCCGCTCGTCCGCCGGCATCCCGGGCTGACCGTCTGGGTGTCCGAGGTCGGCGCGCCACACCTCGTCGACCCGTCGCGCCTCGAGCGCTCTGCGCGGCGCCTCTACGGCGAGTCGTTCGATGTGCTCTGGGGCGAGCTCGCGCCGGTGCCTGCCGAGAACGTGCGCGTCGCGACGGGCGACGTGCTTGGGTGGGAAAGCTTCCCGACGGTTGGGCACGCCTCACACCACAGCAGTTACTTCCTGAACGGAACGTTGCTCGCTGGTGACGCCGCCGGCGTGCGCATGCCCGGCGCAAGCTACGTGCTCCCGGTCTCGCCCCCGCCCGACGTCGACGTCGAGGGCTGGCACGCGACCGTGGCTGCGATCAGAGAGCGCGAGCCCGAGCGGCTCGCCTTGATCCATTTCGGCGTGCACGAAGACGTCGCTGCGCATCTCGACCGGCTCGAGCTCGAGCTCGATCGTTGGGCAGAGCGCGTGCGCGACGGGATGGAGCAGGAGGACTTCGTCGAGGCCGCTCGCGCCGACGCCGGTGTCGACGCAGATCTCTACGACCGCGTCGCGCCGTTCTGGCAATCGTGGTTCGGCATGAAGCGCTACTGGGAGACACGCGCTTGAGCCGGATCGGCCCGTTGCGCGAGCGGGACTTCCGCCTGCTGTTCATCGGCCAGACGACGTCGCGGCTCGGCAGCGCGATGGCGCCTGTAGCGCTCGCGTTCGCAGTGTTGAAGACGCTCCACGGATCCCCGACCGATCTCGGTCTCATCCTGACGGCGCGACAGATCGCCGTGATCGCGCTCCTCCTCTTCGGCGGCGTGTGGGCCGACCGCCTCCCGCGGCATCAGGTAATGGTCGCCTCGAACTTCGTCAGTGGTGCAAGTCAGGCAGCCGTCGCAATCCTGCTGCTCACGGGTCACGCGACGCTCTGGGAGCTGACCGTGCTCGCAGTCGTGAACGGCTCGTCGTCCGCGTTCTTCTTCCCCGCGAGCAACGGGATCGTCCCGCAGACGGTCCCCGTTGGGCTCTTGCAGCAGGCGAATGCGACGCTCCGGCTCGCGGTGAACATCACGAACGTGACGGGCCTCGCGCTCGGCGGCATCATCGTCGCCGCAACGAGCCCCGGTGTGGCGATCGCGGTCGACGCGGTCAGCTACGTGCTCGCGGCGGGCGCGCTCGGGTTGATGCGCCTCCCCGCAGGGCTCCGGATGGAGGGAAGCAGCGTGCTGCACGAGCTGCGCGAGGGCTGGCACGACTTCTGGGCTCGGCCCTGGCTCTGGGCAATCGTGCTCCAGTTCGGGGTCGTGAATGCGGCCGAGACGGGCGTCGTCAACGTGCTCGGACCGGACGTCGCGCGAAAGCACCTCGGCGGTGCAGCGGGCTGGGCCGCCGTGCTGACGGCGATGACGGTCGGAGTGATCGCGTGTGGCGTGATGATGTTGCGCTGGCAGCCGCGTCGCATCCTGCGAATCGCGACCTACAGCGTGTTCTCGATGGCGATCGTCGTCGTCGCGCTCGCGATCCCCGCACCACTGCCGATCGTGATCGCCGGCGCGTTCCTCACCGGTTTCGGAATGGAGATCTTCGGCGTGCTCTGGGACACGACATACATGCAGGAGATCCCCAAAGAGCTGCTGTCTCGCATAGCGTCCTACGACGCGCTCGGCTCGTGGGTGCTGATGCCGATCGGCTATGCCGTGGCGGGGCCGATCGCCGCAGCAATCGGCACACGCGCAACGTTCATCGGGGCGGCGGTCCTGATCGTCGGCGCGACGTCACTCGTGTTGCTGTCACGCGACGTGCGCACGCTCGAGCGGCGTCTAGTCCCGCAGGATGTTCCCGCCTGAGACCTGGGCGAGCGCCATGACGAGGATCTCGTCGATGTTGACGTTCGGCCGGCGGGTGAGCGCAAAGAGCACGCACTCGGCGATGTCCTGCGCGTTCAACGGGCCGCCCATCGCGACGTTCGCATAGACGGCTCGCGCCTTCTCCTCGTCGCCCTTGAAGCGCACCTTGGAGAAATCGGTCTCGACGATCCCGGCTGCAACGTTCGTGACGCGCACGGGCTTGCCTTGCAGGTCGTCACGCAGCGCGCGTGTGTAGCCGTGCACCGCGAACTTGGAGGCGACATACGACGAGCCACTCGGATACGCCCAGATCCCCGCGACCGATCCCATGTTCACGATGTGGCCGCCGCCGTCCGCGATCAGGTACGGAAGGCAAAGACGCGTCATGCGCATCAGGCCGAGCACGTTCGTCTCGATCACCTCCCGCTCGTCTTCCTCGAGCGAGTCCCACACGGGATCGCGGCCACGTGAGAGCCCCGCGTTGTTGAAGAGGATGTCGAGGCCGCCGAGCTCCGCGAGAGCCGCCTCGACGAAGCGCTTGCTGCTCTCCGGATCGGTCACGTCGAGGTTGCCGTCGCGGCGCGAGCCGGTGTAGACCCGCGCCCCCGCCTCCTCCAGCTCCCGCGCCGTGGCGGCGCCGATGCCGCTCGACGCGCCTGTGACGATCGCCCGTTTCCCCTCCAGTGCAGCCATGGAGCCAGACTAACGATCCCGTAACAACGAATCCCGGCCTACCGCGTCTAAGTTCAGAGCCTATGGAGCCCCCCGCCACCGGTCGCAGCATTCGCCTGGCGCTCGTCGCGTTCGCCCTGCTCGCGCTGCTCGGGATCGTGGCGTTCGCGAGTCGCAGCGGATTGGGGCACCAGTCGCAGGCGGCGCCGACGCCCGGGTATGTCAGCTACGCGTTTACCGCGTTCCTGATCGTCTTCGTCCTGATGATCCCCGTCGCCGCCTACGGCTTCGTCATGCAGGCGCGCGAGGGTGAGGTCGCGCGCAAGAGCTACAGGCAGCGCACGCTCGAGAGCATCGGGATGCTGTTCTTCTTCGGCGCGGTCGCGTTCGTCGTCATCTACCTCAAGCGCCATCACCACCACTTCCTCGTTCCTCACCTGAAAGGACTGAACGGCAAGAGGAAGGCGATTCACGGGGCGAGTGGCCACGCCGCAGCGATCGAGCCCCGCTTCGAGTACACCGTGCTGTGGATCTCGCTCGCCGTGATCGCCGTCGGCGCCGGGTGGCTGTACTACGTCTGGCGCACGCGCAAGCGGCGCACAGCCGTACCGCTCGACCGCGAGCAGTCGGTCGCCGAAGACTTCGCAGCCTCGATCGACGACGCAATCGACGACCTCGAGAACGAGCCCGACGCGCGTCGCGCGGTGATTGCCGCGTACGCGCGGATGGAGACCGTGCTTGCGCGCAATGGGCTGAAGCGCAGACCGAGCGAGACGCCGGTCGAGTATCTGCGACGGATCCTGCTCGGGCTCACCTCGCGTGGCGATTCGGTCAGCAAACTCACCTCGCTCTTCGAGCAGGCGAAGTTCAGCCGTCACGAGATCGATGCATCGATGAAGCAGGACGCGATCGGCGCGCTGCGCGAGATTCGCGACGATCTCCAGCGAGCGCACGCGTGAGGCGCCACCTCCTCGACCTGATCGTTCTCTTCTTCCTCTCGTCGCTGATCTGCGGCTACGTCGCACTCGCGCAGCCGAACCTGCGAAACGTCACGCTCCACATCTACGTGTTTCTGGTCGGTGCGCTGCTGATGCTCGGGATCGTCGCCGCAGCCGGCGATGCCGTGCCACGGCGGTTGCGGTCCGAGCTCGACCGCGCGCTCGCCGACTCCGGCCGGCGCCAGCCTCCTCTCCAGGAGCTCGAGCGGACGCAGCGCGAGGTCACGCTCGCGACAGCGACGGCGTATGACCTGCACGTGCGCCTGCTGCCGCACCTGCGCGAGATCGCGCAGTGCCGGCTCGAGCGCAGCGGCAAGACCTCCGGCCCCGACACGCTGGGCCGCTGGTGGGATCTGCTGCGCCCGGACCGCCCGGAGCCCGACGATCGATTCGCGCCAGGCATCAAGCAGGCAGAACTGCGCGCTCTCGTCAGCGACCTTGAAAGGATGGGCCGGTGAACCTGACCGAAGTCGGCGAGCTCAGCAACCGCGTCCTCGACGAAGTCGAGAGAGTCGTGCTCGGCAAGCGCGAAGCGCTCGAGCTGCTGATGCTCGGGCTGCTCGCAGACGGCCACGTCTTGATCGAGGACTACCCCGGTCTCGCGAAGACGCTGATGGCCCGCTCGTTCGCGCAGGTCACGTCGCTGGACTTCTCCCGGATCCAGTTCACCCCCGACCTGATGCCGTCGGACGTGACTGGCTCGTCGGTCTTCAACCAGCGTGAAGCCGACTTCGAATTCAGGCCAGGGCCGATCTTCGCCAACCTCCTCCTCGCCGACGAGATCAACCGGGCCCCGCCAAAGACGCAGGCTGCACTGCTCGAGGCGATGCAGGAGCGGCAGGTGACGACCGAAGGGCAGACCCGCAGGCTCGGCCCGCCCTTCCTCGTTCTCGCAACGCAGAACCCGATCGAGTACGAAGGCACCTATCCGCTGCCGGAGGCGCAGCTCGACCGGTTCATCCTCCGCATGTCGGTGGGCTACCCCGCGCGCGAGGACGAATGGCAGATGCTCGCGAACCGTGCCGAGCGCGGCACGGACGAGCTGCAGCTCACGCCGCTCGTCGACCGCGACACGCTGCTTGCGATGCAGGCGGCGATCGAGAATGTCTACGTGTCGGAGCCCGTCGGGCTCTACATGGTCGACATCGTCGCGGCGACGCGCGATGCGCAATCGATCCAGGTCGGTGCGTCACCGCGCGGGTCGCTCGCGCTGCTCAAGCTGTCGCGCTGCCGCGCCGCGCTTGACGGACGCGACTACGTGACGCCGGACGACGTCAAGTCGGTGGCAGTACCGGCGCTCGCGCACCGGCTGACGCTGCGGCCCGAGCTGTGGGTGCAGCGCGTGTCGGCCGAGGATGTCGTCCAGGAGCGGCTCGACACGGTGCCGACGCCTGCGGCCGAAGACCTGACCGCCCGGACGTGACGCGCTGGGCGACGCCGAAGCTCGCGGGTTACGCGGGGCTGTCGGCCGCCGGCCTGCTCTCGGCGCTCGTCTTCGCGCGCCCGGAACTCGTCGCCCTCACCGCTCCGTTCCTGCTCGCGCTCGCCGCCGGGCTCGCACTCGCAACGCCGCCCCGGCTCCGGATCCTCGTCGAGCTCGACGAGGATCGCGCCCTCGAAGGGGACGAGGTCGGCGCGCGGATCATCCTCGAGTCCTCGACCGCGGTCGACCGGCTCGACTTCTATCTCCGCCTTCCCGACGGGATCGAAGTGCGCGACGGCAAGAACCCGGTCTCGCTCCACCTCGCGCCCGGCGAGCGCCGCGAGCTGGAGCTCAGCCTCGGCGCGGCCCGCTGGGGCGGCCACGTGCTCGGGCCTGCGTACGCGCGTGCGCGCGACCCACTCGGCCTGCTCGTCTGGGAGACGGTCGCCGCAACGCGGCCCGAG
>Ga0247668_1000416_pt1 | contig 10590 bp, 8 predicted proteins | sample CNK09_metaG_FD_182737 | JGI IMG/M metagenome (GOLD analysis project Ga0247668, IMG submission 182737) | Soil microbial communities from Purdue University Martell Research Forest, Indiana, United States - CNK09 | ecosystem: Environmental > Terrestrial > Soil > Temperate forest > Bulk soil | place...
CCCGGAGTCCAGCCGCAACCTCCCGCCTCAGCGTGCGGACGGGGGTATCCGTGAGGCGTGCGACCTCGCCAAGCGAGTACGTTTCGGCAGGCTGGAGAAAAAGAGTCTGAATGCGTTGTTTCAACTCCATGCACATGATCATGGATGGAGTTTACGCCAATGATCATGTGCAATCAATCCGATGAAGAAAGCCGCCGCGTTGCAGTCGATCGGGGAGCGAGTCGCCAAGCTCCGGCGCGAGCGCAGCTTGACTCAGGAGCAACTCGCCGAGAGAGCAGGCGTCTCACGGAACCACATCGCCGATATCGAACTCGGGACGCGCAACACGGGCGTGTGGAGCTTCGTCCTGCTGGCCCGAGCACTTGGCGTGACAGTCTCCGATCTGTTCCGGGGACTACCTTCCTAGGCGTGAAGTCTTCCGTTTTCCACGGCGCTGACGCTTCACGCCTCGGCTGCTATGAGTTCCTTGTAGGTCAGCCGGGCCGAAGGAACCATCTCGGAAGCCTTCAGGAAGCGCCCGCCGTCGTCATCCTTCCGCTCGTTGAAGCGGAACGTCTGTTCGTCAACGTAAGCGCCGAGGTGGAACGGCTCTACGGAAACGTACGTGCCGGAGAGCGTGCGCTGCAACAGAGCCCAGAAGTTCTCCACGCCGTTGCAGTGAACGTCGCCGCGCACGTACTCGACTTTGTGGTTAACGAATTCGTGCTCGAAAACCGCATCCACCTGCGGGCTGTCAGAGGCTTCATCGCTCATCAGTTTGGAACCCGCTTCCGCATTCTCCTGCAAGTAGCCGAGGCGAGTTTCGAGGGTCACGTCATTGATCACTTTCGCGCGGACTTCACCACCACGCTCCAGAACGGCCTGCACAATCGTCTTACCAATCCCGCCGCGCTTGTTGGGGGTGTTGGCGTCACGAATCGCTTGCCTTTTGGATTCGTGCATGTTCTTGAACAGGCCGCCGATAAAACACTCATCAGTCTCCACGATGCCCGCGAGTTTCTTATCGAAGGACTTCACCTTGACGGCGGCGCGGATGCGGTGAAGCATGAACCACGCGGTTTTCTGCGTCACACCGATGGCGCGGTGAACCTCATACGACGAAACGCCGTTTTTGCAGTTCATCAGCATCCACATGGTCATGTACCACTTGCCGAGGCTGATCGGGGAGTCCTCAAAGATCGTTCCGACGCGGACGGAGAATTGTTTCTTGCAGCCCTTGCAGCGCCAGATTTTCCGCGAGGCGATAAAACTCGGCTCCGGGGTGTCGCACAACGGGCAGACAACTCCATCCGGCCAGCGGCGAGCAACAGCCCACTCGAAGGCGTTGTCCGCGTCGGCGAAGAACATCACGGCTTCCTGAAGGGTGCGCGGAACGTAGATGCCGTCAGGCCGCGCAACGGGTGCTTTTCTCTTAGGCATGGAGACAATATAAGTCCTCAGAGTCTGTGTGTCAAGTATGTTAATACCGAAACATGCGGCCGAGCTTGCGGCGCAACTCAGCGCTGTTCTTCTCAATGTTCTTCGCGTCCGCCCCTCCGTCGATCCGCAGCTCGCCCTCGGCGAACGAGATCGCCAGATCGACCGGCTTGCCGCCCAGAACCAGCGGCCGGTGCAGCGTCTGCTCCGCACGCACCCAGCGGAACGGCGCCAGCAGATACCAGCCATGGGAGACGACGGTCGAGCCGAAGTGAAAATTGGCAGGAGTCGGAAGGGAGGTGGAGGTGGGAACGGACGCGGGTGAGGAAAGGGATGTGGGCGAGGAAATGGAGGCGACGGCCGGGATCGAACCGGCGAATGGAGGTTTTGCAGACCTCTGCCTTACCACTTGGCTACGTCGCCCATCGGAGGAAAGTTCGCGAGTGTAGTGAACCGAACGAAGGGCGTCAATATTCGTAGGTTGACACGCATCGCCCCTCTCGGCCACCATGCCGCCCCTTCGCAACAAGGATACTGTGGTGTAGCTCAGTTGGTAGAGCGCCGGATTGTTAATCCGGTGGTCGGAGGTTCGAGTCCTCCCGCCACAGCCAGCGGCGACGCGCCGCGGCGTTTTTGGCATAGCCTTCACCTCACCATTTCTTCAGCTAGCTCGCGTTGCGAGAAAGGCATTGGTGCCTAGCAGTTACCGGTTTAGAGACGTCCGGGCCGGCAGTCCGGTGTGCGTTCGGGCTACACTGGATGGATCCATGGAGCTGACGCGCACCGAGGTTAATAGGATGCCCCGTAACGCCGACGAAGTCCGAGCGAACTCGCGCCGGATTTCTTAGAATCCAGGAAGACATGCAAGTCTAGAAATAATCAAATCACGGGATTAGCGGATCGTGTTCCGCGTACGCACTCACAAGGCCGACGCGGGGCACGCGGCCGGCCGGCTGTACGCGGACCTCGACCGCGAGCTTGCCCCCGGACAAGTCTTTCTGGACAAGGAGCGCCTCGAAGGAGGCGACCCATGGCCGGAACGACTGCGGACCGAGGCGAAGCGTGCGACCGTGATGCTGGTTCTCATTGGAGAGCGTTGGCTCAAAGTCCAGGACTCCCACACCGGCGATCGCCGCTTGAACGTTCCAGACGACTGGGTCAGGACCGAGATCGAGACCGGACTCCAGGTGGTGCCGGTCGTGCTCCCTGTGCTGGTTGACGGCGCAGAGCCGCTGACCGCGTCCACGCTCCGGACCGTTCCGAGCATCGAGAAGCTCGCGAAGCTTCAGGCGCTCAGACTACGCGACGAAGACTGGCGGTCGGACATTCAGACACTGATGAAGTTTCTGAGTGATCGCGGTTTCGAGCCCCGGGCTAACTCGCCGCTAAGTAGATCCGTCGGTGTTGCCCCGGTTGAGCCAACCATTCACGAGCCCGAGAGTGCGACGACCAGCGCGTTACCGATCTCCGCGCCGCCGCCAGTCCGGAAACTGCGTTGGCACATTGCTGCGGCCGTCCTTGTTTTCGTTGCGGTCCTTGCGGTTGTGACGCAACGCATTCACACGCTCCTGATCGATCCGCCGACGCAAACTTCGACGACAGCCGTCGTCGAAGAGGCGATCGTTCGCGGCACCGTATTTGATCGCGCGACGCAGAATGGCATCGCCGAGACACAGGTGAGTGCTGCAGGCGTGTCGGCGACGACAGACCAATCGGGAGCGTTCGTGCTCGTCCTGCCGCGTCGGGGGTCGTTCACGCTTCGCGTCGAAAAAGACGGTTACCTGCCCAAGCCTTACTTGCGGGCCGTCGACGCGCCGCTCGACGCGGTCCAGGTTGGCCTGTCGCGAGAAGGGAGTCGGCCATGAAAGTGCTGATCGCCGTGGTTACGGGGCTCGTCTCGGTGTTGAACGCCTTCGCAGCCCAGCAGATAGTGTCGGGAACGGTCTATGACAATTGCCGCGACCCGGTCGTTGGCGCGGAGGTGTGGTCCGATTCTGCCGAACAGACGAGGTACACAGTGTTGTTGGGCAAGTTCGTACTGCCGCTCCGCGCGAATGCAAAGAGTCCGGTGACGGTCACGATCAGCATGACTGGCTACAAGACTTGGAAGGATTACATTGAGATCCCTCAGACGATTCCTAAGAACATCACCCTAGAGAAAGTCGGCAAGTGTGATCCGCCGACCCGGCCCGCTGTGCCGACACCCAGGCCCGTGGATCCCGCGAGGAATCCTTCACTGCTCGAGCTCGAACTGAAATCGACCGACCCCGCGAAACGTCTCAACGCATTGAAGGTCCTGGCGACGCTGGGAAAAGAGGCGTTGCCCTCGGCGCCCGCGATTGCCGAGGCGGTTCGCGATCCCGACGCGTCGGTTCGGATGCAGGCCCTGATCACCCTCCGCGCGATTCAGGTACGGAGCTCCGTCGTCAGGGACTCGCTACTCATGGCGATGCGAGTCGAGGACGTGGGATGTGCAGCGATCCAGGTCCTCCGTGAAATCGACAAGTCCGCCGCGACGGTCACTCAGTGGAATGCAGTGGCCGCGGACGAACAGGTGTCGCTGGATGTGAGGCTCTGCGCAGCGGCAACAGTCATCGAGGTCAAGCACGCGATCTCGCCCGAAGGAGAAACCGCCATCGCGAGTGGCCTCTGGGCCGGTCGGTCGAAAGCGCTCGAACTGGCGGTGATGAGCGACGCGTCGATCCGCGGTTTCGCCGAACCGCTGGGCCGATTCCTGTCGGGCTACGCGACACCGATGGACATGGTGAAACGGATCCTCGAGACCGTTTCTCGTGCAGACGAAGAGACGCAGGGCCGTTTCGCGAAAACGTTCAACCCACCTTTCGAGCGACTATCCGACTACGCGGTCGGAAGCGACCAATTAGACAAGGGTGCTCGCGAGATGCTCCGCAGCGCGATGAGGGTCAGGACAAATGACGTCATTTCTTGCGGCTTCGGCTACGAAAGATGGCCCGAATACGTCACCAAATACATCACCTTCATCGATCGCGCTGAGAAGCTCGGCGTTATGGACGCTCGGTCATCCGCCCGCACGCTACTAAGTCAGTCTCAGCAGATGTTCTGCATCCTAAGGGACAATGAGTTGCAGACTAATCAGGCACGCGAGGTCCTGGCCGTCGCGATCCAGCGACGTGGAGAGGCCGCGCTCGATCCGTTGCGGGACGCCCTTTCTGACGAAAAGCGACGCGATCGTGCATGGGTGGCAGCGTCCCTGTACGTCCTCACCGGTGGAACAGACTCCCAGGCGACAGGAGTCCTGCTGGCGCCCGCCTACGATCCGGGGCCTGGCTTCAGCCCGATCGACGTCTTTGCGCGGGTGAGACCGATTCGCGATGAAAGGGTGATTGCTGCGCTCGAGAAATCTGCCGCCAAGTCCAACGAGAAGGCCGCCAACGCACTGGTTCACGGCCTGCTCGATGATTCCGCGCGCGAACGAACCGCCGCGCGGCTGCTGCAGTCGGACGACTACCCTGCTTTCCTTGTCGGTGCGAGGTTAATCGAAGGGTTGCCCAAGCTCGCGCCGGGAACAGTCCGACTGCTCCTGAAGGGATTGGAAAGTAGCGAGCGCTGGCGACGTGGCGAGCAATCACGATCCCTCCTCACTCGCCACGCCCGGTCTGCGGTTCCGGTGATCGCGGAAGAGCTGGCGAAACGAAAACCGACCGAGACCACGGAGCTGTTGTCTGTATTGAATGCGATGAAGGGCGAGGCCGCACCTGCGGTGCCGGCCGTGACGGCGCTGCTGAGAACGGCGTCACAGCTCGATGCGATTCAGACTCTGGCCGAGATCGGAGCGGCGTCCACGCCGGCAGTCCCCCAGATGATCGAGATCGTTCGATCAGAGCGTTCCCCGAATCGCGCCGCGGCCGCCCGGGCACTTGGTGCGATCGGCCCCAACGCCGCCGCCGCGGCCGTCTCGCTGCACGCCTTGGCGCTAGCGAAGGACGAAGTTCTCCGCAATGCCGCCCTGGAGGCGCTGGCAAAGATCGAACGCTGACTTGGAAAACATCTTCGAGCGTTTGGCGGGCTGAGGGCCCGCCGCTGCACACTTCACGCGCTCGCGCAAGTAAGTACGCGAGGCACGATGTATAGAAACTTGGTCGAGCGTCATCGTGCCCAGATCATGGGTGTTCCCGACTGCCGACCGCGATTCCGCAAATTTGACAATCCGCTGGTCGGAGGTTCGAGTCCTCCCGCAACAGCCAATTTCGTTTCCTCTTCAGGACTCCGACTTCGGCCACCAAGTCGAAAAATCGCCTCGAGTCATCGCCGGCAGAAAACGCTTCGAGCAAAGCTCCGCGTGGAATCAGAAAAGCGCCGGAGGTCGCGGCTCCCATGACGACGGCGGGAGAGGTTTCGAACGGCAGACGGGATCGAACGGCTTGGGCATGTGATATCGATTCCGCTCCACCAACGCCAAGTCCCGATTCGCGGCTTGACAAGCGCGCGTTTCCCAGTGGCCAACAATATCGACGTTCAGTTCGAGGATACGACCGTCCGAATACTGAACAAGAAGTGCTCGTCCGCCTGGGTAAAACAACATTGCTGTGACCTGATCCAGACCGGGTCGCGGGAACGGAACACCCAACGGCTGGCGCGTCGCGACATCCCACAACAGAACAGTCCCGTCGCGCCCGGCCGACGCCATCAGGGTGCTATCTGGGCTGAATGCGAGATGCTCGATTCCACCGAGCTGTGCCGCGACGGGTGGTCCGAGGCGAGTGCCATCTCGACCATTGAAGAAGATCACGCGGCCATCGCCCATGCCCACTGCCAGAATCGAACCCGATCCGTTGAAGTTTGTCCCGCCGACCCACGTCGAAGAGCCTCCGGAGCCCACATCAAGCAGACGGCAACCGGACATCTGACAGAACCAGACAACGCCACCTGGATTATCACCGGCCTTCCAGGCTCGAACTGTCCATCGCGCACCATCAAGACTCGTTGCATTCGGCTCCAACCTCGACCCCCTCGGCCCGGGCAATGGTTCGCATTTCGAGGTCGTGCAGCGAAAAGGCCGATCGAGCCACTCGAACCAGAAGTTCCCACTGGGTCCGAAAGCCCGCGGCCCCGACTGCTCGCGAGGGTGAGGGCGCGCAACCTCGACACATCCGGCTTGGTTGCACCGCAGAAGACGTCCCGACTCTGAGAGAACGGCAACCTCGTGCGCATCGACGAACACAATTGCGCGGCCGCTTTCGTTGTGACCCAGGGAAAGCCTCGCCAGCCTCGAACGTTGTCGCACATCCCACCATTCGACGGTGTCGCCGACGCCCACCGTCGCCAGCAATGTGCCGTCACCGCTGAAGGCAGCATCGTAGATTGGGTTCGTCTGCGCGAACAGACGGCCGGCGGGCTCGCGGTCTGTGTGCCAGAGCCGGACCACGCCATCCAACCCACTTGTCGCAATTAGGTTTTTTCGCGGCAGAAACACGATCTTGTCGAGATAGCGGGACTCCCCCGTTGGAAACACCTCGGGAATCCGCGCCTCGTCGTCGTTCGATTCGAGATCGCGCCACATCGCGAGTTGGCCGTCGGCTGACGCTGCGCCGAGGATCTGGCCCCTCTCGTCGAACGCCAGGCGCGTCACGCGGACGAGCGGAGGCTCGCCGCCGTTCTGCAAGTCTAGCGAGCGAGTTTCGCCACCTGCTGGATCTTCGATGCGGATGGTTGTCGCTGCTGCATAGGCGATTCGATTGGTCGCCGGTTGCACCGCTAGCGCAAGAGCGCCAGTGGTACCGGTCCTGAGGACTCGGCCCGGTCGAAATCCGTCGTTCGCAAGCCAGACGTGGATCGTTCCGTCAGCGCTGCCGATGCTTCCACCGTGTCCTGAGATTAAGAACTTTCCATCGGTTGAAAACGCCAGAATCTGCACGCCGATCGTGTGCGCGTTCAATTCCTCCGAGATGGGTGATCCGAACTCTGACCCCACCGAGGAAGCGGTCGCAACGTTCCACATTCGGATTCGACCATCGTTTTGTCCGGCTGCCAACAGCCCAGTGCGTGGATCGAAGGCCAAGGCTGCGGCATGGAAGTACGGACTAAAATGCCCGCTGGGTTGCTCGCCATGCGCGCCCGTCAGTCGAATCTTCGGCAAGCTTCGCTTGGTCTTCCAGTTCCAGGAGAGGATGGCGCCGTCAGCGGTCGCGACTGACAGACGGGTTGCGGCACTGTTGAACGCCACAGCATTGATGCTCGACGCCCACCCTCCACCCGGCTGACGCAGATAGATCCCCACGGTGCGCGCGCCGTCCCAATGAATTAAGGAGCCATCCTGATAGCCCGCAACTACGCTGCGTCCGTCGGGAGACACGGCTAGCGCAGTGACGATTCTGTTTGCAGCATCGTGCCATGCGTATAGGCTTGTTTCGAGGCGGGGATAGGTGAGCAGAGCCCCGAGCAGCGACGATTCCGAATCACGGGTCCGCTCGGTGCGAACAGCCGCCAACGCCAGAAGGAGCGCTGTGTCCGGCAGGCCGCGAGCCTCTCGCGCCTGAATGGCAAGTGCGTTGCTGCGCGCGATACGTTCGCGATTCTGGGCCACCCGAGCGTTGTCTCGCGCCTCCTTGGCGTTGGCAATCGCAAGACGCTCCTGCTCGGTGGCCCTCGTCTCATTCGCCTTAGCCCTCGCAGTTTGGCGCTGTGCTTCGGCCTCGCCGCGTTCGGCACGAAGTTGCTGGGTACGCGCCAAGAACGTTATTGCGAGAAGAAGGGCAACCACCGCGCCCATGAGGCCCAGTGCATTCCGCCGATTGCGGCGTTCTTCGCCGCGCAGTTCGCCCCAGGTCCGACCCGGATAGAGCCGAAGTATCAGCTGCCTGAGATCCTCGATCAGCTCCTCGCGCACGCCCTCGGGGTCGGTCAGGATTTGGTGTCGCCGATCCTGCAACAGGACGAGAAGCGGTTCCTGTATGAGATTGGCCTTCAACGACGGCGGAAGCAGCTCGCGAAGCGCCTCCCATGTGCGGCAGTCCCCGCCCGTGACGACGATCAGGACGTGACCTGATCGAGGAACGCTGAACCAGTGGGCTGCTTCTTTCTCCATCCCGCGACTGATCGCTGCATCGGGGCAGATGAGCACGACCAGATGGTCGGACTGATCCAACCGATCGAAGAGCTCAGCTTCGAGACTCGACCCGGCGGGAAGGCAGGACAAGTCTCGAAAGATCGTTTTGGCGCGAGCCTTATACCAAGGTCGCAAAAACCCCTGGAGTAGCGACTGCAAAACGGGCGCGACCTGGCTGTCCGCTTTCCAGCTGTAGGACAGGAAGGCGTCGAAGTGACGAGCTGAATCGACCCAGACCAGGGCACGAATCCAGGCTGGAATGAACCGTCTCCATTTTGAGGTCGGTGAAATGTCGAGCGATTCCGCAGAGGACCGTGTTGAGATCGACGCCACGAACAGAGTTTATTCGGTTCATTCCTTCGCGAACACTGTCCTGCTTGCCTCTCGTGCCGACGTCAGTTGCAAGATTAGCGGCCTTCTTCTGAGTCCCACATGCCCTTCTCTTCTCTACCTGATCCACCAACTGTACGGCGACATCTACGGATCTTGGCGGGAGGGACGCATTCGCGCCATTGGCGTGAGCAACTTTCACCCCGATCGCGTAATGGATTTGATGATGCATCACGAGGTGATTCCTGCCGTGGATCAGATCGAGACGCATCCGTTCCATCAGCAGGTCGAGGCGCAGAAGTTCCTGCGGGAGAACAGCATTCAGATCGATTCGTGGGGATCGTTCGCCGAGGGGCGGAACGATATTTTCCACAACGTGCTCCGTTCGATCGCTGAGAACCATCGGAAGCGTCGCCCAGGTGATCGTGCGCTGGTTGACGCAACGTGCCGTCGTGGCGATCCCGAATTTGTTCGCAAAGAGCGCATGGCCGAGAACCTCAATGTCTTCGACTTCGAGCTGACACGGACGAGATGAGCTCCATCGCAAAACTCGACACGGGAGCGAGCAGCTTCTTCGATCACCGCGATCCGGCCATGGTGAAGATGCTCAGCGAAGCGAAAAGGCCAACGTAACTCCACCCCAAGCGCTGAGGTTCCGGGTCGATCGAGGAAACCCTCAACCGCGCCGTCGAGGCTCTACTGTCATGATCGTCAACGATGCACGTGTCCTTTGACTGCTGCGGCCGTACTTCCCACGTTACTGGCCGTCGCGAGGTTGTCGCCTGCCAGAGCGAGACGGAACAACTTCCGATCTTCAAAGCCCATCATCAAAACGAACTTCGCCCGTCGCGAGTTTCACGGAGAAACCTGCCCACCCTTGGGGGCATGCTCGCAGCGCTTCGCCGATGATCGCGTCGTCCGAGGGCGTCAGTCGTCGAAATCCGCCGGAGCTGATGGCGTCTGTTTTCCAGAGGCGGCCGCTCCTTCCGAACGCTTCCAGGCTCGTGTCGTTGTGATTGACGACGAATACGGTCCCCGTCCGCCCCACATCGACGACGTTCGTGCCGGTCTGCTCTACGAGCGTTCGCGACGTCGCGTCGATGATGTAGCCGGCGCCTGCCGCGGATACGAACAGGTGCTTGCCGTCAGGCATCATCTGGACCGTGCTGGGACCGGGACCCTTCTGGCCACGCTCGAAGCTGCCGATCCAGGACGCATTGCCGACACCGATGCGCATGAGAACGCGCCCGCAGCCGGACTCCGAATCCTCGGCGGGAATCGGGATCACCGCTTGGCCCGCGGGTGGTGAGTCGAGGATCACGGCTGCAGTCAACTCATCGCGCCGTTCGGTTCGCGGGTCCTTCATCAAGAGCGGGAGCACGGGCTCGGACGGCAGTTGGCGGCGCTTCTCCGATTCGTGCCTTGCGCCGATCGAGATGAAGAACCACATTCGCCGATGCCGCTGCCCGGCTTCGCTGTCCGGACCATTGAACGCCGCCGCGAGCCCCGCCTCCCGGAGCATCTTGTTGAATGTTCTTATGGCGGCGGCAGAGCCTTCCTGCTCGACGACGCACTTGAGATCCCGACTGATTCTCACGAGATCACCACACGCCTGTTCGAAAACCTCGTCGCGCCGGGCGGTCTGCTCGTATATCTCTGCAAGTTGCTCGGCGGTGTGAAGATTCTTGTAGACCGGCTCCACTTGTCCGCGGCGCAGGCGCGCGGCGTAGCGCCGGAATTCCCGTCTTCTTTTGGCG
>Ga0247668_1000417_pt1 | contig 10588 bp, 6 predicted proteins | sample CNK09_metaG_FD_182737 | JGI IMG/M metagenome (GOLD analysis project Ga0247668, IMG submission 182737) | Soil microbial communities from Purdue University Martell Research Forest, Indiana, United States - CNK09 | ecosystem: Environmental > Terrestrial > Soil > Temperate forest > Bulk soil | place...
CTCAACTCTGGATACAGAAGTCCGGGAGCTTTATTTGATTAAAGACGATCAATTCTATCAGCAAGTGCTGGCACTTCTCAATCGCCTGGCCGCCGTCGCCGATGCTGCCATTTACTTGCTCCAGCCCAATGGTCAACTCTTGCGCCAGGCGATGATTGGGAACGAGGATGCCCTACTTCAGCGAGTGGCTCTGAGCGACATTGAGATGGCGCTACTGGCCGTCGAAAGGAAGACGACGATTAGCATCTCGGAATTTTGGAAACTCGGAGCTACCCGGCCTGAACCCTATTTGATCTGTCTGCCATTTCTGGATCTGGACGACAATCCAGTGGCGGTTTTGATGATCACCGGCATGCCTTTTTTCTCCCTCAATCAGAAGTCGGTCCATTTAATCACCGTCATCTGCAAATGGGCCAGCCGCGTCATTCAGGCCAAAAAAGCCGCCGCTGGAAACTTTCGGTTGGTGGACGGCGTTCAAAAGCATAAAATCTTCACCGAGAAAATCCTTAAACGTAATCTGGAGCTCGCTTCCCTGTCCCATCAAACCCATCATCTGCCATCGACCCTGGTTTTTTTCAGCTTGCCCGGACAGCCCTTAACCCTCCAGCCAGCCTTTGAACGGGCAATTATCACCGGTGTGCGGGCCGGTGATTTCGCGGCGCAACTGGACTTTGAATTTCCCAATCTCGCCCTGCTGCTTCCGCTGACCGGGCAGCGGATCGCGCAACACGGCGTGACCGCTGCGCTGGCCCAACTCAGCAAGGACGCCGAATTGTCCCGGTCGGTTGAACATCGGATTTTTACCCTCGATGAATCGGAAAATGGCGATCAGCTTTGGCAGGAATTACTCGATCATGCAAACGCGACCTGTGTTTCTGCTGGTTAGTTTTGGGATGGGAGGCTTGCTGGAATGTTTTGCCGGCGTTGAACTTCTGACCACGGTCTGCTTTCCTGAACACCCAACCCAGGTTGTCTTGCTCAGTCACCTGGCTGCCTGCGGATTATTCGCGCCCGGCTTTTTGCTCCTGCTCCCACCGACGTATCGGAAAGACAAGTGGCTCTCCCTCCTGCTCATCCTCGGGCTTTCGGCTTCTTTGCCCATGGTCGGCCCGGGTCTGGTTTTGATTATCAGCCAATATATCTTTAAACTGGACCGCCTCCACAAACTGGAACCGAACTATTATTTTGGGGACAAGCAATATTCCAGCGGCACCGAACAAAGCGCCGGCAACAGCTTAACCCGCTCGCTCATCGAGCACCTCCGCAGCCCGGATGTCGAAGTGCGCCGTAACGCCATTCTGGCGGTGACGCGATTGGATTTCAAATCAGCCATTCCCATCTTGCGCGTCGCCCAACAGGACAGCGATGAGCAAGTCCGGATTTTTGCGCGAAACACTTTAGGTCAAATCACCGAAAGCCTGGAAGGCTCCTTGAAAGACATTGAGAGCCCAGACCTCAACCCGCAACAACAACTCGACCGGCTAATCTTTGTCGCGGAGCAATTTCGTGACTACGTGGAACTTGGCCTGATTACCGAAGGCAGCAGAAAATCTCACATGGACAAGGTTATCCACCTTCTTACCCAATCCCTGGCCACAGAGCCGGATAACGAGAAAATCCTCTGCTTGTTGCTCAAGTTTTGTCTTCTGGCCAGACACATCGAGCGGGCCAAAACATATTTGATTGCTCTGAAACAACTCGCGCCGAATCCTGACGTGACCCTTCCGTGGGAATTGGAACTCTATTTCGAGTGCCGCGATTGGCCATCGCTCAGCAAGCTGCTCACCACCACCCGACGAAGCCACTCTCAGGATGCGCGGCTCATGAAGGTCTGCAATTTTTGGCAGAAAACTTCCCCCGCAAAAGGATGACAAAGCTAAAACCATTCAGTGATGTTTGTCTGCTCCTGGAAGGAACCTATCCCTACGTGTCGGGAGGCGTTTCGTCCTGGGTGGACCAAATTGTCCGGGGCATGCCCGACTTGACGTTTTCGCTGTTCTACCTGGGCAACCAAGCGGCGACGAAAGGCACGCCTCATTACAAGCTGCCTGAAAATGTCACTTCACTCTCAGAGGTGTATCTTTACGATAAATTGTCTCCCGGGGAACTGACGCCCGGCAAGGCGCCCAGGGAGGCAACACGGCTTTTCTACCAAACGCTGCGCGGTTTCCTCACCGAAAAAGCTGACGCCCGCCGGATTGCGCAGTTCTGGGAATTGATCGAATGTTTGGATGCCGCCGAAGGAAAATTCAGGTTTGGAAACCTCTGCAAAGATTTTGAAGCCTGGGAACTGCAATTGGAACTCTACAACCAACTCGCTGCCACCGAATCTTTCATCGATTTCTTTTGGACAACTCGCTTTCTGCCGCTGCCAGTTTGGCATCTGTTGTCAGGCCGCCACGAACTGCCTGCCGCCCGAGTCTATCATAGCGTGACCACGGGGTACGCCGGATTGATCGGCGCCGTCGCGGCCCGCAAATTCAACGCTCCTTACCTGATTACCGAGCACGGAATCTATAACAATGAGCGGTTGGCTGAAATCAGCCGGGCCGACTGGATTTACGAAGCTGAGAACACGGCCTTTCGTTATTCCGAGGGCTTGAGCGTCTTCAAACGGCTCTGGGTTGAGTTTTTCTTCTTTCTTTCCCGCGTCGCCTATAGCTCGGCCGATCGGGTGTTTGCCCTGTATCAGGGCAATGCCACCTTGCAAGTCGGGTATGGGGCAGACGCTCATAAAATGGAGGTGCTCCCCAATGGCATCGATCCGAACAAGTTTGATCAAGCTTTGCAAAAACGCGCGGAGCGCATGAGTACGCGCTCCGAAAAACATTGCATCGGCTTCATTGGCCGGGTAGTCACGATTAAAGATGTTAAAACCTTGATCCGCGCGGCCCGAATTCTCGTCCAGAACGTCCCCGGCGCCTTCATTCAAATCATTGGTCCGACCGGTGAGGACCAGGAATATTTCGAAGAATGCCAGGGGATGGTCAACGAATTCGCCTTGGAAGACGTCGTGTTGTTTTTAGGGAACCAGAATATTCTAAAGGTCCTGGATCAGCTTGATGTCATGATTCTGACCAGCCTGAGCGAAGGATTGCCCCTGGTTATCCTCGAAGCGTTTTCCGCCGGCATCCCCGTGGTCGCGACGGATGTCGGCGCTTGCCGCGAACTCCTCTACGGACGGACTCCCGAAGATCAGGCGCTCGGTCCGGCGGGCATCATCACCCGAGTTTCATCTCCGTCAGAAACCGCCGACGCTTTGCAGAAGATGGTGACCGATCCGTCGCTGCTTCGGGAGATGGGCGTGGCTGGCCGGCGCCGCGCCGAAAGGTACTACACACAAAAAGCCTTGCTGGCCCGTTATCACCAAGTCTATACCGATCACTCCTGGAGCCCAAAGAGGGCGATAGAGTCATCTGCATAAGTTTTATGGCTGGAATCGGCTTTGAACTTCGCAAAATACTGGCCAAGCCTAGCTATCTGAACACGCTGCGCGCCTATGGCTATGCCGCGTTGATTAGCAGCGGCCCCTGGGTGCTCTCGATTGTTTCCCTGGCATTGCTCGGCCTCGTTTGCCGGGGCCTGGCCTCAGAACACCAGATGGAACTGGTCTTCGCTTCAGTGACTTATGTCTATGCGCTCTCGCTGATCTTGACCGGGCCAGTCCAGATGGTCCTGACCCGTTACGCCGCCGACCAGAAGTTCATCCACCGAACCGACAAGATATTCCCCGCCATCGTGACCACCCTCGCCTTCACCTCTGCCCTGAGTGCCATCATCGGGTTGATCCTTTTTGTCGGATTTGTTCCCGCGCCACTTTTGTTTCAACTCTCATCAGCCTGCCTGTTGGTGCTGGTGACCTCGATTTGGGTCATGACGGTCGCTTTGTCCGCGAGCAGAAATTACCACGGCGTGCTCATCTCCTTTTTGTCAGGTTACGCCATCAGCTTCCTGGCGGCGTGGGCCTGTACCCACTGGCTGGGTCCGTCGGCCACTATGCTGGGAATGGTGGCGGGGCATTTGATTCTCTTGCTGATGCTTCTCCGGATAACCTTTATCGAGATCGGAGAGTTCGAGTTCAAAAACCTGGAAATCCTCGGTTACTTTAAAAAATACAGTCACCTGGCCTTGTGCGGCCTCTTTTACAATCTCGGGATCTGGATCGATAAAATCCTCTTCTGGTTTATTTCCTCCGATCGAAAGCAGGTCGCCGGGTTTCTCTATACCTCCCCCGATTATGATCAAGTCGTTTACCTGAGCTTTCTCACCATCGTCCCCGGGATGGCCGTCTTCCTCCTGACCCTGGAAACCGGCTTTGCCACCCATTATGAGCAGTTCGTCCAGCGAGTGCTAGGAAAGGCCACCTTCGCACAAATCACGGAAGCAAAAGAGGGCATGGTCAGCTCTTTGCGCGAAGGCTTCTCCCAATTGATCAAAATCCAGGGGGCGTTCACGTTATTGCTCATTATCTTTACGGACAGATTCCTGTCCTTTGTCGGGCTGGGGGCAGTCCAGAGCGGCTCCTTTCAAATCACCGCCCTCGGAGTTTTCCTGCTCGTGCTCTTCCTCTCGCACCTGACCATCTGCTTTTACCTGGGCAAGCTTCGCGATGCCATGCTCTGTTGCTTCGTCTTCGCCCTGGTCAATGGCGCCGTCACGGCCTGGACCATTTCCTCCGGTGAGCAATGGTACGGATTTGGATTCCTCATCGCCTCCGCCGTCGCGGCCACCATGGCCGCCACCAAAGTCAACCGCCACCTGCAACTCCTTGAGTACGATACCTTCACCTCCCAAAGCATCCACGGTTGAACGTTCCAGAAACCGTGGGCAGTAAGGCGCACTCCATTCTGAAGATTCTACCGGATCAAAACGAAACGGGGTCAAAGTCTGTATTGGCACCGGTAACAAATTTCCGGCCCGGAGGGGGACGTTCCGATCCTGGCAGGCTTTGTCCAGGGGGGAGGACGAGCTTTGCCGCCCGCCCTCCCGTTGTATCATTCCTTCAGGAACAGCTTCCACTCCGCGACGCCGTGGGCACTGCGAATCAAAGCCGTCACCGGCAGTTCCTTCGGCGTGCGCGGGACGGTGAGTAGCTTCAGGCCCGCCTCGTGCGGCAGACGATTGCCCTTGCGGGCGTTTATTTCCTTGCTCGACCACACCAGGTTCTCCCATGTGTTTTTGCCACCACGCGACCGCGGCAGAACGTGATCGAGGCTGCCCTCGTCCGGGTTCAGCGCACGGCCGGTGTATTGGCAGCGATTGCCGTCGCGCTCACGAATCGCGCGGGCGCACAGCTTCGGGCGCTTCCTTGGCACCTTGCCATAATTGACAGCCACAATGACCGTCGGCACGCGGATCGCGCCGCGCACGGTCTGGACCGCGTTGTCCTGCGGACGAACCGGCAGCGAAATCCACTCAGCCCATGTAACAGGACGAATGTGGTTCTCACCTTCGATCTCCAGGCCGATCGCAACATTCGTGGCCATTTGGCAGAACGCGCCCTGGGGCGTGCAGCTGTTGATCGCCTGCCAGTTGCGGTTTAACACCAGCACAATCGACTTGTTCAGTATATCGTTCATATAATTCTGCCACTTACCTGCGGCCGCACTTCTCACGTTGAGGTGTTTGTTCTTTGTTGGTGCTTGCGCACATTCCCGAATTGGCTGCCTCGCCTGGTTTTGCTCCAAGTCCTCCGGTGTCAGAGACGGCGCGCTCCTGATTACGCCACGAGGCAATGGCTTGCCGAGCCGAAGCCCGGCGAAGGCTGGTCGCCCGGGGAGGTTCTGCCCCTCCGATTTCTGGGTGTAGGCCAGACGTGATTCTATTTCACCACCGGGCGGAAATTGGCTGCCGGGGCTGGAATCGCACCAGCATTCACGCCTTCAAAGGGCGCAGTCCTACGATTAGACGACCCGGCAATGGTGGCCCGCCAGGGTAACGCGCCCTGTTCTACGGATTAAAAGTCCGGTGCATCACTTTAATGCTTGCAGGCCAAAATTGGCTCGCCGAGCCGAAGCTCAACGAGCGGAGGCTGGTGCTCGCGGCAGGATTCGCACCTGCACTGGCGACGCTCTCGACGTCGTGTCTCTGCGTTGGACTACGCGAGCAAAAGAAATGGAGCCTCCAGCCGGTGCCGCCCCGGCACGATCTTCTTACAAAGAAGATCTGCAGGCTGCTGCGTGGAGGCGAAATGGTCGCAGTCCCCAGTGCTGCCCTGGGCGGAGCGGGCGTATGAAACCTGCCTGAGCGCTGGCTCGACTGCGGTGGAGCCCCCACCCGGAATTGCACCGAGCTGCCTCCAATACCAATGGAGCGCATCGCTGACAATGCTTTGAGGGCGATAAAACTGGTCGGCGCGAGACGACTTGGACGTGGGGGAAGTTGATGGAGGGTGAGTTGAGAGTTGATTGTTTGATTATTTCGGTGCCATCAACCATCAACTCCCCAACCCTCAACCAAATTGCCTGCTATTCCCCGTTAACCACGCGCCGAGAAATTGGTGTCCCTGACCGGCTTCGCTCCGGTGATCTCCTGCATGAGAGGCAGGCGTGTTGGCTGGACTACACTACAGGGACTGGAATGGTGGGAGCGGAGAGTGCTGCCCTCTCTGCCTCTCGCATGTCAAGCAAGCGCTCTGGCTGATGAGCTACGCCCCCGGGAAAGTGGAGCGGGTGAACGGAGTCGCACCGTCGTCTCGGCCTTGGCACGGCCGCATTCTGCTATTGAACCACACCCGCAAAGTTGAATGCAAATTGCCAACCTGAAAGCAGAATTGGCTATCGGTCATTTGCTATCGGTCATTCGCCGAAGGCGTTGGTACGCGCGTCCGGTAACGCTCCGGATCCCGGCACTCATCTAGTGCGATTCCGCTTATAAGGCGGACGGTTCTCTTTGAACTACACGCGCATGGCTTGCCGAGCCGTAGCGCAAGCGCGAAAGAAGGCCCACTTGCCACGAGCGCGCGAAGGCTGGCGGAATGCCGTGGACTTGCACCACTTGCCCGAAGGCACGCACTCGTTAGCACCGAGGCCCGGCTCGCTCGTCCGGTGGACATTCCAAATTGGCCTGCCGAGCCGAAGCTCGACGGGTGAAAGCTGGTCCGCGTGGCAGGATTTGCACCTGCACTCTCGAAGGTTTGAGCTTCGTGCCTCTGCGTTGGGCTACACGCGGTTGGTGCCCACGGCCGGATTCGCACCGACACTTTGCGCGTTTTAAGTGCGCTGTCTCTGCGTTGGACTACGTGGGCGAAATGGTGCCGCGTGAGGGAGTTCCACCCCCAACCTCTCCGTTCTGAGCGGAGCGCCTCTGGTAGTTGGGCTAACGCGGCTGGAATTAGTTGATAGTTTGAGAGTTGATGGTTGATAGGGAAACACCGTTGCGGCGCAGTGTTAAGTAGTTCGTTGACGGTTGAGAGACGATTGTCGATAGGAAAACAGCGTTGAGACTCAAGGCTGGGCCATCAACCATCAACTCCCTACAATCAACCAATTGGCGCACCCGGCAGGACTCCCACCTGCAAACTCTCCGTTCGAAGCGGAGGATGATAATAATTTCACCACGGATGCGAAAAATGGTGGGTCGCCACGGTGCTGCCCCGTGCTCTGCGGTTTAAGAGGCCGCTGCATCGCTGCAATGCTTGCAACCCGTTCGCGACGTGAAGGCGGAGTTGAACCACCGCGGCCAGGCCTGTGAAGTCCTGACCGGCACCGGTATTCGCGTCGCGTGAAAAAATCTTTGAGCCTTTTTCTTCGTGCAATTGCGGCAGGATTGGCGAGCATATTCCTTGTGCCGACGCTGCTATTAACACCTCGTTCAACTGATGATGCCCAAGAATTGTGGCGGGGCTGTGCACGGCTTAATTGGAACGTTCACCGTGTGCATGGCTGGAAAGTTCCAGCGGTGGACCCTGGGGATGTAGCCGTTTACGCGGAGCCTTTATTGGCGACACATATCGCGCAGACGTTGAAGCTTGAGCTTCTGGAGCCCGCAGCCGATTGGCTCCCTTCAATTCCAGAAAACTGGCGAAAACGGTCCGTCTTTCTAACCACAATGAAAGAAGCTCGTGCGACTTTAGAACCTAGATTTATCAAGTCCGCGGCGGGCAAAGAATTCGATGCTCGCGTTTATTCTTCCGGAGAGGACTTGCCCAGCGGCGAAATGATTGGCGACTCGCTTGCCGTCCTTATTCAGGAAATTGTCCAATTCGATGTGGAATATCGCTGTTTCGTTTCCGATAGAGTCGTTAGAACTGCGTCTTCCTACTGGCGGCACGGGAAGGAGCCTCGCGACGAAAATGGACAGTGGTCCGTCAGCGAGTTATCCGAAGCTATCCAATTCTGCACCACGTTCCTTGGAAGCCCTGGAGTGCTTGTGCCCGATGCCTGCGTGATTGATGTCGGATTCATAGAAGGAAAAGGCTGGGCAGTAATCGAGTGTAATGCCGCGTGGTCCTCCGGAGTCTATGGTTGTGATGGCGCAGGCGTTTTGCCTGTTCTTCGTCGCGCATGCAGGCCAAAGCGGTAGCCGTGTCGCCGCGATCAAGAAAAATGGACGGGCATGAGGGTAGTGCGCCCTCTATTCCGGTTTGGAAGACCGGCGTGTGTCTCTCAACACCTATGCCCGGAGAAATGGAGTCCCGTGCGGGAGTCGCACCCGCCTGCGCGGTTTTGCAGACCACTGCCTCGGCTGCTCGGCCAACGGGACGTGATTAGAGATTAAAAGCGCGGGCGGATAATCGTTTCACCCGGCCCCAATTGAGCTACTTTTCGATAACCCATGTTCTTCCGCTTCCTTCGCCTGCTCGATCGTTTCGAGTTGACGGCGAATCCAGCGCATGAAGAACAGCGCTTTGTCTTCCGCCAGCAACGTGGCTGTCCCAATGTCAGCCAGCGGCACCGGGAATTGAAAGCCACCGTCTGTTTCGTAAATGAAGTGACCATCACGATAGTGGACGAAGTGTGCGTTCTTGTTTTTAACGAGTTCAGTGATGTTCATATTAATGCTCATAGTAATGCTCATAGGTTCGTGAATTTAGCGCAGTCGTGAAATGAAAAGTCCCAACCTCTTTCTCATCTCACGGCGCATTGTGTGATGGGCAGGAGCGAACGGAGGTCTTTGAGACGGGATTCGAACCCGAGACCTCCCGGGTTGGAACCGGGTGCTCTACCGCTGAGCTACGTCCGCATGGTTGGTGCGGACGATAACCTGATTCATCGGCCCACCAAAAGGAGCGACAGACAAGGATTGATTTGAGTCGTCAACCAGTCGCTTGGTTGCACGGGGTTGGAACCGGCTTGCGGCACAAGGCCGCTTTTGCCGATAACCCAACTCATCGGCCCGACGCAAGATTCAATGGACAAAAAGTGCTGTGGCTTAGAAACCGGAAGGTCTCGAACCTGCATCTCCCGAACTCGCGTCCGGGCGTTCTATCGCCGTTGAACTACATCCGCGTTCGGTTTCTTTTTGGTTGAGCGATAATCCACAACGAGCGGCCCATCGAAAATTGGGGTGACCAACCGGATTCGCACCGGCACAAACGCCTTCACGGGGCGTGATGCTGCTGTTACATCATGATCACCATGAAATGGAGCCTCTGGTCGGACTCGCACCGACGAATACGAGTTTACGAAACTCGTCCTGTAGCTGCTGAGGCACAGAGGCAAATGGCGTCCGCGGCAGGAATTGCACCCGCGACCTCCACCTTCGCACGGTGGCGCTCTCATCTAACTGAGCTACGCGGACGTTCGAAATGCAGAGTGAAGAATGCAAAGTGCAGAATCATGAGGGTGCAGGAATTCTCGAACTGGTTTTTCATTCTGCATTCCTCATTCTGCACTCTGCATTGAAAGCATCCGTGATCGGACTTGCACCGATTAGGCCCGACTTGAAAGGCCGGCTGCGCGAGCTGCTTTGCATTCACGGACAGAAATGGTCTCCGAGGTTGGTATCGCGCCAACGTCTCCTCGTCTTCAGCGAGGCGCTAATCTCACCTCAGCTACTCGGGGTGAAAAATGGTCGTCCTGCGCGATAATGCTCCACGTTCTCTCGCTTATCAGGCGAGTGCTCTGCTATTGAGCTACAGGACGTGGCGGAAGGGGTCGGTAATGCTCCGACCTCGGACGAAGCCGATCCTGTTTTCAAGACAGGTGCAGCCAGCTTGTATCTGCCTGCCTTCCAATATTGGCTGCCAGGGTTGGACTCGCACCAACACCGTACGGTTTAACAGACCGTCGTGCTACTTTGACACCACCTGGCAATGGCGCCGCCGGCAGGACTTCCACCTGCATTGGTCCGTTTAGAAGACGGATGCCTCATGTGTTCAGCCACGGTGGCATTCAAAAATGGTCGGAATGGCAGGATTTTCACCTGCGGCCTCCCGGTCCCAAGCCGGGCGCTCTGAAGACTGAGCTACATTCCGATGAAAATTGGCGGACCCGAAGGGACTTGCACCCTCAGCCTTCCCGCAGACAACGGGTTGCTCCACTAGATTGAGCTACGGGTCCAGAAATGGTGGGAGGTGCTGGTAATGCTCCAGTCGTCACTTCGACAATTGTTTGTGACACCGGTTTTACAGACCGGCAGCCGGAAC
>Ga0247668_1000418_pt1 | contig 10574 bp, 8 predicted proteins | sample CNK09_metaG_FD_182737 | JGI IMG/M metagenome (GOLD analysis project Ga0247668, IMG submission 182737) | Soil microbial communities from Purdue University Martell Research Forest, Indiana, United States - CNK09 | ecosystem: Environmental > Terrestrial > Soil > Temperate forest > Bulk soil | place...
GAACAAATGGAGCACCTGGACAAACAGTTTCACCAGCGGCGCTCCGAGATCGATGAAGGCTGCATCGACGTTGCGGCGGGGTGGTCAACGATTCTCTACGTCCTGCCCAAGCACGTGGAGAGTTTTCGGCGCGCTTATCCCAAGATTGAGGTCCGCCTGCACAACGTCACGGGCCTCGAAGGTCTGGAACGCGTCCGCGCCGGGTTGGTCGATTTGGCGGTCGGCCCGCTGATGCAGGTGCCCGATGACATCGAGTTTCATCCGATTGTTTCCTACGAAGCAGTTGTGATTACCTGCCTCGGACATCCGCTGGCGCACCAGAAGAAGCTGACTCTCAAAGAGATCAGCCGCTACCCGCTCATCCTTCCTCCGCGCAACCTGAGCACTTGGACGATGGTGGACAGCACCTTCAAGAAGCACGGCCTTTCGTATCAGGTGGCGATGGAAGTCGGCGGCTGGGAAATCATCAAGAAATACGTCGAACTCGCCCTGGGGATTTCGATTATCATCAGCATTGCAATCACCGGGCAGGAAAAACTGGAAGTCATCCCGGCCGGAGAATTCTTCCCGCAGCGCACCTACGGCGTGGTCCTGCGCAAAGGCAAGATCCTCACCCCGCAAGCCCGGCGCTTCGTCAACCTGATCCTGAGCAGCAGCAATCTGCCCAATGGCTCACTCGTCACCGATCTTGACCTGAATTAAACCCACTTTGCCGGTCACCTTGTCGTCCCACTGTGTCGAATTCCAGCGATATTCGCGACGAAGTGGCCTACCCACAGTGACCATCTGCGTGCAATCAGCGTCTGCAATTTGCAATTTTTAATTTGCAATTCTCAATTTTCAATCCCGCCCGCTTCACCGCTTCACACTCACCCACCTTCGCAGCCCCATGGCGGTGCCCATCGCGGTCCCTCCCGCTACCGCGAAGCAGTCGCCGCGCCTATCAGGGACTTGAAAGTTGAAAGTTGAGCGTTGCACGTTGAAAGTTCTTCATGGCGATTAAACGAATCGCGTCACTCTAAAAGCAATGCAACAATCACGCTTGACATCCCGCTCTAACTGTCCTAAGTGTATATGACAGTAAGCACCGTGACCATGCTGATTCAACTTAATTTCAAGTCGGGCAAGCCCGCTTACTTGCAGGTGGTGGACCAGTTCAAATCGGCCGCGGCTTCGGGCGCGTTGCGGCCCGGCGAGCCGCTGCCATCGATCCGTCCGCTGGCGGAGCAGTTGCGGCTCAATCGCAACACGGTGGCGAAAGCCTACGCCGAGTTGGAAAGCCAGGGCATTATCGAAACCGTCGCCGGGAAGGGCTGCTTCGTCACCGAGAATAATTCGCCCTTCAAAAAGGCCGTGCGCCAGAAAATGCTCTCCGATGACATCGATGCGGCCATCGTTCAAGCGCACCATTTGCAGGTGAATGAGAAAGACTTCCTCGAATTGGTCACGCAGCGATTGGGATTTTTCCGGCAGAAAAGCGAAAGCAATGCCAACAATCATAACCAAAAGGACAAGCCATGAAGACTGAAAACCCCGTGATCGAGATCAGCCATCTCGTGCGCAAGTTCGGCCGCTCGGACGCCGTCAATGACTTGAGTCTGCGCGTCGATGCGGGCCGATGCTACGGTTTTTTCGGCCGTAATGGCGCTGGAAAAACCACCACCATCAAGTGTCTTCTGAACCTCCTGCAACCGACCTCCGGGACGGTCCGTGTTTTCGGCTTGGAGCCCCGTGGCAATGAGGTCGAGGTGAAATCGCGCCTGGCTTACGTGCCGGATCAGGTGGCCTTCTATCCGTGGATGACGGTGCGGGAGACTTTGGATTATCTGGCCTCGTTCCGGCAGCGATGGAATCGCACGACCGAAAAGGAATTGCTCGGGCAATTCCGCTTGGACGCGGGCAAGAAAGCGACCGCGCTGTCCAAAGGTCAAAAGACGCAGTTGGCGCTGATCGGAGCCGTCTGCGCCGAACCGGACCTGCTTATCCTCGATGAACCAACTTCGGGACTGGATCCAATCGTGCGGCGCGAATTCATTCAGACCGTAATCGGCGCTTACCAGGACGCGGGCGCAGGCCAGCGGACCGTGTTCGTCTCCACACATCTCATTACCGAGTTCGAGGGGTTGATTGACGAATTCACGATTATCGATAATGGAAAAGAAGCTTTGACCCTGGAGGCAGACGATGCCCGCTCTCGGTTTCGCAAAATCCGGGCGCGATTCGCCGGCACGCCGCCAGCGATTGATTTCGTGGCGGCAAGAAACATCAAGCGCGACGGAAGGGAATTGGAGATCACCGTCAATGGAGATGCGGAGATGGTGCTTAATCGGATTAAGTCGATGGGGCCCGAATCGCTCAGCATGGAAGGCTTGACCTTGGAAGAGATCTTCGTGGCCACATTGCAATGACAAAGGAAAATCACATGAACCCACGGATAGCCAAAGAGATAAAGGTGCTCCGGCCGGCCTTCCTCCTGACCCTCGCAGCCGCAGCTATGCCGCTGGTAATCGGGCCAAATCGGCATGAGCTTCCTGAGATTTGGATGGGAATAATCTTTGCCATGGGGTGCCTGATCATGGGAGCGGAGGCATTCGGAAATGAGTTCCAGCAAAAGACGCTGTCGCTGTTGTTGACCCAGCCGCTTCCTCGAACATTTATCTGGAAAGAAAAAATGCAGGTCCTGGGAGCGGCACTGGCGATTGGCACAGGAGCGCTGGCCGGCGCCGTCATGCTGTTTGACCGGCAAGTCGTTTCCGCAGAAGACTTCTCGTGGATGGCGTGGGTCCTGGTTCCGGTCTGCATTCTTTGCACGACGCCCTATTGGACACTGTTTCTGCGAAATACGTTGCTTGGGGCGCTTTTGACCTTCATCGCCCCCGTGCTGCTGCTGGGCATAAACAGTTACCTGCACTATCGATGGCTTGAAAATGGGAAATTCATTTTCGGGAGTTGGTTCGTAGTCAACGGTTTCCTCTATCAGAAATGGATTCACGACCCAGCCGCCGAAGAGAGTTCCGTCATCACCCTGCTGATTCTTTATTGTGCGGTCTGCTGCTGGCTTGGGTATCGGCGATTCAGAAGTCTTCAAGTGGTGGACGCACAAGGGACGGCGGCGTTCCGGGAATTGGGCCTGCCAGCGCGAGTCGAGACCCTGCTGCTGCGGCCCTTCAAAACAATTGCCGCAGGGTTCACCAGTTCGCTGGCGAGTTTGGTGAAGAAAGAACTGCGCCTCCAGCAAATCACATTTGTGGGCGCCGCCTTGTTCTGCCTCATGGCGGTTGCAGGGGCGGTCCTGTTCCACTTGACCGTCGATGAAAGCCTTGGCCGCGGTTGGGCGATGGGAATTCTCGTGGCCGACTATTACCTCTATCTTCCCATCCTTCCGTTGATTGCCGGCACCGTGGCGGTGGCCGAGGAAAAAGCCTGGGGAGTGGCGGATTGGCACCTGACGCTGCCGCCGTCGGCGCGGAGGCAGTGGACGGCCAAAGTCGCAGTGGCGTTGATTACGAGCCTCATCCTAGGGTTGATATTGCCTGCAGTTTTGCTGTTGGCTGGCACGGCGCTGTTCGGAGGCGAGCGGGATTCCAATTTATTGCTGCCGCGCTTCCACGCAATTCGGTCTGCGGTCAACGCCGTCCTCGGCGGGAATGCTTCCGCGATTGCGCCCATGTCCGTGGCGCTCGCCTTTCTCTTCTGCGTCGTGCTCGCCCAGATGTTGCTTACGAGTGTGGCTATTTACGCAGCTTCGATTGCCAGCAGCACCGCTCGGGCGCTGGTGCTGGCGCTGGGCATGATGATTGCGGCCGGTTGTCTCTTGGAGTTCTGTGCTGCGGAGCATCCGTATCTGGCACTCCAGATTGCGCAGTTCCTCCGGCAGACGGTCCCGAGTCAAATGGTCAATGTGGGGCTGCTGAATGTCTCGATCTTCATACCCCTCGGCCTGATCCATTGCCTTGCCTATCGCTGCTACCGCAGCCGTGAACTCACCCGCAATCTGCTCCGCTTCCAGGTTCCGCTGATGGTTCTGGTTCTCTGCTTTCTCACCATGGTCTTCGCCACTCTCGTCGCATTCGTCCGGATTGCCGACGAACGCGGAGCCACTCCTGGCCGCTACCGGGTCGTTGGACAGCATGCGTTGTGAAGGCGCATCTGACATTTTACCCTGAATCGATGCTTTGGCGTTCGGCCTGACTGGAACCCCGTAGGGGTGTCATGTTTATAGAATCCCAAAGGCCACAGACCAATCTCGTTTTTCATCGGCCCGGCTGCGTCGCAGCCGGGCCGATGAAAAACGATAAATGCCAGCATCCCGACCTATAAACATGACACCCCTACGGGGTTCCAGTCCCTGACTCAGATCGCTTGGCGCACGATCGAATCGCGTTGGACGTTTCGACCGGAAAAATCGCAGATGAGCACGTGCGCGCGGTGCTTTGAAAATGAGCCGCTTTCAAAAAACAGATTGCGTGATAAATTGGCAATCATGAAGCACTTCGCCTTCGCTTGCTGCGTCGTGCACGTGTTCTGCCTGACGGCTGTCGGGCAACTCGTGCTCGGTCCGGGTGAGAGTTGGAGCTACGCGTTTTCTTCTCTTTCCCGCACTGGTTCGGTGTCAGCCTTTGTCGAGAACCCGAATGGCGCATTCACATTGACGGTGGACGGCACGACCTTCCAGAGCGGCGACCAGGTGCTCTATGAAATGTTCGAGGATAGCGAGTCCGATGCGCCGATATGCTCGGGGATCATGACCTCGATTCCGCCTTCGACCGCCACTTGCGAGAGCGCCGGCAGTTGGCAAGACCTGCAAGGCGTCGTTCGTTTGACCATGCTCTCAGGTTCACTGAGTGTTACCGGCCTCACTCTGCGCGTGGTCAAGCCAGGGGTGAGCCTCAGTTCGTACGATGTTTATGTGAGCACTTTCGTGCCGATCCGTAGCCCGAGACTGTCCGCCGTGCGAAATGGGGATAAGCTCGCTATCAGTTGGCCCCAGGGAGGCATCAGCGGCTTCGACCTGCAGACCGCGACAAACCTGTCGGGACCAATAATGTGGCAGAATGTCACGAACGGCATCTTTCCGCTTGGCACCAACTACTATTCGATCAACGACATCGCCGGCCCGTCCCAATTCTTCCGCCTCCGCCAGCGACGATAGTTTCCGGCAGTCCGGCCTGCCAGGCCGACTCCTGAACTTCCAACCAATGCCGGTTTGACTCGGCTTCTTCGATATCCATCTCGATTTCGGCACGAAAAGCCTCGCTGTATGCCAAAGCAGCATTCACCTGGGAGGAAGAAATATCGAGTTCGCCCGCGACCTTCTCGGCGCTGAGGCCCTTGCGGACCCGCTCGACAACCCAGTAAACGGCCAGCCGCGTTCCTTTGAGATACGCCACGCGCCCGGCGGCAGTATCCCGCAACTCAATTTGCGGAAAGTTTCGGCGTCGGATCCCTTCCTCAACCAGCCGGGCCCCGGGGTGAGCCGGCTTATATCCGAGCTGCGTCGCCAGGCGCTCCAAAGCCCGGCGCAAGGCAATCGGGATTCGCAGCGTCATTACACTGGTCTTATTCATCGCGCATGAATATCGCCCGAATCCCCGCAAAAGTAAATTACAAGAGCAGCTTTTGTAACTCTTCTTGGCTGGAAGATTCAAAATCGAAATCGTTTAGCTACGCTAGATGGAAACCGCATGGAGGACACCACAAACAATCCGTTCATTGTGGCCGCGGTGCGGCTCTTGCCACAAAGTTCGAGGCTCGTTCTTCAGCTTTCAAGACATCCGCTTGCGTCAATTCATTCCTTAGGGCATCGCGGTGGCGTAGCGCCGTCTTGTTTCCGTTCCGGGCGGATAGGATGAACCATTTTAGCGCCTCCGTTTTGTCCTGCGTCACCCCTTTTGCTTCCTCGTAGCACAACCCAAGCTCCTTTTGCGCGACGCCATATCCGCCTTCTGCTGCTTTTCGGTACCACTGGGCGGCTAGAATGAGATTGCGTCGTGCGGCAACGCCTCGTTCATAAACGTCTCCGAGTCGATATTGTGCCGAGTGATTTTCCTGCGCGGCCGCCCTCCCATACCACTTGATGGCTTCTTCGAAGTCCTGGCGGACGCCCTCACCGTTTTCGTAACACACTCCGAGATCGCACTGGGCGAGAGCATAACCATTTTCAGCCGCTTTGCGATACCATGAGAACGCCTGTGCGGAGTCCTCCAGAACGCCCTTTCCGGTGGAATAGGAATAACCCAAATAACGTTGCGCATTAGATGATCCCCGGTCGGCAGCCCGGCTAGCCCAGTAAAATGCTTTGCTGTCATCCTGCTCCACGCCCTCTCCAAGCGTGTAACACCTCGCGAGATTCGCTTGCGCCTCCACATGGCCGTAATTGGCGGCTTTTTCCCACCACTTGAATGCTTCGGCATAATCCTGTTTCACCCCCTTTCCGACAGAATAACAATACCCAAGAGATGCTTGCGCGGATGCGTCTCCTTGCTCCGCTGCTTTCTTACACCACATCACGCCTTCCGACACTTGCTCGGGACTGCGGTTGCCCTCTAACAGGTCATGCGCAAGATGCAATTGAGCCGGAAGATACCCTTGGGCGGCTGCTTTGGAGTACCAAGCCAATGCTTGCTCGTAGCTCTGTCGAACCCCCCGGCCAGTTCCGTAACGATAGCCGAGGGCAGTTTGCGCAACCGGGTCGCCTTTCTCAGCTAGCGCTCTCAGTTGGTGAAGCACCTTCGGGCTGTTGGCATCATAACGGTGGCGACCGCCCATCGATTGCAGTAGAAACAAAATCGCTGCAGAGAGGAAGATCAGCATGATGAAAATTTTCCACCCGGTTTGGACGCCTTTTCTGGGCTTGAAATCCCATACATCGGGCGTCGTTCCGACCTCGAATGGAAGCTCCGAGATAATCTCCTTGGCCTCAGCCTCGACGGATTCAGGAACAAGCACTGACCACCAAACGCCGGGTCCAGTGGCGGGGACGACAGGCATGGCCAAACGAAGTCCGCCGACGTTTTCCTCGCGTGTGAAGTACGGGATTTCTCGCTCCTTGAGCGCATTGGAAGCCCAATCCAAATAAGTGAGTTGCCCCGTGCGAAAAACCACCACGTAATTGGTCAAGTCTGTTCCCATGTTTTACCAGTGCGAGCATGGCTCGCCTGTTGGAAAACGCAACTGAGAGTTCGTGGCCAAAATGTTAGGTGAAATTCGACAGAACTGGCGAATTCACAACATCCGGTGCGACAGAAGGACAACGGTCTCCGTTTTTACACATCCTTTACACACGCGGCGAGTTCTCGTGGTAGGCTCTCAGCAGCGCAATGAATGACGAATTCCTAAACCATAATGACTAAAGAAATCCTAATGCCGAACGCCCAATGCCACGGTGGTCTCCGATTGCTATTTGGAATTGGTCATTCTTTCGTCATTATGGTTTAGGAATTCGTCATTTATCAGGTTATGGATCCAAGACGCATATTAGTCGTGGAAGACGATAGGGCCATCCGGCAGGGGATTGTCGATGCGCTTCAGTTCGCCGGCTACGAAACGTTGCAGGCGGCCAATGGCCGCGATGGCCTGGCCCAGGCGCTGCAGGCGAGTTTTGATCTGCTACTGCTCGACTTGATTTTACCGGGGCAGAACGGCTTTGAAATCCTGAAAGCGACTCGCGAGGCGCGGCCCACGCTGCCCGTCATCATCCTGACTGCGAGGGGCGAAGAGGCCGATCGCGTGCAAGGTCTGCGACTCGGCGCGGACGATTACGTGGTGAAGCCATTCAGCGTCCGCGAACTGCTGGCGCGGGTCGAGGCGGTGCTGCGCCGTTCGCCCGAGCGCCCCAACGAGGTGGATAAAATTGCCGTGCGTGCAGGGATGGCCGATTTGGCGCGGTGCGAGGTCCGTTACGATGACGGCCAGCGTTGCGAGTTGTCCGAGCGGGAAGTGGAGTTGCTCCGCTACCTCGCGCGCCATGCCGGGCGGGCGATATCGCGGGATGAAATTTTGCTCCGGGTCTGGCGTTTGAATCCAAAGCGCATGGAAACGCGAACAATCGATATGCACATCGCCAACCTTCGCGAGAAACTGCGCGACAACCCGGGAGAACCGAAAGTGCTTCTGACGGTTCGGGGCAAAGGGTATATGTTTGCCAAATTGAAATGAACCGCCCCTGGCACACCTGGTCGATCTTCGGAATTTGCCTGACGGTCCTGCTGGCCGCGATGGGTTGGGTAAGCCTGACGGCGGTGCGGCTGGATCGGGCGCAGGAGGAAACGGCGCAACAGGCTGAAGTCGAAGAGCGAGTCCGGCTGGCTCTCTGGCGAATGGATGCCGCGCTGGGGGCGCTGGTGGTCGAGGAAAGTGCGCGGCCGTATTACGCGTATTCTTCGTTTCACGCGACGGAACGCGCCTATACCAAAGGCTATACCAGCATCAAGCAAGGCGACGTGCTGGTCCCCTCTCCGCTGCTCGCTTATTCCGCGACGAACGTGCTGCTGCACTTTCAGTTCGAGCCGGATGGCCGACTGACCTCGCCTCAGGTGCCATTGGGCAACGAGCGCGTTTTGGCGGAAAACAGCTACGTTTCGAGTGAAAAAATCGCGGCTGCTTCTTCACGTTTGTCCCAGTTGCAACAGATTCTTAACCAGCGAGCCGCGCCCGAGCCTGAGTCGACAGCCAGCAGTCTCTCGCGGACATCCAGCTATGCGTCTCCAGCGCGAAAATCATTGAGCAACCGTGATCTTTTGATCGACGTCTGCTCAACTGTGCCGACCAATCTGGTCAACCCCGACCTCGCCGACGCGCGCCAGCCGATGCAGCAGCAGCGGCAGAACCCCCAGAGCCAAATGTTGCGCAACTCGGCGGAATGGAATGCCCGCGCCAATGCCTCGCAGCAGCAGGCGGCGCAGAACGAGCCGCCCCAGAACTACATCTCCCCCGCCGAGCTGAATTTGAGCGAAGGGCCGTTAAAGCCCGCCTGGCTCGGTCCTGCTCTGGTCCTGGCGCGGCGTGTGACCGTGAATGGCCGCATTCTGATTCAGGGATGTTGGCTGGATTGGGAACAGTTGCGCGCGTCGCTTCTTGGCAACGTCAGGGATTTATTCCCAGCCGCGAATTTGCAGCCAGTCCCGGCGTTGAATGGTGAGAATACCGATGCGAGGCGATTGGCGGCGTTGCCGGCGCGACTGATCACCGGTCCGGTCGTGGTTCAACCCATTCCTTTCTGGTCGCCAATCCGCTTTTCGCTGGTCACCGCCTGGGCGTGCGTGCTGCTTGCGGCCGCAGCCGTGGCCGTGTTGCTCAACGGGGCAATCTCGTTGAGCGAGCGCCGCGGCGCATTCGTCTCGGCGGTGACGCATGAATTGCGCACACCCCTGACCACTTTCAAAATGTATTCCGAAATGCTGGCCGAAGGGATGGTTCCCGATGAAGAAAAACGCCGGCACTATCTCAATACTCTCTGCTCCGAAGCGAATCGGCTGAGTCATTTGGTGGAGAACGTGCTGGCCTACGCCCGCCTGGAACGCGGCAGCGCCCGCCGCCGAGTCGAGAAGGTGACCTTGCAGACGTTGATTGAGAGGGTCAAGCCGCGCCTGATGGAGCGAGCCGAACAAGCGGGAATGAGCCTGCTCGTCGAGGCCTCCGAGCAAGCCCTGCAGCGGGTCGTGCACCTCGATGTTTCCGCAGTGGAGCAGATTCTCTTCAACCTCGTGGACAACGCCTGCAAATATGCTGCGCCGAACGCCTCAGAGAAGCTGATCCACCTCGAAGCCTCGCCGAAGGGAAAGTTTGCCATGCTTTCCGTCCGCGACCACGGTCAAGGTCTGACCCGCCAGGCCGCCCGGCGGCTCTTTCGCCCTTTCAGTAAATCAGCCCATGAGGCGGCTCACACGGCTCCCGGCGTCGGCCTGGGCCTCGCCCTCTGTCGCCGGCTGAGCAGGAGCATGGGCGGGGACTTGCGGTTTAATCCGTTGGTGACGGATGGGGCGTGTTTTGTGCTGATGTTGCCTGAAGGGTGAAACTGAAGTATTCAGTAATCAGCAATTCAAGTATTCAGTAATGACTAATTCCTAAACCATAATGACTAAAGAATGACCAATTCCAAATGCCGAATGCCGAAAGCACGAACCATTGGTCATTGGGGGTTAGGAATTCTTTAGTCATTATGGTTTAGGAATTAGTCATTCATTTTCACGGAATGACTACCCAGCAGAACCAGCTCACTGAATACTGAACACTGAATACTGATTACTTCCCCACCCCCTACGCCGCCACCGGCATCCTCACCGCTTCGCGCTTTTCGATCATCTTCTTCAGCTTGCTCAACGCCATATTCTGGATCTGGCGGATTCGCTCACGAGTCACTCCGAATTCCCGGCCGACCTCTTCGAGAGTTTTTTCGTTTCCGCCATCCAGTCCGAACCGATAGCGCAAAATCCGTTGTTCCCGAGGCGCCAGCGTTTCCACGAGTTCGCGCAGCAATTGAGTGTTACTTTTCTCTTCCAACTCATCATACGGGTTCTCCGCATTCTCGTCCTGGACCAGGTCTCCATACCGATTGGCGTCTTCGTCGTCGCCGA
>Ga0247668_1000419_pt1 | contig 10568 bp, 5 predicted proteins | sample CNK09_metaG_FD_182737 | JGI IMG/M metagenome (GOLD analysis project Ga0247668, IMG submission 182737) | Soil microbial communities from Purdue University Martell Research Forest, Indiana, United States - CNK09 | ecosystem: Environmental > Terrestrial > Soil > Temperate forest > Bulk soil | place...
AGCTCACCGAACGGGCCGCGGACGTGATGGGCGACCTCGCCACGCGCGTCGGGCAGATCCGCCAGATCCTCGAGGTGGTCGGGCACGTCACGCAGCGCACGAACCTGCTGGCGCTGAATGCCGCCATCATCGCCGCGCATGCCGGAGAACAGGGCCGCGGATTCAATGTCGTGGCCGAGGAGATGCGCGAGCTGGCCGAACAGACGCGCAAGTCGACCAACGAGATCAGCACCATCGTCAACGGCGTGGCCAGCGCGTCGCAGGCTGCCGTTACCGCGATGCAGGACGGCGTCGACCGCGTCCGCGGTACGGTCGATCTGGCCCGCAACGCCAGTGCCTCCCTAGGCCGTATCGTCGAGACGTCGACGACGTCGTTCGAGATGTCGGAGCGCATTTCGGCGTCGCTGCAGCAACAGGCCTTCGCCACGCGCAATCTGCACGGCACGGCCTCGAAGATGAGCGATCACATCAGCGAGAGCCGGCGATCGATCGAGGAGCAGGCCCGCGCCGCCACGCTGCTCGCGCAGGAAGCGGAAGCCGTTCACAACATCGCCGCGCAGGTGCGTTCGGCCAGCGAGCATCAGTCCAACGCCGCCCGCGGCATCGCCGAGGCCATGGAGCAGATCGATGTCGACGCCCGCACCATCCGCGACATCGTCCGCCGCCAGCTCGGCCAGTTGGAGGAGGTCTCCGGCGCATCGACCTCGATGAGCGACATCGCCCAGAAGAACAACGCCCTGGCCGAGGAGTTGACCGAGACGGTACGCACCCTGGCGAGGAGTGCCGAGAAATTCGAGCAGGTGGTGGGGAGGGTGGGGGCGTAAGGGTTCTCGATGGAGTTGTCGGTTGTCGGGTTGCGCGGTCTCGGGGTTGCGCGGTCTCGCGGCATGAAGCGCCGCGGAGAGGCGCAATCCACCTGTGGGATTGAGATCGGTCAAATCCAACGAATCATCCTTGCCGACGCGAAGGATATTGCGCGCGAGGCGGCTCTAACTGTCGGAGGCTCGATATGTTTCTCAGCCGTTCGTTGCTCATTCTCCTTGCTGCTGCCGCAGCCCTGCCGATCGCCGCTCAGGATCACGGATCCGATCGAACCTGCCTGACCGACGCGGGCACCTCGACGTACGTGAGCGGAATGCATCGCGCCAATGCGCCGCGGTCCCCGAGAGCGCTGGCGACCTCCCCGACGGCGGGCGTGGAGATGCGAAACGGGATGTTCGTGGTGCAGAAGTCGCCGGCGAACTCGCTGCTCGATCATCCGAATGACCTCGAAGGGAAGTCGGTCGTTCTTACACCCACCGGCATCGATCGCTATCGAGCGACCACCGTTCCGCTGCAATACGACACGAACGTGGGAACGGCACTGCACACGTTCGTGAACAACGGGGCCTCGGACTGGCCTTACATCCGAGTCACGCTGACCACCGTCAAGCTGCCGCTGTTCGGGCAATCGGTGGACACCATCTACCTCACGGCGTTCAACAGCATCGCCTTGTCGCCGCCCGGGTTCACTCCCGCCACGCAGTACGACAGGATGGAAGCGATCTTCGTGAAGGAACCGACGATCGCGCCGCTGCTGATGACCAACAGGCGGCCAGCCACGCTGCTCCTTCCCACCGTATACGAGCGCGAGTCGGCCGATGGCATCGTGGTCACCTGGCGCGCCGGCGGGGCGCTCTCGTACGACGTGCAGGCGAAGATCGCCAAAAGCGGCGAGATCACGTTTTCGTACCGGACACTCGGTGAGGTCACATGGGGCGCGGTGTTGATCACCCCCGGTGTTGGAGCGTTTCTTCCGGGGCTGACGACCGTGGCCCAGTTGGACGATCCGGCCGATGACGTTGCCGCCGAGGCGCCGGCATCCGCGCGCGCCGCCCTCGACATCCGCTCGGTCACGCTGCAGCAGGCCACGGAAGTGGGCGGCTGTCTGCTCACGATCGGCACGGGGGCCACGCCGGCCACGATGATGCCGCCGCTCGGCGACGGCATCATCGTGAAGATCACCTTCGGCGACGCTCCACCCTTGACGATGACGCTGTTATGGAACAGTGAGGTCATCGTCACGCAATCGGGTCGTGCCATGCGCGACACGGCAACCGCCGGCATCAGCGGCAATCAGATTCAGATCGCATTCACGGTCGACTCTCTGCGCCCGATCTCCCCGACCACGCACATGGTGATCGAGACGTCGCTCCAGTCGATGACGTCGGCCGCCGACCGTCTGGTCGCGGACGTGCCGCTGACAGACGGCAACGTACCGGGCGTGGAGCTCTCGTCGGCGAACGGCGCGGAGGTCCGGATGCCGATCATCGATGCCTTCACCTGGCCCATCATCGATCTGCAGAGCGTATGGGAAAGCGTGCGCGGCGCGGGCTCATTCACTGATGCACAAATCGACGGCGTGGCCATCTTCCAGAATTTCCACAACGATATGACCATCTCCAACGCGGCCTACGCCACGATCGGCAATCCCCAGGACGAAGGCGTTTCGATGTTCGCCACCCACACGCCGGCCTTCCCGCGCGTACCGAACCTCATGAATCTCAACGATGTGAACTATGGCAACCTGGCGCCGCTGGACGAAGGACGGATCGTGTTGCACGAGTTCGGGCATCGGTGGTTGCAATTCGTCGAGACGATGGAGAACGGAACCGCGACGATGACGCTCAATCCTCAACCGGCGCACCCGCCGCAGTTCGCTTCGGCGCCCGCCGCGTTTCCGGTCGTGAACGCCTACGATACGTCGACCATGGGCGGCGGCTACTTCGCGCAGAACGGCAACAGCTTCACGTCATCGCCATGGAGCCCCTACGGCTACAGTTGGCTCGATCTGTACCTGATGGGACTGGCCGCGGCGGAGGAGGTGCCGGTTACCTACGTCATCGACAATTCCAACCCGCCCCTCGGCAAAGCCTACAACCCGCCCGGCAACGTCACCGTCACCGGCACGCGGCACGATGTGGCGATCCAGCAGGTGATCGATGCCATGGGTCCGCGCCGGCCATCGACGGCATCGAGCCCGCGCGTGTTCAACGTGGTCTTCGTGATGGTCGCGGCGCCGGGTCACGACGTCGATGTCGATCTTGCCCGTGTCGACAGCGCGCGCCGCGTATTTGCCGCCAACTTCGTGAAGGCCACCGGCAATCGAGCGTCGGTGAATACTCTGTTCTTCCCTCCATCGCCGCGCAGGCACGCAGTGCAGCCGTGAAGTGAGGGAAGGGGGCAGGAGCGATCGCTCCCTCGGCTCGTTGATACTTCACACCGAATTTCACGGGCGTGAGAAGCGACGCACGACGGAGCGCTGGCGTCTCGCCGGCTCGAAGCGGTTGAAAAATCGGCATCCTCGCCTGCTCTCGCCACGGCGATACCATTACCGGACTGATGCGTCCATCGGACACCACCCCCCGGCCTCGCCGGCGGCTGCAGATCGGCTTTCTTGGACGCATCATCATTGCGCTCACCGCGGCGGGGCTGATTCCGCTTGCACTCGTTTCGTTCCGCTTCGCGGATCTCAATCGCGAGGCGATGACGTCGCAGGTGTTGCAGACGCATGCGCTTTCGGCCAATACCGGGGCGGACCGGATCAGCAGCACGGTCTCGGCGTGGGAGACGTTGATCGATGCACTCGTGGCGGCGCCTGAGGTCGAGAACGATCCCTCCTCGGCGGCGGCGAAGGAGACGGTGCGGAGCCTGCTCCAGTCGCGCGGCGATCTGGTGGCGGTGGTAATCCGCGATCCCAATGGGGCAGAGATCTTTCGCGGACAGAAAAAGTCGGCGGCTTCGGTCATCCAGGGCATCGTGGCGAAGCCGCAGCGGGAGCGGCTGGAGATTCACCAGGACCACGGCGGGGTCTGGCTGTCGATCGTGCGGACGCTGACGAACGGCGGGCAGGCGACGGCGATCTTCGATGCCCGCGCCCTCGAAGAGGCTCTCCGATCCTCCGAGCTCGGCGAACAGGCGCTCCGCGTTCTGATCGACCGAAGCGGGCATGCGGTCGTGGGAAATCCTGCAGCCGTGGCCGGCGTCCCCCCTTCCCTGCTGAACATCGCGGCAACAGGACGGATCCGCGGCGCCGGGCGCTTTCCCGCGGCCGGAGGCGGGGTGGCGGTGGGGGCGTACGCGCCGGTGGACGGGACGCCGTGGGTGGTGGTCTCGACGCAGCCGGCGACGGTGGCGGAAGCGATCGCGCACAACTTGCGGGAGAGATCGCTCTTCGCGGTCATCGCCGCGCTCCTCCTCGTGGCCGCGCTATCCGTCGCCGCCTGGTTCGCGGTGGTGCGGCCGTTGCGCGATCTGCTCGAGGCGCAGAGCGAGATGGGATTCCTCCCCGCCGGCGGTGGCAGCGACATCGACCGGCTGCGCTCCTCGCTCGATCTGCTGCAGAAACGGGTGCACGCCCGGGAGGAGTTGGGGAACGTCTTTCTCGGCCGCTATCAGGTGCTGGAAGTGGTCGGGCAGGGGGGCATGGGTATGGTCTTCCGCGGCTGGGATCCGAAACTCCAGCGGCCGGTGGCGCTCAAGACCATCCGGCTCGGCGATGACGTTCCAGCGCCGGAGCGGGGGAACCTGGTGGAGTCGCTGGTGCGCGAAGCGGTGACGGTGGCGCAGTTCCATCACCCGAACGTGGTGGCGGTCTTCGACGTGGAGGAGTCAGGCGATTCGGCGTTCATCGCCATGGAGTACGTCGACGGCGTGAGTCTCGACAGTCAGATCGATGGCCGCCCGCTGTCGATCGAACAGACGCTGGCGGCCGGCCTGGCGCTGGGCCAGGCGCTGGAAGCGGCGCACGGCGCCCATGTGATCCATCGCGACATCAAGCCGGCCAACATCCTCATCTCGTGGGACGGAACGGTCAAGGTCACCGACTTCGGGATCGCCGAGCTGTTGAGTGCGCTGACGGACGTCAGCCTGGTCTTCGGTACGCCCGGGTACATGGCCCCGGAGCTGATCGCCGGCCGCGGTTCGCTGCCGGCGGGAGACCTCTTCAGCGCCGGCGTGACTCTCTATCAGTGCCTGACCGGATTCGCCCCGTTCGACCGGCCGGGCATGAAAGAAACGCTGGAGGCAACGCTCCGCTATGATCCGCCGCCTCCGACAGCAGCGAATCCTCTGACTCCCCTGCTGCTGGAAACAACCGTGATGCGAATGCTGGCCAAGGATCCGTCGGAACGCCTCTCCCGCCCCGGAGAGCTGGTGGCGCTGTTGCGCCGCATGAACGCGGAGCAGAAGTTCACACTCAACCCGACCACGCACACGGCCCGGCGCACGATGACGAAGCACGCCGATCCGATGTACGTGCCTACCATCTCGTTATCGAAAGCAAACAGCCGCTCTCGCCGCCATCCTCTTTCTGGCCGCCATCGCCGCGTCCGCCCAAACGGCGGATCAGCCGGTGCCTCGCGCGGGCGATACCGTGGCCTGGTACACCGTCCGCCCGGGCGATACGCTCATCGGCATCACCATCCACTACCTCGGCTCTCCTTCGCTCTGGACGGAGAACATGCGCCTCAATCCGCAGATCCACGATCCCAAACATCTGAAGCCGGGATCGCGAATCCGGGTGATCGTCGCCCGGCAGCTCCCGAAGAGAAATGCGCTGGTCGACCGCGTGGCCCGGCGCGTCGACGCCAAACCGGACCCTCAGCCATGGGCGGCGGCGCACGAGGGCGACCTGCTCAAGGAGAATGACGGCGTCAGGACCTACGAGAAGTCGTCGGCCGATCTCAGGTTCGACGATGGCTCGCACCTGACCATGACCGAGAACTCGCTCCTCTTTCTGAAGGAGATGAAGCCGGCGCAGCGCGGGCCGGTCAGCGAGACCATCGAGATCATCGATGGACAGATCGACGTGGCCAGCCGTCCGAAGAAGAAAGCGACCGCCGAGCTTCACGTGGTCATCGGTGGGACGTCGATCAGTCACAACGCCTCGGCAAACCGCCCCGTAGTCACGCGCAGCCGGAAGGCCTCCGACGAGAAGGCGCAGGTGATGGTGTACGGCGGCTCGTCGGTCGTCTCCTCGGCGGGGAAAAACGTCGACGTCGCTGCCGGGATGGGAACGCAGGTCGAGCAGGGGAAGGCGCCCGAGTCTCCGCAGAAGCTGCTGCCGGCGCCGGCGCTTACTGAGCCGATGGTGGAGACAACGCTCCGCTCCGGCTTCGGCTGGACGAGCGTTCCCGACGCCGCCTCGTACACCATCGAGATCTATCGCGACGCCGATGCCACGCAACTGGTCGAGCGGGCCACCGGGATCCGTGAGACCTCGTGGCGGACAAGCACGCTTCCCTACGGCGATTTCTACTGGCGTGCCACGGCGGTCAGCAAGACGGGCCTCGACGGGTTCCCGGCCAGGGTGGTGCATTTTCGGAACGCGGCGGGGCTGCAAGGAACCGTGGCCGAGGATGTTCATGCGGCGGGGAGCATCGAGGGGGCGACGCCGATGGCAGGGGTCCGGGTGATTGCATGGCGCGACGACGGCAACGGCGTCCCCGACGACGCCGACGTCCGCGCCGGCGAGACGCGCACCGATGCCGCGGGACGATTCTCCTTCGATGGACTCACTCCGGCGGTCTACTGGATCGCCGTCGATTCGCTCACCATCAATGCCAGGATGAACACGGGCGCCGCCGCGGAGTCGATCTGGGCGGAACAGACATTCGGCTCGGCCGGCGCGCTCTGCTCCGACGGCGCGGGGGCGCCGGTCACGCGCGCGGCGGCAGGTCCGTGCGTCGGCGGCCGTTGGGCCTCGCGGTCGGACGACCCCGGGAAACTGTCGACGTCGAAACATCTCGCGCGTGTCGACACCACCGACCCGGCGGCGCGGTCGACGGCATCTTTCGGCTTCAGCTTTAACGTCGTCGACAACGCTGACGATGCGGAGGAGACACGGAGTCGGCAAGGCTCGCTGCGGCAGTTCATCCGCAATGCGAACGCCATCGCCGGCCCGAATGCCATGCGCTTTCTCCCGGCAACGGAACCGCGGCCGTGGTGGACGATTCACTGCGCAACGCCGCTGCCGCGCGTGACCGACGGCGGCACGTCGCTCGATGGAGCGGCCTGGATGGCAGCCGATCCGGCGCGCCTTCGCAACGCCGCCAAAGAACAGCGGCCCGATCTCGAAGTGGACGTTGCCGGCACGGGAGAGGCGTTGGCGACGGGAGCGGAAACGACGATCGCCTCGATGGTGTTGCAGTCCGCCGGCACCGCCGTGCGGGCAGGAGCGGCGCTGAGCGCGCGAAATCTTCTCATCGGCGTTCATCCTGACGGCACGCCGGGCACCGCCGGCGAGACGGGCATCACCAGCGACGGAGGCGATCTGCGCCTCGAGACCGTGACCATCGCCGGCCGCACGACCGGACTCGTCATCGAGTCCTCGCGTGCTCAGATCAGGAACACGGCCATCCTCCACGCCACGAACGGCATCGTGATCCGCGGGGGAGCATCGGGCAACAACCTGCTCGGCGATCGATTTGAGGACATCTCCGGCACGGCCATCCTCTTCGAGCCAAAGGGAGAGGCGCGGCCGTCGAGAAATCGCATCAGTGAGGCGGAGTTCGTCTCGGTCGGTACGCCCACCGCCAGTACCGGCGTCGCCTCGTCGGCCCGAGCGGGCGGCTGCGCCTACGACGATTCGGCGGTGAACCGCGGCATCGCCGTCCCGGTCATCGGAGGATTCGAGACCGTTCCGGGCGGCCTGCGCTCACTCTTCGGAAAAACCTGCGCCGGGACGACGGTCGAGATCTACGCCGGCACGGTCGGCCGCCGAACCACCGCCAGGTTCGTCCGGTCGCTCTCGCCCGAATACGACGGGACGTTCCGCGTCCTCGTCGAGAACATGACCAGTTCCACGCGAACGCTGGTGAACGCCACGGACAAAGACGGCAACACGTCGCTGTTCGCGACGTCGGAGCCGCCGCAGACCGGCAAGACGAAGTGATTTCGCACCTCCCGAAGAAGCGCGGCTGCGCCGCCGGGCACAGACAAGAGTGTCTGTGCCACATTCTGTCCGGCAAGACTCCACTCTTCTGCCAATACCGACGGCCAATGTGGCACAGACACTCTTGTCTGTGCCTCGACCGTGACCATTGCAGACAACGGCTGATTTACACTGTGCCGCGGGAGAGAGCTACGGCCAAGCGGTAGGCATGACCGGCCGGCGCATTGACGATGACGAAACTGCTGCGCAGATTGGGTTTGGCGAAGGAGCGCAGGAGCGAGGCGCGCCTCAAGTTGACCGTCATGGTCGTCGTCGGCGTCAGCCGCCATCAGGGAAGCCTGATCGATATCTCCAGAAAAGGGGCCAGCGTCCAGTCCTTCTCCGCCGTCAAGCCCGACGAACGGGTCCTGTTCACGCTGCGCTTCCGGCACCTGAAGATCGAGCTGAGCGGAATCGTCCGTGGATGCCGGGTGGTGGCCATCAATCCGCGCCCTACCTACATCTCGCGGCTGCAGTTCGTCGACGTCAGCGAGACCGTCCGTGAATCGCTGGAAGAATTCATGCGCATGATCGAGGAAGTAGGCCGGCGAACGTGGAAGCGTACCGAGGAGGGATACTCGCGGCGCACCAACGGAACCCCGCGGGCGATCATCGCCGTCTACACGCAGTTGGTGAAGCGGGACAGCATCTGGGAAGAGACGCTGGTCTTCGATCCCGAGCAGCCCGAAGACGGCGTAACCCTTCCCTCGGGCACGCCGACCGCGGAGATCGCCCACTTCTGCGAAATGTACGACGCGGCGGATGCGGACGGGCGGACGTTGCTGCAGCAACAGGCCGAGACCCTTTGCAACGTGAACGAAGACGCTCACTGAAACGTTTGAGCTCACGCGGAGACGCGGAGAAGATGATGCGTAACTTTTTTCTCCGCGTGCTCCGCGCCTCCGCGTGAGGCTGGCTTTCGGCGTGACCTCGGCGGCTAGAATAGACGTCATGACACGATTCGTCGCCGCGCTCGCGATCACCCTCAGCCTGGCCACCTCCTGCTTTGCCGGAGACACGCTCGCCGATGCACTCCGGATCATCCAGGGGAAGGAGATCGTCGATCTCACGCACAGCTTCAGCCCGACCACGCCGGTATGGAGCGGCTTCGGACAGGCGACGATGAGCGCCGCGTGCGATCCGAAGACGCACAGTCCCTACACCATCGAGCATGACGGCTTCCGCACGACGTTCTATTCGATGGTGGGTCAGTACGGCACGCACGTCGATCCGCCGGCGCATTTCCGCAGCGACGGCATGACCATGGACGAGATTCCGCTGAAGCAGATGATCCTGCCGCTCGTCGTTTTCGACATTACGCCTCTCTTGGCCAAGGATCCGAATCACGCCCTCACCATCGACGACATCAAGGCGTGGGAAAAAGAGCACGGCAAAGTTCCGGTCGGCGCATTCGCCGCGCTGCGCACGGACATGAGCAAAGAGTGGACGTCGAATCCCGCGCACTTCAAGCGCTCGCCGTTTCCGGCGTGGTCGCTTGCCGCCATCAGGTTTCTGTTCGAGGAGCGGAAGGTCACGGCGATCGGACACGAGTCACTCGACACCGACACGACCGAGACGATGGATTCGGAGACGTGGATCCTGAGGCAGAATCATTATCAGATCGAGGCCATGGCCAATCTCGATAAGGTGCCGCCCGCCGGCGCCGTCATCGTGGTCACCTGGCCAAAGGTGGAGCACGGCGTCGGCTTTCCGGCGCGGGCGTTTGCGATCCTGCCGTGAACCATCGACCGATCGTGATTCGAAACATCCTCGCAGTCCTACTGCTCGCCGTTTCCGCTCGCGCTAACCAGAGTGCTCTTTTCGATCGCTGGGTTGCAGCCGCGGGCGGACGCCAGCGGTTGGAGTCGGTCGCGGCGATCCATCGCGTCGATGCCATCGACGAGGATGGGATGCCAGGCGTCCGGGAGGAGTGGACGACGTCGGCGCTTCAGCGGCGCGAGCGGCTCTCCCACACGCGCGATGAAGCGATTACCGTGTACGACGGAAGGCACGGCTGGCGCCGCGACTGGAACGGCTTCGTCGAGAACCTGGCCGGCGCCGATCTTCGCGCGCAGTCGGATCTGGCCTTGATCCACTCGTTCGCCGCGCTGACGGGCGTGGCTGGTGCGCCGTCGATCGTCGATGAAAACACTCTCGAGTTTCACGCGAAGGGCGGCTCCCCGGTCCGGTTCGTGCTCGATCGTGAGACCGCGCTGCCGCTGCGCGCGGAGATGCCGTCTTTCGACGGAATCCGTACGGTCACGTTCTCCGATTGGCGGAAGGTCGACGGCGTTGCCATCGCCTTCGGCGAGACGTGGACGACGGGGCCGAACAAGACCACCGCGCATCTGCAATCGATCGAGCTCATCCCGCGCGACCGCGTCGATCTGGCCAAGCCATCACCCGGACCGGAGGACATGTTCTATCTACGCCGAGGAGCGGCGGCGGAGACGATTCCGTTCAACTTCGACAACAACCACATCATGGTGCTGACGACGGTCAACGGAGTCGGTCCGATCTGGTTCCTCGTCGACACCGGCGCCAATTACTCGATCATCAACCAGTCACGCGTGAGCGAGTTTCATCTGACACCGTA
>Ga0247668_1000420_pt1 | contig 10562 bp, 9 predicted proteins | sample CNK09_metaG_FD_182737 | JGI IMG/M metagenome (GOLD analysis project Ga0247668, IMG submission 182737) | Soil microbial communities from Purdue University Martell Research Forest, Indiana, United States - CNK09 | ecosystem: Environmental > Terrestrial > Soil > Temperate forest > Bulk soil | place...
CACCCGCCCATGTCGACAATGTCGCCGGTGAAGGCTTTTACGGCAATTACGGCGGTGGCGGATTCCGCGACAACAATTCCGGCTATGGCACCCAGGCCTTCGACAGCACCTATTCCAGCCCCGGCTGGCGGCGTGCCCAGGCGCAGCGCGGTTCGTCTTCGCCTTTCGCGAATGCGCATGAGGGCGCGCGCGGCCGCTCCAGCGTGATCGAAGCCAAAGCGCGCGTGGTGGCGACCGCCGATACCGGCACGTCAATGTATGGCGTGGGCGAGCGCGTGTTCCATCAGAAATTCGGCTATGGCCGTGTTGTCGCGGTGGAAGGCAACAAGCTGCTGGTCGATTTCGACAAGGCCGGTTCGAAGCGCGTCATGGACGGCTTCGTGGGCAAGGCCTAGTCAAATCCCTCGCTGTCATGTCCGCGAAGGTTTTCTTGCGGAAAAAATTTTCGGCTCACGGACGCTCGCCTGCTGGATGGGTCCCCGCGCAGGCGGGGACCGAGCCGGCCATGACACATTGGACTAAACCCCAAGCACAGGCATCAATTGGGCGCAGCCGGCGAAGTGCAGGAAATAATTGCGCGCATAGCATTCCTGCACGAAGCGCTGGATTTCCGCCGCAGTCGTAACGCGCCCGCTTCCCGTATTGGCTTGCAGAAACAGCCACCACACCAGCGCATTGAACCTCGGATCGATCCAATGCTGGAGCTGCCCGCGCAGAATCTCATGCGAGAGAAACCGCATCTCGTAATTCCAGCCGGCGTCCTCATAGGCGTGATAAACATGCTCCAACATCGCTCGATGATGCCGGGGCGACATCACCATCACGCCGGTCTGCACAATATGCGCCTGGCCGCCGGGCAACCCCAGGGCCGCATGCCACGCGCCCGCGTCACACCAGCCCTGCCAATAGGATTTGCCGCCCAGTTCGGCGGTTTGCGGCGCAGCGGCGATTACCCCTTTGAGGATGGCCTGCCGGACATCCGGCGATGGGTAGCTGTGCTCGTCGGTCACCCCGATCCGCTCGGGCGGCACCCCATCGACGACACAAGGCGCCGCGGGATTGAGGTAGATGTCCGAATCGATCCAGACGACCTGTTCATAGTCGCTCATTCCGGGCGCCCCCAAGGTCAGGCATTTCTGCCAGGCGGGGCTGCGCTTTTGCGCCCGCTCGCTGGTATCGAGCGGTTCCTTGATGACGATCAGATTGAAGCCGTGCCGGTCGGCGTAAACGGCCCAATTCCGCCGGCAGAGCTGCTCGAACCGTTCGGCATAGGCCGCGCCGATGGCAAGCGTGACGATTGCCTTCCTGCTCACCCGCGTGCTTCTTTCGCGCGGTCAAACCCTCCGCCGCTGTTCCACTTCATAAATGGCTCTGCCCACCCGATATCGATGTGATGATCCCTCTTTCCCACATCTCCGCAACGGCCCCAAGCGCAACGCTCAAAGCACCTTTATTGCACCGTAATTCGCACCTAGAACTGCCGGCGCCCCTGACGTTTTTCCGCAGAAAGTCTGGAATATTGACCTGCAGCCCGCTGTTTTCGGGGGGAGGGGGTATGAGTCCGCCATGAGCTTCCCGCCTCTCTGGAAAGCCTCCGCAGCCGTGGCAAAGGACGCGGCGGCCGACATCGCGGCGCTGATCGAGCTGACGCCGCCTGCGCCGCAGGCCGTTCTCATCGTCGAGGACCCCTTCAGCAGCGAAGCGTCCGTCGAAGCACTTTACGACGTGATTCCGGATTCGGGGTTTCTGTCCCGCCTGACAGGGCACGAAGTCAGCGTGGCCCCCCTGCCCGATCAGGATTGGATTCGCCTGAGCCAACTCGGGCTACCGCCGGTACGGGCGGGCCGTTTCTTTGTCTATGGCGCGCATGATGCCGGCCAAGTGCCGCCGGGTGTCATTCCCATCCGCATCGAAGCGGGCCTTGCCTTTGGCACCGGGCATCACGAAACCACCGCGCTGTGCCTGACCGCGCTGACCGATATCGCACGCACCACAAGAAGGCCACGCTCGATCCTGGATCTGGGTTGCGGCACCGGCGTACTCGCCATTGCGGCGGCGAAGCTGTGGCGCAAATCGGTGCTGGCCACCGACATCGACATCGTCGCTGTCGAAGTGGCGCGGGAAAACGCGCGCATCAATGGCGAGGCACCGCTGATCCATGCCGCAACCGCCGACGGATTCACCCATCCCGCAATCCGGGCCCGCGCGCCCTTCGATCTCATCTGCGCGAATATCCTCGCCGGTCCTTTGACCAAGCTCGCGCCTGATCTTTCGGCGGCCCTCGCGCGCCGCGGGATTGCGGTGCTGTCCGGTCTGTTGCGCGATCAGGAAAAACAGGTACTCAGCTTCTATCGTCCGCACGGACTCGTGTTGTGCCGGACCTATCGCGACGGGCCGTGGTCCGCGCTGGTCCTGGAACGGCCATAACGATAAGGTTTGCCCCATGAACATGCCCTTTCAGACCTTCGACGAACAAAGCGACGCCTCCCAATGCGCGCCCCGCTTGGCCGCGCTGCGCGCCGAACTTGCCGCGCGTGGCGTGGACGGTTTTCTCATTCCGCGCGCCGACGAGCATCAGGGCGAATATGTCCCCAAGCGCGCCGAACGGCTGGCGTGGCTCACCGGCTTTACCGGCTCGGCCGGACTTGCCGCCGTGCTGATGGAAAAGGCCGCCGTCTTTGTCGATGGGCGCTACACGCTGCAAGTTCGCAATCAGACCGACACGGGCCTGTTCGAAACGCTGGACCTGATGAATGACGGGCCGGTCAATTGGCTCGAAGCCAATCTCACCAAGGGCGCGCGGCTCGGTTATGACCCGTGGCTGCACACGCAGGCCAATGTCGAACGGCTGAAGCAGGCCGCCGAACGCGCCGGGGCTCAGCTTGTCGCGCTGGACTCAAACCCGCTGGATGCGGTGTGGCCGGATCAGCCCGAGCCGCCGCGGGCCCGTGCCGTGCCCCACCCCATCGAACTTGCGGGCGAGACCTCGCAATCCAAACGCGCGCGGCTGGCCGAAGATTTGAAAAAGCGCGGCGCCGACGCGGCCGTTCTGACGCTTCCCGATTCCGTGTGCTGGCTGCTCAACATCCGCGGCGCCGATGTGCCGCATACGCCCTTTGCGCTGGCCTTCGCGATTCTTAACGCGGACGCGACGGTTGATCTTTTCATGGACGCGAAGAAGAGCTCGCCCGAATTGGTGACGCATCTCGGGAACGAGGTGCGCCTTGCTGCGCCGGAAGCTTTTGGCCCGGCGCTGGACGCGTTGAAGGGTAAGACCGCATTGGCCGACCCGGTATGGGCGGCGGCTTACATTTTTCAGCGGCTGGAAAAGACCGGCGCGAAAATCATCCGCGCCTCCGATCCTTGCCAATTGCCCAAAGCCTGCAAGAACGCCGCCGAACTGGACGGCACGCGCCGCGCCCATATTCGCGACGGCCAGGCGCTCACGCGTTTCCTCGCCTGGTTCGCGGCCGAGGCACCGAAGGGTCAGCTCACCGAAATCGACACCGTCGAAAAATTGGAATCCTTCCGCGCGGCCACGGGTGCGCTTAAGGATGTCAGCTTCGATTCCATTTCGGGCGCAGGGCCCAACGGGGCCATCGTGCATTACCGCGTCACGAAGAAAACCAATCGCCGCATCGAGCCGAACCAATTGTTCCTGATCGATTCCGGTGCACAATTCGTGGACGGCACCACGGATGTCACCCGCACCGTCACAGTGGGAACGCCCACGCCCGAAATGCGTGACCGCTTCACCCGCGTGCTGAAGGGCCATATCCAGCTCGCGCTGGCGCGCTTTCCCGAAGGTACCACGGGCGCACAATTGGATGCGTTTGCGCGGCGGCCGTTATGGGATGCGGGGCTCGATTACGGCCATGGCACCGGCCACGGCGTCGGCTCCTATTTGTCCGTGCACGAAGGGCCGCAAAGCATCTCGTCGCGCGGCACGGCGCAAGCGCTGAAGCCGGGCATGATCTGCTCGAACGAGCCGGGCTTCTACAAGACCGGCGAATTCGGCATCCGGATCGAGAATCTTGTCGTGGTGCGCGAGGCGAGCGAAATTTCCGGCGGTGAAAAGAAGATGCTGGGTTTCGAAACCATCACCATGGCGCCCATCGACCTTGAATGCGTCGAACCCTCGATGCTGACCGCGGAAGAAAAAGCCTGGCTCAACGCCTATCACGCCACGGTGCGCGACGCCGTGGCGCCCGCCTTTGCCGATGACGCGAACGCACGCGCCTGGCTCGAGCGGGCTACACGGACGATTTAATAATTGTGGGGCTCCAATTCGCGCAACGGCCGTCGCACAGCGCGCGAACGCACCGCTTCGGTCAGAAGGCGCTGCGCCATTTCTGCCGGCGACCGGCCGTCCTGCCACGCAAGCTGCTTCAACCTCTGAAGGATTTCGTCGTCCAAATTGCGGATTACGATCTGATTCATATTCATAATACTCACCGGGTTTGCGTTATCCCCTGCCATCCGCAATCTACCAGCGGAATATGTCGGTTTATCCCGCCACCCTTAATTTAAGCCATTCCGTGTCTGAAATTATTGTCACGCGGACTGTTGGGGAGTTTCGCTTGTTGCGGCGAATGATTTTGGCCGCAACGCTGATCGCAATTATGCGTGAAGAGGCACGCGGCGCGGCAGACTGTCCCCATTTCCCGGATAGAAGGTCGGCTGCGAGTCGACGTGCTCGAATTCGTCATTATCGCTTGCGATGCTTGCAATCAGGAGACGACGGATCGACTCTTCAAAAGGAAGGCCTTGATACCAAGCCCTGCGCTTCAACTGCACGATCACGGCGTGATCGAGGTCGCGAATGGTGAGGTCTCCCATGATATCCTCGCTTATCAACATTTTTATTTTTCCTCCCCCTCCCGCAGACCTTACTCCACTGCGCCGGGCATTGAAACATCACATTAGTTTCATATCGCTTTCGTCCCGATCAGCGCCAACCATTCATCTTCCGTAATAATGTTTACGTTTAGCTTTTGCGCCGCAGCAAGTTTTGATCCCGCACCGGGGCCGGCCACGACGAGATCGGTTTTGCTCGACACGGAGCCGGCAACTTTGGCACCAAGCAATTCGGCACGCGCCTTGGCCTCGTTGCGGGACATCTTCTCCAATGTCCCTGTAAAGACGATTATCTTGCCCGCAACCAGCGAATTGGCGGCCGTGTGCGCTGCAACATCGGTGACCTCGATCTTCTCAAGCAAGCGCGCAATGGCCTTGCGCGTGTGCTCCTCGTCGAAGAAATCCTTAATCGCACGCGCCATCACCTCCCCAATACCTTCAATAGCGTCGAGATCTTCCACCGCATGGCCGCTTGCCATGGAGTCCAGAAACGCTTTGACGGAATGGAAGTTGCGCGCCAGGAGCTTGGCCGTCGTCTCGCCGACATGCGGAATGCTGAGTGACAAAATAAAGCGATCCAACGAAATCACGCGGCGTGCTTCGATCGCGGCCAGCAACTTATTGCCGAGCAGATATTCCGTCTTCTGATCTTTGGTCTTCTTCGCGGCGGAGGCTTTGCCGCGCTTTTGCGCGTTGCGTTCGGAAATCGCCGCAAAATGGCTGCTCAAAACAGCGTGAAAAGCGGCCGGATGATCCTTCAGCGTAAACAGATCGGCAGGCTCTTTCACAAGATCCGCTTCATGCAGAAGCTGGATGAACTCGCCGCCCAACCCTTCCACATCGAAGGCGTTGCGCGACACGAAATGATAGAGCCGCTCGACGACCTGCGCCGGACAGGCGAGTGTGTTCACGCAGCGGCGCGCCGATTCCGGCTCGCCTGTCTTGGGATTAATTTCGCGTAACGCATGGCTGCCGCAGACGGGACATTTGTCAGGCATCTTGTACGGTTTGGTACCTTTGGGCCGGCGTTCCAGCACCACGTGAACCAGTTGCGGGATAACATCGCCCGCGCGCTGCACCACGACCGTATCGCCGACGCGCACATCTTTCCGCGCAACCTCGTCCTCATTGTGCATCGAGACGTTCTGCACAACGACGCCACCGACCGTCACCGGCTTGATATGGGCGACCGGCGTCAGCGCGCCGGTGCGTCCGACATAGACCTGAATGCGTTCGACCACGCTCTCGGCCTGTTCGGCGGGGAATTTATGCGCGATGGCCCAACGTGGGGACCGCGAGACAAAGCCGAGGCGGCTCTGCAGATCGAGCCGGTCGACCTTGTAAACCACGCCGTCTATGTCGTAGCCCAAATCGGCGCGGCGGTGCTGCACCTCCTGGTAAAAGGCCAGCACGTCCTCGACCGTGCGGCAGCGACGCGTTAACGGATTGACCGGGAATCCCCATCGCTTCAGAGCCTGCAGCATGTCCCAATGGGTGTCCCCGGGTAGCTCCGATGCCTCGCCCCAATGATAAGCGAAAAAGCGCAAAGGCCGCCGTGCTGTGATCGCAGGATCGAGCTGGCGTAAAGACCCTGCCGCGGCATTCCTCGGATTGGCGAAAATCTTTTCGCCGGCTTTCTCCTGGCGCCGGTTCATGGCGGAGAAATCAGCGTGACTTATATAGACCTCGCCGCGGACTTCAAAGACATCCGGAGGAGCGGAACCATGGAATTTCTTCGGGATGTCAGAAATGGTCCGCACATTGGCGGTGACATTCTCTCCCTCCTGCCCGTCGCCGCGCGTGGCGCCCAGCACCAGCTCTCCTTTCTCGTAACGCAGGCTGCATGAGAGCCCGTCGATCTTGGGCTCAGCCACCAGCGTCAGCGCTTCGGATTGCGGAAACGCCAGGAAACGGCGCACGCGGGCCACGAAATCGGTCACGTCTTCGTCCGTGAACGCATTGTCAAGGGAAAGCATCGGCCGCGCATGGCGCACCTTCTCGAAGCGCTCGGCGGGCTTGGCACCCACGCGCTGGGAGGGGCTATCGTGACGGATCAGCTCGGGGAAGAGTTTCTCGATCTCGTCGTTACGGCTGCGCAGCGCATCATATTCGGCGTCGGAAACGGTCGGGGCGTCTTCCTGGTAATAGCGCCGGTCATGCTCGGCGATCTCCTTGGCGAGGCGCGCGAGCTCCGCCTTGGCTTCGTCTTCGGTGATTTGGTCGGGCGAAATGTCTTTGCGGCCGATCACGCACGGGCTCGTTTCTTGGGCTTTGCTTGGGTGTGGGCTTCCGCAACCAGACGGCGCGCCGCAGCACGGGCTTCCTCCGTGACAGCCGCGCCCGACAACATGCGCGCGATCTCCTCCACACGTTCTTCGGCCGAGAGCTCGTCCACGCGGGTGGCATCCCTCGAGCGGGTGATGCGGAAATGGCGCGCCGCCCGCGCGGCGACCTGCGGAGAATGGGTGACCAGAAGCACCTGCGTCGTTTCAGCAAGGCGCTGCAGTCGTTCGCCGACGGCGGCGGCAACGGCGCCGCCAACGCCGCGGTCCACTTCGTCGAAGACAAGAACGGCAGGCGGGCTCGCTTCCGCCAGCGCAACCTTGAGCGCGAGCGCAAACCGGGCAAGCTCACCCCCCGACGCGATCTTCGCGAGCGGTCCGAAAGCCGCCCCTTCGATGGTCGCTATCTCGAAGGCGACCCGCTCAAGGCCGTTCGCGCCCGCCGCCGCCTCTGCAAGAGGCGTTAGAGCAACACGAAACCGCGCGGCGCCAAGCTTCAGCGGCGCCAATTCCTTGGCGACCGCATCGTCCAGATTTTTCGCCGCCGCAACGCGACGTGACGAAAGTTCGCGCGCGCTTTCGCGGTAACGTCCCTGCAGCTGGGCCAGGTCCGCCTCTGCCGCGGCGATGGATGCGCCGCCCGCATCCAGCGCGGCCAGCTTGGCCTCGAATTCGTCGCGCAACCGCGGAAGCGAATCCACCGGCACATTGTATTTGCGGGACGCCGCCCGCAACGCGAACAGCCGTTCTTCCACCTGTTCCAACTTTCCGGGATCGGCCGCGAGCTTCTCGGCCAGCGCTTCGAGCTCGGAGCGTGCTTCCTGCACGAGCGTCAGCGCCGAATCGAGCGCGGTCTCCGCAGTCGAGGCGGCTTGGCGGCCCTCCACCGGCAGGCGCGACAGGCGACGGAGCGCGGCCGCCAGGCGCACTTCCGCGCCTGCATCTCCGATGACGAAATCCGCCGCTGCGGCGACTTCCTGTGCGATCCGTCCTGCGTTCATCAGAAGCGCGCGCGTGGCGGCAAGGGACTCGTCCTCGCCCGGTTGGACTGCGAGGTCGCGCAATTCCTTTGCCGCGTGGCCGAGATAATCGCGTTCCTCTGCCGCGGCAGCCTGCGTCCGGCGTAGCGACTCGCATTTTTCGGCTGCGGCAGCAACGGCCGCATAATGGCGGGCCACATCGGCGGCCAAAGCCGTATGTCCACCAAATGCATCCAGCAGCAGCCGGTGGGTTCCTGCGTCGAACAGCCCGCGATCGTCGGCCTGACCGTGCACTTCCACAAGCACCGCGCCTATCTCGCGGGCGAGCTGAACACCCACCGGTTGATCGTTCACATAGGCGCGGCTCCGGCCATCTGCTGTCACGGTCCGGCGCAGCATGATTTCGCCCGCTTCCCCAAGCGCGTTGTCTTTCAGAATGGCGTGCGCGGGATGGTCCGCCGCAACATCGAAAATGGCTGCAACAGCGGCAACGTCCGCCCCGACGCGGACCGCGGTTCGGCCCACTCCGCGCTCGCCCGCAGCCAAACCCAAGGCATCCAGCAGAATGGATTTGCCCGCGCCAGTCTCACCGGTCAGCACATTCAGGCCGGGCGCGAACTGAAGCTCCGCCTTTTCAATCAGAACGATGTCGCGAACGGTGAGCGAGGCCAGCATGACCTGCTTTTATCAGAACACCGCCCGGTACGCCTTGCTGATCCAGGATTCTTTGTCCTCAGCAGGCGCAACATTTTCCGCGGTCAGAAGCGTATAGGCGTCCATGTACCAGCGGCTGCCCGGATAATTGTAACCGAGCACGGCAGCGGAGGTCTGGGCCTCCTTCACCACGCCCAGGGACAGATAGGCCTCCGTCAAACGCTCCAGCGCCTCGGGCGCGTGGGTCGTGGTCTGGTATTTGTCGATCACCGTCTTGAAGCGGTTGATCGCGGCGAGATATTCGCCCTCATGCAGGTAGAACCGCCCAATGGTCATTTCGCGTCCCGCCAGATGGTCGCGGGCGAGATCCACCTTCAACCGGGCATCGCGGGCATATTCAGTGTCCGGAAAGCGCTGGATCAGGTCCTGCAGCGCTGTGAGCGCCTCGTCGGTCTTACCCTGGTCTCTTTCCACGTCGCCGATCTGCTCATAAAGAGAGATCGCCTTCAGATAATAGGCGTAGGGCACATCCTTGTTCCCGGGGTGCAGCTGGATGAACCGCGTCGCGGCATCGATGGCTTCCGTGTAGCGGTTGCCTTCATAATAGCAATAGGCGGACATGAGGATCGCGCGCCGCGCCCATACCGAATAGGGATGCTGCCGTTCCACCTCGTCGAATTGTTTACCCGCTTCCAGCCAGTTCTGCCGGTCGATCTGGGTCCACGCGTCCGCGTAAATCTTTTCGATCGGGCGCTCGACATATTGCGCCGCCATCTGATCGTCGCTGGCGCAGCCCGCCATCAGAAGACCGCAAACGGCAAGCGCCCCGGCGGCAGCGACCCGCCGGTAACCAAAGGCAAAGAGCGTGGTCTTCACGGACATGGACACATTCCTAAGGGTTACCGGGGCGCTGGCCAAGCCAACAGCCCAATCCGACTCTGTTATGCCATTGCCGGGAACAGCCGGCTAGATCGTGACGCTTTCACTTTTGAACTTTGATTTTTGTCATGAAGGCGTTCATGCATTGAGTATAGTTGAGGATATCCAGGAATTCTACCTGCAGGTGTCCGGAGGCCCGTCTTGGAAAGCGCTTCCCCCCATAACCCGGCCATAAGCCGCCGTGTCGATGATTATGTGGGAGCCCGCATCCGGCTTCGCAGGACTTTGCTGGGCCTCACGCAGGAACAACTGGCCGTGGCGCTGTCCATCTCCTACCAGCAGGTTCAAAAATACGAAACCGGGACGAACCGCGTGAGCGCCGGGCGCCTCTACGAACTCGCCAACATCCTCGATACCACTGTGGCCTATTTCTTCGACGGGCTCGACCCGGCCGTTGGGCCGGCGGAGCTTCCCCATGGCGGGCGCAATCGAATCGCCATCGATCTGGTGCGAAATTTCCTGGAAATCTCTAACGAAGACCAGCGTGCCGCACTGGCCAATCTGGTCAAGACATTGCGGACCAATGGCGAGGTCACCAAGCTGCCGTCTTAGCTCGGCGTAACCCGCTCATAGTTTGCAGCATCGGCGAAGAGCGCGCGCAAAAGGGCATTGTTCAGCGCGTGGCTCGAACGTCGCCCTTCGAAGCGGCCAATCACGGGCGCGCCGGCCAACTTCAAATCGCCAACCGCATCCAGAATTTTGTGGCGGACAAATTCGTCTTGAAAGCGCTGCAATTCCGGATTCATCAGCCGGGCGCCATCAATGACCAGCGTATTGCGAAGATCCGCACCACGGCCATAGCCGTTCGCACGCAATTGTTCGGCCTCGTGCAGGAAACCGAAGGTCCGGG
>Ga0247668_1000422_pt1 | contig 10502 bp, 5 predicted proteins | sample CNK09_metaG_FD_182737 | JGI IMG/M metagenome (GOLD analysis project Ga0247668, IMG submission 182737) | Soil microbial communities from Purdue University Martell Research Forest, Indiana, United States - CNK09 | ecosystem: Environmental > Terrestrial > Soil > Temperate forest > Bulk soil | place...
GGCCGCTTGCATTTGCCCGACGACTGGGCCCTCGATGCGCAAATGCGTGTCCCGCCAGTGCCCGGGTTCGGCGTTACCCTGCCAATCATCCGCCAGGCAAACTCCGCCGGTAAAACCGATTTTCCCGTCCACGACCATGATTTTTCGATGGGTGCGATGATTGATGCGGAAGATTTTGAGAGGCCAGGGAAAGTTGAACTTCACGAATTCGGCGCCTGCTTTGCGCAATTGGAGTTGGTCGCGAGTGGAAAACTTCGAAGAGCCCAGCGTGTCCACGAGGATGCGAACTTTGACGCCTGCCTGGGCGCGTTCGGAGAGGGCAGCGGTAAATTCCCGGGTAATCTCCCCGGATTTCCAAATGAAGGTTTCGAGCGTAATGGTTTTTTGGGCGCCGCGAATGGCTTCCAGCATGGCGGGGAAGACCTGGTCCCCATTGACCAACTCGATAATGCGATTTCCTTCTACTAACGGCGGCCCCAGCAGATGGCTGATGGAATTGGAGAATTCCGGTTCGCGCACTGAATAATGGGTGTGGACTTCGCGACGGACCCGCTTTTCGGAAGTCAGCGAAGAACAGCCGGCGTTGCCCAGCAAAACACTTGTTAGGATTAGCAAGGCGGTCGTCTTTTTATTTTTCACATCGATTGAGGGAATATAACCCAAGTCGTGCGATTCACGCGTAGGTGAAGACCTATCCCATCAGCCCCAGGCGCCGTGTATCATGTCATGGCGCGCGGCCGGCAGGACATTTTTAAGGAGAAACTCGGATATCACTCCAGGCGCAGCCAAACCGTCTTCAGATAGGCTGGCTCCAACCGGCTAATCGGGAAATCGGGCGGCTGTGGCACATAATGTTGCTGGACGATTTTGCGTCGTGACGGATGTGCAGCAGCCTTAACCGTGGCTAGAAATTCCTCCGCCTCCCACGTGGCCGAATTGGTTGAGGCCAAGAGAACGCCTCCGGAGCGAAGCAGCGGAAGCGACGCCATGACTAATTTGCTGTAATCTCTTTCCACCTGAAATGAACCGTGCTCTTTAGAGCGGGAGAAAGTGGGTGGATCGAGCACACTGACATCAAACTGACGTCCTTTCTTCGCCAGCCGCCGGAGCCAGTCAAAGGTGTCGCCGTAGATGAATTCGTGCTCTGCTGGATTGCGTTGATTGGCCGTGAAGTTGCGTTTGCCCCACTCCAGATATTTCTTGGAGAGATCGATGCTAGTCGTCCTCGCGCCCGCGATGGCGGCACAGACCGAGAACCCGCAGGTATAGGCAAAGGTGTTCAGGACCTCGGCGCCGGCAGGACCATTCAGGAACACGGGAAAGTTGGCGGCTACGTGGTTGGTTAGGAATCTCCGGCGGTTGTCACGCTGGTCAAGGAACAAGCCGACCGAATAGCCCTCGCAAAAACTCAATTCAAACTGCGCGCCGTTTTCGTGAACATGGAATCGGTCCGGCGCGGTTTCGCCGAGGACATGGTGGGGAGAAGATTCGGTTGCCGTGGCGTGCCGCGTGGTTCGTGTCAGTAGCTTGTGGTAGGCGCCGGACGGCGTGGTGGGTGTTGCCTGTTGCGTAGCGATATGCGCGAGAAGTTTCCCCAAAAATTCCTGCTGCTCACGAGTCAATGGCTGAGCGGACTGCGACAGCAGAAATTGTCCAAGGCGATCGACGTACCAGCCCGGCCAGCCATCTGAGGCTCCATGGACCACGCGATAGGCGTTTGTCAGTTCCGGATCAATCAAGCCTTCCCGCAACGGAATCCGAGCGAGGGCAGATTGTCGGAGCTGTGGCGATGCAGGGTCGCGTGGAAAATCGGCGGGCGTGCGAAAGGTTGTTTCTGCCCCGGTCGCCGGGTGCTTCAGTGTCAATTCTTCAGCATGGAGGCAGAGCCGGGCCGCGGGAGTGCCACCATAGAGCGCGTCGCCGAGAATTGGAAAGCCCCGCTCGGCGGCATGGACTCGGATTTGGTGGGTGCGGCCTGTCGCGGGTTCCGCATTCACCACCGTCAATCCTTCGCGCTCCATCCTCACCCTGAAGTGGGTTATTGCCCGCACAGCGCCAGCGTGCTCCGGACGGCTGACATATTTTTCGCCGGTGCGGACCAGAGCGGACTTCACCGTAAACTGGCCGAGGTGGACCGGACGATCGGTCATGAGCAAGTATTTTTTGCGAATCGAACCCTCAGTGAATTGCTGAGTGAGAGTGCGATTGGCTATGGGAGTCTTGCCGAATACAAGCACGCCCGACGTTTCCTTGTCCAGTCGATGAATGATGGCGAGGTTGCTCCAACGCGGTTCCCGGTAGCGGAGCCAATCATAAACCCCTTCCCCGCTGAAGGGGCTGGGCGAATGCGTATTCAGACCCGCCGGCTTGTTCACGACCAACAGGTGATCGTCTTCGTGAATGACCAGGGGCAGGCGTGGCGGAGTTGGCACGCTTTAGCCCAGCGCTTCCTTGATCACTTCGCCGCTGTTGATCGTCGGTCGTTCGTGCCGTCCATTATGCAGATATGTCAGCCGCTCGTGATCCATGCCGATAAGATGGAGGATAGTCGCGTGAATGTCGTGGACGTGCGCCCGGTTTTCAATCGCGCGCAGCCCGATCTCATCGGTTTGGCCAATGACGGTGCCGGGTTTGACGCCGCCGCCGGCCATCCAGATGGTAAAGCCCCACGGATTGTGATCGCGGCCTTTTCCCTTTTCATTGAAGGGCGTGCGGCCAAATTCGCCGGCCCAGACCACCAGCGTGCTGTCCAGCAAACCGCGCGCTTTAAGGTCGGCCAACAGCGCCCCGACTGGTTTGTCGGAGGCCTTGCAAAGCTTGGAGTGATTGTCTTCCAAATCGACGTGGGCGTCCCATCCGCTGTTGCTGCCGGAGTAACATTGCACGAAGCGGACTCCTCGTTCCACGAGCCGCCTGGCTAACAAACACATTGATCCAAATTTATCCGTCTCCTTTTCCCCCAGCCCATAAAGCTGGCGGGTTGCGGCCGACTCCGTTTTCAAATCGACCGCTTCAGGCGCGGCGGCTTGCATCCGGTAAGCCAGTTCGTAGGAGTTGAGGCGCGCGGCCAGTTGGGTGTCGTCCGGCTTGTCAGCGCCAAAGTGCCGGTTCAACTTGGCCAGCAAGTCCAGTTTGCTGCGTTGTTGAGCTTCGCCAATCGTGTCCGGCGGGTCGAGATAGTAAATCGGCGCGCCATCCGTGCGAAACGGTGTTCCTTCAAACGTCGCCGGAAGAAAGCCCGCGCTCCAGTTTTTCGGCCCGCCGACCGGTTCTGCGCCATCGGCCATGATGACAAACGTCGGCAAATTCTGATTGGCCGTGCCGAGGCCATAGGTCGTCCAGGCGCCGAGCGCCGGCCGGCCGGCCAGAATGTCTCCCGTGTTCATCTGGCACACGGAGCCGACGTGATTCAGGCCATCGGCCCAGCAGGAGCGGATGACGCACAAATCATCGGCGTGTTCAGCAATATTCGGCAGCCAATCTGAAACCCAAATGCCGCTTTGGCCGTGCTGTTTGAAGGTGCGCTTGGAAGGCATCAGCGTATTGTCGCTCGTGCCCATGGCCGTTAACGGATGTCCAAACGATTCAGGCATTTTCTGGCCGGCGAGTTTGTCCAGCATCGGCTTCGGATCGAACAGGTCGAGGTGGCTCGGCCCGCCTTCAATGAAAAGCCAAATGACTGATTTCGCCCGCGCCGGATGATGCGGCGGCCGTCGTGCAAGCGGATTGAGAGGATCGAGCTTGATGCTTTCGGCGCGGCTGGAAAGGCCGTCAAGCCCGAGCAAGTAACTAAATGCCATCGCCCCGAAACCGCATCCCGCGCGTTGCAAAAACTCGCGGCGGGAACGAACTGGAAGGATGTGATTCATTCAATTAACAAAAACAAACTCATTAGCGTTGATCAACATGTGACAAAAATCTACCAGGGTGGCGGCATGCGATGGATCGAAACTATTCGGCAGCTTCGGCGGCAAGGCCAATTCCTCTCCCTGACCCGCCCGCTCCGCCACCAGCGACCCGTGACGCTGGAAAAATTCCCGGGCCATGTTCTTTTCGGTCTTGTCCGGAAGCCGGGCGTAGGCCAGTCGGAAAGCGGTTTCAATCTGGCGATTGAGATTGGCACCAGCGGATGCGATGACCCGTCCGGCGAAGGCCTGCGCCCATTGCAGGGTGAGATCGCTGTTCAATAACGTGAGCGCTTGCACCGGACTGGTGGTGACATTGCGCCGCGGGCAACTCTCGTGCGTGTCGGGCATATCGAAGCTCTCGAACATTGGGTAACGGGTGTTGCGCTTCACGAACACATAGATGCTGCGGCGATTGCGCTCTTCTTCGTCCGTGCTGGACTTCCACCCGCCGCGTGCCGCCATGCCGGGAGGAAGCTCGGGGAAAACACTCGGACCTCCCATGCGCGTATTCAACAGGCCCGACACAGCCAGGGCCTGGTCGCGAATGATTTCGCCTTCGAGCCGGTGCCGCGGAAAACGCCAGAGCAGTTTGTCATCCGGATCGATCCGCGCGGCGGCTGGATTGAATTGGGTGGATTGCCGATAGGCGCTCGACGTCATGATCAGCCGGTGGATGTGTTTGATACCCCAGGCTGACTTTGGACCTTGGACGTTGGACTTTGGACTCACGAATTCGCTTGCCAGCCAATCGAGCAAGGCAGGATTGGCCGGCCGATCCCCTTGCTGACCAAAATCGCTGGGGGTTCCAACAATGCCGCGCCCAAAATGATAATGCCAAATACGATTCGCCATCACGCGCGCGGTCAGCGGGTTTTCTGGATCGGTAAGAATGTTAGCCAGCGCGGTGCGCCGGCCGGTTGAATTGATCGAGGAACAGGTGTCGATCCGCGCCGGTTCGGGATGCAGGATTTGCAGGAAACCCGGTTCGACCTCGTCCCGCGGATGGTCCGTCAGGCCGCGGCTGAGCAAGTAGGTCTTGGGTGCCTCGCGGCTTGCGTCGGCGATGCCGCTGGCGAGAGGAATCTCCTGCGGAAGCAAGTCCTTGAACGTGTCCAGTTCGACTTTCAACTCCCGCCATTTGTCCTTTTGCTCGCCCTTAAGCTTGGCGACGACCGCGGTCGTGGGAGCGACGTATTGGTGGGATTTGGGGTCCAGATATTGTTTTGCTTTGAGATACATGAGGCACTCAATCGAAGTCCTCTCCTCCGGCCGCTTGGCGATGGCATCCTGAATCTCCTGCGGATATTTCCGCAGCAAATCTTCTTCGATTTCCTTCCGTTTGGGCGCTTCGATTTCAGCCATTTGCTCGCGCAACAGGCGGGTCTTGTCCTCCCAGACTGCCAGCTTCTCCTGGTACCGCTTGAGGTCGTTGGACGAAACAAGGGGAATCTCGTCCGCCGCCGCGATGTTGGCGAAGAACGCTTGCAGCCGATAATAGTCCGTCTGCAAAATTGGATCGAACTTGTGGTCGTGACAACGCGCGCACGCGAAAGTCATCCCGGAGAAAACACCCCCCACGGTATCGGTAATATCATTCAGGATTTCCTGACGCCGCTGCCGCAAGTCGCGCGCATTATGTTCATCCGGGTAGTGGCGGTTGAAGCCGGTCGCGATTCGGGCTTCGGCGCTCTCAGGCCAAAGTTCGTCGCCGGCGATTTGCTCGCGGATGAAGCGGTCATAGGGCTTGTCCGAATTAAAGGATTGGATGACGTAATCACGGTAGCGCCAGATGTTCGGTCGTGCTTCGTCCTCCTTAAAACCTTCGCTCTCGGCATAACGGGCCAAATCGAGCCAATGCCGCGCCCAGCGTTCGCCGTAATGCGGCGAAGCCAGCAATTGGTCCACGACCTTCTCAAAAGCCTGCGGTGACTTGTCCGCCAGGAAAGCATCCGCTTCTTTTGGACTTGGTGGCAACCCGATCAAATCGAGGTACGCCCGGCGCAACAAAGTGAGCTTGTCCGCCTCAGCAGCAGGTTGAATTTGTTTCACCTCCAAATCAGCGAGGATAAATGCGTCGATGGGATTGCGCACCCACTTCGTCTCGGTGACCGCAGGCGTATTCGGTCGAGTGACCTTTTGGAACGACCAATGCGCACGCGCCTCTGCGTCAAATCGCTCTTTGGCGCTGACTTGATTGATTCCGATCCCCATAGCTGGACCGAGTATCATCGCCACGGCCGCAAAAACAAATTTTGGTTCTCTGGTATTCACCGCTTTCCCAAATCCGCGCCCCGGAATCCCTCAATTCAAACCTGCAAGGAACCCCTCGACCATGCCCGAAATCGGCAGGAATGTAAACGAAAATTGCAGCAATTCTGACTATGGGAACTTATGGGACTTATGGCCACCGGCGCTCCCAGGGCGTTATCGCGCGTACTGTTGACCTGCACTGCTGGTCGGCGCACAATCCCGCGCGGATGAAACGTCAGCGGCAATTCTTGTCATTTAAGGTTCTGTTGCTGGTCTTCGGCCCCCTGTTATTCGTCATTGTGTGGCATTCGCGGCAACCTACCTACGAGGGCAAGACGGTTGCGCAATGGTTTCAGGACTTCTCGAAAGCTAAAGCGAAATACTACATTATTCCTCCCACGAATGGCGTCAAATTTGGTTCTACCAACCTGAGCCAGACTTGGTTTGTTATGGATCCGGTGGCCTTGCGGAACGATCAGGCGGCCAATGCACTCCGGAATTTGGGAACGAATGCAGCCGTGTACCTTGCCGAGGAGATGTGCCGTCGTGATCCGGTTTGGGCGCCTGCGTATCGAAGTCTATTCTTTAAACTGCCTTCGGACCTCCGCAAAATCGCCCCCTCGGCACCACCCAATGAATACACGCGGAGCAGCGAGGCCGCGTTTTGCATGAGCGTGCTCGGACACGACGCTGCCGCCGCCGCACCGATTCTGATTGGTGGTTTAAACGCCTGTGATTCGCTGAAGCTCGCAAGCATGATCAATGCCCTTAGGCCACTGCCATTCAGGATTGCCGACATTGACGCCGCTTTGGAGCGCATGATCGAACGCGGCCAAACCACCAACGCAATCCGAATTGTAACCGAATTGTCCGTACGCACGCCGAACGCAGCCCGAATCCTGGCGAAGGCACTTTGCTCCAGCGATTCAGCGACCAGACAATCCGCAGTCACGCAATTGGAGCGTTTTGGTTCTGACGCAACCCCAGCCTTACCTGAGTTGACGAAGGCCCTGGAGGATTCCAACGATGAGGTGCGGTACAAAGCCGCGTGTACACTGGCCAATCTTGGGACAAACGCGCAACCAGCTTTCCAGAAATTGAATCACACAACCAATGACACAAGCGCAATCGTCAGGGGCGCAGCAAATCGAGCGCTCCGGGGCCTCAGTCCAACGGCGACAGCCGGGACGGGGCTTTACCACCGTTGAGCAAGTAGTCTATCACATCCGCTGCGCTATAGGACTCGCAGCCCGGCTTGAGAAAGCGGGCGATGCGCGAGACATCGTTGCCGGCGGTTGCCACGGCCAATTCCGTGCCCAATTCAGGGCGAACCTGTTCGAGACCAACCGTGCCGAGCAGCCCGTTGCAAAGGCATTTGCGGCCTTGGGCGTTCTCGATCGTCCCTCCCTTTCGGAGAAAATCCTCCATTGGTTCACTGGGGCAACGGTATCCTACCGACCCATCTGCTGTGCGATAGGGTTGGCGGAGGTAGCCCAGGTCGCAGATGCGCTCCCGGGCGGCATAAAGCTTGGGATCGGAAAGTGTGCCCTCCAGATCAAGAACCTTGAAAGGAAATCCTGTCGGAGATGCGAACGGGTCGGTGAAGACCCGAGCCTCGCCCTGGCGGCTCAGCTTGAGGGTTTGCTTCTTGAGGTTTGCCTCGATCCCGGACTCCTCGCAAAAGGCAAAGGCCGTTCCTACCTGAATTCCCGCGGCTCCGAGACCAATCGCTTCGGAAAGTTTCTCGGGCTCGGCATACGAGCCGGCCAGCCAAAACGGCAACCCGAGCGCCCGGATCTTTTCCAGGTCGGGCACGTCGCGCGGGCTATAGACTGGCTCGCCTTCGACGCTGAGTTCCAGGCCGCCGCGAGGAGGCGCGTTGTGTCCGCCAGCCGTAATGCCTTCCACCACGAAACCATCAACCCGTCCACTGGCCTTCCTGGCCAGGGCGGTCGCCAGAGTCGTTGAGGCGACAATGCCCAGAAACTGCGGGCGCTTCAATTGTGGGGCTTGGCCGCCGCAGAAGGCCACTGGATCAAAGGTGGAAAAGAATTCTTCGCCGGGCATTGCGCCATCAACGTCGATTTTCAATTCCGCGCTTCTGTATTCGGCCAAACAGTCGAGCACGCCCGGGATGGCGCGCGGAATGCCTGCTCCCATCAGCACAAAATCGACCCCCGCGAGCATGGCGCCGAAAAGCGACGGCAAAGTAGGCAGTTGGACTTTCTCGAGAAGATTGATCCCGACCAGCCCGCTGTGTCCTTCTTTGGCGAGAAACACCTCCACGAAGCTGCCGGCCACGATCAACTCCACCGAGGCTGCGTTGGGAGAGAGCGTTGGCATCGGCGTGAGCTTAAAAGGCGCGCCGGGCGCCTTTCCACCGGGAACGAAGTGGTCGGCTATCAAGCGTGAGGCGACTCCAGGGATTGGGAAATGCTGAAGCGCATGGCGCAGGTTGCCTTCAGGATCACCGAGTTGCAAGCGCCGTGCTAACGTGACGCCAAGCGCCGTCCCTGAAACTACCCCAAGTTGCCCCTGCCTTGCCACGGCCCTCGCCAAACGCCAGCCGGAGACGGCAACGCCCATGCCGCCTTGAATAATTTTCGGATGTAACACCATAAAATAAAAATATGTCTCCCGCTCAAGGAGAAGGAAATGCGAGTCAGAAAGCTATCACTGTTGAACCGATTCATCTCTCGCCACACGGCTTGCTCATTTGTGAATCTAAGGTGCTTTCCGGCAGGAAGGCTTTGACCTGGCTCAAAGAAAACGTCGTTCCTGAGGTTTCATTGACCAAACGTTCGAGAACGGCAATCTCAATCAACGGACCGGATGAGCAGTGCGGACGGATGCCGCAGCGCCAGGTATCGCGCGACAATTCGGCCAGCCTCGTCGATCTGCGCCTGTCGATCGAGGGTGAACAGGAATTTTTCGAGCAAGGCCGGTCCTTCGATTGGGAGGTCGTCCAGGCTGCCTCGCTCTCCGGGCACCGCGCCGGATGGGATATTAAGGAAACGATCGAGATACACGCGAAGGGCTCCGTGGAAAATACCGCGCACGAGTTCGGGGGAAGGCGTCTCCCCGTTGCTCGAGACGCGCTTGACCGTCTGGTGTACCGCGTTGGTGTAGCTGAAGGTGTGCAACACGGTGATCCAATCGTTGAATTCGTTTGCCGTCGTGAAGCGGCAAATCCGCATGGCGGCAGCGTAGGCCACTTGCTTGCTCAATTCCAGGGGCGGAATACCCCGTCGGAGATCTCCCTTCAATATCTCGATGATGGCCGCAGGGTCTTCGCCCATGAGCACCTTCGTCAGGCCGGTGGTTGTGTTCGGGACCGCCGGGGCATTGCGGCGACACTCTTCCATCAGTGACGGCAGTTCTTCTTCCACCGGGCGAAGCATCGACACCAGGTCCACAGGATGTCGCCACTGGCTGGTTTCTTCACCGCCGCGAGCCGCTACCAGCGGCCCAATGACCGTCGGCAGCACTTCCGCCGCGTGTTCCCAGCCGATGAGCGCCAGCAACTCGAACGCCTTGTTAATGAAGTCCACAATATGGCCGGAGTCGCTCACGATGCGGTCGGTGGCGGCGCTCACCAGCAGATCAGCGACTTCACCCGGCGAGGCGCCGCTGGCAATCGCGGTCAGCAGGCAGCGCTCGGCGCCGTCGTGGTGGCGCACGATGGCCCAGTGCCGCAGCCAGCGTCTGAGTGAGTCGAGCGACACCTGGTCCGTTTCCAACGGCTGGCGGTCCCAGTGAGGCGAAGCGCCTTTGACGTCGTGCGACATCTGAAAAACGCCGTGCCACAAGGGCAGGAACTTTTCCTCCCTCTCCAGGTGTGGGAGCAGGTTGGCCATCGCAGCCAAAATGTTCATGCCGCTGCTCCAATCGTAGCGATAACACGCCCCGAACAAAGCCGCTTGCCGGACAATGTCGCGCTCCTGCACACCGCGATGGAGCAGTGCAAGGGTCGCCTTGCCCATGACTAATCCGATGTATTGTTGCATTCCTTCCTTGAGCCGGTGCTTCCAATGCGCCACTTCATCGCGCGGCTCGCGCGCCAGAACCCAGACTTCCTCACCCCGGATTTCGACGGGATACTTCGGAACGTCATCCGCCCAAAGGTGAAACGTGCACCCGCTGGCCAGGTCGAAGCGCGCGTGGTGCCAATAGCAAGTAAGGATGCCGTCCTCCACGCTGCCGCGATGCAGCGGAAAGCCCATGTGCGGGCACCGATTTTCCACGGCGAAGACTTTCCCGTCGTTGTGGAACACCGCAACAGCCTGGTCCAATCGGACCACCATGCAGCTTTTGGCTTCCAGTTCCTTTATGGTCCCAACGCGG
>Ga0247668_1000423_pt1 | contig 10496 bp, 9 predicted proteins | sample CNK09_metaG_FD_182737 | JGI IMG/M metagenome (GOLD analysis project Ga0247668, IMG submission 182737) | Soil microbial communities from Purdue University Martell Research Forest, Indiana, United States - CNK09 | ecosystem: Environmental > Terrestrial > Soil > Temperate forest > Bulk soil | place...
CTCCGCGCTGACCGGCCCGCGTTTTTTGCACCTCGGATCCGTCCGCTGCAGTGCCCCGGTCATCGCAATCGTGATCGGAATGGGATCGCACCCATGGGTGGTGTCACAGACGAGGTCCCATTCCGGACGGGCTCGTATGTGGCAGGTGAAGCAATTGCCGCCGAACCGGTTGACTACCTCCACAAACCCGCGCGTACGAATGGTCGAGCCGCTCGGGGACACGTCGAGTTCGAAGAACTCCCAGTCGTGGGTCGCCGCGTTGAAGCCCTTCTCGCGTTTTACCATGACCTCGGTGGGCACGAGCTGTAACACCGTCCCTACGGGATAGACTCCGCCGGTCGTTGATTTCGCAACGCGGACTGTGCCATCGAGATTGCCGATCAGATTGTCGACATAGAAGTGCCCGATGTGGGTCATCTCCGTCATGCAGCGAAATGACTTTTCGCTGATGGAAAGCGAGCTCGGCGCACTCGTAGGAGCTGCCACGGTCGGGCCCGCGAGCAGGGCGGCGGCCAAGACAGCCCAGGCGCGAATCGCTCGAAGGCTCCATGAGCGCCAGGGCCTATCCGCGTGGCAAAGCGTGTGTTCGGCGATTGTTCTGTTGATCATGATTCGGCGGACCTCCACCGGCAGATGTTTCCGCGGCGCGCTTATCTCTTGTCGAAGTCGGCCGCGTCGTGTCGTTCGGGCAGCTGTTGGTCAGGGGATCCGAAAGTGCGATTGACGATCTGGCCACGCTTCACCGCTGGTCGCCCGGCAATCAGCTCCACCCACCGATCGACGTTCTTGTACTCACGCACGGACAGGAATTCCTGGGAGCTGTAGGCGCTGCGCATCATTGAGCCGTACCAGGGCCAGATCGCCATATCGGCTATCGTATACTCATCGCCTGCCATATATTCGTTCTTCGCCAGGTGCGTATCGAGCACGTGCAATTGCCGTTTGGTCTCCATCGCGTAACGGTTGATGGCATATTCGATCTTGAATGGCGCATAGGCGTAGAAATGGCCAAATCCGCCGCCGACAAACGGTGCGGATCCCATCTGCCACATGAGCCAGTTCATCGTTGCAGTCCGCTTATAGTGCTCGACGGGTAGGAAGGCGCCGAATTTTTCAGCCAGATAGAAAAGCATCGAGCCGCTTTCGAACAGCCGCGTCGGCGGATTGGTGGAGCAGTCGAGCATCGCGGGAATCTTGGAGTTAGGATTGATCGCGACAAAGCCGCTGGAAAACTGGTCACCTTCGCCGATCCGGATCAGCCAGGCGTCGTACTCTGCGCCCTTGTGGCCCGCCGCGAGCAGCTCTTCAAGCATGATCGTGACCTTCTGGCCATTGGGAGTGCCAAGCGAATAGAGCTGAAACGGGTGCTTGCCTGTCGGAAGTGTCTTCTCATGCGTGGCTCCCGATATCGGGCGATTGATGTTCGAGAATTGACCGCCGTTCTCCTTGTCCCAGACCCACACCGTGGGTGGAACGTAGCCCGCCGGCTGATTGGCGATGGCAGGATCTTTGTCTGTCATATCCGTGTCCTTCAATGAATGCCTCGAATGCTCGCAGCCACCGAGTGTGTGGTTACCCGACCGCAGGCGTTATCGACCATCATAGAGCTATGGCGCTCACCCGAACCGCAATCGTTATTGAGTCCACATCAACGGTCGATTCCCTTGCGGGAATTTTATGGCAGGGTAACACTTTAGCGCCGAACGGATTCTCTGCGCTAGTAACCGTGCCGAGCTCCTGGTCGAGAAGCCCAGGTCGCACTTCATAGAGCTCACGAGCCAGACTTTGACGGTGACCTCGAACCGGCAATACGTTGGGAGCCGGCAAGTGACCCCAAGCGTTTCGAGAGAATTTCAGCCGTACGCAGAACGGCGCGCGAGATCTTTTCCATCTGCGCCTCGAATGGTTTGCTGTAGCCCAGGGCAATCAGTGCAAGCGTCATCGCCCGTGTGTGATCGAACACGGGAGCGGCGATGCCGCTGATGCCTGGAATGAACTCGCTTGTACGGGCAAAACCGCGGCGTCGCGTTTGCGCGATGAGGCGGTCGACTTCCTCGCGAGTGACGGGTGTGAGTCCCAGACGTGCGTCTTCCGCCAACTCCTTTTTCAGCCACGGCGCAGTCGTCTCCTGCGGCTGAAACGCGAGGAAGGCCATGCCGGTCGCAGAGCGCGTCAAAGGCATGACGGCGCCGACACGAAGGCTGGCGGAGACCGGGGTGTCGGCTCCCAGCCAGCGCACGATAGTTGCGCCATGGTTGGCCCACACCGCGAGTGCCACCGTCTGGCCCGTCTCTTCCCGCAACTCGGCCAACGCCGGACCTGAGGCGGTGACGGGCTCCAGGCGGGCCAGGGCGCTCAATCCAAGCTCGAGGGCGAAGCTACCCAGGTCGTAGAGACCGGTCTCCTCCTGCTGCTCTACCAGGCCCATTCGCGCAAAGCTCACGAGATATCGATGAGCCTTCGCCGGGGGCATCTGCGCCGCCGCAGCGAGATCTCGCAACATCTGCGGACGAGATGCATCGGCCAGAGCCTGAAGCAGGCGCGCGCCAACTTCGATCGATTGAATTCCCTGCTGCGGTTTCGGTTTTCGGGGAGTCATGGAGCGGCAGGCAATGTTGACGTGGTCGCGCCTTAGGGATTACGATAAATGCAATTCATTATTTTAATCGTAATTACTCTATCAGGTGTGATGGCCGACTGGCAATCCACTTCAGCAGCGGGCGTGATTTGTGAGGGGGACGAATGGCAGAGAACGTGAGCGGTGGAGGTGCGCGACGAGGACATCAGGTTCTGCAGCGATTGCGCGAGCAGTCGCCGGCGGTGTGGTACCGCGGAGAACTGGTCAAGGATGTGACAGTTCATCCGGCGCTTCGAGGCGGTGTGAGCACGCTGGCGAAGCTCTACGATCTTCAGTGGGAGCAATCTGACCTGACGCTGTACGACTCGCCGACCACCGGAAACAAGGTCGCGCGCTCCTTCATGATGCCGAAGACTCATGAGGAGCTGGTGAGCATCAGCCGTGCCATGAAAGTTTGGGAAGACTACACGCACGGAATGATGGGCCGTGTGCCCGACTACATCAGTCGGGCAATGACCGGATACGCCGCCGGTGCAGCATTTCTTGCGGAGGCCGACGCTCGATTTGGCGCGAATGCCATCCGTTATTACGAATACCTGCGCGAGAATGACCTTTGTCTAACGCATACGCTGATTCCTCCGCAGGCAAACCGCGCGGTGAGTTCCGCGAAGCAGGCGGATCCGTTTCTGGCAGCACGCGTCAAGGAAGAGACGGACGCGGGAATCATCATTCGCGGCTGCCGCATGTTGGCGACCCTGCCGATCTCCGATGAGCTCATGGTGTTCCCCTCTACGTTGCTGAAGAACCCAGAAGAGGACGCGCCCTACGCCTTCGGTTTCTCCATCCCCAATAACACAAACGGTTTGAGGTTCATCTGCCGCGAGAGCGTCGACTACGGGCGCTCACACTTCGACCACCCGCTCGGCTCGCGTTTCGAGGAGATGGACGCGGTGGTGGTATTCGACGATGTATTCGTTCCTTGGGAGAACGTCTTCCTATATCGCGATATCAAGCGATGCAACGAGGCGTATGCGCGCACCGGTGCGATCGTGCATATGACCCACCAGGTTGTGGTAAAAAACATCGCCAAAAGCGAGTTCATGCTGGGGCTCGCGTCGCTGGTGGTGAATACCATCGGTGTGGAGACTTTCCAGCACATCCACGAGAAGCTCGCTGAGATCTGGGTGAATCTTGAGACCATGAAGGCATTTCTGCGCACCGCCGAGGCGGACGCGCAGCTCGACGAATGGGGCGTCATGCGACCCGCCTGGAATCCTTTGGATGCCGCGCGCAATCTCTTCCCGCGCCTGTATCCGCGCATGGTCGAGATCATTCAGCAGATCGGCGCAAGCGGGCTGGTGGCGATGCCGACCGCGCAGGACTTGAACGGCCCGTTGGCCGGCGACATCCGTAAGTACTACCAGGCGGCGAGGGCGGAGGCTTTCGATCGCATTCCGCTGTTCAGGCTTGCCTGGGACGCATCGATCTCCGCATTTGCCGGACGCCAGGTATTATACGAGCGCTTTTTCTTCGGCGATCCGGTACGAATGGCCGGAGCGCTGGTCACGGGTCACGCCGGGCAAATTCAAGAGTATGCGGAGAAAGTTCGAGCGTTCGTCAAGGAAGGCAAGGACGAAGCATTGTCGGCGCAATAAACACGCACGTCACACACATCGCGACGGGACATCGAGCGTATGGAGGCATGATCTCATGAGCAAAGCCCACGCAGCGGATGCCCGTCGCTTTCGCGATGTTATCGGGCTATTTGCCACCGGTGTGGCGGTCATCGTGGCGCGTGCCGGCGAGGAAGTGCACGCGATGACCGTGAATGCCGTTTGCTCCCTATCGCTCGAGCCGACGCTTGTGATGTTCTGCCCGGGTAAGAAGTCCAACATGGCGGCGCACCTCACCAAACTCTCGGGATTCACGATCAACATCCTGCGGCACGATCAGCAGGCACTGTCGACTTACTTCGCGGGAGGGTGGCGTGAGTCGGTACCGCCGCCGTTCCGATTGGTGCCGTCCCGTTGTGCACCACGGCTGGAGGGCAGCCTGGCCTCGATCGAGTGCGAGCTGAATCAGGTACTTGAGGTTGGCGATCACTGGATGGTAATCGGTCGGGTTGTCGAGTTGAGGACGGGCATCCAGCCCCATCGACCGCTGCTTTTTCTGTCGGGTTCCTACCGCCATGTGGACTACTCGGAGAGCACCCCCGCACCGGACCTCAGCAACGTCCACGACGAGCCGGCTCATATCTTTTATGAGTGAGCGCCGTGAGCCACACCGCAACTTGCACGGAGTAACGCATACGTGACGACATCGGACGCCGGGGGCGCAAAAGTTTCAGCCGATGTGAATGATCGGCAGACTGCAACCGCCGTGGACGCCCATGCGACGGCCTCGATGACGCGCCGAGATTTTGTCGCGGGTACCTTGATGGGCAGTGGAGCCGCGTTGCTCGGGATGGCCTCGCCCGCGTCTATCAAGACGGCGGCGGCGCAGAGTGCGGCGAAAATGACCGGTCTCGGCCCAGAATGGACCGGACCGGGTGGGATCGGTGATTACGCACGTTCCAATGGCAACACGCACGAGGTCGTCAACGCGGCCCACGGTGGAATTCGCAACCAGCAATGGGATGCCCTGTTGCGGGCCGCCAAGGATACGGGTGAAAGCCCCGACGTGATCATCGTGGGGTGCGGCATGGCCGGTCTATCGGCGTGCTGGGCGGCGCGCAAAGGCGCGCCGACTGCAAGCGTATTGATGCTGGATCAGCACCCGATCTTTGGCGGCGAAGCTAAGCAGAATGAGTTTGAGGTCGACGGCTACCACCTCACCGCCCCTCAGGGCGCCACCGGCATCGTCGTGCCGTTCAACAAGGCCAAAGATGCCGGCATGTGGACCCATTTTGCCAACGACCTCGGATTCCCCGAGGAGTTTGTCTATCAAAAGCCGACGGGCATGAGCCAGGACATCCTGGTACCGGAAGATGCGTGGAGTCCAATGCACGTCGCGTGGGAGAGGTCAGACACCGGATTTTTCTATGAAGGGCATGGCTGGGTGAAAAACCCATGGCGCGAGGGTTTCAAGAACGCGCCAATCTCCGATGCGGCCAAGAAAGCGCTGGTTGATCTGGAGTTGTATCGAACGCCGCCGCGGCGCCCCGATTGGGAGAAATGGCTCGATAGTATGACCTACGCTCAGTTTCTGGAGAACGTGGTCGGCATCGATAAGGCGGTCCTTCCAGAGGTACTCAAATATTTAAATCCCATGACCTGTGCCATGGGCTGTGGACTAGGCGCGGACGTCATCTCCGCCTACTCGGCGTACAACTTCATCCAGCCGGGAGTGATCGGCTACTACCGCTATCAAACCGGTGGTGTGGATCCCACGGATGAAATATATCTGGCCAGCTTTCCAGGTGGTCATGCCGGCACCGCACGGCATTTTCTTAAAAAGATCATGCCGGCTGCCATCCAAGGCGAGTACAAGATGGCGGACATTTTAAATGGCGCCGTGCGATGGGATCAGCTCGACAAGCCGAACGAGCCGGTCCGCATGCGGCTGTCTGCCACCGTGGTCAGTGTCGTTCATGAAGGACCCGTTGAAAGTGCGAAGCATGTGGTAGTGACCTATTCGCAAGGCGGCAGGCTATTCAAAGTGCGTGCCAAGGGAGTCGTGCTCTGCGGTCAGCAACATGCCAATCGTCACATTTGCCGCGACATTTCTCCCGAAATTCGCGAAGCCATGAACGGTTTTCACCACGCCCCGATGCTCACCGTCAATGTGGCGCTTCGTAACTGGAAATTCCTTGATAAGCTGGGGATCGCCTCGGCACGCTGGTTCGACGGTTTCGGGTGGTGGATCAGCCTGCGGCGTAATTTGGAGATTCCAGGTCAAGTCACCCAGCCATTGGACCCATCGAAGCCGGTCGTGCTGACGATGTACAATCCATTTCCGCTCCCTGGCGTTCCCTTTCCTCAGCAGTGTACAGCGGCACGTATGCAGCTTTTCAGCATGACGTACGCACAAATCGAAAGCCAGGTGCGCGCGCAATTCACGAAAATGTTCGGCGATTATGGCTTTGATGCCAATCGAGATATTGCCGGCATCATCGCAAATCGGTGGGGACATGCCTATATTGTTGATCCACCCGGTTTCTTGTTTGGAAAAGACGGGCAGCCGGCTCCGAAAGACGTCATCAACAAGCGCTTTCGTCGACTGTCATTTGGACATTCGGAGCTCTCGGGCGCACAAATGTGGGAGACCGCTGCAGAGGAAGGCGAGCGGGCTGGGCGGCAGGTTCTTGAAGTCATTTAGATGGACATCGGAGTGGGAAAATCATGTCTTATAGGGTGGCTTTTGCGAGCCTGGCGCTCGCGCTGTCATTAGTGGTGTCGGCTCCAGGGTTTGCGCAAGCGCCCGAAGCTTCGAGCGCCGCCGCCCCATCAGGAGATATCAGCGCATTCAAGCAGGCGATACGCAAGCTCTACGACTTGAAAGAGAAGGCCTGGGCGGCGGGCGACGCCGAGTCCATCGTGACTCAATTCTATTCCCCGGACGCGATTTCAGTGGGCGAAGGCGATCCCGAAACCATGGTAGGTCGCGAGGCATTTCGTAAAGCGTACCGTCAATATGTGCAAGATGTACCCACCGTGCGAATCGAATCGGTAAGCACCTTTGTCAACGGAAAGGCGGGCTGGGACTGGACGAATTTCTACAGCAATCCGAAGCCCGACAAGAAATCGCTCTATCCTCCGTCCCCCATCCGCATTCTGTTTCTGTTTACGAAAGAAAAGGGTGAGTGGATCTGCAAGGGCGATATTTTTGTGAACGGCAAGTTCCCCCCAATGCCTTAGTCAGCCGAGCCGTCGCGAAGAATCCGTTACGGCGTCCATTCGGGCGGTGTGAGACGGCGCTTGCCGTCCGCGGAGAGTCTGATTCCCGGCTCATCGAGCCCTTCCCGATCCCAGAGTTCGCACGTCACCTGCCGATGGCGTTGATCCAATGCCTCGCAGTAATTGGTGTATAGGCAGAGCCGCGTCTCGCCGCCGCGGCCGCTCTCGACCTTGCGGAACCAGTCGGGATCGGCGAGCGCTTGCCGGGCGAACCCGACGATGTCGGCCTGTTCGTCCGAGAGAACGGCTTCAGCCTGCTCGAAGTTGTGAATGCCGCCGGCGGCGACCACCGGCGTCGTGAAGCCTCTATCGCGCACGGCGGCGCGAATCCGTGCGGTGGGGCCAAGATTGCGCCCAAACGGGCCGCGTGAATCGGAATAATACGAGGGCATGCACTCGTAGCCGCTGCGGCCGGTGTAAGGATAGGCGGCGTCACCCACCTTGGGCTGTTTGGCATCGTCGAATTTGCCGCCGCGCGACAACGAGAGGTAGTCCATGCCGGCGCGCGCGAACTCACACCCGAAGTAGACACCATCATCGACACTGGAACCTCCCGATATGCACTCCTCTGCGAGGAACCGACATCCGATTCCAAAATCGTGGCCGACTTCGGCTCGCACCTGCGAGAAGACTTCGAGCGGAAGTCTTGCGCGACCGGCGAGGTCGCCGCCGTAGCCGTCATTGCGTGTGTTCGAGCGGGAGAGAAATGAGGCCATGGTATAGGCGTGAGCGAAGTGGAGTTCCACGCCGTCGAAGCCGGCCTCGCGTGCGCGTCCTGCGGCCGCGGCAAACAGGCTTGGCAATTGCGCCGGCAGATCCCGAATATGATCGAGATGCATGTCGGTCACTCGTTCTCGCGCGCCAAATTCGAGTGACTCGAGTTCGCGGGCATCCAAGACCTTGGCAACTTCGCTTTCGGGGAGCGCACTCAGCCAGCCGCGCACGTCCGCATCGGACGCGTCCTGACGTCCGAAGGCCGTTCGGTGTCGGGGTGTTATCGAGAGATATTGGCTGAAGAAACGCGCTGCCGGAGGTCGCCGGCGGATGGATAGAAAGTCGATCAACTGGATGAACAGCCGGGTTTGATTATTGCTGGCGTCGCGAACGACACGCACGAGATCGCGGAGCCCGGTCACAAAGCGATCGTGACCAATGCGGAGCAACGGACCGCTCGGCACATCACGGATGCCGGTCGCTTCAATGACCAGCGCGCCGGGGCGGCCGCGGGCAAAGCAGCGGTACCAGTCGAGCACGTCCGGGGTGACGAAGCCTTCGTCGGTGGCGCGCCACGGGACCATCGCGGGAACCCAGGTGCGCTGTGCCAACAGCACCGGCCCCATGCGTATCGGCGAGAACAGCCGCGAGGCCGCGGCCTCGGCCGCAGTCGGCCAGCGCCCGGCGCGGGACTCGTATCGAATTCGCTCGGGCGGGCGCCACATGGTCCGCTATTGCCTGTCGGGCACGACGGCAGTGGCCTCGATTTCAACTTTCGCCCGGGCTTCCATGAGGGCGACGACCTGCACGACGCTCATCGCCGGGAAATTCTTGCCCATCACGGCCCGGTATGCAGCGCCGATGCCGGCGATTTCTGAATAATATTCGTCGCGGCTCGTGACAAACCACGTCAATCGCACAATGTGTTCAGGGCCGGCCTCGGCCTGCTCCAGTACCGCACATATGTTCTCCAGGGCCTGTTTGACCTGATCCGCGAGACTGTCGCTGTTGATGCATCCTTGCGCATCCCAGCCGATTTGGCCGGCGACGAAAATCTGCCGTCCGCGAGCGGCGATGCCGTTGCTGTAGCCGCGCGGCCGCGGCCATTGCGCGGGTTGCAGGATTTCTTTGCTCACGTGTTTCGTGCCTCATTGAGGAGCTCGCGTGCGATGATCAATTTCTGCACCTCGGTTGCCCCCTCATAAATGCGCAGTGCGCGAATATCGCGATACAGGCGCTCGGTAATCGCCCCCTGCACGACGCCGCGGCCGCCGAGAATCTGTACGGCGCGGTCGATCGCGCGTTGGGCGGATTCGGTGGCCGCCATTTTTGCCATGGCGACCTCCTTTGTGACCAAGCCGCCCCGATCGCGCAGCCATGCCGCTCGATAGGTCTGCAGGCGCGCCGCATCGATGTCAGTGGCCATGTCGGCGAGCGCCGCCTGGGTCAGCTGCAAATCGGCAAGCGTCCTGCCGAACATCGGCCGCGCCAACGCGTATTGTTGCGCCTCGTCGAGCGCTCGCTGCGCGAATCCCAAGGCGGCGCCGGCCACCGAGGTACGAAATATATCCAGGGTGCGCATCGCCAACTTGAAACCGTCGCCGTCGAGCCCCAGGCGCTGTGCCGCCGGAATGCGGCAGCCCTCGAAGGACAGCGTGGCGAGCGGATGGGGTGCGATCACGTCGATGCGGTTCTTGATCTTGAAACCCGGAGTGCCGGCATCGACGACGAATGCGCTGATTCCGCGCGCGGTCACAGAGCCGTCGGGCCGCCGCTCCGCCGCTCGCGTGCGCGCGAACACGCAATAAAAATCGGCGATCCCGCCATTCGATATCCAGGTCTTCTCACCGTCCAGCACGTACGAGTCGCCGTCGAGACGCGCGCTGCATTGTATGGCGGCGACATCGGACCCCGCATCCGGTTCCGACAGGGCGAAGGCGGGGATGGCCTCGCCCGCCGCGACGCGCGGCAGATATCGAGACTGTAGGTCCGGCGAGCCTGCAAGCGAAATTGCGCCGCTGCCGAGGCCCTGCATCGCGAAGGCAAAATCCGCGAGGCCGTCGTACCATGCGAGCGTTTCGCGGATCAGGGCCAGCGCCCGAACGTCGAATTGCGGGGTCGACGGAACCGCGCCGCCATTCGGGAGATAGGGAACCGAGTAGCGCGTCCAGCCGGCGCTTCCGAGTTCGTGCACGAGTTCGCGGCAGGCGGCATCGACGGATGCGCGGTCTTCGCTTTGGGCGCGGTGCGCCAGCCGCGCCACGGCCCAGGTATCCAGACGTTCTGCCAGTTCCCGATGTCCGGCCTCG